>BNJU01003829.1_pt1 | contig 22555 bp, 35 predicted proteins | sample 8539281 | NCBI WGS metagenome assembly BNJU01 (sample SAMD00202456, study PRJDB9452) | human saliva metagenome | isolation source: human saliva | place: Japan
TGATAATTTATATCATAGTTGCTATTTTTACTGCAAGTGTTGTAAACGGTTTTGCTTCTCAGAAATAGAAAGGATCAATAATATGCCAAAAAACAAGTAACGGCGATTTTAATCAGAAAGAATATAATGCAAAGTGGCGAGCAGAAAACATGATGAGAGTATCTGCCACGTACAAAATGAATTTGTTTTGTCATTTCGCGAAGCGTGCCAAAAACTCGGAATAAGCCAAGCTGAAGTAATCCGAAATGCAATGCAAGATGCTATTGACCAAGCAAAAAATAAATAAAAGTTGACCAGAACATAAGAAAAACCGCTATTTAAGCGGTTTTATTTTTAAGAGCGCTCTAAAAATTACTTGGGGTTGGGGTACCGCAATGAGAAATCTTTGGGGTACCTTTTTGATACTTCTTCAGAAAACTTGGGGTACCTTCAAAAATAAAAAAATCCTCTCATGTTATTATCTTTTTGCTATGAAAGAAAATGTCTTGAGAGGAGGCCATAAATGGCTATTGATTATATTATCACATCTGCTCTGAACTTGTCCCAAGATCAAGTTCAAAGTCTATCTACATCTCGCATCCAGGATACCTTGAATATTTATCTTCTACTGACAAACTAAAACATCCTATTTGCTCTTACTGTGGTGCTGATACATCTAGTAAAGGACTTCTAACATATACGTTCAAAACGCAAGACATCGCTGGTCTAAAAACAATTGTCAATTGGAAACGTAGACGGTATAAGTGTCGTGACTGTCATCGCACTTTTAGTGAAGACAATATCTTTACCCCTGATGGTATGCACTCCACCTTCTCTATGGTCGATCAAATCATGAAAGACCTAGGTGATATCTCCATTAACCTAAAGACAATTGCACTAAGGGCACATGTATCTATTCCTACGGTAGAACTCTATGCCGATAGTTACTTGAGAATTCCAAGGCAGTTCTTACCTGAGTATCTAGGAATTGATGAACTATATTCTGACATGGCATTAAAAATAGTTCTTACTTATGTGTCATGGTCGATAATAAAGCTCTGTGTTCTAAACGAGGTCATACAGTCTCGTTCAAAAGGGAACTCAGTACTTACTTTGAAAACATCCCATTAAGTGAGAGACAAAGAGTGAAGATTGTGACTATGGATATGTGGCAGCCATACAAAGATGTTGTAAAGAAATATCTGCCCAATGCCATCGTCGCTGTAGATCCTTTCCATGTCATCGAGCATCTTACATCTGGATTTCTCACGTCTACGTATCGATATCATGAATCGTTACGAAAAGGAAGTAGGGCTTATTATCTTCTTTAAAACATGGCATAAATTACTGAGAAACTGACTACGACTTAGATAACGAGCCGAAATATAACAGTTTCTTTAGACAGAAATTAAATTATCGAAATCTGTATGATCAGTTATTGGAGATTGATCCAGTCTTAACGCTTGCCTATCACTTAAAAAGAATTATTTTCGTAACTTCAATAGAACTGCTATTTATCCATCTTGCATAAATGAAATTACTTCCATACTAGATGCGTTTATTTCAGCTCGATATACCTGCGTACAAAGACTTTTTGACATCTATCACAAACTGAAAGAGGAGTATCTCAACTCGTTTAGAAGACCGTATGATGACAGAAAACAATCGAATGCACTATCAGAATATATGAATAGTAGATTACGTGTACTGATCAATGTTTCTAATGGTCTTTCAAACTTCCCTAGATTCCGTGCCAGAGCACTCTATGCGTTAAACAGAAAACTATATTACACAATTACGGATCACCTTCAATCTAACAAAAGAATTGGAAAGAAACGGGTTCATACAAAAATAATCGCCAATAAAAATATTTCTTTCTTAGCTATATAAAGGTAGAAATCATGCAGACAAGAGACATTATTCATCTACAATTTCTACCTTTTACCCCATGTAATTTTAAAGCGGATTTTTCTAAACCCCAGGTTATTTTACATTAGGATTTTTAATGGAGCGAGTGAGCGGAATTGAACTGCCGTGTCCACCTTGGCAAGGTGGCGTTCTACCATTGAACTACACTCGCGTAATGGCGGTCCCGACGAGATTCGAACTCGCGATCTTCTCCGTGACAGGGAGACGAGATAAACCACTACTCCACGGGACCAATGTATGGCGAGGAAAGAGGATTTGAACCCTCGCGCCGGTTTCCCTGACCTATGCCCTTAGCAGGGCACCTCTTCGGCCTCTTGAGTATTTCCTCAACTATTGCCAGTGCATACTGACTAACCGTTCAGCGCTTTACTATATTACCATGGTCATTTTTCATTGCAAGATGTTTTTTGCTTTTTTGATGAATTTTTGTAAAGCCTAGCGCTGAAAGGCTTTTTAAGAATACAAGACGATTAGTGACTGTTTCTCGTGCTGCACATAGCTTATCAGCCCAACATACAACCCAAGCTTCTTTCGATTGTGGTGGATACATCGTCAGTGGAAACATGTGATGAATAATAATATCTTCCTCGATAGAACCGATATGATAATCATCCTTAGCATTATTGGCTGCAGTATACGGATGTAAATCCATGTAATCCGAAGTGCTTTTCTGTGAATATGCCAATCATACAAGAAATAATCATGTAATAAAGCACCAGTAATCATAGCGGAATAGTTTACATCAAAACCGTGAGTTTCTGCTAACTCACAAGCTGTAAGTGCGACATCAATACAATGTGCATATACAGTTGTTTTTTTCCGTGCTGAATAAAGTTCTTTACCAAACTATATCTTCCTGTTTTTTTCTAAGCGTTCTACTTCATCCATGACTGCTTTTATAGTGCTTTGTTTTGCATATTCATACTAATAATCTATACGATTCAGCACGAAATGAACAGAAATATTATCTGGTTTTTTTGAAAAATTTATACAGATAGGAATATTTGCTAGAGATTTTATTTGGATAAATCTTAGAAGTATGTCATATTAAATTTATAAGATTTACGAGAAGAGAGGTTACATATGAAAGTTTTAAGTTTTGGATCATTGAATTTTGATCATGTGTATCAGATGGATCATTTTGTTATGCCAAAGGAGACTACATCTTCTTTGTCCTATAGTAGAGGATTTGGTGGAAAAGGTTTAAACCAATCCATCGCATTAGCAAAATCAGGTTTAGATGTATACCATGCTGGACGTGTTGGTTTTTGATGGACAACCATTTATCGATTACTTACAAGAATATGGTGTTAAGGTAGATTACCCTAAAAAAGGATGAAGAAACTGCGACTGGGACATGCGATTATTCAGGTAAGTCATAGTGAAAAACTGTATTATCCTCTACGGTGGTGCGAACCAGTTGATTGATGAAGCTCAGATTGACGAAGTATTAACGCATTTTGAAAAGGGAGATTTATTACTGATTCAAAATGAAATATCTTCTTTAACATACTTAATCACAAAGGCACATGAGAAGGGTTTGCGTATTGCCTTCAATACTGCACCGATGGATGAAAAAGATTTTTGGTTATCCTCTAGATTTAGTGATATCTTTGTGGTGAATGAAGTTGAGGCAAAGGGACTTGCAGAATGTTTCTTCGGATCAAGTAGAAGATGTGATTGCAGGTTTACAAAAAGGCTTTATCCAGATAAAGAAATTATTTTGACGGTGGGAAGTCAGGGTTCTTACTATATTTCTGGTGAGACGGTGATTCATCAAGAGGCGTATCGTGTAGAGGCTGTTGATACAACGGCTGCTGGTGATACCTTCACGGGTTTCTATCTAGCAAGTATCTTACGTGGTGAAACGGTAAGTGATGCATTACGTATTGCCGCAAAGGCAAGTAGTATTACCGTTACCAAAGAAGGTGCTGCTAAGAGTATTCCTACATTAGAACAAGTATTAGAGAGTATGAAAAAAATGTCTGAAATTGAATCTCAGACATTTTTTCTAACTTATAGATAGCTTCCAGTGCTGTAAGGATTTCTCTGCGTTCACCTTCCATTGTTTTGGTTGCTTTGATCTGCGTAATCGCCAATTGCGTCAGCGGTATCTTGCCCATAGAGAACTACATTATTGAGAATGGACATTGTACGAATATTGCGTAAGCGACCGACTGTAAATAGGGCAGCTGTTTCCATATCTGCACCAAGAACACCCATGGCTGACCATTTCTTTTCTTCTTCTGCGTTTGTATCGATGTAGAAGCTTTTCGTGGCTATGAACAATACCTGTATGATAGTCCCAATGATTTTTCTTTTGCGGTTTCGATACATTTGAGTAGGAATTCTGTATCCGCAACTGCTGGGTAACGAATATCTGCGTATGCTTTGGATGTACCTTCATCGCGTACTGCACCAACGGCGAAAGATTAAATCTCCAGTTGGATATTTTTTTGTAGGGCACCACAGGAGCCGATACGTATCATTGTGTCTACGCCAATGTGTTTTTAACTCTTCAATGGCGATGGAAGCAGAGGAACCACCGATACCAGTAGAGATGGCAATAACCTTTTATACCTTTATAGTAACCGGATATACTTCTGAATTCTCGGTTATACGCGAGTTCTTTTCACATCCTCGAGGAATGGGATGATGCGATCGATGCGGGCTGGGATCTCCAGGCATGATTGCATACTTTACGTTTACACTTTTTATCTAATTGAATATGTGCTTCTAGCATGGTGTGTATTCCTTTCTGGCTGTTTCTAAAAATATGAAGCAATTCTTTTCTTTCCTCTTCTGTAACAAATGCGGCATTTACTGCATTGATATTCATTTGGAAGATATCATCAACAGTAAATCCCATATCATTGATACAGTGTGCATACTCATCTGTAATATGTACACCTGCAAATGTATCGTTGTCTGTATTAACAGAAACGAGTACACCTTGGTCGTATAGAGGTTTCATTGGGTGTTTTGCGTACGATGGTACTGGGTTTGACACTGTACATTGGATGTTGGACAGATTTCAAAAGAGTACTTTGTTTTTCTTTTGCGCGCTCTACAAGTTCTTGGTCGAAAGTATACATGGTGTCCATGACCGATACGTGTTACACCAAAATCCATAGCGTCTTTGACTGTATCTGGACCTTGGCTATCACCTGCATGACAAGTCATAGGTAGACCGTATTCTTTTCGCCTTTTGAGAATAATGGGCCAAAGTTAGATAGAGGTACGAATCCTTCTGCACCTGCAAGGTCTATTCCGACAACACCTTTACCGAGGTATTGCTTGCATACTTCATAGTTTCCATATTTTCTTTTTTTGGTTTAGTGTATCAACACCGATGCACATCATGCATGTAAGGATGCCAATGCGAAGATTTGGATATTTTTTGAGAGCGTTGTTTCTGCCTTCTAATACAGCTTCTGTTGCGTCGGCTTGGGTTAAACCTTTTTGTGTGTGGAGTTGTGGGAGCGAAAACGAATCTCTGCATAGATATAGCCTTGATTTGCTAGATCTTCAATCAACTCTTCTGTAATACGCGTAATAGAAGCTTTTATCTTGCATGCATTTCAAAGGAGTATCAAACATCTTAAGATATTCATTTACATCTTTTGGCATTTGCGCACTTTACGAATAAAGGCTTCATAGCCTTCGATTGTATCTGCAGGCATTTGCACATTTTGCTCATGAGCAAGTTTCCATATTGTATCTATGCGGAATGATCCCGTCGAGATGTAAAGTGAAGATTAATTTTAGGTATACGATTCAACATAATTTTTTTGTCCTTTCCGGTGATATGTACGTGTTGACTTATTTAAAACCCGATAATAAAATGAGTTTACATGAAATCGCTTTCACTATTTTATTTTAAGAGATGACTAGCGATTTGAAAAGATTTTGGGAGGAAAATACATGAAAAATCTATTAAAGGCAGCAATGGTTGCATTGTTGTTAACACCACTCGTTGGTTGTGGGCCTAAAGGATCTGAAAAGCAGGGTTCCAACGCAACAGAAACACATGGAAAGAAGTACAACGTAGCATACCTAGTAAATGGTAACTTGGGTGATAAGTCATTCTTTGACTCAGCAGCAGCTGGTTTACAGACTCTTGAAAAAGATGGTCGTATCACACTAAAGACAATTGAAATGGGTGGTACAGACGCTGATAAGCCAAGATGGCTACAGACATTGTATGAAGTATCTGATTTAGGGAGAGTATGACTTAATTATCTGTGGAACATATCAGATGCCTGACTTCTTAAAGGAAGTTGCTACAAAGTATCCAGATCAGAAGTATGCAATCTTTGATGACAATACTTATGCTGGCGAAAATAAGAATGTCCTCAACTTAACATACAAGCAGAATGAGTTAGGTTATATCATTGGTACATTTGCAGCTAGCATGACAACAGATACATCTGTTGAACGTATTAATCCTGAAAAGGTAATCGGTTTCGTTGGTGGTATCGATAGTCCCAGTAATCAACGACTTCTTATATGGTTACATCACAGGTGCACAGAACGTTGATCCAGAAATCAAGGTTGATACACGTTATACAAATGACTATGTAGATACAGCGATTGCTAAGGAATATGGTTTATCCATGATTAGTGATAATAAGGCTGATATTATCTGGGGTGTTGCTGGTAATGCTGGTAATGGTGCAGCTGAAGCAGCTCTTGAAAAGAATAATGCATGGTTTATCGGTGTTGACTCAGACCAGGAAGCTACTTTCTCTCCTGACTTAGCAGCGATTACATTAACATCTGGTTTAAAGAATGTTGGTAACTCTCTCATTTGGGTATTTGATGAATGGGATGCAGGTAGAGAACACTGGGGAACAGAAGTTACTTTAGGCTTGAAGGAAAATGGCGTAGGTGTTGTAACTGACAAGAACTTTGACAAGTATGCTTCTCAAGCAACTAAGGACAAGGTTAACGAAGCTATTCAGGCTATCTTAGACGGTAAGGTTGAAGTTCCTACAGCATTAGGAAACACATCTAAAGATTTAGAAACACTACGTGAAAAGGTACGTCCTTAATCGTAGCGTTACAAAAGATTCATAAATTGTTTTACGTAGAAATTTAATAGTTTCATTCAACCACGAAAAAACAATATATCTGATTAGTATCTTTGGTGATTTATGAATCCAGTTTCAGCTGCCGAAAAGTGTAGTTTTCAATAGTTTTGAAAATAACTTGGGATGGTGGTTGGAACTGGATTTTCTTTTGAAGTAAAATCATCTATATAAAAATGGAACGAGGTAAGAGAAATGAACGAAGAATATGTCATTCAAATGAAAGGCATCCGCAAGATTTATCCTAACGGTGTCGTGGCAAACCAGGATGTTGACTTGAATGTACGCAAAGGCGAAATTCATGCGCTGATGGGAGAAAACGGTGCTGGTAAATCAACACTGATGAAGATGTTGTTTGGTTTGGAACAACCTACAGAAGGTGAGATTTACGTCAATGGCGAAAAGGTACATTTATCATCACCAAACGTTGCAATTTCAAAGGGTATCGGAATGGTTCACCAACATTTTATGTTGGTGCCAAGTTTAACCGTCGCTGAAAACATCGTATTGGGTATGACTCCAAAGAAGAACGGTATTTTCATCGATCGTCAAAAGGCAATCAAGATTACTGAGGAATACTCCAAGAAGTTTAACTTAGCAGTAGATCCAAATGCACGTGTTGTCGATATTCCGGTTGGAATGAAGCAGAAGGTAGAAATCTTAAAGGCATTAGTACGTGGTGCTAAGATCTTGATTTTAGATGAGCCTACTGCTGTTTTAACTACCCAAGAAACAACAGAACTCTTTAAGGAGTTAAAGCATCTAAAAGAACAAGGTTATACATTAATCTTTATCTCTCATAAGCTAAACGAAATCATGGAGATTACAGATCGTTTAAGTATCTTGCGTGGCGGTAAGTTTATGGGTGTCTATGAGACAAAGGATGTTACACCTGAGAAGATTTCTCGTTTGATGGTAGGACGTGATGTTGTCTTACAGGTTCAAAAGGATGCCGCAAAACCAACTGATGAAATCTTAAGAGTCAGAGACTTACATTATGTTAATGACTGGGGCAAGAAGATGCTCAATGGTGTATCTCTATCCGTTCGTAAAGGAGAAATTCTTGGTATTGCGGGTGTTGAAGGTAATGGTCAAAAGGAACTTGTTGATATGTTGTTTGGTTTAAACAAACCAAATGAGGGAACAATCACGATGAAGGGCGATAATATCATTGGCCTAAACCAACGTCAGTTACGTGAGAAGCATATTTCATTAGTGCCAGAAGATCGTATGTTATTTGGTATTGCCGCAAATGCATCAATTGAAGAAAATATTATCTCTGACCGTGCAGATTCTAAGAAGATGAACAAGGGTTTGATGTTTAACATGAAAAAAACATGCATGAAGAGACGGATGCTCTTATTAAAGAATATAAAGTATTGTGCAAGAGCCGTGACCAGAAGGTTGGTATGTTATCTGGTGGTAATATTCAGAAGGTCGTTGTTGCACGTGAATTCTCCAATCAACCAGATTTGATTATCGCTGACCAACCAACGCGTGGTATCGACGTTGGTGCGACGGAATTCATCCGTAAGAAGTTAGTAGAACTATCACGTTCTGGAATTGTGTGTTATTAGTATCTGCAGACTTAAATGAAGTTATGGAATTATCTGATAGTTTAATCGTTATGTATGGTGGTCAGATTGTTGCGTACTTTGAAGATACAAGTCAGTTAAATGACGAAATCATGGGTCAATACATGTTGGGTATTAAGAAACAAACAGCAGAAGAGATTGCGAGGGTTTGTCATGAATAAGAAAAGAAGTTTGATATTTAGTATTGTACGTGGTGCAATGGCTATCGGTATTGCCTTACTCGTTGCGGCAATTCTAATCTTTATCAGTTCAAAGGGAGATAGTTTTGGCGCAAGACTGCTTGCGACATTCAGTTCTTTGAAGGCAATGTTGATTCAACCGATATTCCGTGCAAATGGTACGTTTAGTGTAAAGGGCTTTACAGATGTACTTGCAAGCATGATTCCTATTATCTTTACGGGTCTCGCAACTTGTGTGATGTTCTCAGCAAACCAATTTAACCTTGGCTCAGAGGGTGGTATCTTACTTGGCGCGTTTGTGACTTCTTTAGTCGCAGTATATGTTCCATTACCTGGTGCATTACTACCAATCGTTGCCATTCTAGCAGGTGCGGTTGTAACTGGTGTGATGATGTTAATCCCTGCAGTACTAAAGGCAAAGTTAAACGTTAGTGAAATGGTAAACTCCTTAATGTTAAACTATGTCATCATGTACGTTATCAAGTTTATGATGAATGCATTTATCGCTGATAAGACAAAGGGTACAGTTCAGACAAGCAACTTCCAGGCAAACGCTGCATTACCTCAGTTAATTGATAATGGTTCTAAGCTATCTATTGGCTTTGCTATCGCAATTGTAATGACAATTATTATTGCACTATTTATGTATCGTACACGTTGGGGATATGCAATCCGTATGATTGGTATCAACCAGAAGTTCTCTATGTACTCTGGTATGAACGTTGTAATGATCATCATCCTTTCACAGGTAATCGGTGGATTACTAGCAGGTATGGGTGGAGGCATTGAGATGCTTGGAAGAAACCAATACTTCGACTGGTTAGCGCAACCAGGGTATGGCTGGACGGGTATTACCGTAGCGATTCTAGCCGGTAATAACCCAGCATTTGTTCCACTCGCCGCATTCTTTATGGCATATCTTGAAAAAGGGATGTACTTTAATGTCAACATACGCTGCTGTTCCTGCACAGTTAATTGATATTATTCAGGCTATTATCTTCTTGTTCTTTGCGGCTGATCAATTCTTATACAAGTATCGTCAGAAGCTCGTTGTTAAGAGCGCTGAAGAGGAGTTACGCGAAAAAAACAAGTTGGAGCGATTGTAGAAGGGAGCGTGAAGTAAGATGTTTTCATTAATTATGACACCAGAATTCTTCTTCGCAATTTTCCGTATTACAGCTCCAATTCTATTTTGCAACAATGGCTGCTGTTATCTGTGAAAAAGCAGGTGTTTCTAACATCGGTCTTGAAGGTACAATGATGATTTCCGCATTGTTTGGTTCCTTATTTGCTTACTATTCTGGAAATTGGTTTGTTGGCTTTACTTGTGGCGATTGCTGTAGGTATTATCGTTAGCTTACTGATGGGATTCTTTTGCGTTCAATCTAAAGACAAACATTATCTTAACTGGTACTGCAGTCAATATGATTGGATCTGGTGGAACAATCTTCTTAGTTAAGGTAATTACAGGAATTACCCAGGGGATCACAACTTACTTCTACAACTTCTTTGATTACACAGAAGTTACAAATTCCAAGTATTACAATTCCACTCATCGATAAGATTCCTGTGATTGGACAGGTGCTATCTGGACATAGTTTATTAACATACTTTGCATTTATCTGTGTATTCTTGACATGGGTATTGTTATACCATACACCTCTAGGATTAAATATCCGCTCTGTAGGTGAAAACTCTCATGCTGCTTCCTCTGTTGGTGTAAGTGTTATCCGCGTGAAGTACATTACAATGGTTATCGCCGGTGTACTCTGTGGTATGGGTGGTGCGTTTATGTCAATGTACTATGCGATGGGTTGGTCCCTCGACATGGTTGCAGGACGTGGATTTATTGCCCTTGCTGCACAGGCAATGGGTGCAGGTGAACCTCTAGGCTGTATGCTAGCGGCACTTATCTTCGGATTTGCACAGGCATTTGGTATCAAGTTATCTGCGACAGGTGTAGATTCCAACCTCGTTTCACCAATTCCATATTTGGTAACGATTATCGGTTTAGTTGTATTCGCTCTGATTGCGGCAAGTCGTGCAAAGCGTGCACGCCGTGAAAATGCAGAGAAGGTGAATGCATGAGTGATATCAAGAAAATACCAGTCATCTTAGATGGTGATCCAGGTCACGATGATGCGATTGCTTGGGTGTTTGCCAAGGCAAATCCTGTCTTTGATATCAAAGCAGTCACAAGTGTGGCAGGGAATCAAACACTATCTAAAACAACATATAATGCAATGCGTATTTGTACTTTACTAGGGATAGATGCGCCAATTGCAAAAGGTAGAGAATTACCATTATTATCTCCCTTAATTACAGCTGGAAATTTCCATGGTGAATCTGGCTTGGATGGTCCTACACTACCTGAACCATGCATGCAGTTATCAGAATTATCATCTGTAGATTTAATGGCAAAAGTATTAAGAGAAAGTGAGGAACCGGTAACGATTATCGCTACCGGCCCACAAACAAATGTAGCAGCGTTATTACTAACTCATCCAGAATTAAAATCCAAGATTGGAAGAATTTCTATCATGGGTGGTGGACTTAGAAACGGGAACTGGACTCCAGCTGCTGAGTTCAATATCTTTGAAGATCCAGAAGCTGCACAAATTGTATTTACATCTGGTATCCCACTAACAATGTGTGGACTTGATGTAACAGAGAAAGCTATCGTTTATCCAGAGGATGAAAAAAGAATCCGTGAAATTGGAAACCAGGTATCTGGCATCGTAGCAGATTGGTTAGATTTTTTCTTCAAGCATCACGCAGAACTAGGTTGGAATGGTTCACCATTACATGATCCATGTGCTGTGGCGGTGTTAATGAAGCCTGAAATCTTTACAACCCAAGATATGTATGTTGAAATCGATACGGAAGGTCACTACACACGTGGTGCGACTATCGCAGATTGGCATCAATCAAAGTGGTAATCCGAATAATGTTACAGCTGTACTTGGTGTTGACCGTGATAGATTTGTTGATTTACTAGTGGAAGTATGTAAGACATACGAGGGCAGAAAGGTGGATATCGCATGACAGATTTAATTCCAATTTGGATTGATACTGATACTGGTGTTGATGATGCGGTTGCGCTCCTTTGTGCACTCAAATTAGATAAACTTGCGATTCGTGGTATCTCTTCAGTTGCAGGTAACGTAGAACATGCTAAAACATTTAAAAACTGTCGTAATGTTCTTGCCTATGCAGGTAGAGAAGATATCAAAGTATACCCAGGCGCAATTAAGCCAATGTGTGTAGAATTAGATGATGCTTCTGAAGTACATGGTAAAGATGGACTTGGTGGTGTTGTAATTCCAGATTCTCCAGCTGAAAAGGAAACAATGCATGCATGGGATGCAATCTATGAGGCTGCGAAAAAAGAAGGTGGCAAACTACAGATTGTTGCGGTAGGACCACTTACAAATATCGCAAACGCAATTATCTCTCATCCTGATTTGAAGGGTATGATTGAAAGAATTCTCATTATGGGTGGTGCAGCCGTTGGTGGTAATGCAACAATGGCAGCTGAATTTAACATCTATGCAGATCCTCATTCTGCAGAGACTGTTATGCAAAGTGGTATTCCGGTTGTAATGTTTGGCTTAGATGTAACAGTTGATGCCTACCTAGATGCTAAAGATATTCAAGATATTCGTGATTTTAATACGAAGATCAGCAAATTCTTTGTAGATGTTGTACAATCCAATCTCAATTTCTATATCAAAAACTACAAGCGTGAGATACTCTGCATTCATGATGCATGTCCATTAATTTACCTGCAGTATCCTGAAATCTTCACAGGACAAAAAGCGGGTGTTTATGTGGAAACACAGAGTCGCTTATGTTTTGGCAAGACAGTTACAGACATATGGAGTGATACAAAGTTTAAGACACGTGAAACTATGGTAATGCTTTGGTGTTGATCGTGAGAAATTCGCAAGTACTCTAAAAGGTTTATTACAACAATATTAAAAAGCGGGGTCTCCGCTTTTTTTAGTTCTTTTGGTTTTTCAATGTAAGTACGATGTAATACTTTTATCGTTTCATCGTAATTCATCGTGCCAAGTGCAGTATAGAGAATATCGATGATATTTAATTGTGAGATACGAGATGACATTGCGGCTGTACGCAAAAGTGATTCATTTTCGGTTGTATATAATTTATAATCTGCCAGTTTAGAAACTGGTGTATCAACACAGCGTGTAATTGCGATAATTGGAGTTAGGTTTTCCTTTAGTGCATTCATGCATGTAATAACTTCAGTGGTATTGCCGGAGTAAGAACAAACAATCGCTACATCTTCTGCAGTACTGTTCTTACAGCTAAGAAGCTGTGAATGCCAGTCCTCATTAATGCTACATGGTTTTGAGATACGTAGTAACTTCAGGTATAAATCACGTAGAGTTACTAGGGAAGCACCCATTCCTACCAGGATAACATTTCTGGCGTCATTCATGATTTTTACACATTCGCGCAATGTTTCGACATCCATTAACTTTTCGGTTTCATCTAAAGATTTTGCATTTTTGGCTGTTACCTTGCGAATGATATCTGTGATATTATCGGTTCTTTTGATTTCTTCGTTATACATCTGTTCGCCGGTTTTTTTGCATGGAGTGCTAATTCAATAGTCAAACTGCGTTTGAAATCTTTGTACCCATCAAAGTTGATACGATGACACATTCTAACAACCGCAGATGGGGATGAAAAACTTTATGTGCTAATTCCTGCACGGAAAGTGTACTTGCGGTTTCAGGGATTTTTAAGAATATATTCTGCAACGGTTCTTTCGGCACCGGCTAACTCGTGGTAATGTTCACGTAATCGAATAAGTGCATTTTTTTCATGGGCTGTATTCTCCTATAGAAACAATAGCATATTATCCCAAAAAAACAGAAATATTATTTTCGAAAAAAAGTATCAATATTGAAATTTTTATTATCGTTCTACCCTATATATATGAGATATCATAGGGGGCATACGCATATGACAATTAATCTTCAAACAATCGCTACAGAACACCGCAATGAAAAATACGATGAATTTGGATCAAATGAGTTCACTTGAAATCATTACAGAAATGAACCGTGAGGATGCGTTAATTGCGTCTGCGATTCAACCACACCTTCCTAATATTGCCAAAGTTATTGAATATTGTATCGAAGTTATCATTGCAGGGTGGAAGAATTATCTATATGGGTGCTGGTACGAGCGGAAGATTAGGGAGTGCTCGATGCGGCAGAATGTCCTCCAACATTTGGTGTATCCCGCTGATGTAGTTGTTGGGTTAATTGCGGGTGGCGAAGGAGCATTTATTAAAAGCACGTGAAGGATCTGAAGATTCTGTAGAACTTGGCAAACAAGATTTAATTCAGATTGGCTTTAAATGAAAGAGATATCGTAATCGGTTTAGCAGCCAGTGGTCGTACGCCATACGTTTTTAGGGTGGACTTTCGTATGCCCAAGAGTTAGGTTGTCATACTGCCGCAATCTCAAATACATATCATTCTAAGATTGGTGAAGTTGCCGAAATTGCGGTGGATGTTCCGGTAGGGGCTGAAGTATTAACAGGTTCTACACGTTTGAAGTCCGGTACAGCTGAAAAGATGATTCTTAATATGATTTCTACTGCAACGATGGTAGGTCTTGGGAAAAGCTTATCAAAAATCTTATGGTTGACGTAATGCAGACAAATGAGAAACTACGCAATCGCGCAGAAAAATATTGTTATGGAGGCTACAGGGGTTGAACGTTCTGTAGCACGTGCTACGATAGATACAGCAAAGGGTTCATGTAAAGTAGCTATCACGATGATTCTAGCAAACTGTTCTTATGAAGACGCAGTAATGCGTTTGCAAGAAGCTTGTGGTCATGTTCGTGAAGCTATCATGGAGAAATAACATGGCAAATTCATTAGGGATATTCTGTATTCTTAAGCACATTTGAAAAAAACAGAAGGCATACTTACAAGGTTTAGGGAAAAAAATCATCCACTTGTGTTTGTGTCATTACATATCGCAGAAGAGTTTAGTGATACATATACAAAAGACATGCATGCAATGTGTGATTGGTTAAATAAAGAGGGTTTCCGTATTGTAGCGGATGTATCTACAAAATCATTAGAGTTATTTCAGATATCCTCTGTACGGGAAATCGCAAAGTTACTAGATGTATATGCATTGCGCTTGGATTATGGTTTTGACCATGCGGAGATACTAGCATTAGCAAAAGAGATGCCAATTGTACTGAACGCATCTACCATTCGTGTGGATGAAGTAGAAGACTTGGTGCGTGAAGGAAAAGAAATCCTTGCCATGCATAACTACTACCCACGTAGCGAAACAGGACTAGATGAAGAGTACTTCTTAAAGATTACACAGTCATTACAGGCTGCAGGTATCCATGTGATTGCCTTCATCCCAGGGGATGTATTAAAGCGTGGACCTATCTTTGAGGGTTTACCAACTCTAGAACATCATCGTCACATTTCGCCATATGCAGCGTTTATGGAGTTAACGTTAAAGTATCATATAGACCAGGTGTTTGTAGGAGATCCTGGAATTAGCGCATATGAAATACAGCGTATTCAATCGTATTGTAAGACAGGTGTAATTGATATTCCAGTCACTTTAAAACATGCGGAACATTTCTACGATAAAGAAGTAACTTGTCGTATCGATAGTCCTTCTTGGATTATTCGGGTAGAAGAAGCACGCTTATTAAAGAATCCAGACGAACACATCGCACCAAACAACACAACAACACGTGAAATTGGCGCAATCACCATGGATAATGATGCTTACCTGCGTTATGCAGGAGAAGTACAGATTGTTCGTAGTCCACTTCCAGCAGATAATCGTGTGAATATTATTGGTCATGTATCACCGAACGACTTATCTATCTTAAAACTTGTTAAGGGTGGCATGAAAATTCGATTTGTAAGAGAAGATATGTGATGTATCTTCTTTTCTTATGCATTTCATCATAAAATAGAGATATGAAACAACTGTATTATTCACTTCCGCAATATCTCAAAGATACCTTCGGACGGAAACTTTATAAAGTAGCACTTGAAACAGGTATGACTTGTCCAAATCGTGATGGTAGGGTCGCTGTTGGAGGTTGTATCTTCTGCGGTGAGGGAGGTTCAGGAGATTTTGCGATTTCCTATGAAGGGAAGCGTTTAAGCAGAGAAGAACTAATTTATAATCACCAAGAAATTCCTAAGGGCGACTATATCGCGTATTTTCAATCCTTTACAAATACCTACGCACCTATCGTAAAGCTACGGAAAAGCTTTACCGCAGCCCTACAAGATGATTTATTTGCGGGCATCTCTATTGCGACTAGACCTGATTGTTTAGGAGAAGATGTTATCTCACTTTTAAAAGAGTTAAAAGAGAATTATTCAAATAAGTTTATTTGGGTAGAACTTGGTTTACAGACGATTCATGAGAGTACTGCTAAATGGATGAACCGTGGTTATCCACTTGAAGTGTTTGATAAAGCAGTTAAGGATCTAAAGGCTATTAATATCAGTGTGATTGTGCATATCATCATTGGTCTTCCTGGGGAAGATCAAAAGATGTTGTTAGAAACAATACAACATCTAAATACCTGTTCAGTTGATGGTGTGAAGTTACAGTTATTACATTATTTAAAAAATACAAGATTAGGTATGCAATATTTATTGAATCCATCTCAGTATCATGTTTTTAGAGATGGATGAGTATGTAGAACTTGTGACAGAGTGTATTGCGCATTTAGATGAACATATTGTAATCCATCGTTTAACAGGGGATGGAAATGCGGATGAGTTGATTGCGCCATTATGGAGTACAGATAAACGGAGAGTATTAAATTCTATCAATCATATGTTGAAGATAAAAAAAATTATACACAGGGCTGTAAATTGTCAAAAGTAATGTGTACGGGTTAGAAGAGTTGAATGCGAAAAAAATGCTTGAATTTTTAGCCTAAAATATTTTTAAATTGAATTTGTTTCCGTGTTTTTTATGGGGAGATTTTAAAGGGTCTTAGGACCCATAGGAGGAATGATGGAACTTACATCCATTAGATGGGATATTATCCTAGGTGGTTTTGGTCTATTCTTGATCGGTATCAATTTCATGGGTGATGGTTTAAAGGCTGTCGCTGGTGATAAGTTGAGAGATTATATTGATAAATATACAACCAATCCATTCAGTGCATTTTTGATTGGTATTGCGATTACAATCGTTATGCAGTCAAGTTCAGCTTCAACCGCAATTACGATTGGCTTAGTCCGTGCAGGTCTGATGAACCTTGAACAAGCTGCTGGTATCGTCATGGGTGCTAATATTGGTACAACAGTAACATCATTATTGATTTCCTTGGACATTAATAAGTTTGTTTTATACTTTGTATTCGTCGGTGCAATGATTATCTGCTTTGGTAAGAAACAAAAAATTAAGAGTACTGGTTATATCATTCTTGGTTTTGGTTTGATTTTCTTTGGTTTGAATTCGATGGGTGATGAACTTGCGGCAATTAAAGATGTGCCTGCATTTATGTCCTTTGCGGAAGCTATGTCCACAAATCCATTCTTATCACTACTTGCTGGTACAATCATGACGGGTGCAGTTCAAGCATCAGCTGCGACAATTGGTGTCGTACAGAAGATGTATGAAGCTGGTGCGTTAACATTTAGCGCTGTATTACCATTCGTGTTTGGTGCGAATATTGGTACAACTGTAACGGGTGTTCTCGCTTCCATTGGTGGCTCTACAGCTGCTAAGAGAACAGCTGGTATTCATATCTTGTTCAATATTATTGGTACAACAATTGGTATGATATTCCTAGTACCATACGCTAACTTTGTGCAATGGCTTTGTGCGTTGTTAAATATTAGTGGAATGATGCAGATAGCAGTGGCACATATCATGTTTAATACAGTTGCGACAATTGTATTCTTCCCGCTTCTAGGTCAATTCTGTTCATTAATCCGCTTAATCGTTCGTGGTGAAGAGCCCTAAGAAGATTGAAATTAATATCGATGAGTTGGACGCTCATCTTGCTAGTACTGAACTTCCTGCAGTTGCGATTTCCGCAGCTAGAGATGCGATTTTCAAGTTAGCGGATGTTGTTGGTGAAGATGTCTCTGATTCTCGTACTTTCTTGAATAAACCTGGTACGGATGAAGACTTTGAGAACCTAAAACAGTCTGAGTCTATGATTAACTCTTTGGATCGTAAGATTACAGAGTTCTTAGTTCAAGTTTCCGCAAATTCCAACTTTAACATCTATTGACCAATCGGATATTCGTAGGGATCTAGAAATCATCAAGAACCTTGAACGTCTTGGTGACTTATCAATGAACTTATCTGAGTTTTATAAGATGGTCCAAGAGGATCGTAGTGGATTAACTTCCTTTGCGATGCATGATATCAATGGGATGTATGATAAGTTCAAAGAAATGTACGCAAAGGCAATTGCGGTGTATCGTACAAAAGATAAGATTATCTATGAAGAGTTAATGGCGTTAGAAGAAGAAATGGATAAGGCAGAGTATGTAGCTCGTCACACATTTTTACACGTATGTCTAAGAACCAGTGTGAATCTTCTGTCGCTGCTTCTATCTACTGTGATATTCTTGGTACATTAGAGCGTATGGGTGACCACTGTTGTAATATTGCCAAGTCAGCATTATTGGATTATGTAGATGCTAGCTTTTAATCCAACACTGACAGACGCAACAACAAAATAGTTGATAAATGAAACATCTTACGAGAAAATAAAACCGTAAGATGTTTTTTGAATTACATTAAGTGTATTTTTTAAAAAGAAATGCCTATAATGGAAACGTATCTTAAAAACAGAAAGGATATATAAAATATGAGTATTAATTTTCGTAAAGTCGCAGTTGTAGGTTGTGGATTCGTTGGTTCTTCTAGCGCATTTGCCCTAATGCAAAGCGGTCTATTTTTCAGAAATGGTTTTTATTAGATGTAAATCGTGCTAAGGCTGAAGGAGAAGCTATGGATATTGGTCATGGCACTTCAATCAGTTCTCCAATGAATATCTATGCCGGTGATTATTCCGATATCAAGGATGCGGCTATCATTATCGTTACAGCTGGTGCTGCCCAAAAGCCAGGAGAAACACGTCTTGACTTAATCAAGAAGAATATCCAGATTCACTCTGGTATTATGGCTGAAATCAAAGCACAAAATCCTGAAGGAATCTTATTGATTGTAGCTAATCCAGTTGATATCCTAACGTACTATGCACAGAAAGCTTCTGGCATGCCAGAGAATCGTGTATTTGGCTCAGGTACTGTATTAGACTCCGCACGTTTAAGATATCTATTGGGAACACGTTTGGATGTTGACTCACGTTCTGTTCACGCATATGTTATCGGTGAACATGGTGACTCTGAAATCTGCACATGGTCTATGGCAAATGTATCAGGTGTTCCACTCGCTGACTTCTTCGCGTTAAGAGGTATGGGTGGTGACCTTGACATGAAGGTTGCTCAAGAAGATATCGCAGAAGATGTTAAGAACGCTGCGTATAAGATTATTGAAAGAAAGAATGCTACTTACTACGGAATTGCAATGTCGGTTGTAAGAATCTGTCGTGCAATCTTACGTGATGAAAAGTCTATCTTACCTGTATCAACTGCATTACATGGTGAGTATGGTATTAGTGATGTATCTCTAAGTGTTCCAGCAATCGTCGGCAGAAATGGTATTGAAGAATTGGTGCCAATCTCCCTGAGTGAAGAGGAACGTGCAAAGCTATCTGAATCTGCAGCTGTCTTAAAGAAGACAATGGAAGGCGTAGAATTCTAACAAAAAATCCGGAATCCCGGATTTTTTTATTTCACATAATTCATTTGAAAAAACATCTTACATAAAAGAAAAGAATGTAGTAGAATGCTTGCGTTCGTTCTTGATACACACATAGCTTAAGAATGATATCCAGAAAGAGGGGTATAAGTGATGAATCAAAAGGCATTAAAAACATTAGGATGGATTGCGACATGTACAGCAATGTTAATGTATGTTTCCTACTTCCCACAGATTATGAATAACCTACATGGAATGAAGAGTGGTTTCTTACAACCTATGGTTGCGGCTATCAACTGTTCCTTATGGGTGACATATGGTTTTTATGCAAGAGAAGAAGGATTGGCCACTCATGATGGCAAACTTACCTGGTGTATTCTTTGGCGCAATCGCCGCAATTACAGCACTTTAGAAAGCGTTCCTAAGGGAACGTTTTTTTAGGCAAAAGATTGATGAAATCTATAGTAATATCGTTGACTTTCTACAACAATAGGAAGAAGATAAGTATGGTTTCCAAAGAGAGTGTGTGGAAACATGGAGGAGAAAATAATGGAAAACAAAAAGAACCCTTATGCAGGTACTAAAACTGAAAAAAACCTCTTAGAAGCATTTAGAGGAGAATCAGAAGCTAGAAACAAGTATACATTCTTCGCTTCTGTAGCTAAGAAAGCAGGCTTTTGAACAAATCGCTGCTTTATTCTTAAAGACAGCAGAAAACGAAAAAGGAACATGCAAAGCTTTTGGTTTAAGGCATTAGGCATGCTTGGTGATGTTAAGGAAAACCTACAAGCAGCTGCCAATGGTGAAAACTACGAGTGGACTGACATGTATGAGCGTATGGCTAAGGATGCCGAGGAAGAAGGCTTCCACGATCTAGCTGCTCAGTTTAGAGGCGTAGGTGCTATCGAAAAGATGCATGAAGAACGTTACAGAAAGTTACTTCAAAATGTAGAAATGCAGGAAGTATTCAAGAAGAGTGAAGTAAAGATTTGGGAATGCCGTAACTGTGGTCATATCGTTGTTGGTATGGAAGCCCCAGAAGTTTGCCCAGTATGTAATCACCCACAAGCATTCTTTGAAATTCACGCAGAGAATTTTTAATAGTATGAATGTATGCCAAGGCACAATGTGCTTTGGTTTTTTTTTGTTGTAAGATACATCAGATATGTAGTAACAAATGAACAGATTTTTCCAGTAGAAAAAATAATAAAAATGATGGGAAAGATTGCACTAGTACGATTAAAAAGGGTAAAATCAGTATGTAAAGTTGGAGAAAAATATGGGAAAAATCTATACAATCGGTGAAGCGTTAATTGACTTTATTCCAGTACAGACAGCCGCAAGCCTAAGCGCTGTGGATGCCTTTCAAAAAAGACCAGGAGGAGCACCAGCCAATGTGGCAGTAGCCGCAGCAAAACTTGGTGCAGAAGCTTATTTTATCGGTATGGTTGGAGATGATCCATTTGGACATTTCTTAAAAGATACGATTGCGGGTTATGGTGTTAATACAAGATATTTAAAGACTACAAAGAAGGCAAAGACAGCGTTAGCCTTTGTAAGCCTTGCGGCTGATGGACAACGTGACTTTAGTTTCTATCGTAATCCAAGTGCAGACTTACTCTTTAGATAAGTGTGATGTTGAAGAAGTTGAATTTACAAGCGATGACTATATCAGTTTTGGCTCTGTTGACTTAGTAGAATATCCTGTGAAGTACACAACAGAGTACTTGTTACAGAAGGCGAAAGCCGCGAATGCGACAATCCTGTTTGACCCAAACATTCGTAAAGATCTTTGGGATGATTTAAATGAGTGTAAACAAACAGTATTATCGTTCATGAAGTATGCAAATATCGTTAAGATGGCAGATGATGAAGTGGAGTTCATCACTGGTAAAAAAAGTCAGTCAAAGAAGCTATCGAAGTGGTAAAAACAATATGGTGTTGAACATGTCATTGTGACATATGGGACCTGAGGGCAGTGATGCGTACCTGAAACATTGTCATAGCCATGCGGATGCACGTAAAGTTGATCCAGTCGATACAACTGGTGCAGGTGATACGTTTGTTGGTGCGCTGTTATACTATTTAGATTATCACAAACAAAAGCCTGATCAGATTTCGCCAGAGATGATCAAAGATGGATTGTGCTTTGCAAATCACGCAGCTGCCATCGTTACAACGAAAAAGGGTGCGATGAATGCGGCTCCAACATTAGAAGAATTACAGAAATAAAAAAATAGGAGAATACCATGTTTAAAAGAGCAGAGATGAATACCTATGAAGCAGAGATTACTTGTCATTCCTGCGGAAAGAAGGAGAAGGTTAAAATCAAATCACTCGTTGATACAGCTTTAGATCCATCGGCAGAAACAAACCTACTACGTGGTAAGTTATTCCGTCATAGCTGCTCGAAATGCCATACGGAACAAAACATGTTATATACATGCATGTATCATGATGGCAGTAAGAATCTATTGGTTGGATATCCAGATAACCAAAAAGATTATGAAGAGATGAATCTCATGTTCAATCGACGCTATCATCGTGATGAGTTAGATGAAGCGTTAAATAAGTGGATTGAGACATGCACGAAGAGAATTGTGTCAAATCAATCAGACATGCAAGAAAAGGCACTGATTGCCCTACTTGGGTTAGATGATCGTATCATCGAAATTGGTAAGTATGTAACAGGTGATTTGGCTAAGATACAATCACAAGGTTTAGAAATTGATCATATGTATTTCAATACAAGTGGTGATGAGTATGCATTCTTAATTCAATCTGGTGATGGGATTGTGGGAGAAGTTCCTTTTACCAAAGAACTGTATCAAACTTTTAGAAGAACACTACAAACCATATCTAGCTGAAGATGAATCTGTAGAAATTGACTCTCATTGGGTCAGTGATTTCCTAAGAAAAGTAAAGATAAACAGAGCCAGTCAAAC
>BNJU01003704.1_pt1 | contig 22532 bp, 37 predicted proteins | sample 8539281 | NCBI WGS metagenome assembly BNJU01 (sample SAMD00202456, study PRJDB9452) | human saliva metagenome | isolation source: human saliva | place: Japan
TGGCTTGTTAGAAGGTTTGATATAAACAAAAACTCATCTTTATTGAGATGAGTTTTTGAATGTAGACAAACATCATTTTTGACGTTTATCTTTTTGTTGTATTTTCAATAATATTTTGCTCCATCATCATTTTTGGAGCGAAAGGACTGATTGTCCCAGAATCTTTAAAAACTTGTAGTGACAAGGTTTTGAAGAAAAACGTAGGTACTTACCTACTTTTTATTTTTCATTTAGACTTAGTATGTTGAGAAAAAGTTCAATAATTTCAGTACGATTTTTATTGAGTTGAATTTTTCAATTAAAAGTTGAAGATTATCATCTGAGGTTTCAGAAAAGAGGTCTATCAGAAGGATCTATTTCCATGGCAGATAAAATTTTTAGTAGAGTATCGACAGATAAGTTTCTTCTATTGTTTTCAATTAGATTAATAAAAAGGTAGCTAAGATCACTTTTTCAGCCAGCTCTTGCTGAGTTAGCTTTTTACTAGTCGATATTCTCTGACTAATTCTCCAATCTTCATTTAAAAATTCTCCCTTTTTAATTATTGTATATATTTTTGTTGATTTTTATATAAACAATAGTATTAGAAAAAAGGGGAAATATAATTTACAATAGTAAATAAAAGATGGTATAATGAGAGCGTTTGTAATATTATGTAAAGGACTTGGATTTGGAGCAGATACGCTTCAAATTTATGTGGGTAAAATGAAATCAAGAAAAAGCAAAAAGAATAAAAATAACTCTTTGCTTTAGCGGCAGGAGTTGCATTAACAAGTTTCTCAACGTTATCTGTGAAAAGCAGATGAACAAGTTGATGTGAAATCGACAGACAATACAGTAGCTGAAGAAAAACACGTACAAACTTCACTACTACAGCCATCACCCAAGTTGAGGGTGTTGAGGTTTCAAATGGAACTGCTCTTGTGATAAAAGCTCCAACTGAAGAGATTGTTAAAGAAGCAGAAGAAATTAAAAATCAAGCTGACCAAGCTGTTGAGGATCAAACTCCTGTTGTTGAAAAAGGCTAAAGAGCGAGAAGCTACAACTGGTGAGGTAGAAAGCAACGCTAAACAAGCGCTTGAACAAGCTGAACAGAAGAAAGCTTCTGCAACACCTCAAGCAATCGAAGAGACAAAAAATGGGATTGATACTTCTAAGAAAGAAGTAACTACGCAAACAGAAAAATTGATTCTTTGAAGAACAACAAAAATCAAGTGCAAAAAGAAAAAGAAGCACAAGAAACTGTTGTTAAAGAAGATATGGATGCGACTCAAAAACAAGCTGGAAAAAGGTTGCTGATGCAAAAGAAAGTTCAGAACGCTCAAGATGTTCTAAATGGAACTGGGGCTGAACAAGTTCTCAAGAAGAAAAAGACGCTAAGAAAGATTCAGAAGCTAAAAAGCTATTGTGAAAGATGCCAAGAAAGCTTTTTGAACAATCACAAAACGCAGATGCTACAAAGCCCGCAAGTTGGTGATGAAAAAAGAACGTGAAGTAGGGCAAAAATACTTGACCAAGCAACTGATGCTCTTTCAAACGCAACGCAGGCTCACAATGAAGCTTCTAGCTTTAACTGTTGCTCATAAAGACAATGCCCAAGCTGTTTTAGACGGAACTGGGACAACAGCTATCCTGAATGAACGTAAAAATGCTAAAGCTGACCTAGCTACTAAAGAAGCAAGTCTTGCAGATGCGTCTAAGAAATTGGAAGATGCCAAGAAGATGGATGCTAAAAAGGCTGGGGATATTGCTAAGTTGGAAGAAGGAAAGGTAGATGCCGAAAAAGACAAACGCTTCTACTGCTAAAAAACTTCAAGATACAACTGATAAAGCAAATGAAACTGCATCAGCCCTTGGTGTTGCCAAACAAAACAAGGACAATGCTCAATCTGTTCTCAATGGAACTAGCACAACAGCTATACTTAACGAACGTGACAGTGCAGAAGACTGATTTGGCTACTAAAGAAGCAAGTCTTAAAAAACGCGACTGAAGTTTTTGAAAAATGCGAAAGGTGCAGATGCTAAGAAAGCTGAACAATTGGTACAAAGCTACAAATGCTTTGAACCAAGCTACTGCAACTTTGAAAGCAAGCAGAAGGTGATTTACTCAACGCTCAAACTGCCGCAAACCAAGCTTCTGACGACTTGAAGAAGAAGAAAAGCGGAACAAACAGCTCAATCAGCCTTGGATGCTTCTAAAGGAAAGTTGCTGGCATTACAAAATGAGCGTGACAATGCTAAGTCTGATTTAGCTAAAAAGAAGCTACTTACAAGTGTTACAAAGAACTTGAATGATGCAAAGAGTGCGGATGCTAAAAAGCAGAACAACTTGCTGTTAGATAAAGCTAAAACTCAGGCTGAGGCTGAAGAAGCTAAAACTGCAAAAAGCTTGACTAAGGCTCAAGGTGGAGCAAATCTAGCTTCGAAAAACTTACAGAAGCAACTCAAAACGAACAAGAAGCGAAAGACAGTCTTGCTTCATCTGAAAATCGTTTGCCAGGTGTTACAGAAGAACGTGACAATGCCAAGTCTGACTTAGCAACTAAGGAGTCTCTTAAAGACAATGCGGAACGTAAGTTAGAGGATGCTAAAAACACAGATGCTCAAAAACGCTCTAGCATCCAAGACTTGAAGACTCTAAAAAGTCAACAAGAAGCTACTAAAAGTGCAACTGCTCAAGAATTGTCTGAGGCAACATCTGTCGCTAAGGATGTTGAGAATGCAGAAGCAGATAAAGCTGTTGAAACTCTTGAAAAACAAATCTCTGCTATTAAAAACTTGACCATTCCTCAATTGCCACAAAAATGTCATTGCGGCTTACAAGACCTACTTGAATGATGATAGTGAGGAAAACAAACACGCTTTGAACAATGCTATTCAAGCATGGTACAAGGGTGGGAAGTATGATTTTGGGAAACCACAATTTGTTTGGAATCCAGAAACTAAGAAAAACATCTTTACTGGTTGGGATAATAATAACATTGTTCTTCCAATTGATGATACTCTAGTAGATTTGGATAACATCACTGACGAACAAATTAAAGCTTTGAGCCATTACTATGTACTTATGGCAAACAACCTCCAAGACCAAATTTGGGGAACACATAACTTCATCGTTACTGAAGAATCTGTTCAGGAATTAAAAATATTGCCAAGAATTATGCCAATGAAAAACAAATCTTACGACAGTGGACATAGCCAACAGCTTTAAATAACCATGGAGTAGAAGCTGTTAAGTATTATGGCGAAGTAATGAATTACGCATGGATTTTAGCAACATCACATGATTTGGGTGGTGGCAATGTTAGGGAAACTCGCAAGGCTACTATGTCTCAGCTCTATCGTGAAGTTTATGATTCTGTTATCGACTTTATGACTAATGACATCCATGCCAACTTTGGACACATGAAAGGAATGGTAGGGCGTGTTAAACCAACTTATCCAAGTGCAGTTGGGGTAATATTAGTTACACTAAAAGATAAAGTTGGGCGTACTCATTTTGTTCAATTCGCAGGTAAAAATGCTCATACAGAAACAACCGTTAACTCTGCAACTGGGGAACGTACTTCTGTTTACATTGACGATTACTACGACAAGGGTATCGCAAAACCACTCCCAACTCCATTTGATACTAGCAAGATGGAAAAAGACTTGGCGCAAGCTAAGAAAACTCAAGTTTCTGCCATTGCGACAAACAACAATGCTTTCAAAGTCGTTTGACTTCCGCAAAAGTGCAGATGAAACTGCAAGATCTAATCTTGCAACAACTACAAATCGTCTTAACACCTTACTTAACACGCAAGACTTGACACCTAAAGCCGAGCGTGTTCTTGAGACTCTAAGGCAGAATTGAGTAAAAGCACAATTGCGCAACACAAACGCAAGCACTGCTTATACAAACCTCACAAAAGAGATTAAAGCTAAACGTGCCACTCACGAACAGGCAAAAGATGTCTTGTCTAAGGCAACTATCGCAAATACAGTTGCTCAAAAGGCACTTAGCGAGGCAACTACTGCACATGATAAGGTTGTTGATAAACTAGAACAACATTAAGAATGCATCAAGCGTACACAAGCGATTAAGGACTTGACACCTGAAGCTCAAGCTAAGTTTAATACTGCAAAAGCAGAACACAAAACTGCTGAGACACGACTTGCAACTGCTGAGAAAGCTTTGGCTGACCTTAACAACGAGATCCTACAAATGGCAATAAGCTCGCTACTGCCAAATCAGAATTAAGCCAAGCCGAAAAAAAGCTGACAAGACTGCGCAGGCTAATCTTACAAAAAGCAACTTCTACTAAGAATAATGCTTCTAAAGCACTTGATGCCGCAAAAAGATGCTCTTTATAAAGTAAATGCTATTAAAGAGTTAACACCTGAAGCTCAAGCTACATTTGACCAAGCAGAACTAACACAACACATCTAAGACTCGTTTTGAAAAATGCAGAAACAGCCGTTAATAACCTAAACGCTGACCTTGCAGGTGAAACGTCAAGCCTTGGCAGATGCCATCCAAGCACTTGAAGAAGCTGAGAAAGCTAACACTACTGCACAAAACTAAGAAAGCTGATGCAGAAACAGCACATGCTAAAGCGACAAGCACGCTTACAAACATCAAAAAAGGTCTTGCTTCACTCCTTGCAATTAAGGATTTGACACCTGAAGCTCAAGCTACATTTGACCAAGCAGATTTAGCCTACAAGGCTTCTCAAACTCGCTTGGAAAATGCGGAAACAACGGTTGCTAACCTAAACGCAAGCTTGCAGAGAAAACGCTAAGCATGGCAGATGCCGTTCAAGCTTTGAAAGATGCTGAAGGTCTTGTTAAAACAACACAAGCTGAACTTGAAGTGGCACAAGCTACTTATAAGAAAGCTGATGATGAGCTTACAGCTACTCGTAAAGTGATTGCGAAACTAAAAGCAACCAAGGACTTAACTCCTGATGCTCAAAAAGCTTACCAAAGAGGCTCTTGAAGCTGAAAAACTTGCTGAAAAACGATTGGCAGATGCTAAAGTAGCCGTTGCCAACCTAACTGCTGATGTCAAGACTAAACAAGAAGCTTTGGCACAAGCACAAGCTGAACTTGCACTAAGAAGAGCTTGTCCTTCAAGGACTCAAAAGCAAAAACAAGCCCAAGAGGAAGAAGTTCTAGTAACTATCAAGCTCAATTAGACGACTTGAAAGCTCCAAGAAAAGAGGCAGTTCGTGCAGAGATTGCTAAAATCGAAGACAGCATCAAAGAGATGGAAACTCTCCTTGATAGCCTAATCCACGCTTCTGAGAACTACGAAGTCACAAAAGAAGAGTACGAAAAAAGCTCTTGAGGCACACCGACCCTAGCTCTTCAAACTCTTGAAAGCAGAACAAAGCAAAAACTAAACTACTCCTCCAAAACCAATTGGATGCAAAGCTCAGTATGAGGCTGTTTTTACTTGCATATCAGAAGGCACAAATAGTAAACCATCAAACTTTTTCATGCCATACTCCTACTGATGAATACACTCGTTATAATATTAATCAAAAAGTAATCCATAGAACGATAAATGATGTTTCAAAAAGTAGTTATATTTATCAAGGGTCAAAAATCTAAATATGAAGTAATTCCGACACTTCCAATAACTGGCTCAGAAGAAAAATCTAATGATACTCAGTTTAGGAGTTATACTAGCAGGATTTGGTTTAGTAGCATTAAAATAGAGGAATGGGAGGTTCATAATGACAAAAGAGGAATGGGTTGAATTTTTCGAAGCAGTAAATGGTAGAATTCCAACTGCTCAAGAGTTTCAAAAAGCAAAGAAAAAGGTGAATTCTCAATACATATTGAATCAATTAATAAAGTCAATAATTTAGAAGAAGCAAACACAGTTTCAAATTCAACATACAGGTCTGTCCAAAATGTAATTGTAAAAATGAAAAATGGTTCAATATTTTGTCCCTAACTGTGGTACGAAAATGGACGGAACAGGATGATAAATACTGCTAGTAATATTGCTGGTTCTATTGCAGATAGAATTAACAGTTTTACCGGTGGTGAGGTGTTGTTGAGTTAAAAAAATGAGGACTTATTTGAGTCAAGTTTTTAAAAACATACACGTGAAGAGGCGGAAAATATTTTTGCTTGTGGTTCAAAAACAACTACACCCCTACCTGAAAACATTTCAAAAAGAATGGCCTAAACCATGGTATTTTGCTAGAGTATTTTTGTTACTCTTGGTATCAAGTTTTTATGTTATATTTTTATATATGTTACATGGTTTAATAAATTGCTTTTTCCAGGATTAATGTTTTATTTGCCGCCCTTACGGGAGCTATGCCAGTACTGTTTTCTATTTTGAATGTAACTCACCTAGAAATATTGATATCATGACAGTTTTGATATTTTTATTGGTGGGATATTGTCTTTAGTAACAAGCACGTTTTAACTACAATTTTTCCAAGTGGTGCTGGAGAGTTGATCCCATCTATGATGACTGGATTGATCGAAGAACTTGCGAAAAATATTAGCAACAGGATTATTTTATTAGTAAATTTAAATATAAGCTGATATATTTTTAATGGTTTATTGATTGGAGGAGCAGTTGGAGCTGGATTTGCAGTATTTGAAACAGCAGGTTATATTTTTAATGCATCATTATTACCATTTCAAATGGAAGATCAATTAATCCATGTATTTAGTATGAATCCCTCAAAATGCTGTGACAAATGCTATTTTAAGAGGTTTATTGGCCTTTGGTGGTCATGTAGCGGGCAGCGATATCCGGTGCAGGAATAATGATGGTTTGAAAAAGCAACAAGAATTTGCCCTATGAGTTCTATATTTACAGGGAGAAAGCTTAAGATTCTAATTCTGGTAATTATACTGCATGGGGCTTGGGATACAGATATTATTTCAACATTATTCCTTCAATACATAGCCTTGGGAATATTAGCATGGATTATAATTTTTATTATTATTAATAGAGCCTAAAAAGAAATTAATGATTTAAGTGTTGAAAAATAATCCAGTGTTAATTTAGTTGAAAAATAAATAGTGTTATTGTAATATAATTGTTAGGAGATGAAATAATTTTGAAATTAAGAAATTAAATTTAAAAATCTTAACTATGGTATTTGTTATATTGCTATCTGGATGGGTAATGAAGATTCGATTCCAGGAACCTATATTTTCAGACGACGAAAGATCAGACAATAGTTTTGCAATCAGATCATAAAGTTATGTACAGCGAAGAAAGTAGTTCAGATAGTACTACTGGTAAAGACAATATACTTTATGTTGATCGAATCACGACAAATGGAGAGATAAGACTGCAGATATACGCTGAAGTACCTTCAGAAGGAGAAATTAATTAGTTTGTACTTTAAAGCTAATCCAAATAGTCCAGGAAAAGGATGTTTCTTTGAAGGATTATTTCACAAAGTATCATCTTCTAGATAAAAAAATAATATTTCATAGTTTTTAGACTCTTTATCAACTGTAGTGGGTTGATGAAAAGTTACAACCTGGAGAGGATCAGCTTGATTCTCTCCCTTTTAATATTCAAAGCGATAAGGATTCTAGTTTTGAAGTTTCCAAAGTTCGGAAAGCCAAAAGCATTGCGCTTGATGACCTTAATGAGTTTATTCGTAGCCTTTAGTTTCGCGTTTGAGTAGGGCAGTTCCAATGCGTTCATGATCTTGTCCATATCTTTCAAAAAGTCTTAAAAACAGTTTGAAAAATAGTATTTACACAAGAAAATAGTATCTTCAATCAGTTCAAAAATGCTCTGTTTATTTCTCTTGGAAATGGAAGAGTAGAGTTGATAGATTTCATAGTGCTCTCTAAGTTCTTTAGAGTATACAAGGAGTTTTTAGAGAATCTCTTTATCAGTCAAGTGTGATCGAAAAGTTGGGCGATAAAAACGTTTATCGCTGAGTTTCAGCAACGTTTCAGTACCTTATATTCGTGCGATTTCTGATCAAACTGATTCATGATTTTGGATGCGAAGACGGTTCATAGCTCGACTGAGATGTTGGACAATGTGAAAACGATCCAGAACGATTTTTAGTATTAGGGAGTGAAATAGTCTCGGAGACTGTTTCAGCCTGAGTCTAGAAATTCGAAAGCGAGTTTTCTGGCAATATCGTAGTAGGGGCTAAACATATCCATGGTAATGACTTTTCACGCGATTTCTCACCAGTCTCAGAATAGCGAAGAAATGATTACGAATAGTCACTTGAGTCCGCCCATCCAAGATAGCTACGATCTTTCTGGAATCAAAATTCTGTGCAATGAAGTTCATCAACCCTTTCTTGAAGCTGTACTCATCCCAAGACATGTGAGTTGGAAGGAAAGATAAATCATCGAATTTGAATTCTTTCAATTTGCGAATGACTGTCGAAGTAGAGACAGATAGACTTTCTGCGATAGCTGTCATAGGGACTTTCTCAATAAATTTTTGAGTGATTTTCTGGTTGACGACCGTTGATATTTGGTGCTTCTTTTTGACTAAGTAACTCTCTGCGACAGCCATTTTCCCGCAGATTTCACAACGAAAACGACGTTTTTCTCAATCGAATGAGTGTCTTATAGCGTACACTCTAGATAGGGAATTTTGGATTCTTTTTGGAAGTCATATTTAGTTATTTGCCCTAGGCAATGTGGACATAGGGGAAGGATAATCTAGCTTAGCGTTAATTTCTTTATGTGTTTTAGAATCTAGATAATCCAAGATTATGATGTTCTTGTCTTTAATTCCGAGTAAGATTGTGAAAAATTTTAATTGTTCCATAAGATTCTTTCTAATGATGGTTTGGTCACTTTTCATTATAGGTCTTATAGGATCTGCAACAAAATAGGCTCTATAATTCCTATGGTGGTTTTACCCACTACAGAAATTATAGAGCCGAATTCTTGCAGGATGTTTTTTCTATTCTAGTCGAGCATCTTCACGATAGGCGATATCTGGTTGCAGGCCAGTTCGCGGTGGATGAGGTTGCCGAAGTAGTCGTAGTAATAGCTGCTGCCGTTGTAGGTTTTTAGGCGGTTGTCGGGGACGGTAGGGCTATTGTGATCTGACAGGATATTGTGCGCGGGGTCGAAGGCGAACACTTCATTACCCGCTTGGGTAATCCGGCCCAGTTTGTCGTATTCTAACCGGGTCGTTCCCGTCCGTTGGTCGGTACTGTGGGTCAGGTTGCCTGCTTTGTCGTAGGCATAGCTGCGGTTGACGGCCTAAGCTGATGCCACTGTGTTCTTACCTATCTAGGTCTGCGTCAGGTCGTTAAGTGCGGCGATTTGTTTTATGAAGCTAACTGTGTGTTTTAGGAGAATCTCTCTATACGAGCTATGACTTGTTTATTAGATCTTAATCTAATTCGCTCGCTTTGGCTTAGTAAAATGGTTGATCTTCTTTCGTAACAGTGAGGCTTTTAACTTATGTTTTCAAGTAAATAATCAAATAACTGGTTCGCAATAAGTTCTGCGTGGGTATTTATAACGGGAAATTTAAAGTAATAATATTGAGATTCATATCTTTCTAATATGTAGCTAGAACTAGATTATTATAGCAAGAAGATATTTCTTTTTATAGAATTAGAAATATCTTCTAATTTATTACTTATATTTGTTATGTCAAAAATAGCTCACTAAAAACCATTATCAATATTATTAATTGTAATAAATGGATATTTATTTTTGATTGCAAAATTCCCAGTGGTCAGTATAATTTTGATCTTTTTATAAATAAATTTATTCATATAATCCTCTTATTTGAATTTGAAGTCAGTTACATTCTTCATTTTTCCAGCTTTATCAAATATTGCCATGTAGTGAATAGTAAGCCCATCTATTTTTGCTAATCCCAATGGGTCAACCGATCCTTGAACATTAGGTGCAAAAAGTAAAGATTCTCTCACCCAACAACCCAATCGGGTTTTTGATTCACAAACCAACCCGTATTAGGCTCGGAATACCTGAAGAAGTTATACTGCAGCCTGTTTCACGGTCGCAATACTGGTTCTGTAAGCGGAAGGGTTGGTATGCGCTATCCATTACCTTGGTTTCCTCTTTCAGACGACCTTGCGGTTTTTGGACCTCGATCTAACTACAGTTAATAAAATTAGATGAATGTATCAGAACATTTATGTAGTTTATATTTTTTCCCAATGAAAATTACTAATATCGTCTTCTGAAGCATTCGCTATCTTTGACTTAATAGAATATTCCATAAATTTCTTTTCTTTGTTGAGTTAAGTCATCCTCATTTTCCCAGCAACTCATACATTCATCGCAACAGAGAAATAATTTATTAGAGTCAATATATATAATTAATCTCCCCTGCCGATCGCATATGGGGCACTCTCTATACCAAAAATAATCAGTACTTATCATGATGGGTCTCCTGTAATAATTTTTATTGGTGCCGTTCATTACAATAATTTTGACTTTTGTAGAATTGCTCCTGTATCTCTGTCATAGCCGATTGGCTGATTCATTTCTATGTTATCTGTATCTTTTTCTGAACTGTGGGGATGGGGTCGTCTGAAAAGCAGAACCCCGTGTGCGTGCATACCGCACACACCCTACATCGGGACTGGAGGTTTTGTGCAGGCTACGGTTTACTTAATAAATTTATTGAATATTCCAATTAAAAATACAAAAATGGATAAACATTAAACAAATTATTACTTATACTATTTACTGAATTTATAAACTCAGTTTTTATATCATCTGTAAGTGTCTCCTTCATCTAATAAGTGTTCTAAATCTCGGTATAAGAAAGCCAACTGGATAAATTGTAGAAACCTATCCCTAAATTTGTAAATCCAGATTTGGTATATTCTCCAGTATCATGATTATAATGAAAAAATGGTATTATCTATTTTATTTAAAAACCATCCATCTCCCTGTCCTCCTTGTCCAATACTCCAAAAACACCTTGATATTTCAGGGATAATTACACTCTAGGTATCTATTTTCTTTTAAAGCCACTTCATAATTAAAAAGAGAAATATCAGGTATTATTTCTACTTCCTGATACTTAGCAATAAATAACAAATAGTTATTATCCAGCTTAGGAAGTTTATCTAACTTTTTAATTTCTACTTTACGCTTAATACATATATATTATCCTCGGGCAATAATTTTAATTTGAACATAAAAAGTATACTCCATAAATTTTTTTGCTTGATAGAAAGATATTTCCTTCAATACCATATCGTTAATATTTTTCATTCTTTTCACTGCTTTTTGAATTTAATGGCAAAATGCCTTCAAAAGCAAAAGTCAGTTTCACCCTCAAAAATTTCAAACCATGTACCGGATTGACCGGCCGGTCGCCACCCACCGCACCCTTAAAGGCCGGGAAGTTATAAATAGAGTTGGATAGTACTTGTTATTTTTCTTTTGTGTTTTCGACACTAATTTCCTGGTTAAAAATTTTTGGATTAATTTTAAAAATCAATAATTAATTTGATTTTGAGAAGTGTTAAATATCGTACTTTTTGTTTCTTAGGGCAATATATAAAAATTCAACAACATAACCATATAAATAAAATTTAGATAAATTAGAAAAAAATATTTTTAAACAGCAAGGAGTAAAATATAATATAGCCTTATTAGTAAAAGCTTGACACTCTAGTGATTCAAGTATTGAGAGAAAAATCATCGTATGTTATCCCAATCCAAGTTTTGGTAGATAGTTGCATTATAGAAAATATATAAGAGTTATCACTATCATCAAAACTTATGATGTTATTTTTATCAACTTTGAAAATTGGAAAAGTAGTCCTAATTTTTATCTAGATAATTTCGTTCTTGTATATAGTTTACCTCCGTAAAGAAATTTTTAAATTCACAATATACTCCTAAGTCTTTGACAAACTTTTGAAATATATTCTAAAAATCATAAATTATATTGATTTTCATCTTGGGTTAAAGATTGCAGTAAATCAAATAGTTCACTTACTTCTCCTTGGGATATATTAGAATAATAGCTAAATAATTCTATGAAACTATCATTATCCATACTAGGGTTTTTCTATTGAGCTTAGTAAAAGTGTATTTAAATGTAAGGCATTTTTCATTTTTGTTTATCTGACATTTGATTCTTAATTAATAAAATTAGATTATCATGTCTTACTTTCTACATTTTAAGATATGGTACCATTTGATTGATTTATTATCTATTTTTATTTACGTTTTTAAAAATCATTTAATAGTTTTACTATCTTCTCTTTATTTTCGCTGGATGAGTTAATTGCAATTCTAACGGCATTTTTCTCCAAATTCATTTTGTATATTTTTATCAGATCCATTATCAAGGAGTAATTTCACCATTTCTATATTTCCAAACATGCATGCATAATGTGAGGGTATATCCTAAGTCCCCTTTAAGATCGATCAATGCTCCATTTTGAAGAAATACAAGAGCATCATTTAAAGAATTATTTTCTGGCTGCAATATGTAAACTGTATCATCCATACCTCCTAATTGATTTTATATTTTTCAATAGTGTCACCCAAGAAATCAGGATGCGTTTCATATAAAATATATAATAATTCTTTTTTTCCATTAATAATACCTATTGTTTTAAGTTGATAAATTTTATATCTTGATCTTATTTATTACTCGTAACGCAATTTTCTTTATGCTCTTTTTTTCAGATTGTTTAATCTGTTTTTACGTTCTTGTATTTTTTGAGCATGACCGTCCTGGCCGTATTCATGGGCGGTTTTAGCTTAGATTGTTACGGAATAAATATTTCAGACGCCCCTAGCGGGTGTAGTTGCCGAACCAAACCAGATTGCCATCCTTATCGGTCATCTCGTGCGGTATACCGATTTGGTCGCAGATGGAAGTAGTGGGTTTGTTGGCCGCTTTCTTGAAGATTTCGGCTTTAACCAGTTGGTCATGCAGAGTCGTAGAAATAGTTCTGAACTTCGTCGTCGGTCAGTTTGCGATGGATCAGGTTGTCGAAGTGGTCGTAGTAATAGGTGTCGTGCCGTTGTAGGTTTTCAGGCGGTCGTCCGGGACGGTAGGTATATTGTTGTCGGACAGGATATTATGCGCGGGGTCGAAGTAGCTGCACTTTTCAGGTAATCCGAAGACTGAGGTCATTTGAACAGAAACCGCGTGCGTACCGCACGCACCCTACGTCAGGATTGGAGGGTTTTCATGCGGGTGACGGCTTGCTATTCTGATAGTGAAAAACTTTGTTATTAAAACATCTATATTATCAATTAATTTAATAGGAACTATCACTGTATACAGTAAATTTTCATCAAAATGAACTATTAAAAATCATATAGCATTATAATTATCATCTACAATGATTTTTATAATCATTGGGAGCATGTGCTTTGAAAAATGGGATTCCCATCCATAAATGACGTGCCATCAGAATACGTAGTTTTGAAGTATGGAAAAATCCATTTTTCTCTATTGATTGAATTTATATTAAGTAATTTTACAAATATATTTTTCAATATACTGTTCTAATTACTATATTCATCAATATTCTCATACCAATTTTCATATTTATTCATCATGTTTAAACTTTCTAAATATTTGAGAATTTGGGCCAATTCTTCCTGAAATAATTTCAATATCAACACGTTCATGTTTAGTTCCTTTTACCATGAAAGATTTTGATATAGGGCATCTAATCCATTGCAACTGTTTTCCATTTTTCTATAAAAATTTTTGGCTTTCTTTAAAAGCTTCTTCTCTATCTTTAGATCTCTCTTTGAGAGTTCTCTTTTTAGTTCTTCGAGTTTATCTGGAGCATCTTTACAGTAACAGACTTATCTGTATCCCAAGAAACAGATTCTTCTAAATGCGTTCTTTGTGCCTGAACGCGTCCTCTATTTTTTGCTAACCCCAAAGGGTCAACCCATCCTTGAACATTAGGTGCAAACTGATAAAAATTCTCCCCACCCGACAACCCAATCGGATCCTGACTCACAAACCGACCTACATCAGACTCCATAATACCTGAGAAGTTGTAATGCAGCCCCGTCTCACGGTCGGCATACTGGTTCTGCAGGCGGAAGGGTGGTATGCGCTATCCGTTACCTTGATTTTCCTCTTTCAGACAATCTTACTGGAACATTGAGTCTCAACCTAACCTAGGACAACTATTTGAATTTCTGTTTAGTCATAATCAATTAATATTCAACGCTTAGTAGATTTATTTATCAAAAAAGCGGTTGGATCAAAAACAGAGATATATTTTATATTCATTTTTGATAGCTTCTTCGAACGGAGGGTCATCTTCAGAAACTTCCAGTGCAATTCCTTCAATAATTTTTGAGCTTCTTCACATTCATCGTAATAGAAACCTAAATTAGAATTTAAGATATCATTAATAGGCATTCCTATTTTTAATAGTTCTGAATTTGCCTTGATATCCTTCTAATGCAGAAATTTTATAAATTTCTCCTGAAGTAATATCTACGTTAATTTCAATTGGGATATCAGTAAATATATATCTGCATGAATAAACACTAGTTTGAAAAAAATTTTTAATTTTTCCATTTAACATATTTTTATTAATGATACTGGAGTAATTTTTAATATTGTCTTTTAATCTGAGTTCCCCTAAAACTCTTCGCGGGGATAATTTCATCATAAATATTCATAATCAACCTTTTCGTATTATTCTGAAGGAAATCTTTGTGTTCCACCTTTGCAGAAGATATTTTTCCAATAAGGTGCTCCCTCATAATGCCTACTGCTCCCTAAAGGTGGTATTGAATGTAACGAATAGTAAATTTATTACCTCGTGAATTTAATTCTCTTAATGTAAAATCTTTTTATTGCCTCCACAGAGTTTTACGCATTACGTCTTGCTGTATAGTGTTTGAGGATCAAATTTGTTGTGAACCATCAAAAATTTGTATCAAACCCATCTATATTTCTCAAAATCAAGGTGATATAGTTTTTAAATTTCTAATCCAGATAACAAATTCAAAGAAAAATCTTAATATTTTTCATCTGTTATCTCAAATATCCCGTTGTCTTGGTGAGATTCTTGGATAGCTGAGATAATTCTCTTAAATATTTCTTTATTTTTCCCTAATTTCATCAATAGGTAATGTTTGCAATATATCAATAAAAATAATTCATCCTCAATACTTAAAATAGAGGGTGAGTTTTTCTAGTTTTTCTAATAATTCTTTCATGCTAAATACCTTTCAGTTATACAAAAGCAAAGGATTGCTTCTGCTGGAATAGTTTATTTATTTTTATAATAGTTAATCGTTCACTCCAATAGAAATAGATAACACATCTTCCTCATTGTCGAGTAGAGATATATCGATAACTTTATCTATTTTATGACTAAATAATTTTAAACAATAAAAATTAGGTTTGTTTATTAATTCTAGCCAATTGCTAATATTTTTATTTTGATAATAAACAAAGGGAATAATTCTATTGGTATTTCAGACGAATCATTTATTCCTCCATAAAAGTATACATAAGCAATGTCATTTTCCTCTGGTGTAAAAATTTAATATTTCATTTTTATCGATAAACTAAAATTTTCTTTTGATAATTCTATATTTCTATAGGGGTAAAAGTACGATTCATTATTTCACATGAGAGTGGATATGGAATAATTTTTCAGAATCTGAAAATTAAATTATTTAAAAAAATGAATTTCTTTCATTTTTCATTAAATGATTCTGTTTTAAAGTAAAGATCTTATTTTCTAAAGTTGTCATGATACTATTTCCTATGTTGTACGGTTACATTATCTTTGTATTACTCCCAAGAAAATGTACGATTCCTATTATTTCTTTTTGAATAAGATTTCCATCCATTTTTGACAGTAGCAACATACTAGTGCGGACAAGGGTGTTTTGCAATCGGAAGGGATTGTGAGCAGTTCCGGATATGTTGGTTTCACTCTTTTAGGGTACCCCAACCGTAATGATTCCCAAACTAGGCGGGATCGGTGTAGAGATAGGTATACCTGCCGTCCGGTTGGACTTCCTGCAAGAGGTGGCTGCCGTCCCAAACAAATCCGGTTTTCTTCTTCGAGGCCGTCTGAAACTTCTTCGTTTTTCAGACGGCCTTAATGTTTTATCAGGTTTTCTACTAAATATGTAACTTATTGTTTGTAATATCTCATTAGGTTTCTAATTTCTTTAGATTTCTTTTTATCGTGATATTCTTCAGATGTATAATGTTTTGCATCATATCCAAACTCATTTTTATATTTGTTTTTAGCTCCATTTTTTAAAAGAATTTTCAATAATATCAAGATTTCCATGAAGACAAGCATTTTTGAATAGGAGTGAAATTTAATTCACCTTGTTGATTGACATTTGCTCCGTTTTCTATTAATAGAATAACATCTTTTTTAGATTGGGAATTAACTGCTAAATTTAATAATGTTTCTCCCATAGATCCTAAGTCATGTACGGAGGTTATAGGACTCTGATTCAAAAGACTAGGGTAATCCTGATATTTTTAAAAAGATTTTTCAAAGAATTATTCATAATTTACTCTCATAAAGAATTTATTTGTACATTCAGATTTTTGCTTTTTCTTTTAAAAGCATCTAGCCTATTTTTCCAACCATTTATTTTGATTGTATGTCTCCCCGGGTTGCCATTTTCTATCCCAATTAGTATATAACTCGATACATCTTTTTGGCATGATTCATTTTGCGCACTTAGAGTTGCGCATATAGACGCTTGAGGTGGTACTGGAGTATCACAAAAACCTTTTCGCTAGTTGATATTCTTGATCACGTTTATCAGGTTTATTATATTTGCTTTGTTAAACAATTGTTGTAACTTTTGCAAAAACTCTAAAGGGATTTAATCCTAGAAAATCTACCCTAATTTACGATACTAAATGCATAAAAGTATAAAAATTTGTATCTCCTAAATATTTAATAGGATCCTGATTCACAAACCGCCCGACGTTCGGCACATAATACCTGAAGAAGTTGTAATGCAACCCCGTTTCACGGTCGGCATATTGGTTTTGCAGGCGGAAGGGCTGGTGTGCAGTTCCGGATGTGTTGGTTTCACTCTTCAGTTTGCCCTAGCCGTAATAATCGCCGAACCAAACCAGGTTGCCGTCTTTATCGGTCATCTCTCTCGGTCATCTCTCCGGGATGCCGATTTGGTCGCAGTGGAAGTAGTGGGTTTGTTGGCGATTTTTCGCTGTCTTCGTTGGTCCAGTTGTGTACCTGTGCGTACCTCACATGCCCTATGTCAGGATTGGAAGTTTCATGCGGGCTACAACTTACTTATTCATCTTCATAAGCATCACCATAGCTTTGAAAAGAAGAATCTAACCAAAACCATTCTTTTTCATTGGAAACTAATTTTTCCAGTAGTTCTGTAAATGATTTAGCAATAATGGAGACTCATCAGGTGTAGCATGAGTTTCTATAAAACTATCATAACAAAACCAAATCTTTTTGTTTAAGTCTATACTGATATATTGACTAAAGCTCTTGAGAAGATGCAATCATGAACCAATCATTACTGATATCATCTGCAACTCCTCCCAAATAACATCATCAGCTGGATATAGAATTTGGTTTTGTTGGTTTGCAATTCTGAAAAGTGAACTGATTCTTATCTCACAAGAAGTATCAATATTGAGAATAGCATATTCATAATTTTTCATAAAAGAATTCTAAATCTTTTGGCAAAAGAAAAAGCAAATTCTGGTTTTGATACTGCTTTCAAAAATTGATGGCTACTTTTTTTGTTCTAATTTTTCAATTAATTCTTTGATTTTCATAAAAATTCTCCTTAGGACTGAGAGTTTTTGTTCAGGCTACGTCTTGCTAATTACTTTAATTTAGATATGTATAGAATGCCATTTCCCATCATAACTATCAAATTCTTTTACATTATCTAATTTCCAGAATTCTGCCTGTTTTTGAATTTATAAAGTCTTTGCGCTTCCATTCCAGCGTACAACACAGCACTTTTTACAGTTATAGAGCTACCTTTTTCTTCTATTTCAATGATTTCCTCGTTATTTGGATTGAATGTCGGAGGGTAGTTAATAGTCATACTTTCTAACTTTCCCATTTTTTCTTGGTTTTATCTGTTAGGGTATTTATCGTATATTTCCTTTAGTGTTTGTTTCAATATCTCATCAGGAATATCTGTGCCTGCATCAATATGCTTATTAGCATTGTCTTCCCATTTATACATTTCCATCAGAAAACTATTTAATATAGTTTCAATACTTTCATTCATAATTTAATCCTTTTTAGTTTTTGTTTAAGTTGTTTGTACGAAGAATAATCCACCAGATAAATCTCGATTTATAAAAATATATCCTATGTTCTCAGTTAGATAAAAAAATTTCATTTATTTTTCAGGTAGATCCATTCCTAAGATTTGACCTATGAAAATATATTTTTCTAGAAAATCATCACTCTCTTGTTGTAAATATTGAGGTTGTCCTCCTAAAAACTCATTTCATCTAAATTCTCAATAGGATTAATTGGATAAAAAAATTATCTAGGTTAAACTTGAACTGATTTTTATCTCCGATGATAACTTTCGTGTATCCTTGAATAGCATCGTCAATTTCAGTAATGTAGTCAAGAAAATAATCTTCTTTATCATAATAAGAAAAACGTAAAATTACTTTTATCTTTATATTCCTTATTCTGAAAATCTGTTTTTAAATTGAGGTGCAATAGTCAATAAATTTTTCAATTGGCATAAAAAGCAATCAATGCTAACTCATGACCATCTGGCGCTATCACTTTATTTGAATAGTCTAAATCTAGCCCAACTAATATATTATTTATATTGGGTTTACTATCTAAAAAGTTAAAATTAACGTATCCATTTTTGTTCATTTAAATTCTCCTAAAAATTTAAGGGCGTTTCTTACCTGCTAATTTTTGGGTGCAGTGCAATCTTACTTTTTGTTTTTCTTAGGATTTATTTCTTCTCTACGTTGCTTATAAAATTGCCAATATTTTTGTCTTCCATAGAAAAGGTGTGTAACGTAGCTCATTATAAGTTAGGTCAAAATATTTATAGGCATTTTCCATATCACCTAGTTCGTAATAGATAATACCTGCCCATAGAAATGTACTGCCATCAGGAACTGTTTTTCGCGCCTCTAATGCAATATTTATCCATTCAAGTGCCTTAGAATAATCCTTTAACTCTTTAAATCTACCAGAAATTTTCAGAACATAGCCCACTAGTTGGGGTTACGAATTGAGTAGCAGGTTTTGGAATTAAATCCCAAGCCCTCATTAACTCATCAATCCTGTCCTGAAGAGTTTTAGCTTGTCTCGACTCACATATAATATTATTAATTTCACTATTTAACTCAGGATTAATATCAGATAAATACATGTTTTTCCTCCTTTTCCTAAACCTAGGCTTTTTCTTTCGGCTATTACAATTTAAACCCTAAGGATCTAATCAAATAGATACATTCGGTGCAAACCAATAAAGGTTATCACAGCCATCCAACGCAATCGGGTCCTGATTCACAAACCGACCCGCATCAGGCTCGTAATATCTGAAGAAGTTGTAGTGCAGCCCCGTTTCAAGGTCGCAATACTGGTTTTGCAGGCGGAAGGGTTGGTATGCGCTATCCGTTACCTTGGTTTCCTCTTTCAGACGACCCCAGCCGGTGTAGTTGTCGAACCACAGTAAATTGCCGTCTTTATCGGTCATTTCTCTCAGGATGCCGATTTGGTCGCAGTGGAAGTGAGTGGGTTTGTTAGCCGCTTTCTTGAAGATTTCAGCTTTAACCAGTTGGTCATGCAGTTCGTAGAAATAGTTCTACACTTCGTCGTCGGTCAGTTAGCGGTGGATGAGGTTGCCGAGGTCGTCGTAGTAGTAACTTGTGCCGTTGTAGGGTTTTCAGACGGTTTGTCTGGAACGGTTGGGTAAATGAGTTATTTAATCAAATTTATTTTTCAAATCTCATAAAAACATCCCTATATATATTTAATGAATGAATATTATCATTATTTTTCAATAATGTATATTTTTCTCATATAGAAAAATTTGGGAAATCAGCCAATACATCTGTAACTGCACTATCTATTGCTTCATACTCATCATCTGTCAGTGGTGAATCAATATATACATAAAGAGTAAATAATTCTTCAGTTATATCAAATGCAATAAGTCTGACTTTGTTACAAATTGCCCCAAGAAAAGCCGTTTGCATACTTAAAATAATTTCTTTTCTTTTCATAACTAATTCCTCAAATAAAATTATGTGCATTCTTTAAAGAGTATTTTATTACCATGTTGGTCCGATTGTGTACCTGTGCAAGGGTTCGTAGCTGTCGGGATCGGTATAGATATAGGTATATCTGCCGTCCGACTGGACTTCTTGCAGTAGATGGCTGCCGTCTCGAACGAATCCGGCTCCTCTTCGAGGCTGTCTGAGAAGCAGAAGCGCGTGCGTACCCCGAAGACTTTTACGTTGGGATTGGAAGTTTCATGCTGGCTACAGCTTGCTATTCACCCAACAATGTTTCTTTAAATAAGCTATCAAGTGATTCATATAACATTTCCATTTCTGATGAATCATGATAATAAATAAAAATATGTCCCTGTTGATCCATTAAAATGGGATTGCCTGAACCATCATCTGATATTGCAAAAGTTATTCATTGGTTGTTCATGTAATTCTAAAAGTTTTTCGAAATCCTGAGTTAATTCGATAACTGTTTCTTTTCCAATTAATGTTGAATTATGAAAAGCATGGATATCCAAACCAGCGCTTGCGCCACCAGAATTTTTAATAAATTCAATGTAATCATCGTAAATTTTATTCTTAAAATATTTTTCAGCATGTTTAATTTCCTCACTACTAGCAGGGTATCCCTTTAAGCTCAGGGTAATCTTGAAAATATTTAATAAGTGAATTCATTGTTTCTTGGATAATCATTTAATACCTCTTCTTGATAATTCTTTTTAAAAGCTTAATCGTACCAGAACTCGTGCTTCCATTGATTAAATTCATCTCTTTTGTCAACACCGCCTTTATTTCCTAATGGATGCAAAGCCTTGGAATTTTCATGATGACAGCGTTCAGGCATGGCAATAATAGGACCTTGGCTTTGTTATTTATAGTGGTGAAGAATAATTGTATTTACCTTTTTGTCAACAGGAGACTTCTCGAAGGGTCTTTTTGTTTTTAAATAGGCAGGACTTTTTACTTGAGAGTCTGATAAATGTTGTAGTCCTGTATCCTATAACAGACAAAGTTAGTCCTGTAGAGCTTGTAAAGGGTATAGGGTATTCTATTCAGACCAAATAAATCTAGCCAATTAAATCATAAGATGCAAAAGTAAAAGATTCTCTCCACCCAACAACCCAATCGGATCCTGATTCACAAACCGACCCACTTCAGGCTCATAATACCTGAAGAAGTTTCATGCGGGCTACGGCTTGCTACGCTTACTATATATACACGACGCTACGCCAGTTTATTAATCATCAGGATTTTTCTTCTAAATAATTTAAAAACTCCTCAAATGATTTCGCAATAACAAATGAATAAAATTAGCTTCCCTTGATATATTTTCACTCCATACGTCCCTTACATAATAAATAATTTGCCAACTATCTAAACAGAGTAATTACCTCCCCAATCAAAAAGCAAAAGGAATTAAATTCCTAGGTAACTCATTAAGTTCCCATTCATTTATCGCTCTTCCTTCTAATGTAAAATCTGGATCATCCTCAAACTGCTTAGAATATTTCATTGGAATAAAGTCATGAATTTCAATATAATCATAATCAATATCATCATTGACAAAACAAGAAAGATTGGGAGTACCTCCATTCCATTTGAAATAATGTGATTTGAATGAAGATGGAAAAGATACTCTAATTTTTCAACCTCATTGAAATCATTTTCAGATAAATTTTTATCGCAATCATAAAAACTAAAGCATACCAATCTCCTTTAATAATTTAACAAGCAGCAGTTTTTCTTCTACATTCTCTTTTTGGATCAGTTTTCCTGCCTCAATGTTATTTTTATAAATTTTTGATTAGATTTCCCATCTCATCATATTCATAAGCAAAATCCATCACTTTATTAGCATTAATATATTTATCAAATTCAATTAAATTTCCATCTTTATAAAAACCCAATATAATAAGATATAGTCTCTTTGCTTTTTCGGATATTGTCTACCTTATCTAAATTGATTTCATCATACAATTTTGCAGGATGGTTATACTTAGGAAAAGTCATTCCTAAATAGTATCTAACGATCAAATCATTATATTGAGTATAAGTGGTTGTGACATTTTTAAAAGCTCCTGTCAAAAGAAAAACAGTTCCAATCATTCCAATTAGTAACTTTTTCATTTTACTTGCTCCAATTTTAAAACCGTATTTTACAAAGATATACTTTATAGTGTTTAAATCTTTATTAAATCACGTTTCTAAAGGGGATATAGCTGTAAAATATAACATATATACCGTATTGTTGAACCAAGACCGTACCAAAAAGGTCATCTGAAAATATCAAATCTTACGTTTTTGTTTTTCTTAGGTTTAA
>BNJU01005897.1_pt1 | contig 22506 bp, 30 predicted proteins | sample 8539281 | NCBI WGS metagenome assembly BNJU01 (sample SAMD00202456, study PRJDB9452) | human saliva metagenome | isolation source: human saliva | place: Japan
TTAATGTTTATTGGATTTGCTATTCGTTTTGGTGTTATAGATATTTCTAATGAGACAATTTAAAATAATTAATAAAATTGATGTTTTAGACGATATAACCCTTATGCAGAAAAAGAAGATATCGATAAAGATTTCTAAAGAAATAGGAAGCAATTCTAATGTAGAAAAACTTTACGAAGGTCAATGTTCAAAAAGCTACAGTAGAGATAATGAGGTATTAGATACAGCTCAATTAGTAACCTTAGATGGAAATAATTATAAAGATTATATAACGTTAATGGATAATAGAAGTAATATAGAATTACCTAAAGATTCCATTGTAATAAATGAAAAATTAGCCCTATTTATATAATTTATCAGTAGGTGATGACTTTTAAAGTTATTATAAATGAAAAAGGAATATACATTAAAAATAGGATGCTATTAATCACTATTTTGGGAACATCTTATATCTAGACAGAGAATACTTTTGAAAAAGTATTTGATAAAGCGTACTATGACAATAGTTTTATAATAAAATGAATAATTCAGATGAAGTAGAAAAATGGCGAGCAAACTTCAAAGATAATCCCTATATACTGTATGTGAGTGACAACTCAAAAATCCAAGAAAATCTTGATAATTTTATTAGTGGATTAGATATAATAGTTGTTGTTATGGTCTATGTTCATTAGCCCTTGCGCTTGTGGTGCTTTATAATTTAATAAATGTTAATGTTTCAGAACGTCAAAGAAATTATCAACAATTAAAGTTCTTGGGTTTTTATCCGCGTGAAGTAACAATTTACGTATTTAGGGAGATATTTTATTTGAGCATAATAGATTGTTATTGGTAATTATATAGCGTACAGACTATACTTGAAAATAATATTAGAATTAGCAAAGTAGAACTATGATGTTTAGTAGTAGGGTGCCTATTGCAGTATATGCATTATCAACTGGAGTAACATTAGTACTAATAATATTTGTTATGGCTATAATGCATAGAAGATTAGTAAATATGGTAGAATCGCTAAAAAGCGATAGAATAAGTATATAGTATGGAAATAAGAATTACAGAAAAAGCACAGCAATTTTTAAAACACAAAAATAAAAACAAAATAATTTGTATCTATTACGAAACAATTTTGCTGAGGTGGTGAGAGTAAATAGAACTGTTGAGGTTTCAACAATGAAAACTTTATTAGAGATACCTATATGAAATATGAGGGTTGATGATTTTGAGGTGTATATAGATCCTAGGTTGAATTTTGAAGGAAAAGATAATTATTGATTTGAGAAATTTCTTCTTTTTAAAAACGATTAACACAAAAAGGATTATCTATATAAATAAGAAAAAGAATCCGAAGAAATAATGATTTCTTCAATTCTTTTAAATTGATCAGTTTTCAGAAGCTTTAAGTTCTTCTTCTTTTTATGCTTATCATTGTAAACTCTTTGCATAATACCGATAACGATAGATAATGCAAATAAGCACATTAGTCCGATAAACAAGTTACGGACACCACCAGATAATGTTCCACCTACATAAGAGTAAACTGATTGTTGCTGGAAGTTGCCCAATACCTGTTGCGATAAAGAATCTCCCAGAATCCCATATTAGTAAGACCAGCAGCATAACTCACAAAGTCAGAAATGATCGAATGGTAATAGACGACGAATAAGATAGCTTTATCCCCGTAGCGTTCGAAGAATACGTCTATACTTGCCATAGCTCCTTTACTGTTAATCTTTCAACAACGTCACGACCAAGTCCTCTTGCAATGAGAAACATACAGCAGCTCAGCCATTGCTGATGACCAAAGAAAGAATATGCTCCAATAACGAAGAGAATGGCCGCATTAGATAGAGTAATCAGAATGCTGAATAGGCAGCAACAGATTATGAAATCATAAGGATACTGAGCGACTAGGTCATACTACAACCACGTAAATACTCACTATCTGCATTAGTATCAAATTGAGATAAGTAGCAGATGCATGTTAATTCCTTGTTTTGAAACTGGAACAGTAAAGTAAACTAAGAAGAAAATAGCGAAAACAGCATAGTGATATAACGAGCTGTTTTGCGTTGAGCTTTTTCTTTTTTCAGTTCTTCTGGGTTTACTTCACGAAGGTCACTAAGTTTAACTTCTTTTTCTTTTAAAGCTTTTTCTTTCTTCTTTAGTGTAAACTTTTTGGTATTTGGGAAGAGTCATAATAATGTAAATATTGATTAAGTTGACAATTGCTAAACCAATTAAGAAAAGGAACTTTTATCTGACTCAAAGCTCACCAGCGTGTAGTACTTCACGCGCTATATAAAAGTAAGGTGGTAGTTTTTCCCAGTAATAAAAGCAGTCCCAATAATAATACCTTCTATAATAAAGAATGTATATTTGCGATTAATACGTTTGAAATATAATCCGGTCATAATTCCATAAACTGTCCAAAACAAATATAACAAGAGTTTGGTCAGCTAACATTTCAAATTGAACAAAAGAAGAACAATAGAAATGCGAAAGAAGTATCCAATTGCGATACCGAAACACTGCAAAATAAAATAATAATCTTAAACGTTTCATTAAATCTCTCCTAAGCTTTTATTTCATAGCAATAGTCAGAGTATTGATTCAACTCTGACTATTGTTTAATATCTATTTTTATACTGCAAATAGTTGCGATATATGTTCCAGTCTTCAGGAAGAACATTGTCAATCACATAAATTTAACTTCTTTCTAGTTTCTACCGCTCCATAAGTATAAGCATCATTAGAGATAATACCTACTGGACAGCTATCTAAACAAGATAAGCAACAGTATTTTTTTCTTTAGCCATAGCTAAGTTTCCACCGAAACGGAAGTTGATTTGTTTACCGTTGCTATCTTTTACTACTTCATTTATATCATAGTTTCTTCCAGCACCTTTCCAAGTTACTTCAACTTTTATAGGTGTACCTTCAACGTGAGTAGTAGTAGCATTATTCACAGTCATGTTTTCCCCTGGTTTAGCACCGATTTCGATAAGAGCATTGTAGAAATCTTCAGGTTTAACATATGCAGTGAAAACAGATTTAGCACCATTTGTTCCACTTTGTTCTACAGAGTTGTGGCGAGTAGGTTCATTAAAATACTTTACCATTAACTTTAGTAAGAACTGTAACAGTTCCGGCTTCTTTATCAACTTTTAATGGTTTATCTAGTGATACCCCTGCTACATAGTCAGCTGGTTCATTTGAAGATGATTTGCTACACATCCTGCAGCTGTAAAAACTAATCCTGCAGCTATAAGAACTGATAATAATTTTTAAGTTTCATAATAAAAAACTCCTCCAAAAATAATAATTTTTATATTTGTATTATAACATTTTAATAAGTTTGTAACAATAAAAATATGGGAAAATAACAAAGTCTTTATAGCATACTAAGTTAGAATAAAGAGAAAAACCAACAATAAATATTTTCTTATAACTATGTGCAGGAAAAAGTGATGTATTTATTAAGTTTATTAAAAAGATATTAAAGTAGAACTTAAATAAAATTATATAAAAATTATATTTAGAAATATAAAAATAAAATTGACTTCTAGAAAAGTAACTGAGAATAAATATCAATTAAAAACTAAAAGCTAAAATGTGAGGAAAAGTGTTGTGAATATTGAGCGTTTTTAAAGCGTATTATGATATAATATTTCAGTTATAGTGAAAATGAAAAAAATAAAGAAAAGGAGATAGAGTGTGTTAATTCAGTTAAAACAATGTAACAAAAAGAACTTCGTAGTTAATGAAGTTTTTCTAATGTGAAAAATGGAAAATTAATGATAAAGATAGAATAGCTATTGTGGGGCGTAATGGAGCAGGAAAAAAGTACATTACTAAAAATTATTTCTGGTGAAATTGATTTTTGATAATGGAGAAAGAACTGTTTCAAAAAGATACAACAATAGGTTATTTATCACAAGAATTTCATAGTAAGAGAAGATTTATCTATATATGAAGAAATGATAACTTGTTTTAATGAGATTATAGAACTTGAAAAAAGAGTTAGAGAAAATATCGTATGAATTAACTTCGGAAAATATAGAAAATAACCGAGGGATTATTAGATAAATATGATAGATTGCAAAATCAGGTTTTAACACATAAAGATTATCATTATAAAAAGTAAAATAGATAGTGTTTTGTATGGATTAGATTTTGATAAAGAAGTTTTTGATAAAAATAAGTACTTTTTCTGGTGGAGAAAAACCAGGTTATCAATGGCGAAACTTCTTTTAAGTGAACCAGATTTATTAATGATTAGACGAACCGACTAACCATCTTGATATGGAAAATGTTGCATGGTTAGAAAATTATTTATCATCTTACAATGGAGCGATAGTTATAGTCAGTCATGACAGATATTTTTATTGATAAGGTGGTCAATGTTGTTTATAATTTAGAATTTGGTAAATTGAAGAAGTATGTAGGAAATTACTCTAATTTCTTACGCCAATATGAAGAAGATTACGAAAAAGAATTTAAAAGAATATAGTTAGTCAGCAAAAAGATATAAAACGTCTTGAAGAGTTTGTTCAAAAGAATATAGCTAGAGCTTCTACTAGTAAGATGGCAAAAAAGTCCTTAAAAAGTCTTGGATAAGATGGAGATTATCGATAATCCTAGAAAAGATGATAAAGCAGCTAATATAGAATTTAGAATTAAAGAACAGAGCGGACAGGGATGTACTAATAATTAACGATTTACAGGTTGGCTACGAGGAACAAGTAGGTCAAAAATATAATTTTTCAGTCTATAAAAGGAGACAGACTAGCCATTGTTGCAAAAGAAATGGTATAGGAAAATCTACCTTGATTAAGACTATTGCAAAAAACAAACTTGGTGGAAACATTCAATATGGAAGCAAAAGTATCATTAGGTTACTATGATCAAAAACAAGCAGAAATTTGAATCATCAAAGACTATTTTTAAATGAGCTTTGGGATGAGTATCCTCTTATGAAAGAAGCGGAAGTAAGAACAGTACTAGGGCGCTTCTTATTTAGAGGTGATGATGTTCTTAAAATAGTAAGAGATTTATCAGGTGGAGAAAAAGCTAGATTGCAACTTGCAAAACTAATGCTAGAAAAATAATTTATTAATACTCGACGAGACCGACTAACCACTTAGATATAACTAGTAAAGCAAGTATTGGAAGAAGCACTTGAAAATTACAGAAGGAACTATTCTTTTTGTCAGTCACGATAGATACTTTATTAATAAAATAGCTAATAAAGTTTTTGATATCACAGAAGAGGGATACAATATATACTTAGGAAACTATGATTACTACTTTGGAAAAAGCGCGAGCAGAAAAAATCGCTAAGAGATTAAAAAGAAGAAAAAATTGCTGAAGCAGTTGTTAAAGAAGTAAATGATTATGTTCTGAGTAAAGAAGAAAAACGTCGTATAAGGAAAAGTTAGAGAGAACATGCGATGAACTTATTGTGCAAATTGACGAATTAGAAAGTAAGATTAAAAATAGTTAACGAAGAGTTAATGAAAGAAGAGGTCTATACTGATGCGGTTAAAAACGCAGAATGGAATGGAAAGTTAAAAAATTAACTTCGGAACTAGAGGAAAAAGAATAATTCGTGGCTAGAAATAGAGGAAGAATTAGAAAGTATACAATAAATATGGAAATAAAAATAACAACATATGTAGATAATGAAAAAGCACTTGAAGAAAAGTATGTAGGAGAATATATAGTAGCAAATACTTATGAAAAAAATACAATATATTGATAAAAATGAGAAAAATAAAAAATTTTTATTGACAAAATGAAAAGAAAGTGTTAGTATGAGAAAGACAATTCAAAAATGTCTATAGAATATAGTCGTAAAAGTAGTGACTATACAACGGTTTATGGCATTATGAAATTAGATACTCAACTTGTAAAAATAAATAAACTGGCAAGAAATAATCTAGTTATGTACGAGATTATTTATAATATATTTTTGATCAAGAAAAAAACAACAAAATAAATTGAAAATATTAGTGAAAAAAATAGTGGTAATTAAGTAAGGAGGTTACTTTAGTGAAAAACAACATAGTAGAATTGCTACAAAATTCCTTGAAAACATTGGAAATAGATGGAGTTGATATTTATGTAGAAACACCTAAAAATACTGATAATGGTGATTTTTCTTCTAATGTTGCAATGCAATTAACAAGGGTATTAAGAAAAATCCACGAGTTATTGCCGAGGAAATAATAGCAAAACATCCCTGCGGATGATGCGGTAGAGAAGGTAGAGATTGCAGGACCAGGATTTATTAACTTTTTATGTTAAAAATCAAGTTTAGGAAAGTATAATTGAGAAAATTCTAGCAGATGATTGTAAATATGGAGAAAATAATACAGGGCAAGGTAAGAAAGTTCTTTTTAGAGTATGTATCGGCTAATCCACAGGAACTCTTCATGTAGGTCATGCTCGAAATGCCGCATATTCAGATTCATTAGCTAGAATCATGAAAAATCAGGATATGATATTTCACGTGAATATTATATAAATGATGCAGGAAACCAAATTAATAACTTAGTAATTTCAGCGATAGTTCGTTACAAACAAGCTTTTAGGATTAGAAGCGAAATGCCAGAAGATGCATATCATGGAGAAGATATAAAAGTACTAGGGACAAAAATTAAAAGATGAATTTTCAGATTCATTACTAGAAAAGAGAAGATTTAGAAGCTTTTATTCGTGACTATGCGGTTGCGTATGAAATGGATAATATTAAAAAGGATTTAGGGTGATTTTGGTCTAGAGTATGATGTTTATTTTAGTGAAAAATCACTATATGAAGATGGCTTAGTAGATAAAGCTATGGCTTCTTTACGTGAACAAGGATTTGTTTATGAAAAGGATGGAGCTCTTTGGTTAGAGACAACAGCACTAGGAACAGGTGATGATAAAAGACCGTGTTCTTATTAAAGCTGATGGTTCACTTACATACTTAACAAGTGACATTGCTTATCACAAAAATAAACTTGATCGTGGGTTTGAGTTATTAATAGATGTACTTGGAGCTGATCATCATGGGTTATATCGCTCGTCTTAAAGCGAGTATTGTTGCGATGGGGTATAAGGCTGATCAGTTAGAAGTTCTTATTATGCAAATGGTACAACTTTTAAATAATGGTGAAGTAGTTAAGATGAGTAAGAGAACAGGTAAGGCTATTACTCTTCGTGACCTAATTGATGAAGTAGGAGCAGATGCAGCTAGATATTTCTTGGTAATGAGAAGTGCAGATAGTCACTTAGATTTTGATTTTGCTGTGGCTAAGGAACAATCAAGTGATAATCCACTATATTATGTTCAATATGCTCATGCGCGTATTTGTTCAATTTTACGTCAGGCAGCAGAACAAGGAAAATTATAATTTAGATAAGTGTGATTATGAGTTGTTAACAGATGAATATTCAGTAGAATTACTAAAAACATTGGCTATTATCCAGAAATAGTGGCGCAAGCGGCAACTAATTATGAGCCGCACAGAATATGCAACTATTTGCAGAATTTAGTGAGTGCATTTCCATAAGTTTCTACAATAACAATAAAGTTATAACAGAGAATGCAGAACAAACACAAAGTTATTTAGCGTTAATAACAGCTGTAAAAATAACTTTTAAGAAATGCTTTGGAATTAATCGGGGTTTTCAGCTCCGGAAAAAAATGTAGATATATTTTAGATGAAGGGAATTATTTTTATAGATGGTAAAAATTAAATGAATTAAGCACAGAACAAGTAAAAGCAATGTCATTAGTTGACTTATGCTATGTATACATGGTAGAAGAAAATATTGAAAAATTAAATATTTATGATTTTCTAGATTATATTAAGCCTCTAAGAGGTGTTGATGAAGAAGATTTTCATCACAAGCAGCGTATTTTTTATACAGATTTAAACTTAGATGGACGTTTTTGTATGTGTAGAAGATGGAAGTTGGAAACTTCGCGACAGTTTATTTGTGAAGATATTAAAACTTTTTGTTGAACCAAGTGTTCAAAAATTTGAAATTGATGATGAAGAGTTAGAAGAATTAGGAGAAGATGAACAAGAAGATGTTCATGATGAAGTTGATGCTCTTGTAGAAGAGGAAGATATGGAAGAAAATGAAGATGTTTATGATTTTGATAATGATGGAATAGTATCGAAATATAATATCACGAGTGAAGATGAAGAATTTTTAAAATTATAAAAGCCCTTAGGGGTTTTTTTATAATTTTCAAAAAGTTAGAAATAAATCTAAAGTAAATTTTCTAGAAATAAATTATTATGATCAAAACAAGCTGAGACTTAAAAATTTAAAAGTAGATATTTTGAAATTAAAGTCTTTTTAGTTTGCTTATACTTGTAATATAAGTTATAATTACTAAAGTCAATAAAAGATATAGTAATAATTGTAATACAGATTTTAAGTTTTTAAGTGAACGACAGTAAGACCCATTTATTTTATTTATTATCTTTGCCAGCAAGAATACGATTGATTATTGATAATAAATTAAAATAAAAAGGAGATTGTAACTTATGAAACAAGGTACAGTAAAAATGGTTTTAACGAGGAAAAAGGATTTGGATTTATCAGTAGAAGGTGAAAAAGATGTATTTGTTCACTTCTCTAGCATTCAAAAGATGGCTTTTAAAACTTTAAAAGAAGGCGATAAAGTTGAATTTGAAGTTGAAGATGGTGCACGTGGACCACAAGCAGCTAACGTAGTTGTACTTTAATTTTAAATAGAGATATTGAGAAACCCTATTAATTAGATAGGGTTTCTTTTTTATATTTTAAAAGGCATATAAATATAAACAAAATTGTCTTTCAATATATTTATTATAGCTATTTACATAAAAGTAAATATAAAAATATATTATATAACAGATTTTCTAGTTAAAAAGTTGATTGAGTTTGTAATAATAATAGATATAATTATATTACAAATATAAATTTAATTTAGGGAGGATAGTGTTATGGAACAAACTAAAAAAATGAAACATCCCAAGGGGTTGCATTTAGTCAATATTACTACTGTTTTGCAAAATCTATATGCTTATGGAATTATAGGATTTTTAATTCTGTTCTTTACAACAGGTACTGCAGAAGGTGGATTAGGACTTGAAAAAGGTTTCGCAGTGACAATATACGGTTATTATGCTGCTGCTGGATATATGATGGCACTTGTTGGAGGATGGCTAGCAGATAAATATCTTGGTCTTCAAAAATCTATTATATTAGGGACAGTATTTAGCTGTTTTGGTTATATAGCCCTATATTTCTCAACTAGTGCATTGTGGACAGTTATTTCCAGCTTAGCATTATTACTTGTTGCAGCAGGTATTGGTAAAGGTAATATTAGTGCTATGGTTGGAGCTCTTTATGAACGTGACCAAGTTACTATGAAAGACGCAGCGTACAGTATTTATTATATGGCAATTAATATTGGTAGTTTATTTGGTCCGATTATTTTTGGTTTAGTCACAGATAGTTGGTTTGCAAACGTAGCAAGTGATGGGAAAATTATTTCTTATGGATATCGTGTTGGATTTTTACTAGCAGCAGCTATTGCATTTTTACAATTTGTAGTATTTGCATTTTTGCGCCTACTTGGATTAAAGATAAAAGGAAAATATCCAACAGCTAGTAAAACTGCGAAAAATCAGTTAACCATCCATTAACTAAGATTGATAGAGATAGAATGAAAGCAATGGCAGTAATGTTTGTATTCTCAACACTATTTTGGTCAGCTTGGTTCCAAACTCAAACATCATTCACTATTCTTACACAAAAAGCAGTGGATAGAACAGTATTTGGATGGACGATTCCGACTCCATGGTTAGTATCTTTCAATGGATTATTATGTGCTGTATTAGCTCCAGTATTTGGTGCGTTATGGGTTAAATTGAGTAAAACTGAGCGTGGTGACTGGGATACTGGGACTAAGATGGGACTAGGAATGATAATTTCAGGATTAGCTTTTGTAGTTATGGTAATTGGACTTAATACAATAAATGGTAATGTTGAGAGTGGATTAAAAATTAGTCTTATATACATTTTTAATTACTTATGTATTATTAACAGTTGAGGGAATTATTACTTTCTCCTATAGGAATGGCGATGTTCAATAAACTTGCACCAGCAAAATATACTTCATTAGCAATGGGTATTTGGTACTTAACGTTCTCGTTAGCAAATATCATTTCAGGCTATCTAGCAAAATTAACGGTTAAATTGAATTACACAAGTATTCACATATATTGGTGGTGTGGTAATTGTTCTAGGAGTAGTATTAATCTTGCTTAAAGGATACTTGAATAAATTCATGCATATAGATAAATTAGAAGAAGAAGCTAAAGCTATTGCAGAAGCTGAACATCAAGCTGATTAATAGTTTATAAAAAGGTAAATTTTGAGTACAGAATTATTCGAAAACTAAATATACAAAAAATTTAAGAGTGGGTCATTTTCATGACTCACTTTTTTTAAAGTGAAATAATTTTTTTAATTCTAATATAAAAGCTATATAGTTATTTATATAGCATTTAATGTGATAAAATAAATTAAGGTAATAATAAAAGGAGAATATTAAAATGAAAATTAAAAAATAAATACAGAAAAAAAGCACCTAAGGCTATAGGACCATATGTTCAAGCTAATAAAGTGGGAGAACTTATTTTTGTTCTGGACAACTAGGAATTAACCCTGAAACTGGAAAAATTAGTAGATGGTGGTGTGTTAGAAGAAGCAAAACAAGTATTTAAAAAAATATTCAAGCGATATTGGAAGAAGCAGGGAAGTTCGATGAATCATGTTGTAAAAAAACATTAGTTTTACTAAAAGATATTTGCAGATTTTTGCAGTAGTTAATAAAAGTATACGCTGAGCAATTTAATGACGTATTGCCAGCTAGATCAGCTTTTCAGGTTGCAGCTTTACCATTAAACGGTAATATAGAAATAGAAGTAATTGCTGTAGAAAAAAATAAAAATAATGGTTAGCAATTTGCTAACCATTATTTTTGCGTTGTATCTCGCAATAGCTTCGTCTATTTGTTCATTAGTGAAGTTTGCTATGTCACCTTTTAATTCGTTTTCTATAATATTTCGACTTGTACTGCCCTCTTGAGTAAATCTAATAGTATTGTATGTTTCTGGCGCTTGTTGACCCTACGATACGTGGATGAATTTGAGTATTAGGTTTTGAAGAGGTTTTTTAGTACTAGAATCTTCTTTATTTTTGTGTTCGTATTTTTTTCTTTTTGCCATCGCGAGTATGTGCAGCTTTATTTTTGTTATTTAAGTCGAGTAAAAGCATCACGAATATTACTATAATCAAAATGATATTTGTTGACAATTTTTTCTATTTGTTCATCTAAATTATTCGCTGTTTCATCTAATTCTTCAATTTCATTTTTTTAGCTTTATTATAGTTTTTCTATATTAGTTTTAAAAATATGAAATGGCTTTTGTCAAAAACTTTATTGGTATCTAATTTTTGCTTCCTCAAGTAAGTCTTTGGCAAAAATCTATATCAGTATTTTTAAGTTGATCATCAATGTTTTTTCAAATCGCTTGCAATTTCTACTTCTTGATTGATATATTTTAAAGTTTCTTTTTGCTTTTTCTGTAGTAAGAGATTCTAACCCTTTTAATCCGGCCGTAAAATCATGATTATCATTTATTAATGCCAAATACTTGGAGTGTTCCTCTTTAATATTTTTACTACCATAATTGATGTAGAAATATGTTCCTCCTACTAGTAAAAATATTGATAAAATTGGTATTAAAATAGAAATAAATTTTTTCAATAATATTGAGGCTCCCTTTCTTCTGTCTATGTATTCCTTATTTTATACTGTTTTAATAATAAAAATCAAGATAGAGGGTTTTCATTTTTAAAATTTAAAAATAATAGTATACAAAATATCTAGTAATATCTTGACAATATAGTAAGTTTGGTATAATATATTTAAATAAACTGTGACAATTATAAAGTAAAAAGATATTATTTCATGTTTTTTATTTATAGAGAGTTTAATCCTTTGGCTGAAAGATTAAATATAAATGATTGAGATAAAGAAACACTTTTTGCAAAACTTAAAAGATTTTAATGAGATATCAGTATTCTGATATAAATTAGGGTGGCACCACGAAATTAGCAATCGTCCCATGTAGTCAAATGACTATGAGGGGCGATTTTTTTATATTAGAGTACGTTAATAGAACAAGCAATTAAGTAATGAGAGGAGCTTTTAATATGGTAATATCAATGCCTAGAGGAACTCAAGATATTTTTGCCTGAGGAAAGTAGAAAAATGGCAATATATTGAAGAAAAAAATTAAGAAAAATAAGTAGTGATTTTTGTTATGAAGAAATAAGAACACCTATGTTTGAGTCTACTGAGCTTTTTAGTAGAGGTGTTGGGGATACAACAGATATAGTCCAAAAAGAAATGTATACTTTTTATGGATAAAAGTGATCGATCTTTAACTTTGAGACCAGAAGGAACAGCGAGAACAGTTCGTTCTTATATAGAAAATAAAGCTTTTTGCACAAACAATTCAACCACAGAAGTTATACTATGTAGGGACCGATGTTTAGATATGAAAGAAAACAAAAAGGGCGCTACCGTCAATTCGTTCAATATGGAGTTGAAGTTATAGGGGATGAAAGCCCAAAAATTGATGCAGAGGTTATTAGTTTAGCGTATAACATATATAAAATGTTTGGAATTGAAAATATTAAAGTGAGTATTAATTCGCTTGGAAATCCAGAAGAGCGTAGAGCATATAATGAAGCATTGATTAAACATTTTGAGCCTAGAATCCATGAGTTCGATGAAGATTGTAACAATCGTCTTTATAAAAATCCAATGAGAATATTGGATTGTAAAGTGGACGCTAAGCATGAACTTATAAAAACAGCACCAAGATTATTAGAGTATTTTGGGAGAAGAATCAAAAAGCGTATTTTGCAGAAGTACTTAGACATTTAGATGCGCTAGGTGTCAAGTACGAGATAGATCATAATTTAGTTCGTGGTCTGGATTACTATACTCATACAGCATTTGAGATTATGATAGATAACCCAGAAGTAGAATTAAAAACTCTTTGCGGTGGTGGTCGATATAATGGTTTAGTAAAATTACTAGAAGGGCCGGAAGATAAAAAAAGGTATCGGGTTTTGCTTTAAGTATAGAAAGATTATTGCTTGCGTTAGAGAGTGAGAACATCACACTTCCCTATCGATGATACAATTGATTTATTTGTTGTGTCAATGGGAGAAAAAAAGCTGGAGATGTAGCGGTAAAACTTACGAATGATTTGCGCTTTAGCAGGATACAAAGCTCAAAATGATTATTTCGATAAGAAAATGAAAGCACAGATGAAGATTGCTGATCGTTATAAAGCGAAACTTTCTATAATAATAGGAGAAAGTGAATTAGAAAATGGTGAATATGTTGTAAAAGATATGGAGTCATTTAATCAAGAAACTGTGAAAAAGAGAAAATATTATAAAATATTTAGAAGAAAAAGTTGAGAGGAGAAAAAGTAATGAGTGCATACGGAAGAACAGAATATGCAGGGCGCATTGATGAAAAATATGTTGGGAAGAAAGTAGTAGTAAAAGGTTGGGTAAGTAAAAGACGTGACCTGGGTAATTTAATTTTTTTATAGATGTAAGAGATAGAATGGGTGTAGTACAATGTGTCTTTTTCTGGTGAAAAAAATAATGAATTACATGAACTTGCTTCTACACTAAGAAATGAATTTGTTATTTCTATTGAAGGAGAAGTTGTATTAAGAAATGAAAATACAGTAAATGATAAAATTGCAACTGGTAAAGTAGAAATTATTGCTGATAAAATTAGAAATATTATCAAAAGCAAAAACTCTACCATTCGTATTAGATGATGCTTCATTATCTAGTGAAGAGTTACGTCTGAAAATATCGTTACTTAGATTTAAGAAGAACGGAACTTGCTGAAGTATTACACTTGCGTTCAAAAATTACTAAAGCAACAAGAGACTATTTAGATAACAATATGTTTGTTGATGTCGAAACACCTATTTTAACAAAATCTACTCCTGAGGGGAGCGTGACTATCTTGTACCAAGTAGGGTTCATCCAGGCGAGTTTTACGCTTTACCACAATCACCACAATTATTTAAGCAATTATTAATGGTAGCAGGATTTGATAGATACTATCAAGTTGCTCGTTGTTTCCGTGATGAAGATTTACGTGCTGATAGACAACCAGACTTTACTCAAATTGATATGGAAATGAGTTTTATGTCGCAAGAAGAAATTCTTACTATGATTGAAGGCCTTATTGCACATGTTATGAAAGAAGTAAAAGGAATTGATGTTGTAACACCATTCCCAAGACTAGATTACGAAGAAGCTATGGAAAGATTTGGTAGCGACAAACCAGATACTCGTTTTGGAATGGAGTTAAAAGATGTTAGTGATTTAGTTAAAAACTTAGACTTCAAAGTATTCTCTAATGCAGTAGAACAAGGTGGAGCTGTTAAGTGTATTGTTGCAAAAGGATGTGCTGAACAGTATTCACGAAAAGATATAGATGCATTAGGTAAATATGTAGCTAACTATGGCGCTAAAGGATTAGCTTGGGTGAAAGTAACAGAAGAAGGATTAAATGGAGCGATTGCAAAATTCTTTACTGACGAAGTCGCTCAAGAATTAGTCGCACGTGTTGATGCTGAGGTAGGAGATATTATTCTATTTGCAGCAGATAGCAAAAAAGTATGTTACGCATCTTTAGGAGCATTACGTCAAAAACTTGCAGCAGATTTAGATTTAATTGATAAAGATAAATATAATTACCTATGGGTTGTGAATTGGCCTTTATTAGAATATGATGAAGAGCGTGGAAAATACAGTGCAGCTCATCATCCATTTACAATGCCGAAAATAGAAGATGTGGAATTATTAGAAACTGCCCCAGAAAAAGCTTATGCCCAAGCATATGATATAGTCTTAAATGGCTATGAACTTGGGGGAGGAAGTATCCGTATTTACGATAAAGACGTTCAATCATCAATGTTTAAAGCGTTAGGATTTAGTGAAGAAGAAGCGAAATCTCAATTTGGTTTCTTATTAGATGCCTTTGAATATGGAGTTCCACCACATGGAGGGTGTGCATTAGGATTAGATAGATTTGTAATGTTACTTGCAGGTCGTGATAATTTACGAGATACTATTGCGTTCCCTAAAACAGCAGCAGCTGCAGATCCAATGACTCAAGCTCCATCACCAGTAGACTTAGAACAATTATTAGAACTTAATATTGCATTATTAAGAAAATAATGATAAAAAGTTTATAGAAAGAAGTAGGTAGGATAGAAGAATATTTTACCTGCTTTTTCTTTCTATTTTTGAAATAATTGAAAAAACTTTCAAAAATCAGTGTTTAAAAAGTCGAACAATCGTTAATTTTAATTAAGTAAATGTTAAGAAAAAAAGAAGAAACCACCTTGACAAAGGGAAAAGTAGATGATAGAATAAAGAAAAGTCTTGAGAAAGACAAGTCATTTTTAAAAGAAGTTATAAAAAGTTAAAAACTATTGACATAAAAAAATGATAAGATATAAAAGTTGCTAACGCAACAAACTTGAACATTGAAAACTAAAACGAATTAAGTCAACGTTAATTCCAAAAAGGACAGTTTTGAAAAGAAACTATAAAACTTTTTAAAGAGCTAATCAAGCTAACAAATTTATTTGGAGAGTTTGATCCTGGCTCAGGACGAACGCTGGCGGCGTGCCTAATACATGCAAGTCGAGCGAAGTTTTTCTGGTGCTTGCGCTAGAAAAAAACTTAGCGGCAGGACAGGGTGAGTAACACGTAAAGAACCTGCCTCATAGACTGGGACAACTATTGGAAACGATAGCTAATACCGGATAACAGTATTTCTCGCATGAGAGATATTTAAAAGTTGGTTATGCTAACACTATGAGATGGCTTTGCGGTGCATTAGCTAGTTGGTGGGGTAAAGGCCCACCAAGGCGACGATGCATAGCCGACCTGAGAGGGTGATCGGCCACACTGGGACTGAGACACGGCCCAGACTCCTACGGGAGGCAGCAGTAGGGAATCTTCCGCAATGGGCGAAAGCCTGACGGAGCAACGCCGCGTGAGTGAAGAAGGATTTCGGTTCGTAAAGCTCTGTTGTTAGGGAAGAATGGATATGTAGTAACTATACATGTACGAGACGGTACCTAACCAGAAAGCCACGGCTAACTACGTGCCAGCAGCCGCGGTAATACGTAGGTGGCAAGCGTTGTCCGGAATTATTGGGCGTAAAGCGCGCGCAGGTGGTTTAATAAGTCTGATGTGAAAGCCCACGGCTCAACCGTGGAGGGTCATTGGAAACTGTTAAACTTGAGTGCAGGAGAGAAAAGTGGAATTCCTAGTGTAGCGGTGAAATGCGTAGAGATTAGGAGGAACACCAGTGGCGAAGGCGGCTTTTTGGCCTGTAACTGACACTGAGGCGCGAAAGCGTGGGGAGCAAACAGGATTAGATACCCTGGTAGTCCACGCCGTAAACGATGAGTGCTAAGTGTTGGTCTCATAAGAGATCAGTGCTGCAGCTAACGCATTAAGCACTCCGCCTGGGGAGTACGACCGCAAGGTTGAAACTCAAAAGGAATTGACGGGGACCCGCACAAGCGGTGGAGCATGTGGTTTAATTCGAAGCAACGCGAAGAACCTTACCAAGTCTTGACATACTGTGAGGACACAAGAGATTGTGTTGTTCTGACCTATGGTTGAGACACAGATACAGGTGGTGCATGGTTGTCGTCAGCTCGTGTCGTGAGATGTTGGGTTAAGTCCCGCAACGAGCGCAACCCCTATATCTAGTTGCCAGCAGTAAGATGGGGACTCTAGATAGACTGCCAGTGATAAACTGGAGGAAGGTGGGGATGACGTCAAATCATCATGCCCCTTATGACTTGGGCTACACACGTGCTACAATGGATAGGAACAAAGAGAAGCGAGCTCGCGAGAGTCAGCCAACCTCATAAAACTATTCTCAGTTCGGATTGTAGTCTGCAACTCGACTACATGAAGCTGGAATCGCTAGTAATCGCGAATCAGAATGTCGCGGTGAATACGTTCCCGGGTCTTGTACACACCGCCCGTCACACCACGAGAGTTTGTAACACCCGAAGACGGTGGCCTAACCTATAAGGAGGGAGCCGGTCACGGTGGGACAGATGATTGGGGTGAAGTCGTAACAAGGTAGCCGTATCGGAAGGTGCGGCTGGATCACCTCCTTTCTAAGGATAAGGAATACGTTGATAATTCGTTTTAGTTTTGAGTGTTCAAGGAATACTCAAGCACAATGAAAACTGAATATATATATTAGATCAAAGATAATTTTCTATAAGTAAAGAAACAGATTTACAAAACCGAGAAAAAAGTAAGTAAGTTGAAAAACTTATTCACAAGAGTTCAAGGAAGAAGAACGAAGCGTAAAAGCTACACACGATTAAGTAGTAAAGGGCGCACGGAGGATGCCTTGGCACTAGGAGCCGAAGAAGGACGTGACAAACGACGAAATGCTACGGGGAGCTGTAAGTAAGCAAAGATCCGTAGATATCCGAATGGGGAACCCACCGCTTTTAAAAAGGGCGGTACGCGAAAGCGAGGTAACGCAGGGAACTGAAACATCTAAGTACCTGCAGGAAGAGAAAGAAAAATCGATTTCCTAAGTAGCGGCGAGCGAAAGGGAAAGAGCCCAAACCAATGTGCATGCATATTGGGGTTGTAGGACTCTCAGAAAAGCGTATGACGAAGTATAGTAGAACAATTTGGAAAGATAGACCGTAGAAGGTAAAAAGTCCTGTATACGAAATGCTAAGTTGGCGTGAGAGAGCACCTGAGTACGGCGGAACACGAGGAATTCCGTCGGAATCTACCAGGACCATCTGGTAAGGCTAAATACTACCTAGTGACCGATAGTGAACCAGTACCGTGAGGAAAGGTGAAAAAGAACCCCGGGAGGAGTGAAAGAGAACCTGAAACCGTGTGCTTACAAGTAGTCAGAGCCCTTTAGGGGGTGATGGCGTGCCTTTTGTAGAATGAACCGGCGAGTTACTTTATCATGCGAGGTTAAGTGGAAGACATGGAGCCGAAGCGAAAGCGAGTCTTAATAGGGCGAAATAGTATGATGGAGTAGACCCGAAACCAAGTGATCTACCCACTGGCCAGGTTGAAGTTTAGGTAACACTGAATGGAGGACCGAACCAGGACACGTTGAAAAGTGTTTGGATGAGCTGTGGGTAGCGGAGAAATTCAATCGAACTTGGAAATAGCTGGTTCTCTCCGAAATAGCTTTAGGGCTAGCCTCGTTGTGAGTTTACTGGAGGTGAGAGCACTGTTTGGACTAGGGGCCCATCCCGGGTTACCGAATTCAGACAAACTCCGAATGCCAGATAAATATCAACAGGGAGTCAGACTGCGGGTGATAAGGTTCGTAGTCGAAAGGAAACAGCCCAGACCGCCAGCTAAGGTCCCAAATTGTATGTTAAGTGGAAAAGGATGTGATGATGCACAGACAACCAGGATGTTGGCTTAGAAGCAGCCACCATTTAAAAGAGTGCGTAATAGCTCACTGGTCGAGTGACATCGCGCCGAAAATGTACCGGGGCTAAACATACAACCGAAGCTGCGGATATAACTAATGTTATATGGTAGGAGAGCGTTCTAACATCATAGAAGCCGAGCTGGAAGGCGAGGTGGAGAGGTTAGAAGTGAGAATGCCGGTGTGAGTAGCGAAAGATAGGTGAGAATCCTATCCACCGAAAGACTAAGGTTTCCAGAGGAAGGCTCGTCCGCTCTGGGTAAGTCGGGACCTAAGGTGAAGCCGACAGGTGAAGCCGATGGACAACAGGTAGAAATTCCTGTACCACCAAATATCGATTGAGAGAAGTGGGGACAGAGGAGGCTAATTGATCGTCCTGATGGAATAGGACGTCTAAGCACAAAGGTTGAGTAGTAGGCAAATCCGCTGCTTGGTAAGACTGAAGTGTGATGGGGAGCGAAATTAAAGTAGCGAAGTCAATGAAGCCAAACTCTCAAGAAAAAGCCGCTATCGAGATAAGAGGTGCCCTGTACCGCAAACCGACACAGGTAGTTGGGAAGAGAATTCTAAGGTGAGCGAGAGAACCATCGTTAAGGAACTCGGCAAAATGACCCCGTAACTTCGGGAGAAGGGGTGCCTACGAGTGAGGCCGCAGTGAATAGGCCCCAAGCGACTGTTTAACAAAAAAACACAGGTCTCTGCAAAACCGAAAGGTGAAGTATGGGGCTGACGCCTGCCCGGTGCTGGAAGGTTAAGAGGAGTGCTTAGAGGTAACTCGAAGGTATGAATTGAAGCCCCAGTAAACGGCGGCCGTAACTATAACGGTCCTAAGGTAGCGAAATTCCTTGTCGGGTAAGTTCCGACCCGCACGAAAGGCGTAACGATTTGGGCACTGTCTCAACGATGGACTCGGTGAAATCATAGTACCTGTGAAGATGCAGGTTACCCGCGACAGGACGGAAAGACCCCATGGAGCTTTACTGTAGCTTGATATTGAATTTTGATGCAGTATGTACAGGATAGGTAGGAGCCTAGGAATCATGCACGCCAGTGTATGAGGAGGCGCTGTTGGGATACTACCCTTGCTGTATTGAAATTCTAACCCTCGGCAAAGACCGGGAGACAGTGTCAGGTGGGCAGTTTGACTGGGGCGGTCGCCTCCCAAAGAGTAACGGAGGCGTTCAAAGGTTCCCTCAGAATGGTTGGAAATCATTTGCAGAGTGTAAAAGGCACAAGGGAGCTTGACTGTGAGACTTACAAGTCGAGCAGGTGCAAAGCAGGACTTAGTGATCCGGTGGTTCCGCATGGAAGGGCCATCGCTCAACGGATAAAAAGCTACCCTGGGGATAACAGGCTTATCTCCCCCAAGAGTCCACATCGACGGGGAGGTTTGGCACCTCGATGTCGGCTCATCGCATCCTGGGGCTGTAGTCGGTCCCAAGGGTTGGGCTGTTCGCCCATTAAAGCGGTACGCGAGCTGGGTTCAGAACGTCGTGAGACAGTTCGGTCCCTATCCGTCGTGGGCGTAGGAAATTTGAGAGGAGCTGTCCTTAGTACGAGAGGACCGGGATGGACGTATCAATGGTGTGCCAGTTGTCACGCCAGTGGCATAGCTGGGTAGCTAAATACGGAAGGGATAAGAGCTGAAAGCATCTAAGCATGAAGCCCCCCTCGAGATGAGATTTCCCACGGATATTAAGACCCCTTGAAGACGACAAGGAGAATAGGTTAGGAGTGTAAGTGTGGTAACACATGTAGCTGACTAAAACTAATAGGTCGAGGACTTAATCAAGTGAAGTTCTGAAGAAATTTGTTGACAAGCAAAGAAAAGATGATATAATATATGTATGAAGTTTTTCGTCTGGTGGCGATAGCGAAGAGGACACACCTGTACCCATACCGAACACAGAAGTTAAGCTCTTTAGCGTCGAATGTAGTTGGGTTTACGCCCTGCAAGACTAGAACGTTGCCAGGCTTTTGAAGTCTTTAGCAAATGCTTTAGACTTATTATTCCACAGTAGCTCAGTTGGTAGTAGCATCTGACTGTTAATCAGAGGGTCGCAGGTTCGAGTCCTGCCTGTGGAGCCATTTTTTGGCCCGTTGGTCAAGTGGTTAAGACACCGCCCTTTCACGGCGGTAACACGGGTTCGAATCCCGTACGGGTCACCATTTGAACGGAGGTTTAGCTCAGCTGGGAGAGCACTTGCCTTACAAGCAAGGGGTCAGCGGTTCGATCCCGTTAACCTCCACCATTTTAATAGTCGGGAAGATAGCGAAGAGGCTAAACGCGGCGGACTGTAAATCCGCTCCTTAGGGTTCAGTGGTTCGAATCCACTTCTTCCCACCATTCTTTTATAACATTGGGATATAGCCAAGCGGTAAGGCAACGGACTTTGACTCCGTCATTCCCCTGGTTCGAATCCAGGTATCCCAGCCATGAGCCATTAGCTCAGTTGGTAGAGACATTTGACTTTTAATCAAAGGGTCGAAGGTTCGAGTCCTTCATGGCTCATTTATTATATAAAAGGCTAACAGCCTTTTTATATTTTTAGCCCGTTGGTCAAGTGGTTAAGACACCGCCCTTTCACGGCGGTAACACGGGTTCGAATCCCTGTACGGGTCATCTTGACTTGAAAAGCTACAATTAATTTTGTGGCTTTTTATTATGATAAAAGTAAAAACCTGAACATATAGTCTATGTTCAGCTTTTTTCTATTTATTAAGTTCTTTTGCAGTAAAGCTAAGTGGAAGTACTTCTTCAAAGAAGTTATAAACCTCATATGAATTGTTAGCTGTACCTAGTATTAGCTCAAAGTCATTATCAGCGAATTCAGCTATTACTTGACGACATACTCCACATGGTGGGCAGTAATTTTCTAGATTACCATTTGGGCCACCTACTACTGCTATTTTCTTGAATTTTGTCACACCTTCACTTACTGCTTTGAATATAGCTGTACGCTCAGCACAGTTAGTAGGGGAGTAACTAGCATTTTCTATATTACAACCTGTGTATATTTTTCCATTATCAGCTAAGATAGCAGCCCCAACTTTAAAGTTAGAATAAGGAACATAAGCAAAATTAGTGGCTTCAATAGCAGCTTCAACTAATTTTGTATTTATGTCTTTATGAAGATGTGGATTTTCTTCTTGTAGAATTTTTGTTATTGTATCAGCAACACCACTTTCTGAATTTGGTTTATCCGTAATATATCTTGATATTTTTTTAATTCAGGAACGGCATTCTCCATGGCAACGCTATATTTTTACTAGTTTAAGCATTGGTTCATCGTTAAGATTATCGCCTATAGCAAGTATATTATCGAGTGGTATATTGTATATCTCAGATATTTGTTTAAGAGCATGCCCTTTTGTAGCATTTTTATCCATAATTTCTATGTTGTTTTGGCCCCAGATGAGGTTACAGTTATATTTGTATTATCTGCTAATAATTCTTTTGCTTTTTAGTTTTTCTAAGTCGTTAGAAATTCCTATAACTTTAATAGGTGGGTTATCTTTTTATTGAAGAATAATTCAATATCATCTACTTCAGTAACGTGGCCTGCTTTTAGTTTTTTTCATCCGCTACCTTTCGTAGATACTCGATGTTGGGTGTTTGACCTGTAGCTCTAATTAAATCAGCATAACCTTGAATATCAGTCTCTATATTGTTTGTATAAATAGTATTTTTTTGTAGTATAGTTGAAAGTTTATATCTAAGCTTTTAAGTACAGATGTAGTGTAGTATAAATCCTTTAGCACGATTGGAGTTATACTAATAAGGTTACCATTTTTATCATAAACTATACCACCATTAAAAACTAATGACATCACAATCTATATTTTTCATTTAATGAAGGAAGAGCCTCATAGTAAGCGCG
>BNJU01005187.1_pt1 | contig 22499 bp, 31 predicted proteins | sample 8539281 | NCBI WGS metagenome assembly BNJU01 (sample SAMD00202456, study PRJDB9452) | human saliva metagenome | isolation source: human saliva | place: Japan
TGTGAGGTTGAAAAGGAAATAATATGAAAATACATCATATTAATAGTAATTTTATTATATTACTTTAATCGACATTATATTTTTTTCTATTAATAATCATCATTTAATGCATTTGGAACAAATACGTGATCTGAAAGGAGATAATCTGAATAATCATCAATTCTTTTTATAGATAAGTATAATTCTTCCAATTGACTTTCCTTGTACAAATATATTTTCTATTTTATATATCACTCTCCTTCAGTATTTTTCTTCTAAAAAAATTCAGTTACTTTTTCGAATGTCCATTGTCCACTAGTAATATTCGTCTTACAATTTGCTTCTTTTAGTTTGATAATAAATATTATCTACATTTCCTTTTCCAAAAAAATGATTTAATTCGTTATCTACTAGTTTATCTTTAGGAACTAAATACTCTCTAAACCAATCAGCTAATAGATGTCCTCTGTGAATATCGAGTGTAGAATGAAAATGTTGTACTTTAAAAATTTCTTTTTCCCTTTATTCTTTTTATAAACTTATCATAAAAGTCATGTGTTGGATTATTTTTTAAGTAAAACTTTCCAACCTTTTATCATAATATTTCTTTCAGCTATTTCTTTATTAATTTTTTTATATTTTTCATTTTTGGATATCATTTTTTTCTTTTTTCATTAATATATAGTTTAATCTCATAGCATCCGTCTTTTGTTTTAATAGAAATATCATCAGATTTAACACCATACTCTGTGACTAATATCTCCTTAATATTCTCTAAATCTATTGTATTTTCAAATCGTATAAAAATCAGCTGGATTAAAAACCAGTTCTATTACATGAATGCAAGCATTTTATTCTCATCTTATATTTCTCCTTTAATACATTTATTCATCATAAGTTTTATTTATATCATTTTTCTGATATATTTAAATCTGAATATTTTTTTGCTAGTTTTTATAAGATATATCTTTATTAATAGTTCTCAACTTTTTCTTTTACTACTTCTTTACTTATTTTTCTCATTGAAGAATGGTAGCCCAACTATTCTAAATCTACTATTATCTACTAAGGTTCTTGCTTCATCACGTCTTGTAATTTCATTTAGGAATTTTTCTTTCCAAGCTTCTTTTCCGGCATAAGATTCTTTACTTCCCTCCATAAATTGATCCCCTTTAGGCTCTATAAAAAAATTTGCCAAGAAGTATTACCATGTTTTTTTATCATTCGCGAACATCAGAAAGTCAGGTTCAAAAGCTTGACCAGTATCAAAGCTGTAGATTCGAACTGCTTTCTCATTTCGAAGCAAATATATATCTGTCCAATTTTCTTTTAAGTCTCCCATAACTTCTTTTAAAGCTCTAACTAGTAATTTTTTTCTTCACTAGTTCCATAATTATCATCATAAGCATACCATTCTATAGAATCTAAATTTTTCATAATATTTTGTTTCAATTTTATCTTTTTGTGATATTCCTGTTTCTTTTATCGCTAGCATAATTTACAGTGTATTTTCTTATTATTTTATCAGAAAACATCTTCTTAATAGGATATGGTTCAAACTTATCAGAGCCATAATATCTATCTTCAACTTCAATAAATCCGTCAGCTATTTTTTCAAGATTTCTTCTACAACATATAGTTTATCATCTTGAGTTAATTCCCTAAATTTTTGTGTAACTACTTTCCACTGTAACATCTATGTCGTTTAGCATCTCTATAAATTTACCAGTACTAGCAATTCCTATAAAAATATTTTTTTCAGATTATTAAATGTGAAATTTTTTTATTTCTATTTATCGCATGCCTTACAACATTACTAGTAATCTCTTTAAACTTAAAGTTAATTCTTTTCTCTTGGACTAATATTAGCTATATCTTCATCTGAGAATACTTCTAGGTCTGCAATACTTTCCGTTGGTAATATTACTTCATAACTCTTTTGAATATAAATCATATCAAGTAGACTTTGTTGTTGTCTTTGAACGTATTCTGAATAAGATAGTCGTTTATTCATCCAAACTACTCCATGAGTGTATGTCCTAGTATTTTTTTAAAAAGATTCTTTAAGTTTTAATTCCCTTTCAACTAAGGTCATATCATCATATATACCTGATTCTCTTAGAACTTGTTTTAATTCAGAAATATACTTTGGATTATTCGCAGAATGATAGTGTAACTGTTCAATTACTCGAAGTTCAATAGCTTCATTATTATCAAATTTTTCTAGTATATTTTTCATCAATACTATCTATAATAAAAGGATAGTATCTAGCTCCACGTCCCTATAAGTTGTTTTTCAGAGTTAGTAGTAGCTCCCGGTTTAAAGCCATTCTTCGTTCTTTTACCATCCCTTGTATCATATAGTCTAACAATATCAAATAGATTTAATACATCCCAACCTTCATCAAGCATATTTACTGCAAAAATTGCTCGAACTTCATTTTCTGTTTTTTTCCAGTGTATTTAGTTTTTTTGTAAAGTTTCACTAGTTTTTGTTTTTCCATCAATAATTATTAATCTCTCAGCCCTAAATTCTTCTTTCAATTCTTCAATTAAATCATTATTTGAAATATTTTTCTTTTTCAAAGTAATTAAAAAGCTTTCTCTAAAATACTGTTTTTCCATTTTGAATATTTATTAACTGTTTCTGTTTAATTATGTCATCTTCATTAAGCATTTTTAGCATTTCAGTAAACAACTTTATATTTCCGCTATTTTCTGATATTTTTGTGATTTAAACATAACTAGCGGTTTTTAAATTAATACCATGTTTAAGCGCAATTTTCTTTCTATACTGACTTATTATAATAGCTTGTAACATTCTTGTTTCAATGTCACTATCAACTAGGTGGAATAATACGTCTTTAGAATATTTATCTATTCTAAATTCTTTTAGATCATACTTATAAATTAATGATTTTTTTCATACTTTTTAGCAATATCTTCATTCTCCAAATCAATTGTTGCAGTGAATTCAAATATACTGGATTTTTTTGCTAATCTTTGTATGTTTTTCTATTGTTGCTGTCCAACTATCGTTATCATTCTTTTTCACTTTTGTTAAGCCCAGCATTTTAAATGGTGAGCTTCATCAGCTAGAAGTACAATCGAAATGTCTTCAAATTGTTCATAAGATAATCTATTTTCTCTAATGGTATTTAAATCTGTGTGTAATTTTTTGAATAGTAGTAAACACAATATTTATACTATCTTTTTGACTATCAGAGAAATCACTAACTTCTCGGATATTTACCACTTGATTATCTATAACTATTTTTATCAGCAAATAGATATTTACTAGAACCTACTCCTTCTAAAAAAATTATCTCGTGTCTTTGTTAATATATTAGAGTTATTTACAAAAAAATATAAAATTACGTTCACCTTGTTTGAACTTTTTCTAATATTATAGCTGCCATTAATAAGGTTTTTTTCCTGAGCCTGTTGCCATATTATACAAAAATTTGTTCAGGGAACACTCTATTCTTTTTCATCGTTTTTGTAATAAAGATATCTGCCAATAGCTTCTTTTTGATATGGACGCAGTGAATGCCTTAAATTATTTGAGATATATTCAGGTATCCCATGTTTAAAAATCTTTAAAACCACCTTCGCTTGCATTATTATATTGTTCGTATAAAAAAACGTCACTATTATTCACCTCTATTAATTATTATTAACTTCGCCTGATATATGATTAATATTCAAGTATGAATAGTTCCTCCGAAGAAATAATATCACTTAGTTTTTTCAATTTCATCTTTATTTATAAAAATTTTTCCCATTCAATTTTTATATTCATCTTTTAACCAATCTTCATTAAATATAGTTAATTCAGTTTCCCTAAATGAATAATTTCATTACATAATTTCACTAAAAATTTCATTGCTATTTTTTTATATTCATTGACAAACACACTTTCATAACTAAGATTTTTTTGATAATAAGTCTTTGTAACCATATTTCTAAATAAAATTGTATGATTTTTATAGATAACTTTCTTATTATATTTTTTTATTAATTCAAATCTTACTTCGTAATCACTGCTAACTTTTTTCCAGTATTAAACCAATTTATAAAATCCTCGAAAAATTATATTATATTTAATTTTTATTAAACAAGACAGATAATAATTTAGTCCCAACTTCTGTTGTTTTTAGGGTTGTTTCTCATTATATCTACAACTATTGAAATTAAAACTACTATATTTGAACCTGAGTTTTCTAAATCATCATATGTCAAATCTTTTATTCTATCTTCAAATTCAGAAAAATGCTTTTAGCAACTGTCCACTATTGGGATATTTATCTGAAAAAAAGTTTTTATTATATATAAATGTTTTTTTGTATAGTTGCTTTATATACCCTATTATGATATATCATTTCAAATGTTTCTTTTTCTAAAAATATTTTTTTAGGTAAAGTATAAATTTTATCTTTTTCCTGTTTTTTTATGACAGGGTCATGCTCTATCCAATATAGTTTATCTTCCTTCAAAGAATTTTTTTATTATATCTGAACTGCTTTTTTTGTTTTGGACTCTCCAAGAGATAATTTATGCCTTTGAAGTATTAAAATCAACTCTTTTTATCAAATTCTCAGTATCCTTTGTTAAAGTAAAAATTCTGTAATCATCTCTATATCTTAAAAATTTTTATAATCAAGGCCTTTATCTATATTTTTTTAATTTTTGAACCAATAACGAATCCAAGTATATTAATAGCATCTCTGCCATAAAATCAGATATCACATTTCCTTGAGGTAGTCCAACAGTTTCACCATAATTCATATACTGAAACTTTTTATCGATTAGATTACCTATAAATTTATTATTATCTCTATGCTTCTTCTTCGCCATGAAATGCCCATGATAATGTATGTGTATAAATACTAGAATAAAAAAATTTGAAATATCCACATGTAATAAATTATTGTACTTAAGACTTAATTCAATAGATTTTTTTGTTCAACTTCTTTCCAAAAAAATTTAAAGGATATTTTATTTCTTGATGTACTTTTTGTATCAAAGGGCATACTACTACATGTGACGCTCTCCCTATTGTTATTTTTAACTCTGCATATCTCTTTTTAATTTTTTTCCCAATTTTTCTTTATCAGTCAGTAAATTAACTAAATCTACATATAATAAAGGATGTATGAGAGTTAGTGGTCTATATGATTCTTTTTGTTTTTATTCACTTGTAGTATATAGTTAATTTCTGAAAAGTTTGAATACTTACTATTACTTACTAAATGATTTTTTTATCTAATTGACTTTCTTTTAATTTATCTTTGGCCCAGTTTAATAAATAATCTAAATCATAGTAAGGTGGAAGACCTTGCGAAAAAAATAACTATTTTTAATAAGAAGTTTCTTGCTTCAGTCCTATCCATGTCACTAAGATATATTTTTCTTTCATTAATAATTGTCCTCTTTTTCTATATTCCCTAATAACTTTTTTTAATTCAAATGCTTGTGTCAAAAGGCTTTTATAATTTCCAGTCTGCTCTTTTTGTCTCAGCTATTAAATAATCAAAATGATTTATCTCTGAAATTCTTTTTTTCAAAAAGTTGAGTATTAGCAATAACATACTATTCAAAAATCTATTTTCTCCTCTTCTGATTTAAAAAAATAATATTACTTCTCTTCTTAACTTGTAAATAACAACCTTCTATGGATTAATAGACATTCTCCATCAAGAGTTAACAACCTAAAACTCTACAACTCTGTTTCTCCTTTACAAAAAGACAAAGTATAGCAATGTGTTCTTTCATCAGTCATAACATAAGAAAAAAATAGTACGGAAAAACACTTATTTAATAATTTATCATAATCAATATTTAATGTGTACTATGTTTTTAAACTTGTGATAATATCCATTTCCATTTTCTATCTAGTAATTTTTGAAATTTTTTTATTATCAAGAATAAAATCTACTCCACACTTTAATATTCCTAATCTCTTTTTCCATAAATTTTCTATGTTCACTATATCTGAATCACAATCATTAGATGTATTTCTATCTTTACTCCTTGAATAAATTATACCCTTTTGTATATTTTTCTCTAAATAGATAGAGTGCCTTCTTAATATTTTTTTATAGTCAAAAATATATAATTCTTTTCCGTAATATTCTATTGTATTTATTTCTATATTAGAATTATCAGAATCTGAAAGTTTTTAAATTAGATAATATATCTAGAATATCTGCTTTTTTCCTTCTATTTTTTTGCATTCCTATTACTCTAAAAAAATATAAGATATTCCAAAAAAATTATGTAGCAATCTTTATCATGAATTGTATTACAAAAACAAATAATACCTTTTTACTAAATCTCCCATGTTCTCATACCATTCTTGTTTAAAATCTCTATAATCTTCTTCTTTTTTTGAAAAATTTAAATGTAAAATTAAATTCTCAAAATTCAAATTCTTCTCAACCATATTTTTTTCACCTTAATTTTCTTTATAAAACTCCCTATTTAATTTAATTTCAAGTTCAGAAATTTCATAATTTTCATCTTGTATATCATTATAGTTAACATATAAATTATTATTATCAATTATTTCTAAAAAGTAATTGCTTCTGTTCTGCAAAAAGAAAGTTCTAAAAATTCTTTTTCTTTTTAATTTTTTTAGAATCAATTCTATAAGATAGAAATGATGATTTTTTTGGCTAGGTTTAATAATTTTATTAGTTCTTCCGATGATATTGCATTAATTACATTATTCCTAAAAATCTAGTGTATCATTTTTTTAATTCACAATATACAAAATCTCCTCCACCTTGCCACATAACCTCTTTAGAAATCCCTCCTTGTTCACCAAAAATGACTTTACTCATACGATTAACCGTGACAGTTTCAATATATTCCATTTGTTCAATTCCTATATATTGGCGATTCATTTTATGTGCTACTGATGCTGTAGTCCCTGACCCCAGAAAAATCTAAAATTAAATCATTTTTCTTCTGTTGTTATTTCTAAAATATGTTTAAGCAACTTTTTCAGGTTTAGCATATGAGAATGCGTCTCTATTTATTAGCTCTGATATTTCATCATTTCCCTCTTTATTTTTTTGTTTTTTTGCTAATAAACTTGTTATAAACTCTTTTAATAATATATCACTACTCACATAAGTTTTTCTTTGGATTACCCATATCTTCATCTTTAAATACACGCCTAAATGGTTTATCTCCTTTCATAAAATCATAATCATCTGGAAAACCTATACCACCTTTTTGATACCATTTATCAAATGTTTCCTCTGTTATCGCCCATGATCTCTTAGGATTCACTGGATATTCCTTACCAGTTTTAGGATTAACCATTGTAAAATTAGAGTTTGGTCTTTCAGTTACTGTTGTTTGTTTAGTTAAATCAGCTGTTCTCCATGGCCGATTTGGAAAATCTGTTGTTTCATAATACTTACGTTCTATTTCTCTCCCAACTACGCTTTTTATTTTTCATAGCCTTTTGTATACACCAAAATCCAATCAAAATCTTGAGAAAAGTTAAATGGTACATCTGATTTGCCATCCCTTGTTTTCCTTGGGATTGTACCGACAAACATGTCCTGTCCAAAGATAGAATCCCCTAAAACCTTTAGATAATGCATCCCATCCTCTCCTGTATGTATCCAAATTGTACCTCCATTTTTTTAGTAGAGGTTTGGCAGCATCTAATCTATTTTTTTCATAAATGTTAGCCAAGTTGAGAGTTTAAAAATTAGAATTATATTGGAAAGAATCACCTTTATTTTTTTATGAAAGTAATAAGGAACATCTATATAAATCATTTTTACTTTACCTTCAAAACGTTTTTTTAGACTATTTAGTACAATAAGGTTATTTCCTTTAATAATGAAGTTATCATTCTCTTTTAACTCACTTACTTCATGCTCTCCGTCTTTATCATAACGCTTAAAATTAGTGAAAACTTTATCATCTAATAATCTTGTTATTTCTGTTGGCGATAAAGTTTCATTAAAGAATACTTCATCTCTTTTTAGCATCTTCTTTTTGTCTGCCCACCTTCTAATATGCAATCTTTATATGGAAAATTTAATACTATATCATGATTTTCACTCAATAGACTACCATCTTTCCTTCCTAAACCTATTTTTAGTTTTTGTATGCTGTAAAACTATCAGGTAAAAATTCCTTATTATTTAAAAATTGTAAAAACGTCTTTTTAAAAACTAAAATACCTTCTTCTAATTCAGAGAAAAATGATTTTTTTATTTTTTTCTTCTCTCATCAAGACATTTAATAACTTAACATCATATTTTTCGTGCTAATTCTGATAATTTATTTTTTTGTTTAATACTCCTTCAACAAGAAATTCTTCATGCTGAGACAATAATTTTTTCCAATTCTTTTTTTCATTTATATTTCCTTTCACAAATAACAAAAATTTCTTAAAAAAATTATTAATATTTACTTGTTTTTTTATTATTACTTTAATTCACACTACTAATTATATATAATATTGAATACCTTTTGCAATATTTTATTTTTATATTTATATTATTCTATATTTATGTTATAATAATTATAGGGATATCATAAATTATTTTAAATATAATCTTCAAAGTATTATTCCTATAGCAAGAAGACTTAGTTCCCCATTTAAACTAAGTCCTCTTTTTTTATTATTCTTTTATCTTTTTTTACTTTTTTTATATAACTATAAATAATCTTTTCTACTATAATTTCAGAATAGCTACTATTTCTTCTCCGTCTTTTTCATCAGTTTCCACAAAACCTACCGTCTGATAAAGTTGTCGTGCTACATCATTATCACTTTCATAAGATAACCAACAATATTTTGCTGTTCCACAAGGAAAAGTCTTAACAAATTCTAAAAGCTAAATTCATCGCTTTTTACCAAACCCCTTCCCTTGGAATTTTTTTATCTATCATAAGACGCCATATATTATAATTACCTTTTGCTATCCTAGGAGCATCTGCATCATCTGAATTAACATCAAAACCTATCATTAAAAAAACCAACAGGTACATCATCATTATAAACACCAAATGTAAATACATGACCATTTTCAACAATTGCTAAATACGCTTCTATAATACTAATATTATTTGGAGCTATGAAACTTTTCTGATTATCAAAAACCTCTAATTTCAAAAATCTCTCCTACATTTTTTTCTATTAATCTTTTTTTAATTTAAGCATGATTTATTCCCCATTTAATTTTTTTACTCTAGATTAAATGCATTCAACGAATTACTATTTCATAAATCTAACTATTTTTTTCCTTCTTCTTTGTATACTTTCACTGCTATTGCTACTCTTTTCAAAGTCTCGTTTTTAAACTATATGAATATATATCTCTAAATAAATCATAATCTAGTTGCTCATTTACTTTATATGCTAACATAAACAAATCAAGTAATTCCATCGAATCAAAAGTTTTCATGTGCCGTTATTACATCTACTAGTATATCATCACTATGTTCTCTAACTGCTTTTTCTAATAAATCATTACGAAATTCTGATTGTTCAAGAGCATATTTATATCGTTCACGTGATGCTTTTGAAAGTTCATTCACTAATGCATCAAGCCCCAAATCTTCAAATAATTCATTACCTAGTTGCTCGTTTATTTCCCCTACCAAAGTAAGAATTCTTTCATTTAAATCTCGTAAATGCCTGTCATTTTTTCTGATTTTATCTAAAATTTCATTACTCTCATTTTGTATCACTTTTCTCGGTAATTCTTCTTTCATAATGTCTCCTAGTCATTTGATAAAAAAACCTATTTATATCTTCTTAATAATTACTCCTATAATTATATATTATTATACTTGCACTAGCAATATATCATTTTCAATTATTTCTTATCTATCTAATCTTGACACTCTTTTTATTTTGTTTTATAATTAATTTGTAAAGTTATAACTTGACAATTTTTTTAGAAAAGGAGGTCTAATATGTTTTCGAAAGATAGATTACAGGAACTTAGAAAAACATAATATATCACAAACAGCTATTGCCGAGCACCTTGGTGTTACTCGTTCAGCATATAACGGCTGGGAAAAAGGAAAAATTTATCCCTAATAAAAAACTTAGAAGAGTTAGCCGATTATTTTAATGTTGAGACTAGTTATTTTTGAATCAGAGTACGAAATAGTCAACAGATACTTACAACTAAATGATATTAACAAGCAAAAACTACTAAAAAGTAGCCAATGAGCTATATTTTTTTCTCAGTTATATAAATATCGTGTCCATGCGAAATTATCTGCTGGTCTAGGTAACTACTATGATGAGAATTATGAATTCGATACTGTTTATTTCAATAATGAGTATGACTATGATATTGCTTCTTGGATAGATGGGGATTCTATGGAACCTAAGTATCATAACGGTGATGTAGCCCTTATTAAGAAAACTGGGTTTGATTATGATGGTTTAATATATGCAGTAGTATATAATGAAGAAACTTATATTAAAAAGTATATATCGAAGAAGATAAAGTACGCTTAGTATCATTAAATGATAAATACGATGATATTATCGCCCCTATCGATGAAGTAAGAATAGTAGGATTAGTAGCTAAAAGCTTTAGACCTATTAGCGAGGTGTAAGCTATGGGAATTATCGATTACACATTAGAACCTCATTCTGATATTGCATTTATCGATATGAAGTCTTTTTATGCCAGTGTTGAATGTGTTGAACGTGGATTAAATCCCCTAACTACTTCACTTTGTGTTATGAGTCGTGCTGATAACTGCAATGGTTTAATTCTTGCGAGTTCACCTGTTTTCAAAGAAGTGTTCGGTAAAAACAATGTTGGACGTAGCTATGACCTCCCTTTTAATATTAAGGATAGAACTTTTTCTTATTACAATGCTAAACGCTTTGGTGTGAAAATCACTCCTGAATATATCCATCATGTTGAGTCTTGGGCTAAAAAAACTCTAATAGTACCTCCTAGAATGAACTTGTATATTGAAAAAAATATTCAAATATTAAACGTGCTAAAAAAATTATGTTCCTGATGAAGACATTCATCCCTACTCTATCGATGAAGGTTTTTATCGATTTAACACAATCACTAAACTATTTTTGTAAAAAGATAGTACTAAGTCTAGACGTGAAAAAGTTAGATATTATTTGTGCAAAGATCCAACGCGATATTTGGAAGAAAAACTGGTGTCTTTTTCTACTATTGGTATGAGCAATGCTAATCCATTACTTGCTAAATTAGCACTTGATAATGAAGCTAAAAAGACTAATACTATGCGAGCTAATTGGTCTTATGAAGATGTCGAAACTAAAAGTATGGAATATAAAATGTCTTACTGATTTTTGGGGAAATTGGTTCAAGAACTGAAAAAGATTAAATAAATTAAAAAAATATTCTATACGTGATTTAGCAAATACTAATCCAGATATACTAAAAAGAATTTGGTATTATTGGAGTACAACTGTGGTTTCACGCTAATGGTGTTGATGAAAGTAAACCTTCTGTTCCGTATAAACCAAAATCAAAAGGACTTGGAAATTCGCAAGTTTTACCTAAAGACTATACCATTAAGTCGCAAATAGAACTAGTATTATCAGAAATGGCTGAACAGGTAGCTATAAGATTAAGACGTGCTAGAAAGAAAGCTAAGTCAGTACATATAACTATTAGCTATAGTCGCATAGAAGAGAAAAGACCTCTTGTTGCATCTCAAAAAATTAAACCTACTCAAAATACAAAACAACTAACAGATTACGTCTTAGCACTATTCAGAAAGAAATATACAGGTGGTGCTGTTCGTTCTATCGCTGTAAGGTATGATAATTTAGTCGATGATAATATTACTATAATTTCATTATTTGATGATATTAAGGCAATAGAAAAACAGGAGAAAATCGATAAGACTCTTGATTCTATTCGTGATAAATATGGATTTTTAGCCGTTCAAAATGGTAGTATTTTAATGGAGGGCTCTCGTGTTAAAGAACGAAGTAAATTAGTTGGTGGTCATGCTGGTGGTATGGATGGTATATCATGATTAACAGAAGCTACCTGCCCTATAAATCAGCTAGGCAATATGTAGATCGTGGTATGGCTAAATGGATGGGGTTTTTTATTTCAGAACACACCACAGCTATTAATACTCAGGGTAACACTATAGACTTTTCTATAAATATGGATACAGCAGAAAAAAACGTTTATTATTAAATCAGCTATTTTTTTCTTTTAAAGGTCTAGCTTATTTATATACTACTAAACAAATAGCTCCGTTTTTAGGAAAAAGTAACCGACTGCCAAAATAACTATATTTACTTCACAACAAAAGATACTATTATTCAAATCGACATAAAAAGATATATTAAAAAGTTTCAATCGCAGAGGAATTAGACTATGAATAAATTAAATCAACATGAAGTCCAATTTGATTATTTCAGTAGTAACTATGATAAATTTGAAAAAGATTTCTATAAATATTCTGCCTTAAACATCCCTTTAACATTTCTAACAGATGATATTTTTGAGCTTAATGATGAATAACAATAGCAACTTTTTTTAGATTAGCTGCGAATAAATCAAAAGATAAAAGAGATCATTACTTTTTTTCTTCAAAGTAAATACTCCACAAGAAAAATAATACAGTAAGGGTCTTTTCAATATATTGGACATAAATATCAACTATAAAAATAAAAAAAGTGCATCTTAAATTTTTAGTGAAAACTAAATTTATAAGGTGCACCTATATATGTTTACATATTAATATATAGTCCTAATCATGGATTAATAGAAAAAAATCTAACTATTATTTTAATAAAGAATTTGAATATCCATTACAAATAGTAATAAAATATTATCAATGCTAAACTTTTGTCATTCTTATCTTTCTTTTTGTGATTAAACTTTTTATATGAACTATTAAAATTTTTCAACTTCTATCTTGGATACCCATTCATTTATTATTAAGAAAAATCCTATCTTTCTCATATTTAGAAACTTTCAAATCTTCTGGTAACTCATTTATTATTGAATCTAAGTACTCTAAAAAGTGTTAAATCTTTATTTCTTAATGTATTAATAATACTATTTTTTTAACGCATTATTAAAATTAGGTGTATAGACTTGTCTATAACTTTCATCTGAAACTTTCAAAAGATAAAACTCACATATTCCACTATAACATAACAAGTCCTCTTCTTTCATAGTTTTATGTCTTAAAAACATCTTATTATTATAATATAAAGCACTCTTAATCATATAATCTCTAGGTATAAAATAGGAATTTTTTTAAAATTTTTTTCTAAATGAAGCAACGTCCTGACAGGGCTTTTCTGTAACTATTTCTGATAAATCGTCAATATCATTAACTAAAAGATATGCTACAGATGTTTGTATAGTATTACCATATTTTTTTCAATGAAACTAACGATGGATACTTAGCAATTAATTTGAAGTATTCTTTACAAAAATAAATATTGTCTTTCCCATTAGATTTATTAGTAAAATTAAACCTACTTCTATATTTTTTTCCGGTAAATTATTCAGTAAATTTTTGAATATAAACTACCTTAAAGTCACTCATACGAGTACTGTCATACTTATCAAACCATGAAAAAAATCATCAATGTCCGAAGATTTTTTTCTTCCCAAGTTATTCAATATATCTTTTGTTATTCTATAACCAATATCTGAATTTTGCAATTATATTGCTGGCATTTTTTTAAATATATGGTCCACATTCTCTCTATGTTTTAGATATAATATCTATAATCCCTTTGTCATAAAAACTCTATATCTCTAGAAAATTGATTACCATCTGGATAAAGTACCTGATACAACATAAAAACCTAATTTATACTCATCATTCATACTAAATATTATTTTTAATTCTTTTATTCTGCAATAAATTATCTAATTGAGTATTTTGAAGATATCTAAAGCAAATCTTAGAATAAAATTCTTCACAGCTATCAGAACCTCCACTTCTAAATTCAGGGAGTATAATGTTATCATTGCCATTTAGGTATATTTCTAAAAGTTGTTCAAGTCGATAACTAAAAGACTTGCCTATATACTTTTTGTAACTTCATTCTTAGAAAATCTAGAATGCTGATATATGGAATGTTTGTACTCATTTAATACATTCCCAATTTTGAACTTATGCTTCTCTTTAAATCCACTTTCAACAACCTGCTCTAATAAAACTTTATTCAAATAATATACAATATTTTTATTCTCAATCATCCGTATATCTTTAGGTGGTCCTTCATTAATTAAAGTGTTATCTTTATTTACTAATTCATAGAAAATATCCATATCCTGCTTTTACTAACTCTAACCATAATTTATAAGAAATATCCTTTTTATTTAATACTAAAATTTCCCATACAATAATCTTTATAAAAGGTATATATTTTTTAATTCTGTATGATCTTTAACAGAGTTTAAATGTTTATAAATAGACACTGTTAAATTATCCTCACTATCCCAATTATCTCTGTAGAAAATTATATATACCAACTCATTTATTTCTTTTTGATTCTACTTCCGAAATATACTTTGTTAGTTTGCTACTTAAAAAAATTATATCCACTCCCTTAGAATAATACTCCCAAAAATCAATAGTAAATTCCTTCTGAATTTTTTTCTGCTATCTTCCTATCGATAAGGTATTTATATTCAATATAAATAAGACTTCTACGTTCATCTGCATTAACACTACTATTATAGTTAGAATTTTGATTATTAACATTATAATTCAATAGACTAAACACACTTTTTAAAAAGTAAACTTTAATAGTAAAACGTACAGTAATAACAATATAAAAATAACATGCTTGCCATAAATATTCAATAGATATAATTACATTATGATTTATTATATTTGATTTTACATTACTTATTTTTTTACAAATATAGGAAATATTACTATTCCAAGTAACATAGCATAAAAATAACTTCCTTTTTGTTAACTGGACATATATTGATTTATCTACTAAAAATCTTATCTTACTAATACCTAAATAAAAACTTTGTTATTTTCTGTTAAAAATTGTAAAAAGCAATATAAATACCATATAAAGTTAAAACGGCAACTGAAATACCTAATATTTCTATCATACCATTTTTCCGAAAACTTGATATGAGGTAATTCAAATATGTCTTGTAAGAAATATAATATTAGAAATACAATAGCCAATAATAATTCAAGAATTATATTTTTTTATACTTTACTAGTTGAAGCTTTTACTTTTTAATGCAATTTTACTCATTTGAAAACATCTTGATATTAATATTCCTATGGTTACTAAAAACTTATCTATAATAATTATTCCGATAACTACAGTACAAATATAATAATTAATTGAACTAGGATTATTCCGTAAAAGAATATAACAAAAAAATAAAATATTGCTATTAAAAACAAAAATCTATAAAAGAAGTATATCTTGTAAATCTGTTTAATATAAAAGTTGTAAAAAGTGCTAAAACTATTATTATTAAAAAGTACTATACAATTTATATTTTCCATATCTTGTATCCTCCAAATATAAATATTTTAAATTATAAATCATCAATAATTAGATAATACGATATTTAAATCCTGAAAATAAATAAATATACATATATTTATTTATTGAAAATATCTAAAAATAACAACAACACCTTCTGTAAAAGTACCAATTATTTTTCTTAAACCTTTATATGAAATTATAGATTATTATCAGAATTTAAACTATTTTTAATTCATATATAATTCACTTAAATAAAATATATTTTTTTAAAAAAACTTTAAAAAAAGCTTATCGTATTGTCTTAGCTAATATTACAAGTTTATTTTTATACAATAAACTAAAATTTATTTTTATCTATCTTAATTTAAGTAAGCAATACACCTAAAATATTATATTCAATCTTAGTTTACCTTGTAAAACCATAATAATATAGTTTACAAAATTATAATTTATAAATATTATTATATCATACTCATTATAATTCTTCAATTACAATCATTAAGTATTTATATTTATAACAGTAATAAAGCTTTTTATAATTCTCCATGATTTAACTTTTTAAGATGTAACAACACTAATATTTTTATTATCTAAATCTCTATATATTCTATTTTTATATTGTGATAAAAATTAATACCTACTATCACTATTATATAAATTCTTTATCTCTTACCTCATATATATAAACTATTTATTCATTTATTATTGTATCTTTTATACTTTTTCTGATAAGTAAATTACTTTTGGACTATTTTTCCCTCAATTTTTAGTTTAAGTAAATAATTTTTTTATTTTTAAATATATATTAAATATATAACCTGCAGAAATAAACTATTTTTTTGTGAGCTGAATTAATTTCGTTAAATATTTCATATAAAAAATTTTTCATTAAATATCTTTAATAAATCATAGGTAGTTTTGAAAAATCTATTTTTAATTAATTTAACTTTATAATTATTTTTAGCATCTTAAAATAATCCATTATAGTTTCTATAACAAGATTCACTTAAATCAAATCCATATAGCGTAAATTACGAAATAAAATACATTTTCTTTTATATTTATTGGTTATTAAGAAAATATAAAAATTTATAAAAAAACAATATAAAAAGCTACCTGTATTACTAAAAGTAGAATCTATATTGTTTAAATAAAATATACGCCTATTCACTTATTATTAATAATCAAAGCTTCTTAGTTCGAGTTCATTTATTATTATCTTTTTCGCTATTTCTTCTAATAACATTTTTGTTAATCATTTGTGGGTTGGCTTGACCTTTAGAAGCTTTCATAATTTGCCCTACTAGGAAACCAATAGCACGGTCACGTCCGTTTTTGTAGTCTTCAATAGATTTTGGATTGTTATCTAATGCTTCGTTAACCCAAGCTAATAATTGTCCGCTGTCAGATACTTGAACAAGACCTTTTTCTTTAACGATCTTCTCAGCATCTCCACCGTGTTCGATTAATTCAGCGAATACTTTTTTAGCGATTTTACTTGAGATAGTTCCATCAGTGATTAATTTAATCATTCCTGCTAGACCTTCTGCAGTAAGTTTAGTTTTGCTAAGTTCTTTTTGTACTTTGTTTAAGTATGCATTCACATCAACCATTAAGTAGTTAGATGCTAATTTTGGATCAGCTCCTAATGATACAGTTTTTTCAAACATATCTGACATTTCTTTAGTTAATGTTAGTACGTGTGCATCATACGCTGGTAATCCAAGTTCTTCTTGATATCGTTTTTGACGAGCATCTGGAAGTTCTGGAATAGTTTTTCTTACTTCTTCCATCCACTCATCTGAGATAATCATAGGTACGATATCTGGCTCTGGGAAGTAACGGTAATCGTCTGAACCTTCTTTAACACGCATTAGTTTTGTTGCACCAGTAGTTTCATCAAAACGACGTGTTTCTTGTTCGATTACTCCTCCAGATAAAATAACTTGCTCTTGACGTTTTTCTTCGTACTCTAATCCTTTTTTTAACAAAAGTGAATGAGTTTAAGTTTTTAAGCTCAGTTTTTGTACCGAATTCATCTTGACCATATGGACGAATAGAAATGTTCGCGTCACAACGCATTGAACCTTCTTCCATCTTAACGTCAGATACTTCGATATATTGAATAATTGAACGTAATTTTTCTAAGTAAGCATATGCTTCTTCTGGTGTTCTAATATCTGGTTCAGAAACGATTTCGATAAGTGGTGTTCCTTGACGGTTAAGGTCTACTAGTGAATAACCATTTTTGTGAGTTAATTTACCAGCATCTTCTTCAAGGTGAGCACGTGTAATACCGATACGTTTAGTTTCACCATTTACTTCGATATCTATCCAACCATTTTCCCCAATTGGTTGATCAAATTGAGAAATTTGGTATGCTTTCGGGTTATCTGGATAGAAGTAGTTTTTTCTATCAAATTTTGATTCGCGAGCTACTGTCATATTAAGAGCCATAGCTGCTTTCATTCCCCATTCTACTGCTCTTTTGTTTACTACTGGAAGTACCCCAGGATATCCTAGGTCGATTACGTTAGTGTTAGTGTTTGGTTCTGCACCAAAGTGAGCTGGAGATGGTGAAAATATTTTTGAATCTGTTTTTAATTCTACATGGACTTCTAGTCCAATTACTGTTTCAAAATGCATCTTGTTTCTCCTATTATAATTCTATTTTTTTATCGTGTAAGTTGTAGTGTTGTTCAAAGTTATACGCTACATCATAAAGTGTTGACTCTGCGAATGGTTTAGCAATAATTTGCATACCGATTGGACGTTTACCTTTGAATCCACATGGGATACTAATACCTGGTAAACCAGCCATATTCACTGGAATTGTTAAAATATCATTTGCGTACATTGTTACTGGATCATCAATTTCTTCTCCGATATTGAATGCTACTGTTGGAGCAGTTGGTCCAATAATTACATCGTATTCTTCGAATACTCTATCAAAGTCTTGTTTAATTAATGTACGAACTTGTTGTGCTTTTTTGTAGTAAGCATCGTAGTATCCTGAAGATAATACGTAAGTTCCTAACATAATACGACGTTTAACCTCAGCACCAAATCCTTCTCCACGAGTTTTTTTGTAGATTTCTTCTAAGTTTGTTGCGTTTGGACTTCTATATCCATAACGAATTCCGTCAAAACGTGAAAGGTTTGAACTTGCTTCAGCTGATGCTATTACATAGTATGTAGAAATAACGTGTTCTGTACTTGGAAGACTTACTTCTTCTACGATAGCTCCTTGACTTTCTAAGTATTTTACTCCATCAAGAACTGCTTTTTTAACATCTTCGTCAATACCTGCACCGAAGTATTCTTTAGGAAGAGCGATTTTCTTACCTTTTACGTCTCCAGTAATAATTTTACTAAATTCTGGTACTTCTACAGGAGCACTAGTCATATCATGTGCATCTACACCTGAGATTACTTCTAATACACGTGCATTATCTTTTACTGTACGTGTCATAGGTCCGATTTGGTCTAATGATGAAGCGAATGCTACTAATCCAAAACGTGATACACGTCCGTAAGTAGGTTTTAATCCTACGATACCACAGTATGAAGCTGGTTGACGTACTGAACCACCAGTGTCACTTCCTAATGCGAAGCTTACTTGTCCAGCAGCTACAGATGTTGCTGAACCACCACTTGATCCTCCAGGTACTGCATCTAAATCATGTGGGTTACGTGTAAGTTTGTAGTAAGATGTTTCAGTAGAACCACCCATTGCGAATTCATCCATGTTTAATTTACCCATTAAAATTGGATTTTCAGCATTTAATTTATCCATTACTGTCGCACTATAGATTGGATTGAATCCTTCTAAGATTTTAGAAGCACATGTAGTTTGGATATCTTTAGTTACGATATTATCTTTAATTCCCATTGGAATACCGAATAATTTCCCTTCTACCTCTCCCTGCTTCTTGACGACGGTCTAATTCTTTCAGCTTGTTTTTAGTGCTACTTCTTCAGTTACTGTAATAAATGAACCGATTTTATCTTCAGTAGCTTTTAATTCTATCTAATGATTCTTTAACAAGATCACTAGGTTTAATTTCTTTGTTTTTAAGTTTACTTTCTAAACTTTCGATTGATTCATGTAATAAACTCATCAAATTATCTCCTTACTAATTTTTATTCTATGATAGTAGGTACTTTTAAATTGTCCTGCTTCAGTTTCTTTAGAGTTTTTTAAGAACTTCTTCTCTATTCATACCTTCTTGAGCTACGTCTTCTCTAAATACATTAACTAAATCTAGAACGTGATAAGTTGGTTTGATATTTTCTGTATCAACACTATTTAGCTCATTAAATAAATCTACAACTTTCTCTAATTTTTCAATATAACCATCAACTTCATCTTCTTGGATTTCTAATCTTGAAAGATGCGCAATGTGATTTACTTGTTCTTTTTGTAATAGTTGACATAAGTTCCTCCAGTTTTTTTATATTATTCTATTCCATACTAGTACATAACCGATTATTTATCAAGGGCTATTAAGCTTTATAATAAAAACGCCCCACATAGTTTTAAAAAAACTACATGGGACGAATGCTAATTTCGTGGTGCCACCCTAATTTATATCAGAATACTGATACCTCTATAAATTATATTCGGTTCTACAAGAAGTGTTGCTTATTTCAATCATTAATATTTAACCTTTCAGCCTATGGATTAAACTCTCTTCTAAAAAAACATGAAATAAAAATCTTCTTACTCTTTAATTTTTTTATGGTTTATTTATTTATATTATACTAAACCACTAGTATTGTCAAGGATTTTTATCATTAAGTACCTTATAGACAATTAAAAATAAACATAAGAAATTCTGATTATAATTTTTAATTCCTTCTAGGTTTTAATGCAGAAAGTCCATGAGCCTTTAGCGTTCCTGCTAAATATGGCCAAGCATTTTGTACTAGGTTATTGTATGTTGAGCCATTCCTGGAATAGTAGTCGCAACTTTTTCCTCGCTTCCTCCAACTCCTGGTAAATCTATTAAAATTATGTGTTGTTTTTCTGATACAAGATCAATAAATTTTTGGATCCCAATTATCCATTGTTGCCGCTAAGTGGACAAGCATTACTAGAGGTTTTTTTCAGATTTTTCCTTTATTTAATTTCTCTATAAGCTATTTTTTTCTCCGTTTACTCTTATATATTCATTTTTATTTATGTATGACATAATTGTCTCCTGACTATTTTTATTATTTAATGTTGATATTTAGTATATTTATAACCTAAAAGATTACTATTTTTACCATTTAATGTTTATGACTTTATTTAAAACTTAAAACTGTTTTTCCTCTTGAACGACCATTTGCTACTTTATCTAATGCTTTATTTATATCTTTAAATTCAAATACTGTATCTACTGATGGTTTAATTTCTAATTTTGAAAAAAATATCTGAAACTTCTTGTAGTTGTTTACCATTTGATTCAACAAAAAAATAAAGTTGTATGATACTCCATATTTTTTTCGCCATTTTTATCAAATTTTTCTTCCTGCTAGACTTAAAATAAATTGTTTCCACCATGGTAGATTCATTCTTTTAGCAAAAGCTTCCATTAGGCATTGCTTTTAAGTGATACTAATTTACCACCTGACTTCATAATAGACATTTGTTTTTCTGTTTCTGCTCCACCAAGAGTATCAAGTACATAATCAATATCTTTTAGTACAGTAGTATAGTCAGTCGTTTTATAATCGATAAATTGATCTACACCTAATTTTTCAACACGTTCTTTATTTTCAACACTACCATTTGTAATTACAGTTAAACCTTTTGCTTTAGCTATAGGAATAGCCATACCGCCTACTCCTCCTGTTCCTCCAGAAATAAAGATTGTTTTTCCTTGCTCTGCCCCCATTAACTCTAGTGCTTGCATAATTGTTAAGGCAGTTAATGGTACCGCGGCAGCTTCCTCATCAGTCATATATTCTGGAACTTTAGCAATATCTTCTTTATTTATAGCCACATATTCTGAAAATGCCCCTATTCTATCTAGAGGTAATCTTGAGAATACTCTATCTCCAATTTCAAAATTAGTTACCTTACTTCCTTTTTGTTCAATCACTCCCACTAATTCATTTCCTGCAATTTGTGGTAATTTATAAGGTGTAATAATCTTAACTTCTCCTCTAGAAATCATATTATCTAAGGGATTTACTCCTGCGACTAATACTTTTACAAGTACTTCATTTTCATTTATTGTAGGGTACTGCTACTTCTCTAATTTCAAGTTCGATATTGTTTTTTTGTTATATTGTGTGTGTAATGCTGCTTTCATTCTTATTTTTTTCTCCTATTATGTATAATTCTTTAATTAATTGTTCTAATGTTTTACTTGCCAATTTATTATAAAAATGCATCTTGTGCTTCATTAAATACAGGTTGTAGTAAATTTTCTATATTGTTTCCAACAGGACATTCTTTATTTGCTCCTTCATGTATATTTACCAAATGTTTATTAGGATATACAATTTGATAAACGTCAGCTAAAGTTATATCTTTTGTTGATTTAGCTAATGCCATACCTGTTTTACCTTGTTGGCTTTCTATAAGTCCACCTTTTTAATAAAGCTATTATTTTTTCTTATATGACTACTGTTTGTATTAGCACTATTTGCAAGTAGTTCGGAAGAAACTATTTTGTCTGTTTCTGAAATAAATATTAGTATATGTAATGCTACTGAAAATTTTTGTATCCATAATTGTCTCCTTCGAATTTTTTTCCTTTAATATCCATTTTAAATTTTTAACTTGTTCTCGTATCTGATACAAGTATAAGTATAACAATGTTTATTTTTTTGTCAATACTTTTTAAAAATTCTTTTTTTAAAAATATTATATTTTTGACTTTACTATATACTATTTTTCAGAATAAAAACTCTCTTATAACTTGATATTATGCTGATTTTTGTTATAATATGATAAAGTAATTTTATTAATAATTTATAAATAAAAAAATAATGATTGTGAGGTAAAAAAATGGAAAATTGG
>BNJU01004846.1_pt1 | contig 22459 bp, 27 predicted proteins | sample 8539281 | NCBI WGS metagenome assembly BNJU01 (sample SAMD00202456, study PRJDB9452) | human saliva metagenome | isolation source: human saliva | place: Japan
TTCATGCAGGGGGCATAGAAATAGATAAGAAAAAGCCTTGGTTTCAGGGCTTTTTTGTGTGTGTTTTATCTTTTTCTGCTCAATCATCTCTTAAATTCAAAAGTGATTTTCAACATCCCCTTCCTTTAGCACAAAAGGAGGGGGTGTTATAACAAAAACTACAAGAGAAGACGAAGTAAAATAAGTTTGACGAAAACCTGATAAAAGATGATCACACATGAGCATATTCTAAGGATGTCTTATAATGGTTTTAGGAATTAAGAAAGATTATATATCAAATGTTTTGATATGCCTCACGCTTGCATATCCAAGCGGCTTTTCCCGTAGTTCTGAGCAACTAATTTGTTCTAGAAACATCTTAGTTGCTTTTTATTTCTAAAACAACTATATTACGGAACATCCACGGTCTGATTAACAAAAGGATACAAGATAGTGACTGATTGTAAAAACATTCTTAATTCTGCTTTCAAAAGCGACCACTGCTACTTCGGGTTGGAGTATCTCTGTCCCTTAAGGGAACAGAGATGAGGTATTTCTTCTTCGCACGGAAGACAACAAAAGCTACCAAGCCTACTAGAGCTACTCCAGCAGCAATCATGATCAGCTAGCATTCTCACCTGTTTTTAGGGAAGAGCCTTCTTGACTACAGTACTACTAGAACTACTACTTGAACCTGGTGTTGAGGTTTGCTTGGAATGATTGTATTAATAATATTCATGCCATCTACAGTAGTTGTATAATCATCAAAACTACTATCTTCAGTTTACAGAATATACGATATCGGTTCCATCCGCACTACTAGCAGGTAAAATCAGTAAATTCATATTTCCATTCACCCTTTTCATTTGGACGAACTTCTTTAGAAGCAACTTCAGTACCATTGGCAAGAGGTGAACAGTAATCTTATCAGGACGCTTACCAGCTTTATTGTATCATCAGCCCAAGTTTTGGTACCTGAAGCAGTAATCAAAGTCGACGGTTAGTGAAGTCTTTGTAAATGACACCAGATCCATAAGTATCAAGCTGAGCAGCATTGACTTGAATAGCTTCATCAGATAGTTGATAACCTGCTGGAGCTTTAGTCTCTTTCAATGACATAATGTTCTTTAATCAGATTACTGAAAAGAAAGCCGCCATTAGAATCACTCGTAGCTGTCTGAACAACTGTCACCGTCTGCATCATAGGCGTAAACTCAGCACCTTCTAAAGGTTTTCCATTTTCATCCTTCAGTTAGTTGAACCCCATATACATCTCCATTCGCCAATCCATTTGCATGTTGATAACGAACGACTGCAGAAGATTTTTGATCCTCTATATTATCCGCCTTTAAAATAGCATCATTAGGAAATTGTGTTTCCATTTGGCGGGGCAGCAGGAAATTTCACTCGATAGCGGATAGAAAAACCTTCATCTGCTGAGATATTACCCAGATTTAGCTTGAATGAACGTTTATCTTCAGATAGTTCTACTTTATATTGAGCAGTCACATCTTCACGTTCTTTAGCAGATGAAAAGAATATCAGATGGGTCTATAACCAACGACTCTTTATGATTTCAAAGCGATTCATATCAATTTCTCCACCTTCAAATCCAAGAGTGTCAGCAATTTGTACATTCTGTAATTCCTGACCATCTTGGTTGATGTTCAAGCAATAGGTGATAGACTTGATATCATCCGCATTATCAGCCAGATTTTATAGGAGTGAGGCTTTTTCTGGCTGGCCAGGAACTACCGAAATCAATCTTTCCGAACTCAATAATTACATTTTTCCAATAGTAAGGTAAAAAGGTATAGAGTTCTTATCTTTGGCAACAGTATGATCTACACGAGCAATAAGATGAACTTTCCCTTCAATCCTGGACTTTGTTAACACATAATCTGTATAGGTCAAAGTTAGTTCCTTTGGAATTGCTATTAACCGCTGCAGTTGCAGCAAATTGCCATCTTATCCTTCACTTCAAAATCAACATCTTCTAAAATGAATTGCGCGGAAGAGAAATACTCGTTGTATCTCCTGGCTGAACTTTCCCATAATTAAAAGCAAAGTTCGCATCTATTTGGAATCTCTCCCCAAAGAGCCAATCCTTCAGTAAGTGCTTCTCCTTTTTCATTATAAACATTAACTGACGTAAAGACGTCATCTACTGTTGCTGCTTTCTTCTTTAGCACCTGTAAAAATGGAACCTGTACACAAGAAAACGAGTGATAATAAACTTTGCAAATATCTGCGTCAATTTTTTCATTTTTGTCACTCCACTTGGTCACTTTTTATAGATTGTAAAAAATATTAAAATTTATTTACATTTCCACTATACTACATATATTAGACTATCATACGCTTATTTCTCGGTCAACTATTATTAACACTAGTTGATAAACAAGCTACAATCATAAACCTAGATTTTTTCCCAAAAACAACATCATTTTAAGACTTGAAACACTTGCAGCTGTTATTTCTTTTGTATAGAGCAAAAACGTAATGTTGACAACCAAACAAATGAACCAATCTAGACGCTTCTCAAGGACATGAACATATATATAAATATATACTTGCTTAAAACAAAAGGATACCAAGCACTTCCGTATATGAGTAATATAGTCAAAACTGAACAAATCTGCTCAGTTTTTCTGTTTTGTAAATATAAGATAAAATTATATCTAATTTAGTAGATATATAATCGTTATTTTCTACATCATACCGCCCATCATTCCTGGATCCATAGCTGGAGCTGGGCTAGAGCTAGGTTCTGGTTGATTAGCTACTACTGCTTCAGTTGTCAAGAATAAGACTAGCAACAGAAGCGGCATTTTGCAGGCTGAACGAGGTCACCTTAACTCGGGGTCAATGATTCCAGCCTCAATCATGTTAACCCATTCGCCAGTCGAGGCATTAAAGCCTGTACCAACTTCAGAGTTTTTCAGACGGTCAATGACGATTGAACCTTCAAAAGCCTGCATTCAGAGCGATTTGACGAACAGAGCTCTTCAAGGCGCGGAGAACGATGTTACGACCAGTCCCTTCATCCCCTGCCAACTCAAGACCTGCAACAGCGTCCAGTACGTTGATATAGGCAGTACCACCACCGGAGACGATTCCTTCTTCTACCGCTGCACGGGTTGCGTTAAGGGCATCTTCAATGCGGAGTTTCATTCTTTGAGTTCTGTTTCGGTTTGCAGCTCAACCTTAATCACAGCTACACCACCGGACAATTTAGCCAGACGCTCTTGCAGTTTTTCACGGTCAAACTCGAAGTGCTGCTTTCAATCTGTGACTTAATGACTGCCACACGATGTTAGCAATGGCTTCTGGATTGCCAGAACCTTCCACAATCACAGTGCTGTCCTTATCAACAGTGACTTTAGAAGCTTGTCCAAGCGCTTCAATCGTAGCGTCTTTGAGCTCTAGACCAAGGTCATCTGTAATCACTGTACCGCCTGTCAAGATAGCGATGTCTTCCAACATAGCCTTACGACGATCGCCAAAGCCTGGTGCCTTAACAGCTACGACATTAAAGGTTCCGCGAATCTTGTTAAGAACCAATGTTGGCAGAGCTTCACCGTCCACATCATCTGCAACAATCAAGAGCGGACGATTGGTTTTCAAGATGTTTTCCAATAATGGCAGAATCTCTTGAATGTTAGAAATTTTCTTGTCAGTAATCAAGATGTAAGGATTGTCCAGTTCGGCTACCATTTTTTCATTGTCGGTTACCATATACTGAGACAAGTAGCCACGGTCAAACTGCATTCCCTCAACTACATCCAGCTCAGTTTCCATCCCTTTGGACTCTTCGATGGTAATAACGCCGTCATTTCCAACTTTTTCCATAGCTTCAGAGATGTACTCGCCGACTTTCTCGCTGCGAGAAGATACGGCAGCAACCTGAGCAATAGCTTCCTTGTTAGAAACTGGCACTGAGTTAGATTTCAGGGCTTCAACAGCTGTCGCAACGGCTGCTTCAATCCCGCGGCGGATACCGATTGGATTAGCACCAGCTGTAACATTTTTAATCCCTTCGCGGACGATAGCCTGTGTCAAAACAGTTGCTGTTGTTGTTCCGTCACCAGCGATATCGTTGGTCTTTTGGAAGCAACTTCTGACACCAACTTAGCGCCCATATTTTCAAAATGGTCTTCCAGTTCGATTTCCTTAGCAATGGTCACACCGTCATTGGTGATAAGAGGTGACCAAAGGATTTTTCCAAAACGACATTGCGGCCTTTAGGGCCCAAAGTCACCTTGACAGTATTCGCTAAGATGTCAACTCCACGAACCATACTGCTTCTTGCATCTGCTGAAAATTTAATATCTTTTGCCATTTTATTATTCCTCTCTTCTAATCTTACTCGACAACTGCTAGAATATTGGCTTCACTGACTAAGAGATAAGCTTCATCTCCGTCCTTGACTTCCACGCCTGCGTGATTTTCTACGAGAACCTTGTCCCCTTCCTTAACGCTCAGGGCTACCAGCTCACCGTTCAAAGTACGAATACCTTGTCCGACTGCGACAACTTCTGCTGTCTTAGTCGCTGCTTGGCCGTTGCCTGCAATGACAAATCCGCCAACTTTCTGCTCTTTTTCTTCTACTTTCAAGACCACACGGTCTCCTAATGGTTTTAACATGGTTTTCCTCCAAAGATTGAATTTTTAGCACTCTAAACTATCGAGTGCTAATCTATAGTTATTATTTTATCACTTGGTCAGAAATAGTCAAGAAAAAAACCGGCTAGATGAAAGAAAAATTTTATTTTTTTCTTCACTTGCTCCTAAACTCAAAGAAAAACAAGTCCGAGCTAAAATCCTCTCAGACTTGTCTTTAGGGGGAAATGTCTATCTTGCAAGTTTTAGTTTTGCTTCAAAATCATCAATCACTTTTTGCAGATTTAGGCGTCCTCTATAGATGCCATAGCCAAACAAAAGCATAGCTAAGATACCCAGTAGAGCTAGGACGATTCCTGCAATCAGTGCTAGGAGATTGGTCTCATGAAAGAGATAAATCAGAACAAGACCGATGCTGGCAATGGCAAAGAAGAGACTGAACCAGCGTCCTAGATTTTCAATCATATGCTTCTGGTAGTGAATTTCTGTTTCATAGCCTTGAATCAATTCTTGTTCTGTCATGATCTTCTCCTTTTAATATTTCAATCCTGGGTTGAAGAAACCAACTAATACACCAACAAAAGCAACTACAACGAGGATGAGCATAACTTTGATTGGAGAAAAGTTTTTCTTCGCCATCAGCCACCAACAGAAAACGATAAAGAGTGCTGTCAAGAGACCAGGGTAGACACCATCTAACTGATCTTGCATGACCAAAAATGCTTTACCAGATGAATCTTTCAATTGGAAAGCCGTTTTTACTGGAACCCAAGTAGCAGCAACTGCTCCGATAACCATACCACCAACGATAGATACTGATTTACGGATAGCCTGTCCTTGAGGACCTACCAAAAATTCAACAGCCTTATCACCTAATTCATAACCTTTGAAATAGGCAAATTTCATACCTGCATAGGCAAGTAAATTCCATACTACAATGTAGAAAATTGCACCTAGAGGTGAACCGCCATTAGAGAGTCCTAGGGCAATCCCTAGAATAATCGGAATCAAAGTACCAACAATAAGGGAATCTCAATACCTGCAACCGGTCCCATAAGACCAGCCCGCAGTCCATTTATAGTTTCATCATCAACTCCATCAGCACCATTGGCACGTGCTTCTTCAAGACCAGCTGTAATCCCAACAATCAAAGCTCCCAGCTGAGGTTCTGTATTAAAGAAAGCAGTATATGTTTGCATAGCCTTTGCCTGCTCTTCTTTATCCTTATAAAGCTCCTCCACCACTGGCAACATAGAAGCTAAATAACCAAAGGTCTGCATGTGTTCTTGTGAAAAACAGGTTAGATTCCCATAGTACCAATGATGGAAAGATTTGCCTAAAGTTTTTCTCGTTAATTTCACCATCTTAAATATCCTCCTCATCATCGTCTTCAACAAAATCTGCATTTGTTCCCGCAGTAGCTTGCGCTCTTATATTTTTTGCCATTTGAATTTCATAAAACAGAACAGCGAAAATCAGAGAAACAACAGCACAAGAAACAAGATTCAGACCCAGAGAAGCTGCCAATGTAAAACCGACAAAGAAAGGAATGAAATCAACAGCTTTTTCAACAATTTGTTTTAAAAGGATAGCGATTCCGACACACGGAAGCAGTGAGCCAACTGTAAAGAGAGTTTTCATAGGAATTCCATCCAACGGTAGAGCTGATTTCAAAGTTGTTACAGCCTCAGCACCTAGTTTACACATGATGAGTGTAGGCAGGAATGAAAAAACCAAGTGTGAAATCCAAGAGAAACCCCAATCGACTACATATAGCTTTTTAAAATCCTTTTTTTCTACTGCTTTCCAACCAATATGCTGCCAAAGCAGATTCATAGTTGCTGTACCATAGAAGAGTACTGTACCAACTGTTCCTACCAGAGTTCCCATTGATTTTGCAAGGTTTGCTGCATCAGCAGAATCTAAAGTTAAACCTTGTGTCTTAATGGCAACCATAGCAAGTGGAATCCCGATGTAAGAAACAGCTCGCACATCAGCAGAGACAGTACCACCAGGAGTGACCAAAGCGATGTAAACCAATTGCATAGCAACTCCACAAACAATACCGAGCTTAATATCTCCTAAGATAAGACCAGATATTAAACCTCCTACTAAGGGACGTCCTAATGTATAGTTACCAATAGATGTACCACCCAAACCAGGCATAGATGACAAACATGCAAATAATCCCAGTAAAGCGGCTTGCAGCCAAGAAATTGTCATAATAGACTCTCCTTTTCATTATTGTAATTAAAAACCAAATTTAGACTTGAAATCGCTCCAGTAACCGATGGAAACATCAGGCAAGAGCTGGAATTTGACTTTGTAGCCAGCTTTTTCAATCGCTTCAATCGCTTCTGCCTCTTCCTGAGTGATAGACTGGTTGTTGCCCAGCTTCACAGCTCCCGGACGGTCATTAGCCGGACCAACGATGATTTCTTAACATCCCCAGGTACAAAACCTGGTCCACTAGTTTCCTTCATATCTACAGGATTTTTCGTAATGAGGAAATAGCGGCTGTCTGACTCGGTGACCTTGCCTGATTTTTCCTTGAAGGCTTCCTTGGTCCCAAAACAAAAAGTCTTCTTGTCAGAAGCTCCCTTGTAGGCCTGAATCAAAACCTTGTTTCCTGCCGCAGCATTATTAACTGCAATCAAGCCATCACAGGGTATTCCTTAGCCCAGCAGTGACTGTTTGACCGTGGATCATGCGGTCGTCAATCCAGTACAAATGATACTGTCATCTTTAAAAATCTCCTTTTATCTTTTATAATGTATAGCGGAAGCACTAAATGTCGTCTTCATCTTCGTCAGCTACATCGCTTACGACTTCAAATTCCTGCAAAGCAGCTGTGGCCTCAGAAAGGATGGCCTGAGCCAGCTCTTTTTCCGTCTAAGATGTCTTTCATAACCAAAGCCAGTCAGTCCCATGAGTCGAGGTTCAAACCTCCCCAAGATAACTGCTGAGTCGAGCTTACCCATGTCAGCTAAGACGCTAGCTGCTGTCGTCAGAGGACTGCCTCCTACAATATCAGCCAGCACTAAGACACTGTCATCAGCGCTTAAGCCAGCCAAGGCCTGAGTAAAATCAACTGCAAAATCATCAACTGACTCGCCTTCCTGAAGACCGACCGCAATCACCTGATCCGTCTTATCTCCGGCAAACATCTTCAAGGAACTCTGCACGCCTGCAGCCAGTCCCCCATGGCTGACCAGTACAAGGTATTTCATCTTTCCTGCCTCCTTTATCCTTCAACTTCTTAGCCAAGTCAGGCTTTAGATGACGAAGGATTTATTGATGATTTTATTGTACAAGATTTGTAATCGGTTTCATATTGTCAAATGTCATTTTGCCCAGATGACATTTGTTAGGAAAAATATGACAATTGTCATATTGGTCTAGTCAGCTCTGCTTTTTTCTGACTTAATTGGCAATAAAAAAGAAAGCAGATTATTTTCCGCTTTCTATTTCTCTTTGAATGCTCGGTAGGGCACTGTCAATCTCTTGATTCTGCATAGCATTTTGAATCAGATAGTCCATCCGGTCCATCGTATGACGGTCTACTTCCAGACTGATGTCAATGATGGAGCGATTCATCATGTGGTCTAGCCTCTCAGAAGTCAAGGAATCCAAGCCAAAATCATCAGCCTGTAAGATTTCTCTAGCCTGTTGACTTTTCACCACAGATGGTAAGACAGAGGTCCCCTGCGATTTTTCAAACAAGGCCTGCTGGCTTTCTTTGTCCTGTGACAGCAAGAGCATAAATTCCCAAGCTAACTTTTCTTGCTTACTATTGGAAGACATGGCAAAGAGCGAGGTCTTAACCTGTGTTCCCCATCACCTGGCTATTGACTGTCGGCATCGGATACAGGTCCAAGAAAAAGCTGAATACTAGCAACATGGTATGGGTAGGGCTTGTAGGTCCGATACTGGGCCAGACTCATAGGATAGAAGGCCACCCGCCCCTCATCAAAGTCATTAGAAGTCACCTTATAGTGCTGGCTGAGCATGTCTAGCTTGCTCATAAAGGCCAAGGCTTGGTGCATCTCTGAGCTGTCTACATTGATACCGGATTTATCGGTAAGATGGCCGCCGTAAGCTACCAGAGCCTGCTGCCAAGTGTAATCCGTAATACCGTACTGATCCACCACACCATCGCCATTGGTATCCTTGGTTACTTTCTTGCAAATCTCATAGAAATCCGCTAGGGTCCAACCTGACTCAGGAATGCTAATTCCTTCTTTTTCAAGCAGGTCTTTATTGACACACATCATGATAGGATTGCTCTCAACTGGAAGAGCATAGCTGACTCCCTGATATTGCCCAGCTTCATAAGCCACCGGATAAAAAGCCTTTCGTTCATCATCCGTTAAAAGGGTATCCAAGGATTTGAGCGCGCCAGTCGAAGCCAACATGCTAAAGTCGTTTTCCGGTACCATAAAGAGATCTGGCTGCTCGCCTTTCAAGACTTGCTCATGCCAGCCAGTCAGTGTAATCATCCTTGGGAATACCGCTTTCATAGACGACCTTGACATGAGGATGCGTCTTTTTCAAATTTTTAATCAAGCTGTCCAAGACCTTGTTTTTCCCGGCTGTTAGGCACATCCAGCTAGAGCCAGCATAGACCCCGATACGATGGACTTTTTCCTGAGCTGAGGCCCAAAAAGACACAAAAGCCAAAGCAACAGATATAATCAGGACAACCAGCAGGGCCAAATGTCTCAGTCTCACTTCATTTGTCGCTTTCCTTACTAAAATCTCTCTGGGTGACTCCGGTCTGCACAGCCCAGATAGCCAGCTGGGTTCGGTCGCTGTAAGTTGAGCTTGGCTAAGATACCTGACAGGTAATTTCGGACTGTCCTTCTGATAGAAAGAGCTTGGCAGCAATTTCTTTATTCGAAATCCAGAAGCCAATCTGCTGAATAATCTTCCACTCCGTCCGGCTCATGTCCTCTATATTTTCCTCCGTCACTGTAATAGCAAAAATTGGACTGGGCCATCTGTAGAAAAGATTTTGAAGACCTTGGTGGCAATATTAGGGATTGATCATAGCTCCGCCCCGATAGACTGTCTGAATGGCTTCGTGAAGTTCTTCTGTCGAAACCCCTTTGAGAATGTAACCAGACGCACCGTATTTGAGAGCGGAGAAGATAAATTCATCGTCATCAAAGGTCGTCAGAATGATAATCTTAACATCTGGATACTGCTCCTTGACAGCCTTGGTACAGAGAACACCGTCCATGACTGGCATGCGAATATCCATCAGAATCACATCTGGGCGTACCCGATGAAGCTTTTCCAGCACTTCCTTGCCGTCTCCGACCGTCCCGACCACCTCAATATCTGCGTGGGCTGACAGGATGATTTGCAGAGACTCGCGAATCAAGGCCTGATCGTCTGCTATTAAAACCTTAATCATGTCTTCCTCCTATTTTTGGGATTTCGATATGCGTAGAAACCGTCCGATTTTCAAATCGGACGCTTCCGCCAATAATCATTAGACGCTCCTGCATCTGCTTGAGGCCATAGCCATAGTGGAGTTCATCAAAGCAACACCATCATCCTGAATGGTCATTACATAGGTTTCTTTCTCCAGTAGCTCAATCCAGATAGTTTTGGCATGACCATGGCGGACAGAGTTGGTAATAGACTCCTGAATCACCCGGAAGACAATGTCTTCCTTGGCAATATCAAGTCATATTATCCCATTCGTAGCGGAGATGAATCTCCAAATTGGAGATGGCTTCATACTCACGGATAATCTTAATCAGAGCTTCTTTCAAAGTGTTATTTTCCAGAGCTCCCGGTCGCATCTTATTTAGCGAGCCGCGGACATCACGGATACCATCTCGAACGACGACTGAGACATTATTGAGCTGCTCCTTAGCCCGATTGGTATCAATATCAACCAAGACCTTGACCGCATCAATACCCGCTGAAATTCCCGTCAAGGCATGGCCCAATGTATCGTGAATCTCTCTGGCAATCCGCTTCCGCTCTCGATCTTCTGCTATCTTTTTCGGACAAAGGCCAGATAAGAATTCAACTCGCGATTGGCCTGAGAAGCCATGCGCAGCTCTTCCTCAATCCGATGACGCTCTGTAATAGCCGACAAGATATAGAAGAGCAAGGAAATCATAAAGACAACGATATTGAGGAGTAGAGAAAGTTCTTACCAAAAAGCAGTAACAGCCGAACGGACTCTGGGTAAAAACGAATATAAGTATCCAGCGAAGGTAGCTTGATAAAGAGCGACATGAGGTCATAGTTGGACAAGAGCAGCATGCCAAAGCTCAAAATAATGAAAGAAAACCAGTACTTCTTGTCCTTGGAAGAATTGAACTCCTTAGAGCCATAGAAAATATCCGCAAACACCAAGAGAATCAAGCCATTGTAGGACGAGTGCAAGACGGAAAAGATGACCAGCATGAGCAGGATTTCAATAATAGTCGCCTTGTCATAGACGGACAGCTGATTGGGGTGGCGCTCCCGGTAGTACATGACCAAAAGCAGACTGCCATAGAGGCTAATTGATACCCAGAAAATTAAGCTGGGAGAGCCCGGAATAGCATCCAAACGTTCCAAAAGTGAGTGACTGAAACCCTTAGCCGCTACATAGTTGGTCGCAAAGAGATAGATGGACGCATTATAGACAATGGCAACCAGATTGATGACCATCAGGGCTATTTTGCTGTAAAATATACTTTTTTGAGGTCTCATTATTGCCACCCTGTAACTGTGTATTGACTGATATTATCTCTGTTGACTAAGTGAACGGGAATCAGGTATTGGCTGTCGTAGGGTTTCCCCTCTTGCATCAGCTCAATTACCTGCGCCACCTTGCGTCCCATCTGAATGGGCGATTGGGCCACAGTTCCCTCTATATCGCTAGTCGTAGCCAGAAAGTTTTTGATATCTGGTGAACCATCCACGCCATAGATTGAGATTTTCTTATCAAGACCTTGATTTTTAATAGCAGCCAAGGCCCCGATGGCTGCTCGATCATTGAGCGCCATAACTACATTAAAGTCCAAACCTTCATCTAAGGCACTTTTTACTTGCGGCATGCTTTCCTCTGTCTGGCCTAGTGTTTCTTTCTGGGAAATAATCCTGTAGCTAGGGCTGTTTTTCAATCGTATCAATAAATCCCTGAATCCGGTCCATGGCGGAGACGGCATTGCGGTGCTCTAGAAGGAGAATATTGGCAGAAGGCAGACGCTTCATCATGTCCTGGGCAATCAGGACGCCTGCTTGGTAGTTATCAGACACAATGGTCGTATCCACTTTTTACATCCTGACCGATAGGCGCATCCACTACGATGATTTTAATACCAGCTTTCTTGGCCTTTTGAAGAGAGGAAATAATACTTGGACTATTGCTTTTTACCGGATTGATGACAATGACATCAACCTTTTCTCGGACAAAAAAGTCAATCTGCTGGCTCTGCTTGCCCTCATCCAGCTCAGGATCCCGAACGTAGAGCCTGCTGCCCTGCTGGTTGGTTTTCTTCTCCAGCTCCGCATTTAAGGTCTTGTAAAAGTCATTGTTCATGGTCATGTAAGTCACCCCAATCTTGACCTGCTTCTCATCTGGCAAAACGCCCTTGAAATAAACAAAAAGCAAACCCAAGATAAGCAGAATGAAAAGCGGCCAGAGAGCCTTCTTCTGATAATGCTGTATCCGTTTTTTGACCTTAGCTGATACCATTTTTCACCCCCTATGCCGTAAGCGCCTTTATGAAACATATAGGATTATTATATTACAAAGCCACCAAAAAGCAAAATCTTTCCAGAAATGGCTATAATAAAAGAGGCGAGACAGAATCTAAAAAATCCATGATTTTTGATTCTTGGTCCCACCTCGACAATCATAATTAAACTTTTAAAAGCTTGATAGAAAGAGACTTTCAGTCAAACAGATCTTGCATCCTACAAAAACTGAATGATGATTTTTGAGAGCAAGGTCATTTCCCAGTCTTTGCTTCTTGCTTAAAAGGGAAGTTCCTCTTCTTCCAATACTAAATCTGCCAAATCAGCTCCGCTGTTATTTTCACGCAGAGCGCGCTGAGCCCGACTTTCCAGCAGCTGGAAGCTATGACAGAGCACCTCTGTCACATAATGAGTCGCCCCCTCCTTCTCATAGCGACGAGTCCGTAGCTCACCATCCAGAGAAATCAAACTGCCCTTACTTGCATAGCTGGCTAAAGTCTCAGCTAGACGCCCCCAGACAACCACATTTACAAAAATCCGCCTCACGCTCACCGCTCTGAGATTTTATAACTGCATGATTAACTGCGACTGTTGCACGGGCCACAGATTTTTCATTCGCAGTCTTGTGCAGTTCAGGCGTAGCCGTCAGCCGGCCGATTACAATTACTTTATTATACATTTTATATCCTCCTAACTTATCATTCGTAAAAGGAGGCAAAAAGTGAAAAAAATGTGGTATAGTATAGATAAAAAGGAAAGTTGCAGCTTCTGCCCCTTTCCTACTAGACTTGTGCAACGGAGGCTCCGATGACCATTAAACATTCCCCTGTGAAAAATATTCTTTTTCTCCTGATTTCTCTGTGGTTCGGAGTTTTTTCCGCCTTGGCTGCCGTAGACTACCTGACCAGCTCCAACCCCTACAAAGACACTAGTTTCTTTGTCCTTAGTCTGCTAGTTGCTGCTTTCTTCTTATTGCTCCTTATCTTTGCTATTCGCAGACTAACCATTCATGCGACTATCCTCTCCTTTGACCACGAATATGTGACCTACCATTATAGCGGACTCTTATCAGCTGCCACCTACTGCATTCCTATGCAGCAGATTAGTCATGCTCGCTACAGCCGAGACAGTGAAGAATCCGAGATTAGTCTTTGGATGGAAGACGGTTTCCATGACTTTGCAGCCTTTAACCATCCCCGTCATAAGATTTATGCCTATCCTGACAGCCAACTCATCGGTATTGTTTTCAAGAGAAAACGCCTCAAATTATTGGAAGACCAAGGTCTAAATAGCCTCATCTACCAATACAAATACAGCAGTCCAAGTCAGAGTCCCACAGCCACTCCTCAATCAACAACCGACTCGCAAAGTAATAGCGACAGCGTCTTCTTTTGAGACAATGTGAGGAAAAATTTTAAAATACTTACAATCATTACAGCAGTGAAGCAAATGAGAAATTAAGCTCATTTGCTTCACTGCTATTGTTAATTATGCAAATCTTCTGTAGATAAACCTAAAGTTTTCCAAGCGGCTATACCAATTGATAATTCTTACTTTTGAAATGATTTTCCAACAAGATACGAAGCTTGAAATATATTGCAATCAAACATCCCAACAATAAACAACAATTTCCTTATCCTTAGGGCAACTCCTCAACAGGAAGCTGTTATTCAGAGGAATTTTATCGTTTCTTGAATTTTTCTTTCTTCAAATGGAGGGGTATTTCTGCACATCAATTCTAACACAACTCTGTTCCTGATTTAGCTTTTGTTAAATAGTCCATCGGATCAATAGTCAACTTCGTTTGCAGTTTTAAAAATTCTAATTTATCCATTGTTCTTCTCCTTTATAAATTGAGCAATATCTAAGATAACCTTCTCTTGAATACCTGATAAGTCATTCAGCACTTCTTTCTCGACTTCTAGCATTTTTAGCCACATTGTTTCTACAAGTTCTCTACCGCTATCTGTTAGCAACACGATGTTTTGCCGGCGATCCTGTGGATTCCGCTTCCGAAAAATTAGTTCTTTCATTTCCAAGCAATCAATTAATTGTCCAATAGTTGTTCTATCAATTTTAAGCAAATCGCCAACATTTATTTGCGTTAGATCTTCCTTGTTAGATATGGCCAACAGTATCCCATAATCTCTTGAATTTATTTGATATTCTTTCAACAATTCTGAGAAACGCCAATCCATTTCCTGAGCTATTTTGCTTAATTGAAAACCCAACGATTTATTTACATCTATATTAATCACCCTTTCTGATAATCAGTTTAACTGATTATATAACAAAAATATTCTTTTTGTCAAAAAGAACCTGCAATTTTGCAGATCTTATTTATCCCCACAATGTTTGGGTTGGGTCAAAGGTAGTTCCAATCTGTTCACTATCGGCTAATCTTGCATGACGCGCGTTTTTGGAGGCGTGCATTAGCAGCTTCGAAGTTCCCGTGGGCTGCACATCATACCAAAACTCTTTCGCCTCGGGAAGTTCTCCCGAAAAATCTCACTCCTTTCGGCATCAGTGGCACCGCAGAGCCTACATCGTGCTTTGAGGCCGACCTTGGCATTAGGGAGCACCGGCCACGATTTGAACGGTCTTATTTGTCAGACATACCTGCACTTGGCAGATATTTCAGGGTGGTCAGCATCTGGATGAGCTACCATATCACACATTTCCTCCAACCACAAACTTGCTGGCTGTCACTGACCAAGTCCGCTGGAAGCCTTCCGCCTTGCTCAGCTCCCCGATCAGAGGAATGGCCACTTGCCCATCTGTCACAAAAGACCTGTCCGCGCTCTGCGTACTCAAAAAGGTCAGTACTGCTCAAAATATTCCAAGCTACTGTCTCGGCCACTGTCTGCGGTAAACATCGCGCTACTCGTCCTCGCAGCTCAGCCGCCAGTTTAGTCTTTCGATTGTCCGCAGCAATAATCATCAGCATCGTCGTCACATGTTCTTTTATTATAGGTAAAAACTCATTTACGCTCCCTCCCCATACTAGCTTAAAAATTCACTGATCTGGCCCCTGGTCTGCGGTCACGATTGGACCAGACGGCCAAATCTCCCGTCCCTTTTCCAGCACGACTAAAGCTGGGAATCCTGCATACGTCCCACCTCTCGGCCGCAGATCCAGATAGGCATCACGGTCCACTTTGATCAAAAGCGATAGTCAGGATACTTTCCCTTTCTATCTCTTGGCAGAGGTGTTGATAACCGGCAATCTCTGCACCAGTCAGCGCGAAAAAGAAGAGCAGTCTTCTCCATCATTGATTATAAGAAGCCACCATATTTACAGGAAACAAATCACGCTCTTCCTCGTAGCTTAGCTGACCATTTTCATAGACAGCGAAAATGACGGTCGTCCTTCTAAGACCAGACCGCCAATCAAGCGGGTCATCCGTGGACCTGCAGAGCTTTGGAGCATAGAGACAGGAAGATTTCTCACCCTGACTGGAAAAGAAATCTCGTACTAAGCTCGACGATTTCCTCCTCTGATTACGCAGCCGTTTCTTGCTCCGGTACTGACTTTGGCTGCTCTGGGAAAAGCCAGCGCTCCAGTGTCCAAAAGTGGCGGTTGTGGTTAAAAATGGATTTTAGCTATGTCATGTAGAATATTTTAACACACAAAAGAGCAGAGGCGATCAAAACAATATCTCAGACTTTTCCTGGGAGAAGCTGACCCTTGAAACAGTCACGGTTGATTCTTGGCTAGCCATAAGATTTCCTACCTCATTTACCCGGCGTAGTGAGCAAAATAGCATGTAGCAGGTAAGCTTTATGACAGCATTATTTTCATCAAGGAAGCAACAGAGCTTTGCGCTATTTGCAGTCGCGAGGCACCTGTTCGCAGCCACTTCATGAGATCACATGTCGACGAGGTTGATCACCGACGGCCCAGGGGCGGCATTCGCCGCCATGCAGAAGCTGATGCTCCTCGTGTACTGGTAGCGGCCCACATGGACGTTTGAGGTTGCTTTTATGGTCATGAGATCAAAGCTGACGGGACGGCGTCCGTGGAAATCTATGGCTGTGAACCGTCTGGTCGTTAGCAGCCAACGCCCAAACTCTTTACCCGTGAAGGTCGGGAAATCCTCTCATCTCAGGCTCTGGTCCCTCCTCACTCCGACGCGCGGATCTGCAGTGGACCAGTAGTGCCACAGATTGCAGATATTGTCTTTGATGCGCTTTCGCAGCGCGGTGCTGAGAAGCGCAGTTACGGCATCCGTCCAGTGAGACACGATCGTGCCAGACAGCTCTGCTATTCTCACAGCTAACGGGAAAAACTATCATCTCAGCTCTGGGACAATCGCTAGCGTGGCGTCCTTATGGTCAGCGAATTAGCTCAAGCTCTCGTCTGGTCAACCACCAGGGCAGCCAACCTCATGTCGGCGCCAATGTCGTCTGGTGAAGAGGCTGGCCTGCGTGGTGCTCCATGCTTTCAACGAGATGCAAATTTGCCCTCTGAGGTCTTCTAGCTGTGGACGTGCTCGCTGCGGCGACATCTACGTGGTCAAGGAGCCATCGGCGACGGAACGCTGATTCGCTTCTTTGACCCCTGGTCATCTCATGCCGCCAGCTGTGAAGGGACTTCCTCTTGACAAACTGCGAGCAGCTGGCATCACGTATCATTATTACTGCGGCAAGGCGAACGGATGCGTGCGCTGCCCATCTCCAAAGCGGCGGCGCGTACCATCTACTAACACCATTGGTGTTCAAAGTCTGCTACATCCATTCCCACCAAACTTCTATGCTATGGACGATTTCGCATGCCCAAGCTTTCCTGCAAGCTCATCACAAAAGCTGGATCGCCCAACGGTGGACACGATTGACTACCGTATTATCTTTCAAAAGGCAAGCCCGTTCTTCATTCGGCTGCTATCCTTTTGTCTGATACTCCTCTTCAACTCTTTCCCACTTTGAAGCTATACCTTTGTTATAATGCTAGCAGAGGCAAAATACAAGGCATTGTTTCTTTGACTCTGAGGAAATACTTTTAAACCTGCAGCGCTGGGACCACATCTTTGGAGCGCATTATTAATCAATTTGAGGGCAAATTGTACATGGAATTCAAGCGTAAAATGCTGGAAGACTTCCATGCTGCGTTCAAGTGTCCTGCTGCTAGGCTATGAGCCAGTACATTTAAAATCAGACTGCTCAAAGAGCTCTAGGACCAAGTAGAGATTGTCACTGCTATCAACGCTAACAACATTGAGCAATTCTAAGGCGCGTGATTTGGGCATTTACTATGATCGTGAAGTGCATGCGACTAATCGATACCTTTAATCGAGCTGGATATTTATGCAGGGCCCAGTGGTCAATCACCCAGCAGCTCCGGTCAGCCGGCAGCCGATCTCTTCCTGCAGCCAGCTAGAAAAAGAATGGTATCGCCTCCCACATCCACTCACCCGATCAAGGGCTATCTGACCGACATGGACCATATCATCTCACCTGAAGGTATGAAAAACGACTACATCAAAACCAGCTCGTAATCTGCCGTTGTGACCGCACCTGGTCCTGGTTCTGCGTAAATTAGCTCACTGCTGTGCATCCAACATGTGTACCACGACCAAATCAATGGTATCAAATCAGGCTACGCCAAGTTTGAAACCTTTCCCGTTTGGAATCTGTTCTCGCACCATCCGGTCAATTTAGCTTTATGAGGCAGCGAGACGGCAGACCTGACGATGTCAACTACGATTGATCCTTCTCCACCTGCAAACTCTACGCAAGACCATGTCAACTACACTCGTGATATTGAAATTTTCCCAGTCCTCAAAGCGTATGCTGGAGCGCATCCTTGGAAAATCACCTACGCTTCTCCGAACGGATATGGGCGTCAACACGGTCGGTATTTTGCCATTGTAGACAACGATGCTGCCATCGAGGCAGCATCCTCTCAACAGGAAATCATCCGTCGCTACCTACCAGACCATTCTGGACTTCAAGGCGAGCGCGTCTCGAATCTGCAAGGTCAAGAAAAATCGATCTCTGATGAACGACCTGGCATCAGCACCGCTGGACCGTGTAAAGCAACAGTTGTTGTCGCGCGGCTAAAGCTGAAAGCACTGGCGAGCCTAGCTCGCTGGCCTTGGAAATTGCTCAAACGGGTGAAATCTGTAACTGGTGAAGACCCTCTGAGCTCTTTGGTCCCACAGCAGCTGTATTGACTAATGCTATTAAGAAATTAGCTGATATTGCCAAAGGAGACCGGCTGATCGATTTGCCTGGAGTATGTCGTGGCCAATCCAAGGCCGAAAATCAATCATCTGGGCAGCTGCAATCCGCGCCCCACTCAAACGAAATCTGATGGCTCTGGCAATCACAGCCATGGAAAATCAAGATGGGCAAATGCCATGCAACAACTTCGGCAATCTCTCAGGCAGCAGTGAGGCTCCACTCCACTGTCACTCTTGACTGATGAAAGTATCAAAAACGTCCTTGCGCAGCAGGGCATCCATGTTACCACGACCCCTGTTTACCAGGCAAGGATAGACTCTATAGAAATAAAAACAAGCTTCCGTTAAAAGCTTGAGCTAGGAAAGCTGGCGCTGCCAGCTCATGTTACTAACGCCTCGACAGGAGAAAAGCGCAAGAGATAGTAAAGTCCCCAAAACCAGAATAATGGTCAAGGTCAGAAACTGATTGAGATTTAAGATGATTGGGAAAACTTTCATGGACAGGACATCTCAAGCATGCTGCCAGCAGCAAAGGATATTAAAAGAGTGTAAGTGATTGTCTTTTTCGTCAATCATGCGATTGCGCCTCATCTGTCACCTTGGAATGTAGAGCTTTCTCAAAATTTTCCTCCCGTCTTAGGAGCCAGATTATACTGAATGGTCATTACCAGAGAGCCCCAGCAGGCTGCCGACCATGACTCCTTCCTGCTGATCATCCAGAGAATGAAAGTGGCTCCCAGGCCAGTCCTAGCAAGATGATAAAGCGTTAAGATACGCCCCACGATAACTTTCCTTTGCAGTCTCGAAATTCTTGTTTAGCTACTGCGTGTCAGCTCCTATTTTTCATACATGCTTGAAAAATCAAGATCACTACACTCAGAATACACTCCCACTAAAAGGCAGTGATTTTAGGATAAAATTGGCTTTGCAAATGGAGATAAGCCAGCCAACCACCACCAAAATAGCCAATGTCCATTTACACATAAGTCCATTTCATGATTCATCGTCCTCAAAGAGAAACACTTCTGCAATCCTTAAATTGAGGATGCAATTTTATGAGCCAAAAGCAGCGAGGCATTGTATAGGCCCTTTTTCCAAAGAAACTAATCACTGTTTGTCTCAGTGACTCTAGCTTCAGGCCAGCTCCTCCTGGCTGAGCTCTTTTCTTTCTCGCACTCTGAATCTGATTTTCCAAGGCTGCCTCTTGCTATGTAAAACAACCTCTACTTTTCAAACATAGTATAGTCTCCTTTGGCATCTTTTGTCAAGAAGAAAGGGCAAAAGAACTGAAACATTTAAACATTTCTAGTCCTTTCATCATCTTTATTGATTTCTTTGTTATTTGCTTTTAAAGCCACAGTCAACTCTGGACACAGGCCTCCCTTGGTCTGGACTGAGCAGAGTCAGACTGATCACTGTGCAAGAGAGCTACTGTGAAAAGGCCAACTGATACCATGATGAGGATTAGCTGAATTGCGGCTTGGTCACCTGGTAAAGAGCTGTTCCTTTCCCAGCAGCATCTCCTCTGAAAATGCAGGTTGTTCCAGATAGCAAAACCAACTGGTCCTGTTGCACTGACCACTGCTTCTACTTCCTTTTGACCTGATTAGCATGTTCAAGCGCATCTAGTAAAATATTGAGCAAAGCTCGCTTGAGATAGTCCAAATGAATTGACAAAATCAGACTAAGATCACAATCTTCGGAGGTAGAAACGATAGTTTTCCTGTTTGCTGAACAGTGCCCAGTCGTCCTGTAAATCAGCCAAAAAGTCCTCCAAGGAAAGCTGACTGAACTGATTAGAATCAATCTGAAAAGTCTTAGCGTAATCAATCAGAGAGCCACAATACTCTTCCATCTTGTGACTGGCCTGCAAAATCTCAGCAGCATAGTTTGCCTGTATGGCCTAACTGCGCCAATCAAGAGCCTGTGCATCTCTTTAATCACAGTTAGGGCATCTTCAATCAAAGGATGTCGTTGATAGTAAAATCAACTCTGATTATGTCTGTTTTCTAGAAGACGTGTATCATCTTGGTGGTCAGCTCCGTAAATCGCTATAGACTTCTAGCATTTCCTCAATCCGAAAAAGCTGACTTTGATTTTCTTCTAAAAGCTTCTCGCTCTTTAGCATTTTTATTTCCCTGTCGATTTTTCGGAGCAATTTCAAAATATGATAAAAAGTAATCAGCTGCAAGCTCCCTGCCCAAAAGAACAAGGTAAAAAGAACGTGATTACTTCCTTGTAAACTACAGCCTATGTTAGCCAAAAAATCAAAACATGAAAAGACGATTTTTAAACTGGTTGTCCAGACTAGGCTTTGTTTTCGGGTTCTAATTGCCACTATAGCCTACTCCTCCCACTGCTGCGATTGCTTGCAGTCCTCTTGTTTTGCATTTTTGACGAATCTGATATACGTATTCTGAGATGGAACGAAGCTGTGTTTCTGAGCTTTCTGGGTAAAGCAAGGTATGCAGGCGTTCAGCTGAAAAGGTCTGCTTGGGATTACTAGCTAGTAAATGCAGCAACTTAAACTCTCGCTCTAGGTATTTCCAAGATTCTTACCAAACAGGCAACTTCATAGCGCTCTGGATAAAATTGAAGAAGCAATTTCAGAATAGCGCCTCACGTCTTTCCTCCCTGCCGAAGATGAGCTCTGACACGCGCCAGCAATTCTTTGGTCCCAAAGGTTTGACAGATATATCTGGTTCATGAAAGAGCTTCCTTCCAATTGTCTGCCCAATCCTTGGCTGTCAGAAAGATGATTGACACTTAGTGATGAGGATGAATGAAACACAGCTCAAACCATTAATAGGCTCCATCATCACATCCAGCAGAACGTTTTATCCGACAAAATGGTTACCTAGCTTTTCTATCCGATTGCTGTCGTCACATCATGTTAGTCGAGCTCTCAGGACATTTTCACCAGCTTCAAAATGCCCGTCGTCATCAACCACTAAATATGATACTGTCTCATATTTCCATTATAGTACCTCTAGCGAACATCTTGTTTCATAGTTAAGAATATGTGAGCTCAAACCAGCTAGCTATAACAGCTGTATTCCTGTGCCCTGATATATTATTGGTGTGGCTCTTTCATATTAAAAGAGATTTAGGGTAGCCGATCGGGTAGGTATTTTGGTTCCTTGATGAATGTTACAAACGACTGAGACCAATTCAAGAGGAGAGTACTGACACCGGCACAACCTAAGATTGAAGCATGGCAAAGGAGGCCGGCAGTTGGAAAGCTAGAAAAGATTGCTGAGAAGACCAAAGAGTTGTATGTGGGAATTTCCTGTATACCAGCTAAAGTCTAGGTCAAAACGAGCCGATAATAAGGAAACAGCTGCTTATCATGTAGATACTATAGAGGATCAAGAGTATAAGGACAGAAAAGTGAATTTCCTAGCCAACTAAGTCTTTCTATTTGATACGGTTAGAAATTCTGTTCGCATCCCAGATTTGGATAAACCCTGGGCAAATTATAGAGGGAAGTGAAGATACGATGACAGGCTGAGCCAGGTAGAGGGCATGTAAGCCTCGCTCAGAGCCTTTGTTTGGCCAACTGCTGTTGACTGTAGTCAGATTCATTAGAAAATGGAACGGTTATTAGAGTCACCATACGTAACCAAGAGCGAGAGGAAGAACGGTTTAATTTCCATTTTAGGGTTTCATTTCAGTGGGGATCGCCTCCCAAATCTGTCTCAAAGCGCAGAGGTCATGCTGCTGATGACTAGTGACGCATCAAGTATTAACAGTCCTTGCAAGGGATTGTTGGTATATTGGGAAGTTGTGCTGAAAATATCCTCCTGCTGGCTGTGGCAATAAGCTCCCAACTCGTGTGAGTAGAAATAGGTGGTTTCCAGATTATAGATCTGTGGTATGAGAAAAAGAGAACTAGTATTATCCAGCTAATAAACTCAACAAAAATGAAAGGATTCTTAATATATTAGGAGGATAAGGTTTTCCCA
>BNJU01006246.1_pt1 | contig 22444 bp, 28 predicted proteins | sample 8539281 | NCBI WGS metagenome assembly BNJU01 (sample SAMD00202456, study PRJDB9452) | human saliva metagenome | isolation source: human saliva | place: Japan
GGTTTCTCTGGTTCTGGAGCTGGAGCTGGCTCCGGATCTGGGGTTAGCTTTGGATCTGGAGTTGGTTCTGGATCTGGAGTCGGCTCCGGATCTGGAGTTGGCTCTGGATCTGGGGTTGGCTCTGGATCTGGAGTTGGTTCCGGATCTGGGGTTGGTTCTGGATCTGGCGTTGGTTCCGGATCTGGAGTTGGCTCTGGATCTGGGGTTGGCTTTTGGATCTGGAGTTGGTTCCGGATCTGAGTTGGTTCTGGATCTGGAGTTGGTTCTGGATCTGGTGTCGGTACCGGATTCGGTGTTACCACCTTCTTGTAGATGTGTTGGATATTACCGTCTTTATCTACAACCGTCTTCACAAACTCGTAACCTGAAATTTCTTTCTTCGGTTGTTCACCGTTCTCAGTCGGATATCCTCGGAATTGAATTGCCTTTCTTTATCCTTGAATGATGTCTTAACTTGTTCGTAGATATGCTCGGTATCTCCGTTCGGAAGTTTCTTCGTTTCTACGAAGCGGTAACCGGAATTTCTTTTCTTCGGTTGTTCACCATCTTCACTTGGGTAGCCTGGAATTGAATTGCCTTCTTTATCCTTGAATGATGTCTTAACTTGTTCGTAGACGTGCTCGGTATCTCCGTTTGGAAGTTTCTTCGTCTCTACGAAGCGGTAGCTCGGGATTTCTGCTTTTTCTTGTTCACCACCAACTGTAGGATATCCGATTTCTTTTCCTTCTTTATCCTTGAATGATGTCTTAACTTGTTCGTAGACATGCTCGGTATCTCCGTTTTGGAAGTTTCTTCGTCTCTGAAGCGGTAACCTGGGATTTCTGCTTTTTCTTGTTCACCATCAACTGTAGGATATCCTGGAATTGAATTGCCTTCTTTATCTACAAATGTAGTAACCGGTGTTACTGTTGGTGTATATGTTGTAGAAGCTTTTGTTCCGTTCATATCTTCACGAACAACTGTAACAGATGGAGCTGTTCCAGTAAATGATTTCTCAGGTACGAAGGTTACTGTTCCATCTGCTGCTACTGTGTATGTACCAACACCTGGAATAGTCTTAGTTGTTGAACCATCGTCAAATGTTGCTGGAACGTCATTATTCATTGGAACACGGCTATCGCCTTCCTTGAATGTTGGTTTACCAGACTGTTCTTTACCTTTTGGTCCAATAGTTGTAGCTGGTTCACCTGTTGGAGTTACTGGTGTCACAGTTGGGGTGTACTTAGCTGTGACTGGTGTGCCGTTCTTGTCTACACGTTTAACAGTGACGCCTGTTCCTGTGCCAGTGAATGATTTTTCTGGGACGAAGGTTACTGTCCCATCTGGAGCAACAGTGTATGTACCTTCTCCTGGAATAACTTTCGTTGTTGAGCCATCTTTGAATGTTGCAGGAGTATCTTCATCGATAGGAACATTTGGATCGCCTTCAGTAAAGGTTGGTTTACCTGTTTGAGTGGCACCTTGGATATCAGTAGATGTCGCATCTTCAGATGTTGGAACGACTGGAGTAATCTTAGGTGTGTATGTTGTTTCTACAGCAGTACCGTTAGCATCTTTAGCTTGAACCTTAACTGGAACAACATCACCTGAGTATGATTTATCAGTTGGTGTGAAGGTTACAACACCTGTTTCCTTATCAACTGTGAAAGTACCAACAACCTTGCCTTCTGGTGATTTAGCATCTACAGATGTAGCTGGTTGACCATTCTCGTCAAGAAGAGTAATGGCATCCTTGTCGATTGGTGCGACTGGGTCACCTTCTGTGAAGGTAACTGTTCCAGTTTGAACCACACCTTGAGGTCCAGTTGATTCTGCCGGAATTGCTGTTGGGGTTACTGGAGTCACAGTTGGTGTGTAAGTCGCAGAAGCTTTGGTTCCATTCTTATCTTCACGAACAACCGTTACGGCCGGTGCTTTACCTGTGAATGACTTTTCAGGAACAAAGGTTACTGTACCATCTGCAGCTACTGTATATGTACCAACACCATCAACTGTCTTGGTAGTTGAACCATCGTCGAAAGTAGCTGGAACGTCATCGTTCATTGGCACACGGCTATTACCTTCAGTAAATACCGGCTTACCTGTTTGAGTGGCACCTTGAACATCTGTTGATTCAGCTGGTGCTGCAGTTGGTTTAACCGGTGTTACTGTTGGGGTGTAGGTTGCAGATGCTTTGGTTCCGTTCTTATCTTCACGGACAACCGTTACGGCCGGTGCTTTACCTGTGAATGATTTTTCAGGAACAAATGTAACAGTACCGTCTGCTGCTACTGTGTAAGTACCAACACCATCAACTGTCTTGGTAGTTAAACCATCATCGAAAGTTGCAGGAGTATCTTCATCGATAGGAACATTTTGATTTCCTTCGGTGAAGTTGGTTTACCTGTTTGAGTCGCACCTTGGATATCTGTTGATTCAGCTGGTGTTGCAGTTGGTGTGACTAGTGTCACTGTTGGTATGTACTTAGCTGTGACTGGTGTACCGTTCTTGTCTACACGTTTCACAGTCACGCCTGTTCCTGTGCCCGTGAATGATTTTTCTGGGACGAAGGTTACGGTTCCATCTGCTGCTACTGTGTAAGTACCAACACCATCAACTGTCTTGGTAGTTGAGCCATCGTCGAAAGTTGCAGGAGTATCTTCATCGATAGGGACATTTTGATTCCCTTCGGTGAAGGTTGGTTTACCTGTTTGAGTCGCACCTTGGATATCAGTAGATGTCGCATCTTCAGATGTTGGAACGACTGGAGTAATCTTCGGTGTATATGTTGTTTCTACTGTTGTTCCATTTGTGTCAGCTGCTTGAACCTTAACTGGAACAACATCACCTGAGTATGATTTATCAGTTGGTGTGAAGGTTACAACACCTGTTTCCTTATCAACTGTGAAAGTACCAACAACCTTGCCTTCTGGTGATTTAGCATCTACAGATGTAGCTAGTTGACCATTCTCGTCAAGAAGAGTAATGGCGTCCTTGTCGATTGGTACAACTGGATCACCTTCTGTGAAAGTAACTGTTCCAGTTTGAACCACACCTTGTGGTCCAGTTGATTCAGCAGAAGTTGCAGTTGGAGTTACTGGTGTTACTGTTGGGGTATAAGTCGCAGAAGCTTTGGTTCCGTTCATGTCTTCACGAACAACTGTTACAGCAGGTGTAGTTCCGACAAATGATTTTTCTGGTACAAAGGTTACTGTTCCGTCTGCTGCTACTGTGTATGTACCCACGCCGTCAATTGTCTTAGTGGTTGAACCATCGTCAAATGTTGCTGGAACATCGTCATTCATTGGTACACGACTATCGCCTTCAGTAAATTCAGGCTTACCTGTTTGGGTTTGACCTTGTTTACCTGTTGTTTCAACTGGTGTCGCTGTCGGTGTTACAGGAGTCACAGTTAGGGGTGTACTTAGCTGTGATTTCAGTTCCATTCTTATCCACGTTTCTGAGTTACGCCTGTTCCTGTTCCAGTAAATGATTTTTCTGGCACGAAGGTTACTGTTCCATCTGGTGCGACTGTGTATGTTCCTTCGCCATCTACTGTCTTAGTGGTTGAGCCATCTTCGAAGGTAGCTGGACTATCCTCATCGATTGGAACATTTGGATCGCCTTCAGTAAAGGTTGGTTTACCTGTTTGAGAGGTACCTTGGATATCTGTCGATGTTGCATCTTCAGACGTTGGGACAACTGGAGTAATCTTAGGTGTGTAAGTTGTTTCTACTGTTGTACCATTTGTATCAGCTGCTTGAACCTTAACTGCGACAACATCACCTGAATATGATTTATCCCTTGGGGTGAAGGTTACAACACCTGTTTCCTTATCAACTGTGAAAGTACCAACAACCTTGCCTGCTGGTGATTTCGCTTCTACTGATGTTGCTGGTTGACCAGTTTCATCAAGAAGAGTAATAGTATCCTTGTCGATTGGTGCGACTGGGTCACCTTCAGTGAAGGTAACTGTTCCAGTTTGAACAAGACCTTGAGGGCCAGTTGATTCTGCTGGTGTAGCAGTTGGAGTCACCGGTGTTACTGTTGGGGTGTAAGTTGCAGATGCTTTGGTTCCATTCTTATCTTCACGAACAACCGTTACGGCCGGTGCTTTACCTGTGAATGATTTCTCTGGCACGAATGTAACTGTTCCATCTGCTGCTACTATGTATGTACCAACACCGTCCACTGTCTTAGTAGTTGAACCATCATCGAAAGTAGCTGGAACGTCATCGTTCATTGGCACAACTGGATCGCCTTCTGTAAACTTAGGTTTACCTGTTTGGATTTGACCTTGTTTGTCAGTAGATCTTGTATCTTCTGCAGTTGGTGTTACCGGTGTTACTGTTGGGGTGTATTTAGCTGTTGCTGGTGTACCGTTCTTATCTACACGTTTAACAGTCACGCCTGTTCCTGTTCCTGTGAATGATTTTTCTGGGACGAATGTAACTGTTCCGTCTGGTGCTACTGTATATGTTCCTTCGCCTGGAATAGTCTTCGTTGTTGAACCATCTTCAAATGTTGCTGGAACATCATCGTTCATTGGCACACGGCTGTCACCTTCAGTGAATACAGGTTTACCTGTTTGAGTGGCACCTTGGATATCTGTTGACTCAGCTGGAGTAGCCGTAGGAGTTACTGGTGTCACAGTTGGGGTGTACTTAGCTGTGACTGGGGTACCGTTCTTGTCTACACGTTTTACAGTCACGCCTGTTCCTGTGCCCGTGAATGATTTTTCTGGGACGAAGGTTACTGTTCCATCTACTGCTACTGTGTATGTACCAACACCGTCCACTGTCTTAGTAGTTGAGCCATCGTCAAATGTCGCTGGAACATCTTCATTGATAGCTACTGTTTTCTCAACACCATCAACGGTTACTGTTCCACCCTTGAATTCAGGTTTACCTGTTTGAGTAGCACCTTGGATATCTGTTGATTCAGCTGGTGTTGCTGTCGGTGTTACCGGTACGATTTCAGGTGTGTATGTTGTATCCACCTTGATACCGTTTGAGCTTTCGCTGAACCTTAGCTGGAGTTACCGCACCCAGTGTATGATTTGTCAGTTGGTGTGAAAGTGACTTGACCAGTAGCTGAATCGATGAGTAGTACCAATTTCAGTTGTACCATCAGCGGCATAAGCTGGTGTACTTGTCACTTCATTGCCATCATTATCCAAAAGCGTGTAGCTATTATCTTTGATCGTAATAGCTTTATTTTCAAAATTCACTTGAACAGTTGTTCCTGCGAAGGTTGGTGTGCCTGTTGGTGGCTCCTCGATATCTTTTTGATGTAGCTGGTTGAGCTGTTGGAACAGCCGCTACAACTGTTGCGTGTAAGTCGCATCAGATGTGATCGTTGCAGTCTTACCGTTGGTATTTATAATTGTAGCAGTTGCTTGAACAGTTACTCCTTGTGCAGTGCCTACAAAATCTTTTTCAGGAGTAAAGGTTACCGCTCCAGTCGTTGGATCGATTGTATATGTTCCTTCACCTGCTACTGTCACTGTTGTTTCATCAGTTGGTTGACCAGTTACTGGATCCACCAATTTCTTGCTTGTCATTTCAGCAGTCTTATCATTACTCAAATCAAAGGTTGGTGTTTGGGTTTGAGGAACGTTTTGAATATCCGCAGAAACCTTGTCCTGTAGGAGTCACTGTAATTGGCGTTACTGATGGTGTATAAGTCGCTGAAGCTTTTGTTCCGTTCATGTCTTCACGAACGACTGTAACCGCTGACGCTGTTCCTGTAAAACTTGGTTCTGGAACAAATGTAACAGTACCGTCTCCTGCTACTGTGTAGGTACCAACGCCATCAACTGACTTGGTAGTTGAGCCATCATCAAATGTTGCTGGAACATCATCGTTCATTGGCACACGGCTGTCACCTTCAGTGAATACAGGTTTACCTGTTTGAGTGGCACCTGGATATCAGTAGATGTTGCATCTTCAGATGTTGGAACGACTGGAGTAATCTTCGGTGTATATGTTGTTTCTACTGTTGTTCCATTTGTGTCAGCTGCTTGAACCTTAACTGCGACAACATCACCTGAATATGATTTATCCGTTGGTGTGAAGGTTACAACACCTGTTTCCTTATCAACTGTGAAAGTACCAACAACCTTGCCTGCTGGTGATTTAGCATCTACAGATGTCAGCTGGTTGACCATTTTCATCAAGAAGAGTAATGGTATCCTTATCGATTGGTACAACTAGATCACCTTCTGTGAAAGTAACTGTTCCAGTTTGAACCACACCTTGAGGTCCAGTTGATTCGGCTGGTGCTGCAGTTGGTGTTACAGGTGTGACTGTTGGTGTGTAAGTCGTAGAAGCTTCGGTTCCATTCTTATCTTCACGAACAACCGTTACAGCCGGTGCTTTACCTGTGAATGACTTTTCAGGAACAAAGGTTACTGTTCCATCTGCAGCTACTGTGTATGTACCAACACCGTCAACTGTCTTGGTAGTTGAGCCATCGTCGAAAGTAGCTGGAACGTCATCCTGTTCATTGGTACACGGCTGTCACCTTCAGTAAATTCAAGCTTACCTGTTTGAGTTTGACCTTGCTTACCTGTTGTTTCAACTGGTGTTGCTATCGGTGTTACTGGTGTTACGGTTGGTGTGTAAGTTGCAGAGGCTTTTGTTCCGTTCTTATCTTCGCGAACAACCGTCACTGCTGAAGCAGTTCCAGTAAATGATTTCTCAGGTACGAAGGTTACTGTTCCATCTGCTGCTACTGTGTATGTACCAACACCGTCAACTGTCTTGGTAGTTGAGCCGTCATCGAATGTTGCAGGAACGTCATCGTTCATTGGCACACGGCTATCACCTTCTGTGAATACAGGTTTACCTGTTTGAGTAGCACCTTGGATATCTGTTGATTCAGCTGGAGTAGCTGTTGGGGTTACCGGAACAATTTCTGGTGTGTAAGTTGTATCCACCTTGATACCGTTTGAGCTTTCAGCTTGAACCTTGGCTGGTGTTACAGCACCTGTGTATGATTTATCAGTTGGTGTGAATGTTACAGTACCAGTTGCTGGATCGATAGTGAATGTACCGATTGGCGTTGTACCATTAGCAGCATAAGCTGGTGTACTTGTTACCTCGTTACCATCATTATCCAAAAGCGTGTAGCTATTATCTTTGATCGTAATAGCTTTATTTTCAAAATTCACTTGAACAGTTGTTCCTGCGAAGGTTGGTGTGCCTGTTTGAGTGGCTCCTTGGATATCTTTTGATGTAGCTGGTTGAGCTGTTGGAACAGCCGCTACAACTGTTGGTGTGTAGGTTGCATCGGATGTAATTGTTGCAGTCTTACCGTTCGCATTTGTAATAGTAGCAGTTGCTTGAACAGTTACTCCTTGTGCAGTGCCTACAAAATCTTTTTCAGGAGTAAAGGTTACCGCTCCAGTCGTTGGATCGATTGTATATGTTCCTTCACCTGCTACTGTCACTGTTGTTTCATCAGTTGGTTGACCAGTTGCGGGATCCACCAATTTCTTGCTTGTGATTTCAGCAGTCTTATCATTACTCAAATCAAAGGTTGGTGTTTGGGTTTGAGGAACGTTTTGAACATCCGCAGAAACCTTATTAGTAGGTGTAATTGTAATTGGTGTTACTGAAGGTGTGTAAGTCGCTGAAGCTTTTGTTCCGTTCATGTCTTCACGAACGACTGTAACCGCTGATGCAGTACCTGTAAAGCTTGGTTCTGGAACAAAGGTTACTGTTCCATCTGCTGCTACTGTGAACTTACCAACGCCTTCTACTGTCTTAGTCGTTGAACCATCGTCAAATGTTGCTGGAACAGCATCGTTCATTGGCACACTGGCTATTACCTTCAGTAAATACCAGCTTACCTGTTTGAGTGGCACCTTGAACATCTGTTGATTCAGCTGGTGCTGCAGTTGGTTTAACCGGTGTTACTGTTGGTGTGTAGTTGCAGATGCTTTTGGTTCCGTTCTTATCTTCACGGACAACCGTTACGGCCGGTGCTTTACCCTGTGAATGACTTTTTCAGGAACAAAAGTTACTGTTCCATCTGCAGCTACTGTATATGTACCAGCACCTTCCACAGTTTTTAGTCGTTGAGCCATCATCAAATGTTGCCGAACATCATCGTTCATTGGTACACGGCTATTACCTTCAGTAAATTCAGGTTTGCCTGTTTGAGTCGCACCTTGGATATCTGTTGATTCAGCTGGTGTCGCTGTTGGGGTTACTGGAACAATTTCAGGAGTGTAAGTTGTATCAACTTTGATTCCGTTTGAGCTTTCAGCTTGAACCTTAGCTGGTGTTACAGCACCTGTGTATGATTTATCAGTTGGTGAGATGTTACAGTACCAGTTGCTGGGTCAATTGTGTAGCTTCCGATTGGTGTTAGCCCTATTTTCTGCATAAGCTGGTGTGCTAGTAACTTCATTGCCATCTTTATCCAACAATGTGTAGCTGTTTTCTTTGATAGTGATAGCTTTATCTTTTCCATTAACTTGAACAGTTGTTCCTGCAAAGGTTGGTGTCCCTGTTTGAGTCGCACCTTGGATATCTTTAGATGTGGCCGGCTTAGCTGTTGGAATAGCTGCTACTACTGTTGGAGTATACTTAGCATCGAAGTGATAGTTAAAGTTTTTCCTGCTGCATTTTGTAATAGTAGCAGTGGCTTGAACTTTTAATTCCTTGAGTAGTTCCGACAAAGTCTTTTTCAGGTGTGAAGGTCCACTGCTCCTGTAGTCGGATCGATTGTGTAGTTCCTTCACCTGCTACAGTCACAGTTGTTTCATCTGTTGGTTGACCAGTAGCTGGATCTACCAATTTCTTGCTTGTGATTTTTCGCGGTCTTATCGTTGCTCAACTCAAATGTAGGGAGTTTGAGCTTTGTGGAACGTTTTGGATGTCCTCAGAAGCTTTGTCTGTTGGAGTGATGGTAATTAGAGTTACAGTTGGGTGTACTAGCTGTCGCTGTCTTGATGTACTCCTCTTGTACCTTACCATCTTTATTTCGACCAACTGGTGCTGACAATATAACTTCAACGCCTTTAGCTGTTCCGACAAAGCTTGGTTCTGGAGTGAAGGTTACTTCACCTGTCGCAGGGTTAATCGTGTAAGTTCCTTCTCCAGCTACTGTTACAGAAGTCGCATCAGTAGTAAGTCCTGTAGCTGGATCCACCAACTTAGCAGGATATTCTGCACTTGGAGTGACCGCAATCTTGTCCCCATTTGCATTAGTTGCAGTTGTATTAAAGGTTGGTGTTCCTGTTTGAGTTGCACCTTGAACATCAGTTGATGTCTTGTCAACCCCTTCGATTTCAATCGGAGTAACTGTTGGGATGTAAAGACCATCCATGGTATTCAACTGACCATCAATATTTGGTTCTTGGTCTGGGAATTTTGTTGACCAACCAGTGTCGTAACCGTTGTTATCTACACGACGGATAGAAATACCATCTGCAGTTCCAAGGAAGTTATCTTCTGGGATAAATTCAACGTCTACGTCTTTACCGTTGGCAGTAATCTTGTATTTCCCTTGACCTGGTACGACATAGTAACCGTCTGCATCAAGAGTTGCATGGTTGCCATCTTTGTCAACGATGTATGGTGCTACTGTTTCGTCGATGACTGCCTGAGAGTTGCGTTTATACTTCTGCTCTCCACGCGCTGTGAAGGTTACAGTTGCTGTTTGTTTAGCAGCTTGAAGCACGAAGTTTCCTTGAATTCCCTTTTTGGTGGTGGGTGATTTGAGTCTTGAAGTCTTCCACTTCCCTGAAAAGCATACCCGCACGTTTCATTTCAGTAACTTTCTTAGCGATACGAACACGAGCACCAAGTTCGTTGACGCTAGGATCGATGTAAGTCTTGCTGTGGGCGAAGGTCAACTCAACTGTCCCATCTTGGGTCACTTTGGCAAGATCAGAGCGCTCATCTTCGTCAAAGGTACCGTTTTGGTTGAAGTCTACCCAACCGTAGATATAAGCTTCTGAAGCTCCGTCCCATAAATGAGCGAACTGACATCTTGTAGTTACCTGGTTTGGTACGGTCCATCTTGATCATCTCATTGGTTGCCCCTTTGAGATTATCTGGAAGCAATTGATCGACTCCTTCATCGGCCGCAGTTGACTTATCATCACCGAACCAGTCAAGAGTCGTGTTCTCATCCATATCTGGGCTAACGTTACCAAGGTATGGTTGATTTACTTTGGCACCAGTGACACCGTCTACAGTTGCAATCGTATGCATAGCCTTACCGTATGACTCAGGAGCGTCTCCTTCATCAATTGGGAAGAATCCTAGCATTGCTGACTGTTTACCACCTGAAGCGATATAAAGCCCCACTTCAGATGCCCCACGTGTCATCACAAGCGGAACTGTATAATTTCCTTCTGAAATATTTGGTCCAAAGATACCGGTTCCTAGACCACCCGTAACTTGGTCAGGATTTCCGAAATATTTCCAAGCTACTGGTTTCTTTTCTGGTCCAACTTCAGTAGAATCATGAAGTTGTCTTAGGTTAATGTTATTATATTTAGGTTTAGGTCCCAAAAGATTGTCTGTATCTTGTGGTTGATAAGGTACAGAAGTGGCTGGTCTATTATATTTCTTCCATTCCCCAATCTGCTGCCAACCTTCACCATTGGTAGTGAACATAACAAATTCACCAGGGTTAGCAGATTCGCCATCAGCCATAACAACAGCTGGCTTCACTGTCTTGCCACGGAAGGTTGCAGAGATTTCAAATTGAACCCCAATATTCCCACGCATTATACGGAACCCATGGTCGTCTTCTTGGTTTTGGTATCAACGTTTTCTAATTTGATTTCACTCCAACGAGTTTGGGCATCAGCGATAACGTCGGCTTCTTTTCCTTCATTAAAATATCGCTTAGCAATTGGTGAAGTAACTCTACTTACTAGTACATTTTTGCATTTGGATCATAGGTTGCTTTTTCTGCTTCTGTAGCCCCTTGCTCTTCCATCCGTTTTTTATAGATTTCAGTTGCTTGGAATGGTTTCAAGGATTTGACTTTTACCGTAACTACATAACCAGGCATGATTTCCTTGGTATAGGTAGCCCCAACTTGAAGAGCTAAGCTCTCTTCTAGCTCATTTGGCTTAAGTTCATTTTTAGCGACTTGGATTGTTTTTGCTCCTGTCCAGTTGGCTACATCACCAAAGTCCAACCAAGCGATTTGGCTAGTCATAGATTTGGGATCAACATCTGTTGTAAAGCCAGGTTTTTCAACTTTTGGAGTTGAAGTTGCGTCTTCAACATCTGCACCAATCCCAGAGGTTGTTGTATCCGCACGAAATGCTGTATTTTTATTAATCTCTTTACCATCACGAGGATCGTTCTGACCTGTATTTGCAATTGCATTTGTACCTTCTGCTGGCTGAGTATTTGCTGCTGGTTTTCCGATACTTTCTTCAGTTTTTTCAGCAACTTCAGCCTTAGCTTCCACAACTGGTTTTGCTTCTGCTACTACCTTATTTTTAAGTTTTGCATTTACCGTTGTTACAAGTGATTGATAAGCAGCATCCAACTCAGCTTGACTTTCAGCAGAGGCAAGAGCATCTCTTAGCATTATCAAGACTTTACTTTTAAAGCATCCACTTTCATCAGTCTTATTACGTTATATTTACCATTCGCCGAGTTTGTTTCAATCTCAACAATATAGGCTTGTAATCTTGTTTGATCTAGTTTCAGCTTAGTTTCAGTTGCACCTGGAACAACTGGAGTTGCCTGATAAGTTGGAACATCTTCTTTCTCAGCTTGCGATGTAGAAAGAGATTCCGGTTGCTCCTTTTCAGTCGTCACAGCAGCTCACCTCATCAGTTTGCTTATTCTCAGCGACTTCTTCAGCTGCTACTCCTGTAGCCGTTCCAAGCATGACTGAGTTCCTAGTAACAGACTAAACTCATTTAACTTAGAATTGAAAATCGACTAATACGGTCATTAAACAGATCATTTTTCACTTATGCTACCTCCGAGATATCTATAACTTAATCCTAGTTTAGAATATATATGTATTTACTATCCATTATATTTCGTAAACTACTCGCTGTTATATTTTATCATGTCAGCCCTTTAATACCAAAGCATTTCATGCTTAACTCTTTTGGATTTTACTTTTTATCACTCAAAACTCATTCAGTAAGTCCTATAAAAATTAATATACCTGTTCGATATATTTAATATAGAGGATAACCTCTTTTTGTTTAAAGATATTATTTTATTCGCTTACTTCAACAGTTTCAACGACCTTCTCTACAGTTAGTCTACTGAAGCTTCTTCTTGAGAAGATGCTAGATAAGACTTTTCATTGATAGCTGTGGTTCAAGGTTACGGTAACTGTGCCATACCTGTACCAGCTGGGATAATCTTACCGATGATAACATTTTCCTTAAGCCCAAGAAGATGGTCTTTCTTACACGGATAGCCGCATCTGTAAGGACACGAGTTGTCTCGGAAGGGAAGCCGCTGACAAGAAACCATTTGTTTCAAGTGAGGCTTTGGTGATTCTCATAGAACTGGACGACCAGTGCTGGAACACCACCTGCGATAAGAACATCTTTGTTAGCATCTGTAAAGTCGTTGATGTCCATAAGAGTTCCCATGAGAAGATCTGTATCTCCTGGATCCATAACACGAACTTTACGGATCATTTGACGAACCATTACCTCGATGTGTTTGTCACCGATTTCTACCCCTTGGCTACGGTAAACTTTTTGCACTTCACCGAGCAGGTGGTTCAACTGATAAGACATCACGTACAGCAAGGAGACGTTTTGCAGTTGAGTTGAACCTTCTGTCAATGCTGCACCACGAGACTTGTCACCAACTTCAACACGCATACGGGCTGTGAATGGTACCACGTATTCGCCTTCGCCAGTTTCACCTTTAACGAAGACTTTCTTGGTACGAGTTGAAGCATCTTCTTCGATAGCAGTAACTTGTCCTTTGACCTCTGTGATAACCGCTTCCCCTTTAGGATTGCGGGCTTCAAAGATTTCTTGAACACGAGGAAGACCCTGAGTGATATCGGTATTTGAGGCAACCCCACCCGTGTGGAAGGTACGCATTGTAAGCTGTGTACCAGGTTCCCCGATAGATTGGGCGCGATTGTACCAACTGCTTCACCAACTTCAACCGCATCACCAGTCGCCAAATTGATACCATAACAGTGACGGCAGACACCATGACGAGTGTTACATGTAAATACGGAGCGGATGGTTACTTCTTCAACACCAGCATTGACAATTTCTCGTGCCTTGTCTTCTGTAATCAACTCATTTGGACCAATGATCACTGCACCCGGTTTCTGGATGTTTAACAGTTTTCTTTAGTGTAACGACCATTGAGACGTTCTTCAAGAGACTCAATCATCTCTTTACCTTCAGTGATAGAACGGATCAAGAGACCACGGTCTGTTCCACAGTCATCCTCACGGATGATCACGTCTTGGGCAACGTCAACCAAACGACGAGTCAAGTAACCTGAGTCGGCTGTCTTAAGGGCCGTATCGGTCATACCTTTACGGGCACCGTGAGTTGAGAAGAACATTTCGAGTACTGACAAACCTTCGCGGAAGTTTGAAAGGATTGGCAATTCCATGATACGTCCGTTCGGAGCAGCCATCAGACCACGCATGCCGGCAAGCTGTGAAGTTTGAGATGTTACCACGGGCTCCAGAGTCCATCATCATAACGATTGGGTTCTTAGGATCTTGGTTGGCAATCAAGCGTTTCTCAAGTTTTTCACGGGCAGCACGCCATTCAGCTGTACAGCATTATAACGTTCGTCGTCTGTGATCATACCACGACGGAATTGTTTGAGTGATTTGTTCTACGTTTGTGTGATTCTTCGATGATTTCAGCCTTGTCTTCAACGACTGGAATATCGGCAATACCCACTGTCAAACCTGCAAGAGTTGAGTGGTGGTAACCGAGGTTCTTCATACGGTCAAGTAGGGCAGATATTTCTGTCGTACGGAAACGTTTGAAGATTTCAGCGATGATATTTCCAAGGTTTTTCTTCTTGAATGGAGGGTTAAGCTCAAGTTTGCTGATAGCTTCCTTGATATCTCCACCTAGTGGCAAGAAGTATTTGTCTGAAACACCTTCTGTCAAGTTGACGTTATTTGGCTCTTGCAAATAAGGTAGACCTTCTGGCATGATATCGTTGAAGAGAATCTTACCAACAGTTGTAAGCAAGACTTTATGTTTTTGCTCTTCTGTCCATGGTTTGTTGAGGCTGTCAGTTGCTAATACCTACACGTGAGTGAAGGTGAACATAACCATTGCGGTAAGCCATGACAGCTTCGTCACGGTCTTTGAAGACCATGCCTTCACCTTCACGACCAGCTTCTTCCATAGTCAAGTAGTAGTTACCCAAAACCATGTCCTGAGATGGAGTAACAACTGGTTTACCATCTTTAGGGTTCAAGATAGTGCTCAGCCGCAAGCATCAAAATACGCGCTTCTGCTTGAGCTTCTTCTGAAAGCGGTACGTGGATGGCCATTTGGTCCCCGTCAAAGTCGGCATTGTAGGCTTCACAGACAAGCGGGTGTAAGCGAAGGGCCTTACCATCAATCAAGACTGGCTCGAAGGCTTGGATACCCAAACGGTGAAGGGTCGGTCGCGGTTCAAAAAGAACTGGGTGTTCTTTTGATTACTTCTTCAAGGATATCCCAAATACGTTCATCTCCACGTTCTACCAAGCGTTTAGCCGCTTTAACGTTTTGCACGATATCACGCGCTACGATTTCACGCATAACGAATGGTTTAAAGAGCTCGATAGCCATTTCACGTGGCACACCACATTGGTACATCTTAAGAGTTGGACCAACGGCGATAACGGAACGTCCTGAGAAGTCAACACGTTTACCGAGCAAGTTTTGACGGAAGCGTCCTTGTTTACCTTTAAGCATGTGGCTCAATGATTTGCGTGACGACTACCTGGTCCCTGTGATTGGACGACCACGACGACCATTGTCAATCAAAAGCGTCAACCGCTTCTGAAGCATACGTTTCTCATTTTTGAACGATGATACCGGTGCATTCAACTCAAGCAAACAGAGCCAAACGGTTGTTACGGTTGATAACACGACGGTAAAGGTCGTTCAAGTCAGATGAGGCAAAACGGCTACCATCCAACTGCAACATTGGACGAAGATCTCGGTGGAATAACCGGAAGGATGTTAAGAATCATCCATTCAGGTTTGTTTCCAGACTTGTAAAAGGCATCCAAAAACATCCAAACGACGGATGGCTTTTGATACGTTTTTGCCCAGTTGCTGTTTTCAATTCTTCTTTAAGTTCAGCAATTTCTTTTTCAAGATCTACTTGTTTCAAGAGGTCTTGGATAGCTTTCGGCACCCATTTTAGCAACGAATGATCCGTAGCCATATTCACGCAAGCGCTCACGATATTCACGCTCTGTCATGATAGATTTGTGCTCAAGCGGTGTATCCTTTGGATCAATCACCACGTAAGCAGCAAAGTAGATAACTTCCTCAAGTGCACGAGGGCTCATATCAAGGGTCAAGCCCATACGGCTTGGAATTCCCTTGAAATACCAGATATGAGATACAGGAGCTTTCAACTCGATGTGTCCCATACGTTCACGACGAACTTTGTACGCGTTACTTCAACACCACAACGGTCACAAACAATCCCTCTGTAACGAATGCGTTTGTACTACCACAGCTATATTCCCAGTCTTTTGTAGGACCAAAGATGACTTCGTCAAATAGTCCTTCACGTTCTGGTTTCAACGTACGGTAATTGATTGTTTCAGGTTTTTTGACTTCTCCATAAGACCATGAACGGACTTTACTTGGAGAAGCTAGTGTGATTTGCATACTTTTTAAAACGATTTACGTCAACCACTATTTCTTCCCTTTCTATTCTAAGTGAGCTACTTATTCTTGTTCAGTAGCTTCTTCTGTTGCTTCCGCTTTTGCACCTTCTTCAGCTTCAAAAGCAGCTTTTGCTTCTTCAGCAGCTTTTTTACGTGCTTTTTCAAGGTCATCTACGTGGATGACATCTTCGTCCATGCCCTCGTCAAGATCACGAAGTTCAACTTCTTGATCATCTTCGTCAAGAACACGCATGTCAAGACCAAGTGATTGTAATTCTTTAACAAGAACTCGGAAGGATTCTGGAACACCTGGTTTTGGAATTGGTTTTCCTTTAGTAATAGCTTCATAAGCTTTCAAACGTCCGTTGATATCGTCAGACTTGTAAGTCAAGATTTCTTGAAGGACATTTGACGCACCATAGGCTTCAAGCGCCCAAACCTCCATCTCACCGAAACGTTGTCCACCAAACTGAGCTTTACCTCCGAGTGGTTGTTGGGTAACGGTCGAGTAAGGTCCGACTGAACGTGCGTGCAATTTATCATCAACCATGTGGTGGAGTTTGATCATGTACATGACACCAACTGATACACGGTTGTCAAATGGCTCACCAGTACGTCCATCGTAAAGGATAGTCTTAGCATCGCTATCCATACCAGCTTCTTTAACAGTTGACCAAAGATCTTCAGAACTTGCTCCGTCAAAGACTGGTGTTGCGATGTGAATACCAAGGGTACGAGCTGCCATACCAAGGTGAAGCTCCATAACCTGACCGATATTCATACGTGATGGCACCCCAAGTGGGTTCAACATGATGTCGACTGGAGTTCCGTCTGGAAGGTAAGGCATGTCTTCTACAGGAACAATACGAGAGACAACCCCTTTGTTTCCATGACGTCCGCCATCTTATTCTCGACCTTGATCTTACGTTTTTGAGCGATGTAGACACGAACTAGCATGTTAACGCCTGATTGCAATTCATCACCGTTTGCACGGGTAAAGATCTTAACATCACGAACGACACCATCGGCACCGTGTGGTACACGAAGAGAAGTGTCACGCACTTCACGAGACTTGTCTCCAAAGATAGCGTGCAAGAGACGTTCTTCAGCTGAAAGGTCTTTCTCACCCTTAGGTGTTACTTTTCCTACAAGGATATCGCCTTCTTTAACCTCAGCACCGATACGGATAATCCCCATTTCGTCAAGGTCTTTAAGAGCATCTTCACCAACGTTTGGAATTTCACGAGTGATTTCTTCAGGTCCAAGCTTTGTATCGCGCGTTTCTGATTCGTATTCTTCAAGGTGGACAGATGTATAAACATCGTCTTTAACCAAGCGTTCACTCATGATAACGGCATCCTCGAGTTGTAACCTTCCCATGTCATGTAGGCAACGATTGGGTTTTGTCCAAGCGCCATTTCCCCATTTTCCATAGAAGGTCCGTCAGCGATAAAGTCACCTTTTTCTACAAGATCACCAACTCGAACAAGGGTACGTTGGTTGTAGGCAGTACCTGAGTTTGAACGACGGAATTTTTGAATATGGTAAACATCCAATGAACCATCTTCACGACGAACTTCTACCTTGTCCGCATCCGCATAGGTAACCTTACCACCATGTTGTGCAATAACTGCAGCTCCTGAGTCATGGGCTGCTTGATATTCCATACCAGTACCAACGTAAGGTGCTTTTGGATTGATCAAAGGAACAGCCTGACGTTGCATGTTGGCACCCATGAGGGCACGGTTGGAGTCACTCGTTTTCAAGAAAGGAATACATGCTGTCGCAAACGGCAACGCATTTCCGCTTAGGTGATACGTCCTATAATCTACAACGCTAGCTGGATACTCTTTGGTTTGACCCCCTTGATGACGTCCCATAACTGTCTTCTCAGCAAAGGTGCCATCTTCGTTAAGGCGTGAGTTAGCCTGCGCTACAGTAAATTCATCCTCTTCATCGGCAGTCAACCAAACGATTTCGTTAGTTACTTTGCCTGTTTCACGGTCAACCTTACGATATGGTGTTTGAACAAAACCATATTTGTTCAAGTGACCGTAAGATGACAAGTTGTTGATCAAAACCGATGTTCGGTCCTTCAGGTGTCTCGATTGGACTACATACGACCATAGTGAGTGTAGTACGTCACGCACTTCATATCCAGCACGGTCACGTGTCAAAACCACCGTGTCTCTAAGGCTGACAAACGACGTTTTGTGAGACAACTCAGAAAGAGGGTTGTGTTGGTCCATGAACTGTGACAACTGTGATGAACCAAAGAATTCTTTTAACCGCAGCTGTTACAGGACGGATGTTGATAATTTGTTGTGGTGTTAGACTTCATTGTCCTGAACAGACATACGTTCACGAACGTTACGTTCCATACGAGAAAAGTCCTGAGACGTACTTGGTTAGTAAGCAATTCACTCAACGGCACGGATACGACGGTTCCCAAAGGTGGTCGATATCATCAACACGGCCAATACCTTCAGCCAAGTTAAGAAGTAGCCTCATCTCAGCCAAGATATCCGCAGGAGTTACGATGCGAACCTTGTCATCTGGATTAGCATTACCGATAATAGTTACAACACGGTCTGGATCAGTTGGTGCAACAACCTTGAATTTTTGAAGAACAACTGGTTCTGTTACTACGGCAGCATCATTTGGAATGTAGACAATCTTGTTCAAGTCGCCATCCAAATGACTTTCGATACTTTTCAATAACGCTGCGAGTCATAACTGTCCCAGCTTCCACCAAGATTTCACCAGTTTCAGGATCTACCAATGGCTCCGCAATTGTTTGGTTAAGCAAGCGTGTTTTAACATTGAGTTTTTTATTGATCTTGTAACGACCAACAGCTGCCAAATCATAGCGACGTGGATCAAAGAAACGTGCTACAAGCAAGCTACGTGAACTTTCTGCAGTCTTAGGCTCACCTGGACGAAGACGCTCATAGATTTCTTTCAAAGCTTCGTCTGTACGAGAGTCCATTGGGTTTTTATGGATATCTTTTTCAACAGTATTACGAACAAGATCACTATCACCAAAGATATCAAAGATTTCGTCATCGCCTGAGAAACCAAGCGCACGAACCAAAGTCGTAAATGGAATCTTACGAGTACGGTCAATACGAGTATAGGCGATGTCTTTTGAGTCACTTTCAAGCTCCAACCAAGCTCCACGGTTAGGGATTACAGTTGAACCGTAGCCAACTTTACCATTTTTGTCTACCTTATCATTAAAGTAAACACCTGGAGAACGAACCAACTGTGATACGATGATACGTTCACCACCGTTGATGATGAAGGTACCCATCTCAGTCATGATCGGGAAGTCACCAAAGAAGACTTCCTGTGTCTTGATTTCGCCAGTTTCTTTGTTAATCAAGCGGAAGGTTACAAAGATAGGTGCTGAGTAGCTGGCATCGTGGATACGTGCTTCCTCTAGCGTGTATTTTGGTTCTTTGATTTCATAGCCTACAAACTCCAACTCCATTGTGTCTGTAAAGTTTGAAATTGCAATACATCTTCAAATACTTCCTTAAGACCGTGATCTAGAAATCTTTGAATGAATCTGTTTTGAATTTCAATCAAATTTGGTAAGTCAAGAACTTCTTTGATTCTTGAAAAACTACGACGGGTACGATGTTTCCCGTATTGAACGTCATGTCCTGCCAAGATGATTCTCCTTTAAAATAAAGTTTCAAGCCTAGTCGTCTAGGCCTTTGATTATCGTCAAAAGGTTGTAAACCTTCTATCACCTTATCCCCTTAACTAATTTTCAGAATTTTTAAATCTTTGTTACAAACACTAGAAAAACCTGAAAAAGCACAGAAAAAGAGCAGCTAAATCTGACTTTTGTAAGAAGATTTAACTGCTGTGAGCCTTGCTCTGGACAATATTTCAGACAAAAACCCATGACAAATGATTATTCATATTATACACTGATTTTTCTTTGATTTTTCAAGGGTTTTGAACGATGCCTAAAACATTGATAGGGCTTGTTTTTCAGAAAAAGAATGTTTTCATTGGTTCGTTCTTGAATAATTAGAATCACTTGTATGATATATCCTGCCGACCAACTGAAAAACGGTTCTCCTTTGTTTGTAGTGTATCATCTAACATACTGGAAAAGCACAAAAATTTTTTCTAAATAAGAAAGAATGCTTGTCAATTCAACTTTCTTGACAAAAACTATACTTTAGTGGTTTAATATACCCCATAAGGGTATATTTGGAGTACCTATGTTTCATTTGTTTACAAAAATTGACAGTATTTCTACTAGCGAGTTAAAAACTAAAACTCAAAGAACCCATTCAGCTACTGGACGTTCGGACCCTACGGAATTTGGCAGAGGCCATATCGAAAGCGCCAAGAATGTTCCCCTGACTGAAATCGGTTCTTATGAACCAGCAACAAAAGAAACCTTATATCTCATTTGTCAGTCTGGTGTTCGCAGTAAGATGGCTGCGAAAAAACTAAAGAAAAAAGGCTACCATGTCATCAATGTTCGAGGTGGCATGAAGGCTTGGATGAACTAGACAAGAACCAAGCTTTACATCGTTAGCTGCCACAGTGGTTTGCGCAGCTATATCGCAGAGCGTATCCTCAAGCAAGCAGGATTTACCGTCCAAAACCTTGACGGCGCTTATTCACTATACAAAATGGCGAACCCAGAAGGAGTAGAATATGGTAACTAATATCAGCATGGCTGACTTTTTATGAAAAGTATCAGAACCAAGATCTCAATCTTATCGACGTACGTAGTACATGAATACCAAGCAGGACATGCACCTAGTGCAAAAATCTGCCACCAAGTAGCTTGAGCAAGACTACAAGGAACTCAAAGACGATCAAGAATACTATATCATTTGCCAAGGTGGAGCTGCTCATCTGCCTGCTCCTTCCTTAGGGCCCAAGGACTCAAGGTCACAAATGTAGAAGGTGGTATGAACCACTGGCCAGGGCGAGGTAGGATCAGCACATAGGGTTGGATGAGATTAGTATTCTTCGAAAAATCAAATTCAAACCACGTCAGCTTTCGTCTTGCCGTACTCAAGCACAGCCTGCGGCTCGCTTCCTAGTTTGCTCTTTTGATTTTCGTTATTGAGTAAAATGGAAGTGAAAACTCAGTCACACTTCCCCATATTAAAACGCCTACCGTCAAGTTTTTGTCAACACTGATAGTAGGCGTTTTCTGATTTCTGAAGACTTGATAGTCATCCTCTTTTGAGCTTTATAATTCAATGATATGAGCTTGATAGCCAATGGCTTCTATGAATTTCAGTAAATCTGTCCTATCTAAAAAGAGGGTTTTTCTCGTTAGTATTAGGATGAAAACTCATTCGTTTTTCCGACATAATTTCTTTGTCGAAATAAACTTGAATATCTTTGTCAGCATTGTTAAGCAAATCAAAGGAGAAACAACTCTGCTGGAAGCATCATTTTTCAAAGAGACTCTCAGAAGAAGCTACATGAATCCCTATTGGCCCCTATCAAATCCTTCAATAACTCCATATCCAGACGTTTTTATCATCCATAATGACAAGATAAAAAGCTGTTTTCTTTTGTTAGTTAGAAACATGGTTTTTGGTGCGAACACTCGATTCCTTCGATAAAACTATCTGCTTGCTCAGTCGTTAGGGCAGGCTCATGCTCAACAACTTCAAAGGGAATAGCTAACTCTTCTAGCTTTTCCACTACTTCACTGTACAATTCCATCTTGCTACCTCCTAAGTGTATGTTTGTAGCTACAACTGGATTTTAAGGATTATCGGTTTCATTTACACTTTTAACAAAAAGGACTTTTAAGACTTAAGCTATGATTCCACAGCTGATGACAAATATGCCTTCCATCTACCTTCTAGCCTCTGTCCGTTCCATCACAAAAGCCTCTATTCAAATCCGCAACTTGATTGATAGACTCATCTATTTGAAATGCTTCAGCTAGGGAAATAAGACGGACGTCCTCTAGGATATGATCTTCTGAACACAAAAAGTGCCACATCCCATCCTCTTTATCGTGGGAGATAAAGGTAATTGGATTTTTCCCATCCAAAACATGTTGGCAAACGATACAGGCTGTTTCGGGTGCATCTTTAAAAGCAAAAGTCATCCTGGGCTCGCTCCTTTAATCTACTAGCAATTAGCATATTTTTGGCATAGCCAAAGCGCTGATTTACTTTTTGACTAAGGGTGATAAGGCTTGATAAATCTTTTATCTGACATGGGAAAAGGACATAGCTATCGCTATCAATATCCATAGCTGCTAGACAGAAGCCTCGCGACTCCCACTCTTGATCCAGATTTTGAGCCCACAGCGGAATATCCCCATCCTCTTTGAGCCAATCCTCCTGCAGAGGAAGCTTGTATTTCTTAACCAAGGATTCTAGCTCATAGAGAAAATCTTCCCTCTCCGTATTCCAATCTAACTCCACAAAACTACCACTTTCTAGCAACTCATCTGCTAGGCCAATCCATTGGAGAGTAGCCTCGTCATCCTCTGCATCGATACAACGTTCATCATATCGATCAGCATGCTCTTTGGAAATAAGCTTGCGGTGTCTCAAAACAGACTTTCAAACTTTCTAAAATTTCCTGATTACTGGTTAATAGTTGA
>BNJU01001538.1_pt1 | contig 22376 bp, 25 predicted proteins | sample 8539281 | NCBI WGS metagenome assembly BNJU01 (sample SAMD00202456, study PRJDB9452) | human saliva metagenome | isolation source: human saliva | place: Japan
ATTCGAGATGCTGTACTGCCCCCAAAAAGTTAGACAATTAATTTACCCAAAGGATTTAGTTCTGTATTGTACAGGACTAAGTCCTTTTAGTTTTACCTTAATTCGTTTGTTGTTGTAGTAATCAATATAGTCTACAATAGCTTGTTCCAAGTGCTCAAGTGACTGAAACGTATTCTCATAACCATAAAACATTTCAGACTTAAGAATGCCAAAGAAAGATTCCATCATACCGTTATCTGGGCTATTTCCCTTACGTGACATAGATGGTTGGATTCCCTTATTCTTTAAAAAATGATGATAGAAATCGTGTTGGTATTGCCATCCTTGGTCACTATGGAGAATTGTATTTTCGTAATGGTTCTCTGTAAAGGCTTGTTCTAGCATAGCTTTCATTTGTACTAAGTTCGGTGAAGTAGAAAGATTGTAGGAGATAATTTCGCTGTTAAAGCCATCTAAAACTGGTGATAAATAAAGCTTTTGACTGCTTGCTGGAATGGTAAATTCTGTCACATCTGTGTAGCACTTTTGCATTGGTTTGGTTGCTTCAAATTGACGTTGAATAAGATTGTCTGCTTTCTTGCCAATCTCTCCTTGGTATGAAGAATACTTCCGTTTACGACGAATTCGAGCACTTAAACCAAGGACCTTCATTAGACGTTGCACCTTCTTATGATTCACTACAAAACCACGATTCCTCAATTCAAGAGTCATTCGACGATAGCCGTAATTCCCTTTATGCTCAGTAAAAATAGCTTGAATTTCAACTTTAACATCATAATCTTTATCGTTTTGATCGAGCTGTTTTAAATGATAATAATAAGTTGAACGGGCAAGCTTAATAATCTTTAGAAGAATCTCTAAAGAAAACTCTGTTACCAATCCTCGGACAATTTCCGTTTTTCTTCTTGCTCTTTTTCGTCCCTCAATCGGAGTTCTCTCAACTTTTTTAGAACAGCATTCTCCGCTCTCAGGTATTCATTTTCTGCTTGAAGACGTTCTAACTCTGTCATCTCTTCAGGTTTCTTCTTTGACTTACGTCCCATTTTAGGTGGTCTCCCTCTTATTTTCTCAACAATAGTATACCCGTTTTTCTTGTATTGTGCCAGCCAATTCGAAAGTAATCCACTACTTGGAAGAGCATAATCCAGAGACACCCTAATTTGTGAACGACCTTCAAGAAGAACTTTATCAATGATCTCTTGTTTTAGTTCAGGAGAATAGTAACAATTCTTTCCTTTTTTGACGATTTTTATCCCATAACGATCAATCAATTTAATCATGTACTGAAGATTAGAAATATTTATCCCAAATTGATTTGAAAGCTTTCTAAAGCTCTCTCCTTGCTTTTTGAGTTCATAGATCCGAACTTTATCTTCATAAGTTAATTTCATAATAAAACACCCCAAAAGTTAGATTTTTTCCTGTCTAACTTTTGGGGTGCAGTTCATGCATTTCTCGAGTCTTTTTATTTATTTCTGACAGCTAAGATTTCTACCAGGATAACAATCCCTAAGGATACCATGGTTCCAAATGGTGCTGCATCTTCATCAAAAATTTTCTCAGAGAACAGTAGCAGAGCAATCGCTAATAGTAGCAAAGCACTGCATAGCATAATATCCTTGAAGCTTGGTTTGCGTCTTGTGTACTTTAAAAATCTATCTAGTTTACTCATTTCCTTATCCATTTCTACTAAGTATTTTTTTACATAATATCGCTCTATTTATCTTTATCTCTATTATAGCTCACTCTAGAACTAAAAGCAAGCACGGTATCACTTTTTCTCTATTTCATTGTAAACTATTTTCACTATTTTCAAAATATTTTCAAAATTCACTTGCTTTTCTAATCATTTTTTTATAGAATAGAGTACATATCCAGATTATTCTGAAAATTTAACAATAGGAGATTTATTATGTCACAAGTTTCTTCGTTAAACCAATCAACGTGGACAAGTAAACTTAAAGCAATGGGACCTGGTATCCTAATGGCTTCTGCGGCTGTGGGGGGATCACATATCGTATCTTCTACTCAAGCTGGTGGTTCTTATGGTTGGTCTCTACTACTCTTGGTCATATTAGCTAATGTTTTTAAATATCCATTTTTCCGTTTCGGTGCTGAATACACTGCTGATACTGGAAAAACCTTAGTCGAAGGTTATGCTGAAAAAGGGAAAATTTACCTCTGGATTTTCTTTCTACTCAATGTCTTCTCTGCCATGGTCAATACCGCTGGTGTTGCAATTCTTTGTTCAGCCATCATCGCTAGTGCCTTTCCAATGATTGGACTAAGCATCACTCAATGGTCTCTCATACTTGTGGCAATCATTTGGGCTATGTTGCTCTTTGGAGGCTACAAACTTTTGGACGGTATGGCAAAATGGATTATGTCTGCCTTAACCATTGCAACTGTTCTTGCAGTTATTATTGCTGCTATTAAGCATCCAGAGTACAGTTCTGATTTTGTTGAAAAAACACCTTGGCAAATGGCTGCACTTCCCTTTATCGTTTCCCTCTTAGGATGGATGCCTGCACCTATTGAAATTTCAGCCATTAACTCACTTTGGTCTGCTGAAAAGAAAAAGACTGTCAACTTTAATACAGAAGATGCTCTTTTCGATTTTAACGTAGGTTATATCGGAACAGCCATTCTTGCAGTATTCTTTGTAGCACTCGGAGCGCTTATTCAGTATCCTACAGGACAAGCAGTTGAAGCTGCTTCTGCCAAATACATCTCCCAATTTGTGGGTATGTATGCCTCTGTTCTTGGTGAATGGTCTCGTTACTTAATCACCTTTATCGCTTTCCTCTGTATCTTTGGAACAGTTATCACTGTTATCGATGGTTATTCTCGTGTTAACCAGGTTTCCCTTCGTCTCCTAGCTAATCAAAAGGATGACGATAGTAAATCTTTGAAAATCTGGATGACCATTACAGCTATCATTGGTATTGTTATTATCAAATTCTTTGCAGGTCAAGTGTCAACCATGCTTCGCTTTGCCATGATTGGTTCTTTCCTCACAACACCATTCTTTGCCCTTTTAAACTATGTCTTAGTCACACGTGAGAACAAAAACCTTCCTTCTTGGCTGAAACTGCTCGCTATTGCAGGACTGATTTTCCTATTTGGTTTTGCAATCTTCTTTATCTACGCACTCGCTATCGGAAAAGCAGGTTAGTTTATAAAGTAGCGCCCACCTTGGGTGCTTTTTTGCATATTCAAAAAGCAGTTGAGAACCCCAACTGCTACATCAAATAATTCTATTAATCCGTATCCAAATCGTATAAGTCCGCAATAATCCCTGCGACCTTCTTGATATCTCCCAGCATTCCACGCATCTCAAAGTCAGCTAGAACGGGGAAACCAAAGCGTTGGCTGTATTGTTTAGCCGTCAAACAGTATTGGTTGTTGAAGTTACGATTGCCTGATCCCACGACACCAAAACACTTGCTGGCATTGTCACCGTAAGCGATAAAGTCCCCTACTGGAGTGGTCAAAATCTCCACATCACCATTGTCAACTCCATTGCCACCTTCTAGATAAGTTGGTAGGAAAGCGACATAAGGATTGGTCATCTCAAAGAAATTTTCCCCCTCCTTGACTAGGTCTTTAATATGGATCTTTTCCACTTCAATGTTCCCATACTGTTCTAATAAGTAAGCTTTCAAACGTGTGACGAAACTTTCGGTATTTCCACTCAGACTGATATAGACTAAGGAAATTTTTTTCATGCTCTCCTCCTTCTTTTTTGAATTCAAAAAAACAACTACCAAGATTGTATCTTGATAGTTATCCTTTGTCAACTCTTAGGCCAGTTCTTCCTCTTCTTGGGATTCTGTTAATTCTTTTTGCTGACGCCATATTTTATAGAAGACGATTGCTAGGAAGATAACATTGAGTACGATCCCAAAAATGGCTGAACCTTTGGCACCAAGCTCCGCTCCCATTCGGATGTTAGGATCTGTAAAAAGTGAAACCGCATCCTGAACGCCGATAAAGTTGTAGATAGAACCAACGATGGCAACGAAGACATAGCCAAGATAAGTGTAGTTGGCCAATTGAAGGTTTTTACGAATAAGGAAAAACAAAGCTACAACAACTAGAATAACAGATAAGACAACCAAGAGAATGCTGAAGATAGAATGGCCATGCTCCGATACCTTAATGGTGTAATCAACAAGCTCCTTAGCATAAGTAGCATTAACACCTGATGCTGATGTTTCTAGATTGCTCATACTCTCCGCAGTAGGTACTGGAGATATGATTCCAAATAGCGACATTGCTGAGAGTAAGGCTGAAAAAATCAGTAATACCCATAGATAGATTGGTTTCTTTTTCATCAAAGCAACCCCCTTATGTTTTTTAGTTTATTATAGCATATTTTAACAAGCAAAACAAATGCTACAAGTTTGCTTCCACCTGTTTACGGTAGGCTTTAGGAGACTTCCCACATAGTTTTCGAAAGACCTTATAGAAATAACCTACATTACTGTAACCAACCGTATAGCAAACATCCTCGATACTATCATTGGTAGATAGCAAGAGCTGTTGGGCAGCCTTGATGCGTTGCTTATTGAGAAGCTCAGCAAAGGTTGAATTGGTTTCCTTCTTGATCAACTGCCCCAAATAAACGGGATTGATAAAGAGATCCTTGCTGATATCCTTGAGAGAAAGCTCTTTTTTGTAGTCTCTACCAATGACCTCGAGCACACTGACCACATTTTCATTCATGCGGTATTGGCCAAAGAAGGAAGTCAAGGTTTCCTTGGTATAAGCGACTAAATCCTCAAAAAGTGGTAATGGCATGAATGTTCTTGACAATATCTGTCATATCGTCTGCTTTCAAATGTTCAAAAAGATGGAAGACATCCATGACAAACTGGGTAAAGAGCTGCTTGGTAATGGATACCCTTGGTGTATTTTTCAAGGACAATCTTCTCAAGCAAGGTCAATTCATCAATAATCTGCTGGAGATTTCCCTGGATGATCACTCGATAAATGGGTTCGTAATAAGAAAAGAGACTTTCAGACTGATCTAAATTGACCGAACCATAAAAGAGTGTCTTTTCAACATCACGCTTCCACTTTTCAAAGTTGGCTTGATAAGGTGCTTCAAAAGGCATGACCAACAAGCCCTCAAATTCCTGATCAGCAAGGACAATTTGCCAATCTTGCCCCAGAACGTAGTAAGGAATAACAAAATTCCCTTGTTTTCCCTTGGAAAGTCCGATCCACCAATTTTCTTTTTGGCTGAGATGAGTCTTGAATGCTTCTTCATCTAGTTGCTGACTCAATATTTCGGGCTCATGTGATTTTTCACCAAGCTGACTGGCAATCTTTTCTAGCAAGCGTTCAAGCTCAACCTTATCGACTGGTTTAACCAGATAATCAACGACATTGAGATTCAGGGCTTTCTTGACATAGTCAAATTCTTGGTAGCCTGAAAGGAGGATATAGTAAGCATTTGGCAACAACTCCTTCATCTCCCCAATCATTTCAAGCCCTGTCTTGTCAGGCATATTGACATCTGAAATGACAATATCTACGGAATGTTCTCGAACGTAGTCCAGAGCATCGTCAGCATGATTGGCTGTTGCAACGACTTCCATATCCCATTTGTCAAAAGGAATCAAACGTTTGAGTCCTTCTGTAATCATGTACTCATCATCAACTAAAAGTACTTTATACATTTTTATCCTTTCTCGTCATTTTGAATGGTAATTCGATAGCGAACACCTTCTTTTTCAACTGATTCTACACTGATGTCATAGCGGTCGCCAAAGTAGAGTACAAAACGCTCATGCACATTGACAATCCCAATGGACTGGCGTTTCCCACTATAATCCACCGTATGTTCAAACGTTCTTTGAGCTAATTTAGCTTGGACTTCTGCCAACTTATCAGCAGGCATTCCACGTCCATTATCGGTTACCAAGATTTCGACATATCCTTCTTTTTTCAAAGCCTTGATACTGATCACATTATCTGTACGTCGATGATCAACTCCGTGGGCGAAATAATTCTCCACCAAGGGTTGGAGGGTGAATTTTGGAATGCGCATTTCTTCCAATCCAGGGTCAATCTTAAATCCATAAGCAATGGATTTTGGATAACGCACCATACAGAGATAACTGTACTTCCCGACAAAATTCCACTTCTTGCTTTAATGTTGTTTCTCGTTCGTCAGAGATGTTGTTGCGCAAGAGACTACTGAATTCGTAGATAATATTCGCTAGTTCATTTTGGTTTTCCATGACCGCGTACATCCGTAGAAACTCCAGAGTATTATACATGAAGTGCGGGTTTATCTGAGCTTGTAAAGCTCGCATATTGGCATCTTTTTGACTCAGTTCAAGTTGATAAATATCATGGATATTTCTCTCCAATCGGTCCAACATATCATTTGTCGTCTCAGCGATTACAAGCAATTCCTGGTCTTTTTTCGTGAGATCAATTCTTTTACCTTGATCCCCTTGAGCAATATCATGGATAGTCTCCACTAGGTCAACAACCTGCGTTTGATACTTCGAAAATGTTTTTTTCAAGGTTACATATAAAATAACGATAAAGAGAAGACTCAAAGCAAGAATAAAGGCAGAACTAGAGATACTACCACTAAGGACATAATCCCTTGGAACTGCAACCTGAACCTGATAACCATGAGCAGTCTCATCTTGCAACCATTCCTCTCGATCACTTTTTTCACCTAGGTGAAACATTTCCGTTTCAAAAGGAGAGGTGATGCTCACAGCAATTGGGATATTTCCTCTGGTATTGTCAATAGCCTTATAAAAAATATCGGAAGATACAGAAACATAAATAACGCCAAGAGCTTGGTCAGATACGGGATCAGATACGGAAATGGCAAAACTATTGGCATCTGGCTTAAAAGCTTCTGCAAAAACCTTGTAGCCACTACGATTATCCCTCTTCGAAACATAAACTTCTGTCGAGTCTTGCAAGACAATGGCTACACCCGTTACAAAATCATTGCGCACATAAAGGTCATCAATATTTTCATAAATGGATACAGAAATATAGGGTGATGCCTTACGCTCCAGTTGCCAGTAAAAATAATCGGGTGTACTAAGGCTAAAATACTTATAAATTCCCTCGATTCGCGCCTGATTATCTACTAAACTTTGGGCTGAACGCGCTGACTCTCGATAATAATACTCAACCTCACTCACTGTCCGAGTCAAAACCCGCTGGGAAACCTGTCTTGCTTCTTTTTCTCGACTATCCCAGTTTACATAGGAAATCAACAGGGCAAAACTAGCAATGATAGCAATCATCACCCAGCTATAGGTTCGAAGGAGCGAATGAAGCCAAAACTGTTTCATTCTATTTGGACGCCAATTTTTCATGAATGTTTTCATAAACAGGCTCCAATAAATCACTAATAAAGAAATGCCACATACCAATCCCTACAAAAATGATAAGGGCTGGCATATAGAAGCCAATGATGGCTAACAAGACGCTACCAAGAAGAACTTTAGCCACTGCTGATAAGCTCATAAATTCCAATAAAGGCGAGCTTTAAGGTATTTTGATAGGATAAGTCAAAATAAACTTGCAATTTTAGAGAAACTGTATAAGCCAAAAATACCAAGGCTACCAAAAAGATATTTAAAAATGTTGCTGCCAAGTGGATAATGGTCTGATGCGGCAATTGGATCATGAGATACAAACCATAAATCAAGATCAAGTCAAGTCCCATAAAGGTGTAGAAACTGAGATTGCTTTTAACAAAATTGCTCTTGTAAAGAGTCCAAGCCTCTTTAAAACCATAGGCACGGTAAGAATAGCCGTGTTCTGCAAATAAACTCATGAGAGTCGCACTAGCTGGCGCTATACCAAAGACTACTCCTCCTGCTAGTGTCAATAACCAAAAATAAACCGTTGCAATCATCCCCAAAAAGAAACGATGAAAGACTAGCTCAATAAAATTTCCCACGGTTTGCCTCCAAAAAAATAATCTAGAACTATTATAACATATTTCAAGCGCTCTCAAAACTAAGAAGAGGATTCTAAGATTAGAAAATAAGAGTCTCTATATTACATTGTAGAGCATAGAGAAATTTTGATAATATTATGTGTTATACTGGAATCAAATGAAATATATACCAAAAACAAGCATAGATGAGGACATAAGATGGCTTTTTTAGATTAGTTGAAAGATGGAGTTAGACTTGTCAAAGAGACAACTAGTACTGTCATTTCATAAGGAAAGCAAAATACCCTACCTAAAACTCCATACCTTGTCGTCCCAAGAGTATCATCAGGGAGTAGACGGTATGTTCCAATCGATTAAATTCAACCAGAGATAATAGCGACAGATACAACTCAAATCATCCCCAATGCAAGTCTATATGATTTTTGTATTGTCAATTCTGATATTCATACGGCATCGATGGATACAGTTGTAGGTAAGTAAAATATGATTACCATTATTCAATCACAATTGTTTACAATACTTTTTCTTTGGTAGATATTAGTGAGCAAAAGACACAAAAAAATAACTATTATCACTCCTACCTTCGGTATATTTCTATACATGCCTAAGATAAAATTATCAAGACAACACATTAAACTAAATTGGCTTTTGTTTGAATGGAGCTGAAAACATATTCCTAGTTATTAGCATCTCTTAAAAATATTTTTTTAATAATATTAAGAGAGTTCAACTAGTTATCTCTTAAAAATGATATAATTCTTGTATATACTTTTTGATTGTAATGATTACATATAAAAATTTTTTTATGTATAGGGATTGCAAATTCATTTTGAACAAGTTGAGTTCGATCATAATTTAAACATTTATTTTTTTAATGGAGCTTTTTATGAAAAACAAAATACAGGAAATATCTGACTATAGCAACGGTAATTGTAGCTTTAATTTTTTTATAGTTGAAGGCTGCTTTTTATTATAGTGCAGTTGATAATCTTTTTAAAATTTCTCTAAATTTTCAAAAATGTTATAAAAGGCATATAAACTTGATTCAGACATCAGTCAGACAGATGCTATAAAAATTTTTTTAGATGAAAATAAAGACTTACATGTAGCGGTTATAACGTATATTTATTGCCTTGCAGTGATAGTGGCGCCTTTTTGTACAATTGGAGCTCTAATTATTTTTTTGCCAGAACCCCGTATTCATATTTTAGATATTTCTTGAAAAAGAAAAAAACAATATCATTTTTTTAATTTTTAGGTGAAGGTAAAAACAGAGATAAGTTTGTCAAATCATTATCCAAAGAGTGTAAAATTACTTTAATTGAAGAAGAAATTCTACAAGGAGATACTAAAAACAGCCTGAGAGAAATGGGTGTTGCGGTCATTCCAAAAATATCAAGATGAAGGATATGAGAAACTACTTAGAAAAAAATTCACTTGGAAAAAAATTTGATTATATTTTACTTTGCGATGAGAACGTACATACTAATTATGCCTTTTTTTAAAAAAATATAAAAAGAGATTCAAAAAGAATACTTGTCATTCCAAAAATAGCTCTTCTCACCAAACAATTTATTTCACTTGTAATGACCCCTGCTTTCGAAAAAGTAATTTTTTTCAAACTAATAGTCAGGATAATTTGGATTTCAAGAATGTTCAATTATTAAATATTCAAAAGAAAGCTGTTGAAAAATATGTTTGAGAAGTATCCCATTTTTTTCAACAGTCAAATGGTGATTGTCAAACATCGGATGATGTTCATATTGGTATCATAGGATTTGATGAGATTGGTCAACGGATATTGATTGAAGCAATGTCTTTATCGGTTTTATCAGCAGACTCTACAATCATACTTGATGTCTTTGATAAAAAAACATGAAGAGTAAAATAGAATTTTTTTCTCAATAATTTTCACCCAGATATTGTCAATGAAGTATCCTATAAGGATTTTTGAAATTATTAAGGGAGAAAAAAAATTAGACAGTATACATTATCGCTATCGAATAGTGATGACTGTACTGAATCTTCACGCACATTTGAAGTAGATGGAAAAAAATGGAAATTAGGGTTTTGGGATATCGATGCGGAATCAGTGCAATTCAAAAAAATACTTTCCAATTGTCATCATGAAGAAATCTTTACTTACTTTGTAATTTGTACAGGAAACAATCATGATAAGATGGGATTGTTAGAAAGTATACGAAAAAAATAAATATTAATGATCAATCTCAAGAATTTAAAGGACAAATAATTGTTTTTGGACAATCTTCATATTTGCAAGAAGGGCTATCATTCATAGACCCGGAAGAAGATGTGTTTTCTTATGAAGCCATTCGAAATGAAAACATTATAAATCAAGCCAAACTTTTTAACTACAATTATAATTGTATTCAAAATACGGGAAGACATGTGGATTCTTCTCTAAAAAGTCCCAATAATATCAACGTAGAATGGGAAAAGCTAGATCTGTTTCATAGAGAATCATCTGTAAAACAATCAATGCATCAATCTACAAAAAGGGATTATATACTAACAAAAAAAGAATTCTCTAACATAAATCAGAACACTATTAAAGAAAAAAATTAGAGAAAATTGAACATCGTCGTTGGTGTCTATTTATGATATCCAGCGGTTATAAATGGGATGCAATTAAAGATCGTTCTAAACAGACACATGATTGTATCACAAATTGGGAACATTTGAAAAAAGAACAAGATGTAAAAATATTAGAATATGATTTTACACCTTATATCATCCTCAAAGAAAGTAATAATAGTTAAGTGAGTTTTTAATTTTTCATATTTTCTCATTTTTGTAAACAAAAAAACAGACGATTATAAATCGCCTGTTTTTTTATGAATTATTTTTTTCATCAATAAGAAACTGAGTATAGCCATGTTTCACAAGAAAATCATATGAATTTAAAACCTCTTGTGGAAGAGTAACAGGAATTTGAAATCCAAAAATTAGGATAAATCATCAATCTTTGAATATCTCCTACCAATAGATTTATCATTCTGTCAATATTTGATTCGTTTTTTAATATATTCTTCAAATGAGAGGTTAGGAGTCTCTATGAACCATTCTATCTCTGGCCACTGTTTTTTTGCAGTTGCCAATGCTCAGCGGCTTAAGTAGTTTTTACATACAATGATTCCCGTTGAAACTTTTTATATTGTGAGATTCTAGTAATTTTTTTGTAAAAATAAAATTTTCACCTGAATTAGTCGATTTATTTTCGATTAAGATTTTTATCTTTAGGGACCCCATTTTTCAATACATATTTGAGCATAAGTTTCAGCTTCAGTATTGTTCCATAACGATTTTGTTATTTTCCCATATCCTCCGCTACAAATTAAAAAGGGAGCTTTACCTTGAAGAAACAGACTTGCTGCATGATTTGCCACACGTAAATCATGAGAGCCCATTACTAACATGAAGTCAGTACTTATCGTGGTCCTGTTTTGATTATGAAAATCATATAAAATTTTAGCATTTTGTAATATTTTTTCTTGCATAATACACCTCTTATAATTCTATTAACACAGCACTAACATCATCATGTTGTTTAACATCTAAATTTGTAGATGATTTCCCAATCTCTAAGGGAATGAATTGCACAGCAGAGAGTTACCTTGCCATTTAAAATATCGGAGATAGAGTACAAGGAGTTGCTGAAAATACGTTCGAAACCATCTGAAAACAGCAAACATTTCTTGATTTCTTCCGTTTTATAGTGGCACTCAAGAAACTGTGTTTGAAACGGTCCTTTTAGTGACACTGTCCAGAAACCATCCGCTGTATTCATGACTTTCCGATTTTGCGTCATCTGTTTTTTGACAGCTTCCTTAGCAGCTTTTCCAGATAATAAAGCTTCATGTTTAATGGCTCTTGTTAAATTTGAAAAATGTCTAATTCGATTATCGGTTAAAATTTTTATGTCACCTGACTGAAATTGAATGATCAGGGTACAGTCGCCAATTACATAGCCATGGAGATCATCATCCTGCGTTTGTATTCCCGCTAAGACAGCACACGGTAAAGTTGCTTCATTGAACATTTTTAAAATACTTGACTGAGTAGCGTTTAACTGATCTGTAATCTTTTTACAGATGTTAGGGAGGCTAGCATCACTGTATAAAGGAATTTTTTGAGCAAGATTGTCTGAAAGCCACTCTGCCTGGGAATGATAAGGCGAAATCGGAATAACGCTAATTGGGCTTGAACCATCAATAACTCCAACTATATTATTTCCAATAAATATTCTATCTTCTCCCCATGAATGATTGGGAAAATGAAGGACTTGGTCTACTATTTTCATATTTTTACTTGTAATAAACAATCCAACAATATAAAAACAATGATCAAGGATAGAAGGATTATATTGTTGAAAAGAATAAATTTTTTTAAAACGTTTTTTTCTAATTGCTGGTTTTCTATTTTACAAATTATTGATTCTTTTGAAATACTATATTGGAGAATCCTAATAAAGGAATCCTTTCTTTCACGATCTTCCAAATCGATTGCTTTTTTTATGAAGTGAAGGCCGGCTGTATAATCGCCAGAATAAGCTAGAAGTTTACCGTAAATATAGTAATTTTTAGGATAATCTTTTTTTAGTTCATTTGCTTTATGAATGGAGTCGATCGCTTCTTGAAGATTTGCCTTGTATCTTGAAGAATTGTTTTCTAATCCCAGTGCCACCAGTTCCGAATAAGTAATATAGACTCCATAATTCTGTTGAATCTGTTGCCGAGCTACATTCGCAAAACAAATAGCCTTGTCTAAGTTTTCAAAATCATCAATCGTTTCATCATATTTAAACTTATAGTATTGAGATAATACGATGTTGTTGAAAGGATGATCTTGGAAGTTTGAGCTATATTGTTCGATGAAATGATACAATTTAGACTTTTCTTCTCGTCTGCGATAGAAGGTGAAGATAGTATAGTATGCTAGAAATTTAATGTCATTTGACTCATCAGAATTTAATAATGGGATTAATTGTTTATTGATTTTTTCTTCATTTAGCTTCTTACAAACGTTTTTGATTTCGTCCGTAAAATGATCTTTTTTTGTTTTTGGGCAATGGCATTAAAAAAATCTGAACATATTCTCCAAATTTCATATGAGTTTGGGTGCTTGGAGAGAGTGAATCTTTGATGCTATTTAATAAACGATCTGGTTTTTCATCATTGAAAGTTCTGATATAATGTTTTTTTAAAACGGCCTGGATATCCGTTGGGATCTCAGAGGCTTTAGGATATTGAGTATCGTTATATAATATAGGAATAATATTCTTGCCCTGAGATAGAGCTAAAGCAATTTCCTTTCTGACCCAATCAGAATCTTGTTTGATCCTCAATTGATGATTTGAATCTTCCATCCCAAAATAGAATTTGGTAACGATCAAAATCACATCATTACATTCTTCTAGGTGTTTTTTAATGGTCAGATCAAAATCATTTCCTGGATGGATGTCTTTTTGATCAAAGAAAACACGACAACCCGAATTGGTTAGTTTTTCTGAAAGAAAACGAGCATGCATTAAACCATCTTCTCGCCTGTAACTAATAAAAACATCTGTCATAAATGAAAACCTCTTTTGAAACCTTTAACCGTATACCATTATATCAAGAAAAGTGACAATAGAAAAAGTTTTTATAATAACCTTGCTATCTATTATAATCGTAAGATTATTTAAATTTGATACTAGTAAGATTTTATGAATTCCTTTTTGAAGGAATATCAGCTAATTAAAATTTTGGTACCAATAATCTAGTAATATACTAGTATTGTTTATATATAAGTAAGTATCGTTTTAAAAAAATTCAACTTAAACAAATACAATTGGGATTCATACTTAAGTTTTGTCCCAGCTTTATCCTTTTTGATATTCCTTTTTGTAGCTCATGAAGTTCTAGTCTCTCATGATCGTATATACAGTATTGAAATTTATTTTTTTGTAAACATAATAATCCTTTCTAGTTATCAACAATTAAATCTTGTTTTTAAAAAAATCTGAAATGTGTAATTATCTAAAACCAACATCTAATTTTTCTTAAACAACACAAAAAAACGCTCTAGACAATATGACTAGAGCATTTTTATATGTATTAATTCGTATTGAATGCTTACTTCACCTCTGTAAGAGTTAAATAATTTCTATTTTAGCTGTTAGAAACGTTGGTACATCAATGTTTCTAGAATGCTACCTAATAAAAGGTAGAGTGAATGGTAGAGTAGTTATTGCGTTAGCTCAGCAATCTTTCAAGATAAATCCCCACAGCTTCTAACTTTCGTTGTGGTGCTAATTCAGCGTAAGTATCCATTGTAGTTGAAATTGATTTATGTCCCATTCTGACTTGAAGTTCTTTCCAATTTGTGCCAGCGTTGAGCAACATTGAAGCATGAGTATGTCGGAACAAATGGAAACCATAGTTTGGTAATCCAAGACCTACTAACCTTTTCTTAAGAGTTGTTCTCTCGTTTCTATCACACATATAGTTGCCATAGATTGTAGGGAAAATCAGTTTTGTTCTATGTCTGTTGTGCAATTCAAGATACAAGTTCATTTCGTGGTGGAAATCTCTGAGTTTTTCTATTATGGGGAGAGGGACAGGGACAGAGCGATTTCCTGCATCAGTTTTTGGTGTAGCTTTACAGATAACTTCCCCTTTTGTCCCATCTTTTTTATTTGCGGTTTTCCACATCAATGTTTTACTGACATTAATAGAAGAATTTTCAAAATCTAGGTCATCAATCGTCAACGCAAGTAGTTCATTTATTCGCAAAGCGGAGGCTAATAAAGTATTACAAATTAACTTAAATCTACGATTGGCTCTATTGTTATCTAAACTTTCAAGATAATTAAGCCATATTACAAGACTATCATCATGTAATACCATGATGCGTTGCTTATTTGATTTTGGCTTAGGTGGTATCTTAACAGAGCTAACAGGATTAGTGATTAGTCCATAGTTTGTAATTCCATAGTCAAAAATATCTTTCAACTTATGGATAACAGCACCAAAATCTTTAGCACTACCTTTATCAGCACGCTTTATACCAGATTCAATGGACTCTTTTGATTTCTTTGCCAAACCATTTAACCAAAGCTGGATATCCGCAGATTCAATTTTATCTGGTTTGTAATCTCCAAATTTAGGGATAATATAATTATCAAGATAACCTCTTACTCTGTTCAGAGTATTATGTGAGTTGACCCAGGTCTTATATGATTTAAACCATTCTTCAGCTAAATCTTCCAGTGTATCAATGACGATAACTTTTTCTCGTGTTGAGCCATTTTTTTCAAATTCTAGTCGTGCTCGAATGATTGCTCTATCTAACTGTTTTAGTGTCTTAGCTGTAATGGTAGTAGTGACTTGCTTACCAGTTTTGATATCTTTTCCCAGAAATGCCCCCTTCAAAGTGTATGAGATGGACTTATCTTTTTTGATTTTTTTAATGACTTTTTTGCCATTATGAATAATTGTTTCAGTTTCCATATTTGCCTTTCTTCATGGATATTGAAGTAGGCTAAAATAGTTACCACTCTTTCTTTTAGATAGAACTATTTTAGCAAAAATTTTCAGAATTAGGATTGTAAAAAGTTGATAATATCATCTAGTAGATAGAAGACGGTTCGAGTTCCCTCTATAGGAGGTTCTAATCTTTTTAATCCTTTTTGTTCCCAAGTTTTTAATGTGTTTGGGGAGATATTTAGCTGTTTTAGCAATTCTCGCTGTTGTATTATCTTTAGTGGTATGTTCTGTTCTTTGATTTGAATGAGTTTGATAAGTGTTTGCAATAGTTGTTCAATTTGTTCTAATTTTTCGTTATTCATTATTCTCTTTCTCCTCTGTGTTTGAATTATGGAGTCGATTAGGATTGTATCTTCGTGAATCTAGGTATTTGGCGAAGAAATATGTACGTTCAATAATGAGTCCTAATAAATTGGTATTGTTTGCTCGGGCATACCAGACCAATTCTTCAAATTCGGTAAAGTCGTTCTCTTCGATAATATCAACTACTTCATGTATAAAATCCGAGGAGTTCATCTCCATCAAGAATTTTTCTAAATTAAAGCCACAACCGACTTCAATATCCTCAATGTTGTAGGGGGTCTTATCTGGATTTTCCGCATGGGTAAAGTAGTCAAATAAACCAGTGGGAGACATAACTACCTCCACATGTGCTGGACCGTTTAGTTTGTCACTGATGATATTTGATACTTGTGAATAGCTTTTCAGTGAATCAAAGAAGAAAGCACCGTGTTTGTGCGATTTCTTGAACTCTCCCGTCTGTCTATTAACATCCTTATCGTGCCAAGGACTAAGAATAAACGGAATATGGAGTTCCTCTAATATATTCAAGTAGTTCTCTGGTGCGCTTTCCTCGTAGAAGAGAAACGTCCATTTGGTTGAGTGCTGTTCTTTTGCCATAGGCAGTTACCTCATTTCTTTTGGGTTCTATTACTAAGGAGAAATGACAGGTCGTATGCAAAGTTTTTTTGAAAAAAATTGAATTTTTTTGTGATTATTGATTATTGACCTATTGGGGTCGTAGTAACCCCAATAGGTCATGATAGAAAAGAATATAAAAAGGGGCTGTCTGGCTTTTTGCTTAACGCAAGCCACAGCCCCAAGGGATTAACGTTTTTTTGTCCAGTGAACCACAATTGGTTACGAACTCGAATAGGAGAGGAGAAATAATAGTCTGCGTGTTGGCTGACGATTTCTTCTTTTAATTGTGCTTCCATCTCTTTTAGGATTTTTTGCCCTTGTTGGTCTCTAGGGACTTTTAGAAAAATAGTGATGGTATCTTTTCGTATATCTACAATACACTTGCGAACAGCTCGGTTAAATCCTTTATGGATCGGATTGATGGTGGTAACGGTCTGGTGTTCAAGGTTGCTTATCTTCTGTACTCGTTCACGCTGAAACAGGAAGTGTCGCAACAGGAAAGTGTGATAGACAGATTGGATATAGTTCCGAAGACTATCTGTTTTCAACCGTTGTATTATCTCTAATCCAGTCAATAGTAAGGCAAGTAGTAGTGAAATAAGAGCGGATTTGTGACTTACAGAACTAATGGTATCAGTAATGTTTTTAACTGAATCTAGGTTGACAAATGAGATGTTGGCTAATTGGACGGAAAGAAAATTGAATAGCCAGCCGAAGACAGAGCAGATAGGAGTAGAGAGAACCAAATATAGTATAAGATTGAAACTTCTTATAAAGTAGTTTTTTGTGGTCATAGGATACCTCGCTTAGTGTAGTAGGTTGGACAGAGTAGGGGCAGAACTTGGTAGGGGTGTTCATTGTCGATAACTTGGATGATACCTGTACCATGTCCTGTTGGAATGACAATCCCCTCTGGATCGAGGTCAGGAAATAAAAATTGAGTAGTTTTCTGATTGATATTTCCAATTTGTAACAATACGTTTAGCTGTTCCCTTACTGAAATTGGGATAGTATTGTGGTCAAAACGCTGACTTACTAAAAATAGATGGATTTTGGTAGCACGTCCTAACAAGGCAATCTGTGAGAGTAAGGAGAAAAATGCTTCTTTGATATTCTTATTGACTCCCTCTGATAGAGCTAGGACTTCATCAATAACAATAGTTAGATGGGTAAATTGATGGTTGGGATTATCATACAAGATAGCTTGTCGTTTTTGAATGAGATTTGCACATTGACTTAATTGTTCGTTGACCTGTGATACAAAATCAGATTTTGAACGGTTTTCGACAGGGTGGATAACGGAAATATGATTTTCTCTTGCCCAACGACTTGGGGTATCAAATTTCGGGTCAATGATAATCAAGTCAGACATATGCTTCAGTACACTCAAGAAGTAAGTGAGAGCATACGATTTCCCAGAACCTGAATTTCCAGCAATAGCCCAGTGATTGACCTTGTCTAAATTGAGTTCAAAGTGCTTCATGATAGGGATTTTCCCATGTGGCAATCTGGCTGAAAACTTATCCAAATCAGGAATCGCTAAACGTTCTGAAATCCCTCTTTTCCAAGGGAAGAATAAACCACGTTGAATGTGTAAGTCATCTGTGTCTAGAGGGACAAAATAGGTAGCATTTTGTTTTAGAAGCGTATATTGTGGGTAAAGTGAAGCATTGGCAATCAGAAAGATTTTCTTGTATAAGTCGTCATCGAGGATATAAGCGCACGGTAGGCGAGGGACAAAGACAAAGCCGTCTTCTTGAATAATGACGTTAAAAGAATTAGTATAGCTGGTTTCCCCCTGCATTAAAGCCCCTAGAGCCATGTTTAGGCTCTGGAGCAGGTAAGATTGCAGGAAAGATTGGTTCAGCACATCACGAGATTGTGAGGTCATTACCGAACCTCCTTGATACCATTTGCTTTGAAGTAAACGTTATATTTTACTTCGCAGGCTTGTAGGGTGTCAAATTGAATCATGGATTGAAACGCTGGAAGCTCAATCGTATCTTCGAATTTTACTTGGAAAGGGTCTTGCCCTTCCTGTACAAACCATGCTTTATAGGCTACGATTTCTCCTGTTGGTTTTCCTTCTTCAAACCGTTGTTGTGGTTCAAGTTCGGTACTAAGTGAGTAAATCGGTTGTTTTTGACTGATAATTTTATCAGCCAATGTAGTTGTATAACCACCTTTTGTTGTTTTCATTTTAAACGCCATAGGGTTGTTCCTCCTTTATTATTGAGAAATAATACGAATGAGACTTGCTCGGTTTTGGTCGTGAGCTGGACGTAGTTGCTCTAGTTATGTATCACCTCCTTATTACTAAGGAGAATGAGACAACCAAACGCAAAGTTATTTGTTAAATTTTTAATTTTTTTATAAAAAATCCAGTGACAGAGACACTGGATTTGAGGTATTAGCGATAACTTTTTAATAAAGGAGCTAATTTTTTTAGTGCTTTACAATAATGAGATTTGACAGTTACATCACTCATTTTCTTGTAATGTTCAGTGATATAGCGAGCCGTTTCTTTATAGCTTGAACCTTGTTCCGCTATCATTTCAACAATCTTACTGTCAATTTCTGATAGGGATGCTTTAGCTTCACGAATAGCTTGTCTTAACTCCGCTAGGATTAAAGCTTCTTCGGGATTCAAATCAGAACTTGCAACTACTTCATAGCGTTCACGTCGTTTACCGTCATTACGAGATATGCTTTCTTCCATACTTCGTTTATGGTGGTATCGGTCACGCCGTTCTGCATTACTTTGTTCTTGTTGAAGCAAACGAGTTACTTCATTCCAATTTTTAGCTTTAATAGCTTCTTTGATTTTACGCTCACGGCGTTCTTGTACTTTATTGCTCATAATGATGAGCTCCTTTCCGTCCTTGGACAGAAGGAAACAAAATGAGCAAATATTGAACGCTGAGTATGCTAAAAGGCACAACAAAGAAACAGCGAAACAATTCTATGCAAGACATGACCTTTATCGTCATATCATCATATTTGTTTCAATCTGTCCTTTGATGGCCATCAATTTGGACTATTAAAATTTTTATCAAGAGTTTTTCTTGATATATTCAGTATAAGGCATAATGTTCTTTTTATTTTTTTACTTCTTTTTTTACTTCAATAAACTAATTTGTAAAACGAAGTGCAAAAACTAGGCGATTCACCTAGTTTTTTTAAAGAGCAAATTTTCGTATCTCTTCTTCGCTTAATAGTTTAATAAATGCTTGTTGAACTCTATCTAAAGCCGAAGCCATTGCGAGTAATTCCTCGTTTAATTGTTCTTGGAAATAGTATGTTACTTGTGTATTATTCGTCAATAATCCCTCAATATAGCGAGTGACATTTGTATTATCTAAATTGATATCATAGAGTTCAACTAAATCAACAAGGTCGATGTCGTTTATTCCCTGAGAGGCAATTTTTTCAATACGTTTCTTATCCTCTAGTGAAAATCTTGTTGGCTCTAATTGAATAGTGTGCCTTTCTTGAATTGGTCTTGTTGCATAAGGGTTGGAAACCCAACTGATAATTTCATCAAAAGTTCTTTCCTCAGTCCTTTCTATATCATTGGATTGATAAATATTAATGCCTAGATTTGCCAACTCTTCTTTAGAATATTTTTGATATAACTCTGTGATATCCTTACCTTGACTGAGTAATTTCATACAGTCCTCAGATATCTGTTTGAATTTTACTCCATCTATTTGTTGACCACCAGTCATACTAAACGAAGAGGTTGTTCTTCCTTTTTGAGAAATAACTAACGGGACGGATGTAAGGTAAGATTTTGGAATATTCTCTTTATACATTCTTTTCTAATATATCATTTACCATAAATCCGATATTAAACAAGGGATTTTCTTTGAGTTTTTTTATTAGATTAGGGATAATTTCTGTCGAAACATTATCATACCACCATTTATTGATGAGAGGATCAATGTTTTCTTGCCTAAATGTTGAGGGTATGTCATTTCCGCCTAATTCAAATAGGATACCACAGACATTAACTTCAAATGATTTAATTAAATTATCCCCTAACATCAACCAAAGAATATCAAACATTTCTTCAAAATCAATGACAGTCAATTCATTGATGGTACGGGTTCTAAAACTTCTAGCGGGGTTATAACTTTTTCCACCAACCCATACGTCAATGTCATCTTTCTTGTGAAAAGTATCCATTTCAGTTTCAGTAGAAATCATAAATCTTTTTCTTTGAATATTGAAATTTGCAAATGTCTTGGCAATACTTAGACAACTTGATTGGATTGAAATTAAATCATCACTCATGAAAGAATATAGTTTTTCATCTACAGCCTCTAAATCTCTATATAAAATAGAACTGAAAAAAATAATGAAACAGATTCTCAATAAACTCATCTAACTCTCCAAAAACGATATACGTATAGCTCGAAGCGGTTAGAGCATTTAAATAAACTAACATCGAACTCGTAATTGGTCGCTTACCACTTTCAACTTGACTAACTTGACCTGCATTGCCTAGTTCGCTTTTGTGTAATATTGTATTTTTTTCTTAAATTTTTTTGATACGAGTAGGTATTTCTTGTGAATAATTTTTCTTCAAAAAAATTTCATATATAATCCCCCTATAATCATGGAAAAGTAGAAAGTAGTAAAAATAGTTGTTATCCTAGTTGATTAAAAAAATCTCTGATTTCCTCATCTTTTATAAAATAATATATAATTTTTCCCTCTCTTCTAGTATCCAAGATGTTTTGATTGGCTAGTTTACGAAGATGGTGGGAGGCAGATGCCATACTGAGATTTAGTAAACAGGCTATATCGCAGACACAGAGTTCTTCAACAGCAAGGAGATAAAAGATGATATTTATCTGTTTATTATCGGTAAACTTTGATAAAAATACGAAGTGATTTTTTTGGACTTTTTTTCCTTTTCAAGGTAGTTCGTTGCGGTTGTAACATTTTTGTTGATTTATAATATTCACTTGGCATATACTATCTTTTTTTCATAATTTTTTTCTCCTAGCCGAACACAGTCCTTAGCATGTCAAAAGCTGTTGTTTTCAATCAGGATATACATCCCCAATCCTAAATAAACAACGGCAATAAACCATCTGCTATATTTTTTTCCAAAGTTTCTCCAACAGAAGGGACTTGTGCCAATTTTTGGGCAGAAAAACCAAGAGATAAATCATGACTAGAAAAAGTAAGTAAAGCCACTATCAAATTCGCTAAATTTAAGGTAATAAAATATGGGACAAAAAAACACCAATATTGTCAGCACCACAACTTGCAAAAAGTAATCATAGCGACTAAAAAAATCAGGTTTTTTTATTATCTTTGCGCAAACCATCTTTTGCAATAGCTTCTCCATCAGAATCTCCTAAAAAGCAAAACTTTGAGTCCTAGGAAAATTGGAATCAAACCGAGCAAACCTAAAATCTCTTTACTAGGAATATAATTTAAGACAAATGCAAAAAAAGTAAACTTAGCAATATTAGACTAACAGAGCCTAGAAATTGTCCTAAATAGATGTTAATGATGTCTTTTTCTGCTTTTTTTCTTTTGGCAAAAAAATAACATTAGGATAATAAGTAAGTCTACGGCTGTCCCAGAATACAGGATTATTGAAGTAACAACATTTTTGAATCATAAAATACCTCATTCAAATATTTTTTTGAATGTATTTTAACATTAAACTTTGTAGATGTCAACTTCAGCTCCATCAAAAATATAGATAAGAAGGTAGTGTACCAAACATTAAAAAGCTCTGCCATCGAAATGATAGCAGGGCTTAATTTCAATATCTAAATGATATATTTATCTAAAAAAAGGTAGAGATTGAACTGAAATGTATTGAAATTGGAAAAAGAAAAAAACGCTTGAAATCAGCGTTTTTTCTTCTGTATTGATTCGTATTGAATGCTTACTTCACTTCTGTAAACACAACGTGTTTGCGAAGTTTT
>BNJU01002216.1_pt1 | contig 22364 bp, 29 predicted proteins | sample 8539281 | NCBI WGS metagenome assembly BNJU01 (sample SAMD00202456, study PRJDB9452) | human saliva metagenome | isolation source: human saliva | place: Japan
CAGTTGTTTATTGTTGATATTCAAGAGTTTTCGAGGCAATGAGTTGCAGTTCTGACACGAAGTAAGGAAACAAGACCAGAGAATAGAGCGATGGTCACCGTTAAAGCCGATACACAGCGAACACCGCACCAATGTTCAACGCTTAACAACCATCGCCCTCAGATGAAACAAGTTTTCCACCGATCTCCGTGATTTTGCTGAAAACATTATTATCACCATTCGCGTTGATTAATCCTTGCAACCATGATAACCCGAAACGCGCTCATACCAGCTCAAAAACAACCTTATTTACACCTGAATCACCACGGTTGGCGACAGTTCCCTTTACCCAAGGTATGTTCTCGTTCTTCAGTAACAGCCAGCAGAAAAATCCATCACTTGATCATCCAACCTTAGGCAAGAAATTGTTAAAGTTCGCAACCATCTCTTCCATCATCTGAATTGATTTCCATTATGACATCTTTATTCTTAATTTTTCTTCATCACCACCACTAAGCCCAGCTAGAAACATTCAGAGAGCGATCGCCTGGAGATTACTGAGAGATTAACGGAATATCAGAAGGTCGAGGGTGTGAAGAACCACGAGATTGTCATCAGAGTGCACGTTGCTGACGGTCTCACCATAAGTGCCGCGCAGTCCAGCATTATACCCCGCTTCCACACCACACCATCCCGTTATCCGGGCGTGAGTTAAATAGCTGTACCCCTTCCTTGGGTCATGCACGACCACTTCAATATTATGGTTCAGCACTGACCAGCCACCAAAACATATCACCATTAAAATATAATCATTCACAAACACACCACTGCCCATATTGCACAGTGCCGTTACCACCATTCAGTGACCACGCTGGTCACGGTGCCTGTCAACCTGCTCCACCACCTCTGTTAACCCACTACTCCACTTATCCCAGCTTCTCTCTCTTCTGTTATTTTAAATTTTAAATACATACCTTGCTCATTGTTTTTCGTCATTGGGAGAACCACCAACGTGTTTCTGGTATACAGCCAGTTTCATCATCAGTTACCTTACTCACAAAACATCACGCTGATGGGTTCGGTAACCACCGATTATTATGATAATCCGCGAAGACAGGTCCCTTCAGATACCGATACTGGTCTCAGCAACTACACAGTCTCCTGTCCTTTACACCGACCGTTATTAGCAGCAATAACCGAACAGGTCAACGCAGTGGTCAGTCCGAACATCATCGATTTCTGCTTTACGTTCATCTGTTAATTATTGAACGCAAACAACCACCGAACCGTCATTCACGAACGCCTCTGCTCACCAGCAATGCGTTAAAATACACCGCCTTTCCGTTTTCGTGCCTCGCCGTAACATGTCTGTCTGTGCCGTGCCTGTTGCCGCTCATTTCGAGTTTTTGCAACGCCACACCGCTGTTCAGTAAAGCCCTGGCCATGAATCCTGAACCCACACCACAGCCCAGACCATTATCCGACAGCATTTCGTTATCAGATCAACACATTGTAACCATTATTCGACAACTTGTCCCATCACAGCCAGTCGCTAACGAAGACCGTTTGTTGTCGGTTACCAGCAGTTTGTCTTTTCCCGCAGCGATAGCTGTGTTCCAACGCATGGCGCAAATAAATCGACACCGGCATGCGATTTGTTGGCAAACACCTGTACCTCATCTGCGGTCACCGAGGTCAAAACAATATTTTAACTGGTCGCAGCAATTCACCGCACCCCTGCCGGCGAAAGTTCATCATCACCGTTTTCACCCTCGACAGCCTGACAGCATGTCGTCACGTTAACATCAATATCTTTCATCTCCGAACACGTCATCGATTTTGTTCGCGCCCAACACCTTCATTCGCTGGATAAAGTCGCGTTCTTTCTCTAAAGAACATTACAGAGTTTATTTGCGTGTAGCACTGGAACCATTCTGTCTGAATATCGTCAGGTTAATCTCACGAGTTTCACCGATGATTAATTTGCACCATACCATATAACAATGCCCCGTGACAACAACTCTGGTCAATAAAAACCGTTTACCGATACGTTATTCTTCTTCGTACCCCAACCAATGAGTGAACTTTCACAACATTTCAGTCACGCCACGGCAATTTTCCTTGAGAACCATCATCGCAGTCCTGCCAGACAACGCCCAAAGCATTTTAATTAATTACATATCGAATCAGACTAACTATAAAATGATTGTCAGCAGTTACCCAGATTTTGTCCGTCTCCAGCGATATCTGTCTGGGTCCAAGGTGGCAATCATTCATTGCCGCCAAGAAACGATTGGTTTCTTCTCCAAAATACCGCCAGTTAGTCTCCACGAACACTATAACTGTCCCACGGACAACAAACCACTCCCCACCCCACCAGATCTCATCCGTGCTCATTATCTCTCCTCAATCAACGGTTCTGTTCACCAGTTAGGTTTTGATTGTTTATGAGCACCAGCGGCCTCATCGCCGGGTTTCCTCCCCGTCACGCAGCCCTGCAGTAAGACGCAGCGAGTTCACGCCCGGACCAGCCGGTCCGATGCCGCGACCACGCCTGTCGCCCGCCGTGACAGCTGGCGATGGATCGCATCAGCGGCTCCGTGATCACCAGAGCCTGCCGTCTCGAGACGACGAGACAGCATTTCAGACGGTCCCACCCCTGATTAGAACCACCGCCTCTCGGTCTCGTGGGCCGAGATTCTTCTCCACCCCTGCCTGTCAATCACTTGGGATCAAATCTGCTGACAGACCCAGTTCACAGGCCACCAGTGAAGTTCACAACGCTGGCTCACCAGAACCACCGCCCCCGCCAGATCATTCTCAACCTCGCACCGGAGTCTCGTGCCTGATGTCCTTATGACAGAGGCTGGCACCATCAAACCTGAGCTTCTCAAGATTTTCAACTGTGGCGCAGAGACTAAAATGAGCTGGTTCTTCAATAGTACCGCATGGCCTGAGTTCGTTACATCCTCAAAAAGCCAGACAATATTTTTCACCATCATTATAGTTATAAGAATAGTCGACCGTTGCAGTGATGACATACGTTGTTTCCCACAGAATCAAAGATCATTGGCAGTTCGAACTGTACATGGCTTTCATGATAAGTACGTCCAGATTGACGACGACCGTTCCAGCTCATTGCGAGACACACCAGCCACGAGACGTCAGGTGCGAAAGAACAAACTTCACATTCGCCGTAGTCCCGGTTGCCTGAGTTCTTCACCGGTGACGGTCGCCTTTGAAAGTCCGGAAGAACACACCCCTCCGTGACAGCCTGCCGTCCGCCCGACTCTTGACATTGCTCCAGGCCGAGACTTCCGACAGCAGACGCAGCATCAGTACACCACCTCGAAACCCGGCGGACGACAGTCCACATCAGTGTTCCTCATTACAGCGGTTCGGCACCAGCCCGGCTGCGCATGACAGTTCACCTGCCCGTATTCGTCATGCTTTCTCGATCGGGTACGAAGACCAGTTAGCTGGTAGCCACGACCTGAAAGCCGGCGTTTATTTTCCTGAAGATAGCGGCACCAGTGGCCACCAGTGCCAGGAAACAGGCACGGCAGGCTCATCTACGGATGTGTCACCGGAGTCCCTCGACAACGGCCTCGCCGGTGCCTGGTCGTCTCTGCGCATCATGGTGGCATTGAGCGCCATCGTCAGCTCCACCATGTGGCTGTTCCGTTCGATATCGACGCAGCGACGATGTTTGCTGGTCCAATCCTGTAGCAACCACAGGCCTGCCTGATGGAAGGACTCCGAAGGAGGTCTCGCCTGCGCAGCCTGCCTCCCCGGCCAGGCGTCAACACAGCCCGATGTTGCCGGCGAGAGCCACCGCGCCGACAGCGCCGGACCTGAAGCGCAAGAGAGATTTTCGTTATCAACGACGGCTGCACACTGACCAGAGGCACCAGGGATAGTGACTCGTGGGCAGTTCGCTGTGACGATCTCATTATTCACTTAGTTGAATGCGCTGTCGAGTTTATTACCGAGCCGCAGCGACAGCGAGCGTCTGGTTTGTTCACAACAACATCTCGGTCGGAATTTCACGGCCCGCTGTTTCGACCCGATGAGCAGCACGATACGCCAGTCCTCGAGTCACCTGTGCCCGCACGAAGAGCACCACGGTCTGAGGGCTACTTTCCTCCGGACTTCGACTGACAACCGCCGCCTGCCGCGAGTTGCCACGCCACGACGGTACGTCACATCCTCTCTTTGAACCCCATTCTCATAACGCTCATTCCCGATCAACACACAGCCCATAAACAAAGCTCGAGCCGGGTTTGATCCGATGTTCAAACTGTCCGCCAGCAGAGCACGGTTGTTAAAATGTCCCATAAAGTCAACTCTTCCAGCCTTGTGGTCTTCCAACCAGTCATCAGTCATCAACCGAGCTTGCCCAGTTGTCTTCATTTCCGTCTGCTTTTTACCTGCACTATTTTCCTTCGAACAGAGCCTGCTAGCTGAATATAAAGTCCCAGTAGAAAACGTTTGCTTCCTCATTACACTTTAACTTGAGATGAGGCAACTATTTTTAAAGCCGATCAGATTGAGTCGGGCTGGCGTTGCTCGCTGTTGCGGGTAACAATGCATACCCGCTGAAGACCGCGCACCAGAAAGAGCCGTGCTCACGCCAGCAGGCCAGAACAGCCTGACGCCATCAAGAGGTACAGCCGACGTTCCACGGGAGCAAAGAATTAATTCGCGTCCGGGAGGCCTCAACCAGTTGCCGTCACCCCTGTTGTAAATGCACAGTCTCATCTTTCTTTCCATCGGGCACGCGCGACCGATCGAAAGACGCCCATCTTTACACGGTCATATCGACCACTCGACGACGTGAACATGTTCCAAAGAAATAACGACCGAGAGCACCGTTAACCGCGTCAGACCATCATTTGTTCCAGACGATATCCGCAATCATCAAGAAGACGTTGAACCGTTATCAACCGAGCGGATTGCCAGCACGGTCGTCATCTTCGGTCAACTTGTTTATCCGCGCCCGCCATAGCGGAGGCATCCCGACTTCGATTTCAACATAAGCTTTAACCATTTTCAGCGAGGTTTTGAAGTCTGAACCGATGGTATCTCCCAGACAAACCCGCCCATACGAATTAGATCGAGAACCAGACCACCTGTTCATCATTTTCCCGAAGACTTCAGCAGTTTGCCCGACGCCAGATACCGCCGGTCTTTCTGGCCGTCGATCGCACGACGAATGCCCGCATCGACATACCCGATCAACTTCTTAGACGAGAGATGGAAGAAGAACTCATCTTCCCACAGAGATTGTTCGACCGTCTGGATAACCACGCCGATTGTCACGCGGCTGCACCATCTCCTGAAAGCCACTGAGGCTGGCCTGAACGAGTTCTCCGACGGTCGAGCATGTCTACATCGACGAGTTCTCCCCACTGGATCTGGTATGACAACGATCGACCGCCCGAGCGAACACTCGGCACTGCGTGAGACCACCACGATCACGCCTGCCCACCAGCCAACCAGGTTAAAATTTGCCATAGTCCGTCACATTAACTGCGTCTGTCCTTCGGCTGCAGATACAAAAGCTTTTCCAGATTACAGCAGAAATCGAGCGTTGATTGGCCCTTCGGCTTCATCTTTAGCCCTGTGGGTTCGATACCGTCGGTGTTCGACAGCGCCCGCCTGCGGCGCAGGGTGCCCCAGCTGCAGGAATGTTGAGCCCGTAGAGCCAATGATTTCACGCCCGAGATATCTCTTCGCATTTCGAGAATTTGAATTTATCATCTCAGTTCACGATCATCTGATTGTAGCCGATATTGTCACTGTTCTCAGCCCAGCGCTGGCGGATGATGATCTCGGCTTCTGGCACCGTTGAGCCTGCCACACACTGAGAGCCATGATCCCAGGCAGGCTGCAGCAAGATGACTTCAAAAACAGGGTACATGAAAGTGCCCCCAGTTTTCCACCACTGCGATGGTTATTCGTTCAGACAGATTCTCCCGAGCTGGCAAGAACAGCCGACAAAACCATCCCCACAGCCTGAAAGATTACGTGCTTGTTTCAAACCTTATTTCAGACGGCTCATCGGTGCACCAGACCCCATTCACCACAGCCTCGGTCGGCGGTCGGCACTGCAGGCCAGAGTCAGCGCACCAACCGTCCAATGGTGCCAGCCCCTGCACGCTGCCACCGCGGGTCATCTGATATTCCAGTTATCTGCCCAGGCTGCGCTGGCGCCATACTGATCTCACAGCCTGCCTGGCTTATTCTACTATACCATATTTTGAGGAGAAAGACTATCTGTATTCTAGGTGTGACTTTGACGCAAGTATGGTAAAATGTTAGTAAGAAAATGATAGCTTAGAATGAGGAAAGTATCATGTTAGGATTAAGCTTTAATGGAACTTGGCGCAACTACCAAAAACAAGCCTTGGATAAATTCCAAGAATACCAAGCAGATGGCATGTTCACCTTGTGGCAGCACCAGGATCTGGCAAGACAACCATTGGTATCGAGTTGATGGCTCGCTTTGATAAGCCTGCTCTAGTCTTGGTACCGACAGTTACCATTCGGGAACAGTGGGTAGATAGGATTCGCCAGGCCTTTTTAGAGGATGAGGACCAGATCACAAGTCTCGTGTCTCAAAATCTCAAGGACATGAAGCAAATCACCATCGCCACCTACCAAGCCTTTCATAGTGCTATGCAACAGGTACAATCTCAAGAAGATAACGGCGAGGTTGAGGACTTTGTAGGTTTTGACCTGTTTGCCAGACTCAAGGAAAGGGGTGTCGAAACCCTCTGTCTGGACGAATGCCACCATTTGAGAAATGAATGGTGGAAAAGTCTAGAAGATTTCCGTAAGAAATATCCGCAACTACAGGTCATTTCTCTTACAGCAACTCCTCCCTATGATAGTGAACCAGAACTCTGGGATCGCTATCTCCAGATGTGTGGCGAGATTGACCAAGAAATCACAGTACCAGAACTGGTCAAGGAGGAGACCCTCTGTCCTCACCAAGACTTTGTCTATATCTGTTTTCCGACTAAGGAAGAGGACAAGCGCCTGGAGGAGTTTGAAGATACCAAGCGGCAGTATGTCAGCCAACTAGTCGTTGATCCTGACTTCCAAGAGCTGATTCGGAGTTCCAAGGTCCTCAAAGGGAAATTTCATCAGATATGCTCCTTGAAGATCCCAAGTATCTCTCGGCCATCCTCATTTATCTTCATTCTCAAAAGCTAGAAATCCCTCACTACTTAAAGGATCTCATTGGCAGTAAAAGCCTTCCATCGCTGAACTACTACTGGATGGAGGTCCTTCTCCAAGGAGTTCTCTACCAGACGCCTGATTGGTATGAGGCAAGGCCCGACTATATCAAAGAGATAGAAAGGGACATGAAAGCTAGAGGTTTGATTGATAAACGCCAGCTTTTCTTGGTTCGAAATAAGATCAATGATCAAATTCTCAATCAATCCTTGGGGAAATTATCTGGAATTGCTGATATCTTTGCGACCGAGTATGCTAGCCTCGGAAAGGACTTGAGACAACTAGTCCTAGCAGACTATATCCGTAAGGACTTTGCTAACTATCTAGGGGATGATCAGGCTCCCATCAGTCAACTGGGGGTTCTCCCTTACTTTGAAAGCATTCGTCGAAGTGCTCAGAAACAGGGGATTTCTGTTCCCCTAGCAGTGCTTTCGGGAAGTGTGGTTATCGTGCCAACTAGTGTTAGGGAGGAACTCCAAGCACTCTTGCCAACAGTCGCTTTGACCTTCTCAGCCATTGGTCAACTAGATCCAGATGCTTATCTTCAGGTAGGTTTTCCCTCAACCTGTAAAGGTATGGTAGGAGCCGTAACTGAGCTCTTTCAAAGGGGTGCCATCCAGGTCTTGATCGGGACCAAGTCTCTCTTAGGTGAAGGGTGGGATGCGCCTTGTGTTAATTCTCTGATCTTAGGTAGTTTTGTGGGGAGCTTTATGCTCAGTAATCAGATGCGAGGGCGTGCCATTCGTGTCTGGTCAGGTCATCCAGAAAAGACCAGCAATATCTGGCATCTGGTAGCTATCAAACCCCTATACAAAAATCTTTTCTTGAGGGAAAAGGAAAATGAAGAGGAAGTAGATAAGGATAATTCCTATCAAGATTTACTCAATCTAAGTCGCCGGATGGAGCACTTTCTAGGTTTATCCTATAAGGAGGATACCATCGAGACAGGGCTGGATCGCTTGGACTTTCCTAAAGCTCCCTTTAAGAAAAGTAAGATTAAAGCCTATAATCAGAAAATCAAGGAATTGTCCAAGGACCATGTACCTCCCTTCGCAAAAAAATGGCAGGAGGCATTAGTAGTTGCGGATAAATTGGAGATTGTCAATGAGGTAGCAACCGATCGCAAGCAAATCCCTCTCTTGACACTGGTTGATGCTGAAAAGTGGGTTCGCTATTCTTTCTTATTGATTGCAGTTAATCTCCTCCTCTATCTTTTTAAAACAAATGGTATTCGTCTTGCTTGGTTAACGACTATTAGTCTTATCTTGCTTACTATTGCTCTGGTCCGTTATTTCTTTTACAAGAGTCCTTATGTACGTCTACGTCAGGCGGGTGAAGGTATTCGTAATGCCATGCTAAAGATGGGGCATCTTTCCGATGATCAGTCGCGCGTGCAGGTGGAAGAAGATAAGGATAGCTATTGCATTTTTGCCTATCTCAAGGGTGCCAGTATGCGAGATAAGGAGCTCTTTTCTCAGACCTTAGGGCGAATTCTTTGCACCCTGTGGACAATCAACGCTACCTCTTAGTAGCAAAAAAAGCACCAGCAGGTCAATCCAAGTATTTTGTAGTTCCTAGCCTCTTTGAAAAGCGCAAGGAAGAAGCTCAGCTCTTTCTAGACGCAATCGCACCTCAGCTAGGTGATTACCAGTTAGTCTACACCCGCAACGAAGCAGGCAGAAAAATCCTGCTCGAAGCCAGACTCAAATCCTAGCCAACAAAAATGACCGCCTCATCACCAAGAAGAAGGTCAAAAGTGCTTTGAAGTAGGGAGAAGCGAGCGTTTTCTACTAGGAATATGATATAATAATAGCAAAGAATATGGTCCCAGAAGGAGAAATATAGATGCAGGTAAATCCAGAACTGGAAATAGAAAAACAACTGATAAACCAGCTGGTAACTGGTGAAAGCCAATGGACTTATAGAGAAGACCTAAAAAAGAAGAACAACTATGGGACAATTTCTTTGAGAAACTAGCCCAAAACAACGTTGCTCTGCTAGCAGACCATCCCTTGACTGAGCAGGAAAAACGCCAGATCCAGAACCAACTCAACTTTGTCAGCTACTATGATGCTGCCAAGTGGTTGGTCGGAGAAAATGGCATTGCCAAAGTCGAGGTTCAAAGAGAAGATGCAAGCCTAGGCACCATCCGTTTGTCAGTCATTTGGCGTGACAATATCGCAGCAGGAAAGTCTAGCTACGAAGTTGTCAATCAAGTCCAACGGGAAAAAGTAAATCCTCTGGATCAAGACCGTAGATTGGATGTTACTCTTCTCATCAATGGCTTGCCTATGATTCAAATCGAGCTCAAGAGTTCCCAAGCAGCATTTATCGATGCCTTTCACCAGATTAAAAAATATGATCGTGAAGGGAAGTTCCGTGGCATCTACTCTAGCTTGCAGATGTTTGTTGTGACTAACAAGGTCGATACTCGCTATATCGCTGCAGCTCGTGAAAATAAACTCAATAAGCAATTTCTAACTAAGTGGGTGGATAAGGACAATCATCCTGTGGCAAACCTGACTAGCTTTGCTCACGAAGTCCTTTCTATCCCTCGTGCGCATCAGATGGTCATGCAGTATTCTGTCATTGATGATAGCAAGAAATCTCTCATCCTCTTGCGTCCCTATCAGATCCACGCCATCGAAGCGGTGCAGGAAGCATCACGTCAGCAAGCATCAGGCTATGTTTGGCATACGACAGGTTCAGGAAAGACCTTGACCTCTTATAAGGTAGCTCGCAATCTCCTTCAAATTCCATCTATCCAAAAGACGATTTTTGTCGTTGACCGCAGGGACTTGGATCAACAAACCACATCGTCCTTCCTCTCATATGCGACCAATGATGTCATTGATATCGATGAGACGGACAATACACATGATTTGGTCAAGCGCTTAGGAAGTAATGATAAGCGTGTCGTGGTGACCACTATCCAGAAAATCACCACCATGATGCGCAAGTTTGACCAAGGTCTTTACCAACGAGATGCGGACAAAATCAAGGGACTCCGAGTGGCCTTTGTCGTGGATGAATGCCACCGTGCTGTGACACCACAAACACAAAAGGACATTAAAGCCTTTTTCCCACAGTCTCTCTGGTATGGATTTACAGGCACGCCTATCTTTAAGGAAAATAAACGCCAGCAGGTCGGTGACCTCGCCCAAACCACCCAGCAACAGTATGGAGACCGTCTCCATGAGTATACGGTCAAGGAAGCCATCCATGACGGAGCTGTCCTAGGCTTTAAGGTAGACTATCGCAATACCCTCATCACAGACCAGTCTGAAAATGAAATACCAGATACCGTCTATGAGAATGAGGAGCACATGCTGGAAGTCTTGGACGCCATTATCAATAAATCACGCCAACGGCTAGGCTTCCAAAAAGGAGTGGGCAATACCTACAATGCCATCCTGACTGTCAAGTCCATCCCTCAAGCCCAAGCCTACTATGACCTTCTCAAAAAAGTCAAGGCTGGACAGACACGGGTCAGGGTATCTGAGAGAGTCAAGATGGTCCTTCCAGACTTTCCAAAGGCGACCATCACCTACTCTGTTACGGAGAATGAAGAAGACTCAAGAGCCAACCAAGACCACATGAAGCAGGTCTTAGAGGACTATAACCAAGAGTTTGATACTCACTTTACTATGGCGGATCTTCGTGGTTTTAATACCGATGTCAATAACCGCCTTGCGCGTAAGCAAGACAAGTATCTCTATCGCAATGAGCAGTTGGACTTGGATATCGTGGTCAATCGTCTCCTAACGGGATTTGATGCCCCTTGTCTATCGACCCTCTTTATCGACCGCAAGCCCATGCAACCGCAGGACTTGATTCAGGCCTTTAGTCGAACCAATCGTATCTTTGATTCTAGTAAGACTTATGGCCATATCATCACATTCCAAAAGCCTCTAGCCTTTAAGGAAGCAGTCGATAATGCCCTCAAGCTTTACTCAAATGGTGGAGAAAATGATGTCCTAGCTCCTAGCTGGGAAGAGGAAAAGAAAAACTTTCTGCGGAGTTGCAGTGATTTCCGAAATCTAATCACCGATGATCCTGAGGAAGGACTCCGAATCGAGCAGATTTCTACACCTGAGTTGAGAAAAATCGCCAAAGCCTATCAAGGATTTGATAAATATCTAGCTTCTATCCGCGTATATAAAGAGTATGATGAGGAAGAAATCTACGCCCAGACAGGACTCGGCGCAGAAGAGTTGGAAGTTTATCTTGGCTTTTATCAGAATATCCTAGCAGAGTTGAAAAGTCGAATTGAAGATGATAACGACGATGGCGAACCACTTGATATCCACTATGAACTAGAGTCTATCCAAGTAGATGAGATCAACTACGCCTATATCCTGACCTTGATCCAAAGTCTGCTCGACCAAGAGCAAAGTCAGGAAAAGAGTCTCAGCGCACAGGATAGAGAAGCAGTGGATACTTATATCCAAAGCCTTGAGAAGACCAATCTAAATCTTGCACAAATCATCTCAGAACTTTGGCAAGAAGTACAGGCAAAACCAGACCGCTACAGAGGTCAATCCATCGCCAATATCCTAGACCAGATGATTGAAGCGGTCATCCAGCAGCATATCCAAGACTTTAGTAAGACTTGGTACGTGGGTGAAGATGAACTCCGCTACTATGTCAATCACTACCGCAAGGGAGCTAAAAAACAACTAGGAGAAAGCCAACTGACCAAGAGTCAGCGCTACAAGGACTATAAAGTTGAGGTGGCAGATGCCCTCAACCCGCTCCTCTATAAAAACACATCAAAGAAGCCTATACCCAACTGATCGAAGAGGTGATTGAGCCATTGAGGGTTGGGAGGTAGGAGAATATCGGAGAAAAATGGCGGATACAATATTGATTTTAGAAAACGGCTTTGATTTAGCCATGGGTCGAAAAAAACAAGTTATAATGATTTTTTTAGAGTTTGCTGAGAAACTGTTTTGCTGAAAAAGAGATTCAGTTAGAGGATTTTCTTTATAGCAATCAGATTGATATTGAAAAAGTACAGAAATAATTTATATATTCAATTTATTAATGAGAATAAGTTTAAACTTGGAGATAATTGGTCAAATCTTGAAATAATGATTTCCCAACTTGCTGAAGCAATAGATTTTTCCGACTAAATTCCGATAAGTTATATTACGAAAACGGTGAATTATACCCAAAATATGCTGGCACATTTCATAAAAATGATGAATGAAGAGGAAATTCTGCTTCAAAAATATTCATCGGTACCATTATGTTTTAAACTTTATTATAGCTCTGGATGGGATAAACTAGAGAGAGAATTAGCTATATCAGAATTAAATAATCTTTTATTAATCATCTTGATTTACTGACTGAGCTCTTAGAAATTTACCTTTCTTATAGAGACTATATAGACTTTGAAGTTGAACAAATTATTCCTAGTGAGACAGCGTTAGACGCTATCGATAATATTTCAGAGTCTAGTGTAATTAGTTTCAATTATACACCACACCAAATAAACTATATAATATTTCTTTAGAAAAAGACCCATTTTATACATGGTGAAATTGATCTAAACAGAAGTAAATCAGAAATAAATACAATGGTCTTTGGTATAGAAGATAAGGGAATGAGGTCAATTCTGATTTAATACCTTACCAAAAAAATACTATCAACGTATTGTTAAAGAAACTGGGAACTTATATGAAAAATTTTTTATTTATACAAAAATTATCAGATTAAAGAGTGACAGTTTCAAAAGAATATTATTGTGTTTGGACACTCGGTTGATCCACTTGATAAGGAGATATTTGAAAAAAATGTTTTGAAATAGCCTATTTAAAAAGATATAATTATCGATTTATTTTTACATACTATAACGAGTCTGCTAAACGGTCTATCGTTAAGAATTTAGCTATCATACTAGGAAAAGATAAACTTGTTGAATTAACCGGGAATGGAAATGTTGTATTTATTAAAAAGCGATGATGTTGATGGGATGAGAGAAGCACTATTGGATTAAATTATCTTTGAATAATAGCAAGTTGCAATAATATTATTAACATCTGATACTTAAAGGAAATGACAACAAATGGATAATATAATTACATTTCTTAATTCTCAGTTTATTAGTTCCATGATAGGGGCTTTACTAGGTGCTGGTGTAGTGGTACATGTTGCAAAAGCTGCAAAAACAAGCAGCAACTTAAACAGCTACAAGATGAACATAAGTTACAACGAGAATTTTTTTGAAAAACAAGAAGAGAACGAAAGAGAACGTATTTTCTTACAGTATACAATTGAGAGAGCAGAGCGTTCGTATGAGATATTGAGTGATTTGAGGACTGCTAAAAATTTATTTGCAGATTCAATATTTGAATTCTTAAAGATGAACCCTAAAGAAGTAGAATCAGATGAAGATATTGAGTTTGAAAAAAATTTTTTTCCGTTATTATATTCAAATTATTTGCTACCTAAATATGATTCAATTATAAAATTAAGAGATTTATTATTGCTAACTCTGGTTATTCAAGATGATATCGAATTATCTAGGTTAAAAGAAGAGGTTCGTAAAGAAGTTGCAATATTTGTAGATTATCACCAAAAAAATTAATCGAGTGAAGAGTTTTGAAGATTATCAAGAAGTTGCTGATGACTTTATGAAAAATCTAAATTAGCTGAAAAATGTGATGAATTAAGAACTTATTTAACGAAGTATATAACGAAACTACATTTAGGTTAGTTTCTCCAGAGAAGATGGCAGAAAAAAATAATAAAACAAGAATATAATGTATCTAATTTAAAATTTAAAATAGTAAGAAAGCAGGATAGGGATGGAGAAACCAAAAATTAGGTTTGGAAAAATTTAATAACAAGTGGAAAAAAATAAATTAGACAAGGTTGTTGACTTTTTCGATAACCAGCGTATTCCTATAGACTCAGGTGAGCGTAAAGCTGGTCCTTATCCTTATTATGGAGCTAGTGGAATTATTGATTATGTAGATGGTTATATTTTTAATGGCGAGTATGTTTTGTTAGCTGAGGATGGTGCGAATATAATATTTAGAAGTAGTCCGATTGCTTATTTAACAAAAAGGAAAATTTTGGCTAAACAACCACGCTCATATTATGAAGATGAAAACAGGTTCTAATGAATTCTTGATACAATTATTGGAAAAGAAGAATTATGAAAAATATAATACTGGAACTGCGCAGCCCTAAGTTGAATGGTGAAGTTGTCAAAAAATAACATTGCACTTTCCTTCTGATGAAGAACAATCCTCCATTGGTTCCCTCTTCCGCACCCTCGATGACCTTCTGGTGAGCTACAAGGACAATCTCGCCAATTACCAATCTCTCAAGGCGGTCATGCTCTCTAAGATGTTTCCCAAAGCTGGGCAGACAGTTCCTGAGATTCGTTTAGATGGATTTGAAGGTGAGTGAAAAGTGGTACAATTATCTGATATTTGTCAAAAAGTAACAGAAAAACAAAGATAATAGTTTTTAATGAAACTTTCACAAATTCAGCGGAATTCGGAATTATTAGTCAAAAGAGATTTTTTTGAAAAAGATATATCTAATGAAAAAGTTTGAATACATATTATGTTGTAAGAAACAATGATTTCGTTTATAATCCAAGGATTTCAAACTATGCTCCAGTGGGACCAGTTAAACGAAAATAAACTTGGAAGAACTGGTGTTATGTCACCTTTGTATTTTTGTTTTTAGAATTGCAAACTCAAATATTGATTTAAATTTCTTAGAAACCTTTTTCAATACTAATACTTGGCACAAATTTATGAAATTAAATGGCGATTCAGGTGCTCAGGGCTGATAGATTTGCTATAAAGGATTCTACTTTTTCTCACAATGCCTATTACGTTTCCATCCCTCCCTGAACAACAAGCCATTGGCGCCTATTTCTCAAACCTCGATAATCTCATTAACTCTCACCAAGAAAAAATTTCTCAGTTAGAAACATTGAAGAAGAAACTCTTGCAGGATATGTTTATTTAATATTTTTATTTAACTGAAAGGTGAATTAACTATGCCAGATACAACTTTTAAACGTGAAAAGAAAACAGATAGACCAGTTATTGCACTTTGCTATGATTTTGATAAGACTCTATCTCCAGATGATATGCAAGCTCAGGGCTATATCCAAACAGTACAACCAGAAGGAAGTGATGTAATTGGAGATTTCTGGAGAGAGTCAAATAATCGTGCCGCAGCAAATAATATGGATAAAAACCTTGCTTATATGTATACAATGAAGAAAAAAGCACGTGGGCAAATTGTTTTTACAAAAGAAAAACTTGCGGACTATGGATCTAAAGTGGCATTATTTCGAGGTGTTAAGGATTGGTTTAAGCGTATTAGAGATTATGGAGCAGAAAAAGGCATTATTATCGAGCACTATATTATTTCTTCTGGTTTGAAAGAGATGATAGAAGGAACACCAATTGCGAAAGAGTTTAAAGAACTGTATGCGACATCTTTCTATTTTGATGAAGATGGGGTAGCTGTTTGGCCAGCTCAAGTAGTTAATTATACTAACAAGACACAGTTCCTTTTCCGTATTTCAAAGGGCGTACTTGATGTAAACGATGATGCTGTTAATGATTCTTTTGCTCCGGATGAAATCAGAGTTCCTTTTCGAAATATGGTTTATCTTGGAGACAGCGACACGGATATTCCTTGTATGAAATTAGTAAACTCTCAAGGTGGATATTCTATAGGTGTTTTTAATCCAGATGAAAAAGATGAAGTGAAGGCGAAAAATAAAGTCTATAAGATGATGAGGGATAATCGCATTTCTTATTTTGCCCCTGCGGATTATTCGGAAGGAAGTGAGCTTGATGAATTAGTCAAATTGATTATTGATAAAACTGTATACAACGAAAAACTGTATGAGAAAAAGTATATTAATCAAAAAGAAGCTATCAAGCAGGAAAAACCAAAAGAAGAGCAGGAGAAGATAGATTTAATCAACTCTTTAGAAGGTAGTGGTAGTTTTAAGAGTACTCATGCTATTATTGAAAAAAATTATCAAAAATACACTAGTTGGAAACCAGAAGAAATAGAAGATCTTTTAGAAATTGCACTGGAAAAATACACAGGTATGGCATATTTTTAAATGATCAAGATATTAAAAAAAGTTTTACCAGTATCTGATTGAAAAAAACTTGGTAGCAATACTGATGAGTTAATTAGAGACACAGTTGAAAAATATTCAACAAAAATTTGAATCATAATTAAAGATGAGAATTGTTAGGTAGGTTATGAAGAAAAATGATTATATAAACTTAGAGAAAATCGATACCTCAACTGCATGCGCAAAAATTTTTGCAAAATTTATTAAAGAGAATAAGACATATTTTCTTAATGGTACTTGGGGATCAGGTAAATCTACTTTTCTTGAAGATATCAATGATACGAAACAAGTTAAACTAGTTACTATTGATTTTTTTGGAGATTAAATGACAGTCGTTCAACTTTAGAGACAGTTTTTTGCGAATTTACATCCAGTTTGTTTATCGGAGCTTAAGATCATTTGTAATTCTATGCATTGCATTATCAATCCTAATGACTAATGTAGTTGATTTGGGTCCAAGTACTTATGTATCGACCGAGGGCATATTTGTTTGCAGGAGTGATTGCTTTAATAGTAGCAATCTATCAGTTTTTGAAAATAAAAATCAGATGAAATTTATAGCCGGTTGTTGACTATTTAAATTTTTCATTCATGTAGGAAGAAAGTCTTAGTCGTTGATGATTTTGATAGGATGACTCGGCTCAACAGGAAGCAAGTTATAAAGTTTTTAGTTTATTAAATGGAAAACTTCCGATTATTTTTCGTTGGAGATATCAATATAATCCATCGAAAATGAGAGTAATTATCTTTCAAAAATTATCGATCGACGAATTGAGCTTTGCCATTTGTTCTCCATCCCTACAAAAATATGGAGTGATTATTTTCGAACAATTGGAAAAAGAGGTTAGAAATAAAACTTTCTGATGCTTTTTACTAGATCTTTGTTATAAAAGGAAAATAGAAAATTTAAGAGACAGAGAACGCTTTAATGATTATGTTAATCTGGAATTGATTGGACGGAATAAGAAAGAGTATGTTCTAGTTGAACAACAAATGGTTGTTATCTATCTATATATTTTTTTATCCTGAGATCTATAATGTCTTATTAAAGATGGGAAGAATTTCCGATAGTTTGAGACAGAAATATAATCATATAGTAAAGTTATTTAGAATTTTTGGAGGAAGAACGTAGCGTTTATCCTTATCCATTTTCTTCAAATGCAGAGGCATATTTGATTAGTAGAGACCCTTCTAATATGACTTTGGATGACTTGAATACTCTTATTGAAAATCCTTCGTTATTGTACAATGAATTGAGTAGTTTGACTAAATCGGATTTAATAACATATATAACGACCTCTTTTAATAATAGTGATTTTCAATTACCGTAAACAATTGTTTGCAACATCGTTTAAGTTGTCAGAAGAAGGGAAAAATAATTGGCTGATAGATTTTATTATAATGAATATGGCTAAATTTAACATTGGATATCCATTTTATGGTCCTAGTCAACTTAAAGAAGATACTAAATCAACATTTATAAAGTCAAGTTGAAGAATTTTTGGAGGAAAAATACAGTATTGACAGATTTTTTTCTGATATGCTTTATTATTCTTTTAAGCATAAGGTTATTGATAAAGAACACATTCGAGGTTTAGTAACAGATATTAGTCCATTTAACAAGATGTTTTCGTCTTATAGAAGAAAAAGAACAGATAATTTTGTTTTTTATATTTACATTAATAAGATGGATAGATTTTTCTAGATGGGATGAAAAACTATTAAATGTAATAAAAACCTCAACAATCAAGAGTTTATAGATTTCTTATTAGGATTTGGTTATATTCACAATGGTGATGATGACAATGAGGATGTTTTTAATTTTAATGGAAAAATCATATATTATAGATTTTAGATTTTTAAAAATAACAAGTGATGAGGGTTTTGATAAGATCTCAAATGTATTTGATAATCAGCTAGATGAAATAAAAGATAAATAATTTTTACGAAATAGGAGAACTCATGGTATCTGTAACACAACGTATAAAAGAAATTAACCAACCTCGAGGTGGTTATCTACCTATCAAGTTATTTTTCAGTAGAGCAATTCGAAGACCATAGATTTCTGCATCCTGTAGAGTCTGTATCTCCTAGTTTAGTGGGGATTTGTGTGGACTACTTGACTCGATTTATGAAAGGGGCAGAAGCCCGTGATGCTTTCAGAATTTCTCTCAAGGGAGCTCAAATGGTTGGTATGGGAGACCTAGCAGAAGCACTTCTTGATTTGGTTACAGGATTGGATGACTTATCGATAGAAAGTGCTTGTCGTCTAGCGTCCTTTGATGTCGTTTTTCGTGCAGGGAAGCAGTATTATAAGCCTTTTGAGGAAATTATAGTAGATGCAGAAACGATAGAAAATATTTGTATCATGGTGGAGCGAAGCCTTTGCTTCTTCGATCTTTATGGACCGTTGGTAAAAGATGGCTTTAACTTTCTTGGAGGTTATACAAAAACGATTGACAAGGGTGATGGAGATTTTCTTACCAAGGATACACTGTGGGATTTTAAGGTGACTAAAACAACTCCAAATAAAGACCATACGCTACAAGTCCTTGTATACTATATCATGGGTTTACATTCCTATGATCCTGACTTCCTGTCTATCGAAAATCTTGGATTTTATAACCCTCGAAAAAATATCGTTTATCAACTTCCTGTCTCTGATATTCCTTTGGACTTGATTCAAACGGTGGAAAGAGAAGTGATTCGTTATAAATAATTACTTGTTTAAAAATAAATTGCAAAACATAGAAAGAAACATAATGGAAACAACACAAACTTCCCAGTCGCTCTACCAAGCCCTGTGGAACTCAGCGGATGTTCTCCGCTCCAAGATGGATGCCAATGACTACAAGTCCTACCTTTTGGGCATGGTCTTTTATAAGTATCTGTCAGACAAGATGCTCTTTTTCGTGGCTGAGACCATGGAAGAGGGGACAGATAGTCTTGAGGATGCCCTCGAGGTCTATCGCAACTACTACGAGGATGCGGAGACCCATGAGGATCTGGTCTCTGTCATGAATGACGAGCTCAACTATATCATCAAACCAGACCTGACCTTTACGGCTCTAGTAGCACGTGTCAATGAGGGGACTTTCCAGCTGGAAGACCTGACTCAAGGTTTTCGTGATATCGAGCAGAGTGACGACCTCTATGAAAATCTCTTTGAAGATATCGACCTCTACTCTAAAAAGCTAGGGGCAACTCCGCAAAAGCAAAATCAAACGGTAGCAGCAGTCATGAAAGAGTTGGCTGTGCTGGATGTGGCTGGTCATGCGGGTGATATGCTGGGGGATGCCTATGAGTATCTGATCGGTCAGTTTGCGACTGACTCGGGTAAGAAAGCTGGTGAGTTCTATACGCCTCAGCCTGTTGCCAAGCTCATGACTCAGATTGCCTTTTTAGGTCGTGAGGACCAGCAAGGCTTTACCATCTATGATGCGACTATGGGGTCTGGCTCTCTTTTGCTCAATGCCAAGAAGTACTCCCATAAACCTCAGACAGTGGTCTACTTTGGTCAGGAACTCAATACCTCGACCTATAACCTAGCTCGGATGAACATGATTCTACACGGGGTTCCAGTTGAGAATCAATTTCTCCACAATGCTGATACACTGGATGAAGACTGGCCGACACAGGAACCGACCAACTTTGACGGTGTTCTCATGAACCCTCCATACTCTGCTAAGTGGTCAGCAAGCTCTGGCTTTATGGCGGATCCTCGTTTCTCTCCTTTTGGGAAACTGGCGCCCCAGTCCAAGGCTGACTTTGCTTTCCTCTTGCATGGGTATTACCACCTCAAGCAAGATAATGGGGTCATGGCTATCGTCCTTCCTCACGGTGTTCTTTTCCGTGGCAATGCGGAGGGAACCATTCGTAAGGCCTTATTAGAAGAAGGGGCTATTGATACGGTTATCGGTCTACCAGCCAATATCTTCTTTAATACTAGCATTCCGACCACGGTCATCATTCTCAAAAAGAACCGTACCAACCGTGATGTCTACTTTATCGATGCTTCTAAGGAGTTTGATAAGGGAAAAAAATCAAAATATCATGACGGATGCCCATATCGAGAAGATTCTGGAAGCCTACAAGTCTCGTGAGGAGATTGATAAGTTTGCCCACCTAGCAAGCTATGAAGAAATCGTCGAAAATGATCTATAACCTCAATATCCTCGCTATGTAGATACCTTTGAGGAAGAAGAAAGTAGAGCCACTGACAGACATCGTCAGCAAGATTAACAAGAGAAATGAAAGCAATCCAAAGCCAAACAGCTTCTCTGCTTGAAATGCTCAACCAACTCCACGGCACCACACCAGAAGCTGATGCTGAACTCAAAGGTTTTTGAAAAACTTTAAAAGGGTGATGGGGAAGTAAGATACGATAATTAGATTAAATATTCCAGTCAGAACAACTTTTGGCTGGTTTTTACTCTCTAAAGATGGTATAATTAAATTACCTAAAAAGGTAATTTAATTTAACGAAAAAGGATATATGAGCTGATCTATACAAACAAAACTGTTGAAAAAGCAGTGCACGGAGCTGAGACGAGCGAAAAAGGATTTTTCAGATAAGATTGCTGTAAAGTTGCATCAATTGATTAACTTTTTGGAAGCAGCAGATTCTTTGGCCAGTGTGACAGCTTTTCCTAAATATCACTTTCACCAACTCAAGGGAAAGAGACAGGGACAGTTTGCTTTGGATATAGATGGTCGAAAGAGTTCCTATCAGTTGATTGTAGAATTTCGTGATGAAGATTTAGAAAAAGGTGTTTCCAAGTTCTGTTGAAATCGAAATCCTAAAAAATAGAGGAGGTCAGCAATCACTATGAGTAATAAAATTGTTGAATACAAAAGACCTGATTGCTTTTCATCCAGGTCAGTATGTTGAAGAATTGATTGAAGATTATAACGTAACGCAAAAAGAATTTGCGGAGCGCTTAGGAGTTTCGGCAAAGACTGTCAGCAAGCTGGTCAATGCTGAGGAGTCCATCAGTAAAGAGACGGCTCATAAGTTAGCCAAGCTAAGCGGTGTTTCCATGCAAACTTGGCTCAATCTTCAGAATGCTTACGATGTAAAAGTTGCAGAAATTGTAGAACAAAAAGAGTTAGAAGAAGGTCGCGAGAAAGAAATCTGCGAGATGATTGATTTCAAGTATTTTAAGGAAGAAGGCTACGTGTCAGACAAACGCTATAGCTTGCAAGAAAAAGATTGTCGAGCTTCACAAGATTCTAGGGTGTGCAAAGTTTGAAAACCTTACATCTTTTAATCATCTAGTCAGCTATCGGAATACGCGTGAGTTCACGACTAAAAGTATCGTCAACTCTAATATCATGCTGGAATTGGCATCAAAAAAAGCACGTGATACAACAACTACTAAGCTCAACCGCAAAAAGCTAGAGAGAAGCTTGCCTGCTTTGAGAAAGTTGACCAGACAAGACCTAGAAGTCTTTCCTCAACGCTTATATGATATCTTGCTAGATTGTGGTGTTGTCCTAGTCGGTTTACCTGCTTTGCCAAATGCTAATCTGAATGGAGCGACTAAAAAGTTCAGTAATGGTAGTGCCTTGCTTTTACTGACGGATCGAAACAAAGCATCAGATATTTTCTGGTTCTCACTTTTTCATGAGATTGGGCACATTCTGGAGAACGATTTTTCATCTGATGACGGAAATAGTGAATCCTACCGACGTTCTGAGGAACGAGCAGATCAGTTTGCAAAAGATTTCTTGATTAGTCCAGAAGACTATCAAACTTTTGTCAAAAAAGGAAATTTTGATAAGTCGGATATCATATGTTTTGCGGAGAAATCGATATTCATCCGAGCGTAGTTTTAGGCAGATTACAAAATGAGGGCATTCTCAGTTTTGACCGTTTCCGAGAACTAAAAGAAAATTATTACTTTGTTTCATGAGTTGTAGGATGTTTTTAAAAGATGAAAAAAGTTTCATACGGCCAGTACTTAGAACATCTTTATTCGCTCATAATTCGCTCATTTTATAGAAA
>BNJU01003629.1_pt1 | contig 22304 bp, 9 predicted proteins | sample 8539281 | NCBI WGS metagenome assembly BNJU01 (sample SAMD00202456, study PRJDB9452) | human saliva metagenome | isolation source: human saliva | place: Japan
TGTCATTTGTCTCCGTCGTGCTTATCGTGATTTATCACTTTTGGCACAAGATTTAATTGCAAATTTTGTTGGGGTATTCACTATTTGTTAGGGGTAGGTATGGAAAGAAAAAACAAGAACTTTGCAAGCAAAGGGGCAAAGACAGCTATGTCTTTGGTACTTGCGCTCTCTTTGGTCCCTTCTTCAGCGTTAGCAGAAATTGCTAGCACTCAAGAGGTAGCTCAGACGCAAGAAGTTGCAGCAACTCAAACAAGTGATGCAACTGCCTCAACCTCTGAAGCAACAGCAGAGACCTCTGCTGAAACCACCACTAACGCAGAAGCTACTTCCAACCAGCAGACCTCTGAGCAGACTGTTGCTCCTGCAGAAAGATCTTCTCGCCGTGTTACAAGAAGCCTTTCTTACATCTCAACTGAGCTCTGGGTAGACGGAACCAACGGTAGCGATACTAACGAGGGCTCCAGCTCCGATCCTGTTAAATCTCTCCAGAAAGCACTGGAGCTGTGGGGAGAAACTTCTTCAATCTACACCATTCACCTCAAAGGCAACCTTGATCTGACCTCTACGGTTACCATTCCTTCTGGTCTCACGCTCAAAATTGAATCTGAGGGCGCAACGCTTACTGGCACTGGAAACAGCATTGACGGTCTGGTTCTATCACCTGGCTCAACGCTGACCGGCACGGGCACTCTTACCATGTCCGGCTTCAAAACCGCACTAACTGCACAAGATGGCTCAACCATCACCGATGGTACCTATGTCTTTAGAAACAACGCAGGTTCAAGCGGTACTCGTGGTATTTCTCTTGGCGGAACCGTTAGCGGCAGCACCAACAAGAACAGCGTTACCATCACCGCAGACGATAAGAGCAATACAAACTTCTTTGAGTCTGGTGTCACCTTTGAAAACGCTACTATCAAAGTAACTTCACAGGCTCGTACCTGGAATGACGCTCGCAACCTCAACCTTAGGAACACAGACCTTACCGTTGAAGGCTTTGGTCAGACTTTCTACGTCAACCAGCTCAACATGAATGACTCCACCCTTACCATTAATCCTTCATGGTACGGCGCTACGGGCATGACCATCCAGGGTTCTTCCAATATTGTTAACTCCACCATTAACGCAAATGCTGGCTCAACTTCTGGCATTTCTGTTGGTGTAGCTGGTGGAACAGTAAACGTTACTAACTCAACCCTTAACTTCACTAACGGTGGAACTGGCGGCCTTAACGTCAACACTGGTGACGTCATCATTAACAACTCCACGATTAAGGGAGACGGTCGTAACTCTGGCGCCCTCTTTGGAGCCCAGACTAACGGCTCCATCCAATTCACCGGAAACAGCCTGGTAGAAACCCCTGCTACCAAGAACTCTGATAACGGTGCTGGCCAGACTCGTCAGAACTACAACGTTGTTGGCGGCTCTTACCTGCTCAAATACGCACCAAGCTACAACAGTGGCTTTGGTAGCACTATCCCTACAAACGGTGCAGCTAACGGCAACGAGGTTCTCTCGCTCTTTACCCTTGCTGACCCATCAACTAACTCTCTGAGCCTCATTAATGCTAACGGAGCAACCTATACCTACCCAGTTGCTAACGCTTCAAGCGATGGTCAGAAGCACGTTTGGGCACCTGCTGCAACCGTTACCTTTGACCTCAACACCCCAGGCGTTACCGGCATCAACCCAACATTTGCTGACGGCACTACTGCTAACAAGACTGCTCTTGCTATGCGCGGCAACTCTCTTGCAACCGCTTCTTCTGTAGCAGAAGGCTCCACTACCCTACCTGCAGATCCTTATGCAAGTGGTCAGGAGTTTGACGGCTGGTACTACACCGACGCTGCTGGTACCGAGCACCAGTTCACCGCTGATACCCAGGTCACCTCTGACATGACAGTCTATCCACATTGGAAGGCCAACACTGCTTGGCTCTATGTCAGGTATCACAACGGCAACGGCGTCTCTGTCATTGACCGCGTTGCCACCAACGCTAGCCGTACCGTAACGGTTCGCTCTGACGCTGATGTCAACAACCTCGACAACAACTTCAACATTGCAGGTAAAACCTTCAAGCGCTGGACCACTCAGGCAAACGGCGCTGGCGATGAGGTTGCAGCTAATTCCAACCTGGCTGTTCCTGCGGGTACCGATACCGTTGATTTGTACGCAGACTGGGAGGAGCAGCACCTTACCGTGTCCTTCTCGGCAAATGGTGGAACCTTCTCTGCGAACAGCGTCTTTAAGCAGAATCCAAACGTCTTTGACATCACCACCGATGCAAACGGCGGTGAAGTTGCAACTATCAAAGACTCACCCAACTGTTGCTGAGCAGACTACTATTAATGCTCTTCTACAGAATCTCAGCGGCAATACTCTGACCACGTCTACTGCTGGAATTGCAAGTCCAACCAGCACTAACACCAATACTGCTTATACAGAGATTGCAACACTAGAGAATTACGTTTTGGATAACACAGATGAACCAATAACTTTCCTTGGTATGGTTTTTGGTCACAACTATCACTACTGGTTCACTGACGCTGCAGGCAACTCCCCTGCAACCATTAACGGTGGCGCAACGCTTACTAACGATGTCACCTACTACCTCAAGTGGAAGGAAGATCCTTCCATCCAGAGAGTAGAGCTTACTAGCGATCTTCCTGCTGATATGTGGAGTGATTCTCAGAGCAACACCACTCAGATCAAGGAAGTTTCTAACGATAAGAGCTTCAGTCTTACAGGCGCTATTGACGCTACTTCCGTCATTAATCAGATGAGCGCTTTTGAGAATGGCATTGCTGGCGGCCTCGACGACCTAACCAAGATTACGCTTTCTGGCACAACTTCTACCTTTACTGCAAAGCTCACGCTTCCTGCTGGCGTTGTTGTCCCAGCTAATCCAACAGTAACCACCTCTGGCCTTGGTGACCTCTTTGAGGTTACAAACGTTTCCGTGAACGGTCAGGAAGTTACCGTTACCCTGAAGCTCAAGGGCACTTACACCAACTACAAGCAGCTCAAAGACGCTGTCGAGACAGTTGGCAAAGACGATGCAGCTACCGCAGAAATTGCAAGACCTCTTACCGTAACTGTTGATGGTCTCACACTTGACCCAACTCAGGTAACCAATGGTCAGGAGCTCACTGCTACAGGTACTCTTACTGGCACCTTTGAGTCTTTTGCAAAGAACACCGTCACCAACGTCACCAAGAAGTTCGAACTTTCTTGGAACGGCGTTCAGATTGCTGCGAGCAGAGACCCTCGTGGTACCGGCATTCAGCAGACTCTGATTGTGAACAACCCAATTGAGATGAACCTTCCTGCAGATATGCTTGCTGACGAGAATACCGAGCATGACCAGGTCATCACTATGAAGGCAGGTTCTACCTTTAACCTCACTGGTTCAATTCTTGCTTCCTCTATCCAGGAGCAGATGAACAACATTGAGCGCGCCTACCCTAATACCAACCATGACACCATTACGCTGAGCAACCTGAAGTTCAAGTTCACAGCAACTCTGACTGTTCCTGAGGGAATGACGCTTCCAAGCAACCTTGATGCCAACACCATCCAGGCTTCCAACTTTGGTAGCGGCTTTAAGGTCAGCGATGTTCAGGTCAACGGTCGTACGGTTACCGTCACCTTTGAGCTCAGCGATCCTTCCTCCATTAGAACGTACTCTGACCTCGAGCGCATTGTTGATGAGGCAAGTGCAAACGATGGCTGGATGAAGCTCACCATTCCTGGCGTCACCATTGACTCCAATGTTGCTGCAGGCACCCAGCTCACCGCTGTCGGCACCGTTACCGGCTCCTTCAGCGCTATTGCTGATTCCGCAGCTGGCAACCGCAAGGTCTTCTCGTTCACCTGGAATGGTGTCCAGTGGCCAGATGGTAAGGACGCCGTTGCAACTGATAACGACACAATCCAGCTAACCATTACTGTTGCAGAGGATGAGACTCCAGAGACTCCTTCTACTCCAACTAAGCCATCTAAGAAAAAGAAGCAGAAGACTCCATACACCGGAGATGCTTCTGCTGCAGCACCTCTTGCTGCACTTCTCGCTGGTATGACCGCTGTAATGACTTCACTTGGCATTACTAAGCGTCGTAAGAATAAGTAAGAAAGAAAGTGATTGGTTCTGTATCGCTCTAGTTAGGATGTGCTATGAAAAGTAAGGCAAGGATTGTAGCGGGGTTGCTTTTAGCTGCCGTTGCATTCGTCGCAGCATTGCTGCCCAACCTTAGCGTAGCTTACGCAGAAGACACCACAGGTCTTCAAATCAATGCTCTGAGCATTGAAGATGCGTCGACTCACGCCCAAGTTGCTGACCTTCTTGCAGGTCAAACCCCTGCTCTAAAGGCGGGAGTCACCTACGCCCTGAATGTTGGCTACACAATCCCTGCCTCGCTGCAGTTCTCGCCAACCTACCTCAACGTGAGGTTTGGAGACGGACTCTATGTCACAGGTCTTCCAGGTGCAACGTTTACCGTTGGTGGCATCTCAAACACCAGCTTCTCTGACCTGGTTACCACACCTACGGGAACGGGAACCCTTCCTTACGGCTATCCTGGCGCAAGTTCCGAGAAGAACCGCAGTGGTGATTTGGTCTACATGACCAATAACGGCCTTACCCAGGTTTCTTCCAGGGGAGAAATTCAGTTCAAGCTTGATGACGCTGTTGAGAACCAAAGCGCAAGCCAGGTTATCGCAAATGCAATTCGTGTTAGCTTGAGCACCGCTGCAACACAAAACATTGATCCACATACCTCATCTGTTACTGCAGCTGACGCCATGACCTACGGCTTCTGGGCTGATCAGTCCACCGAGGTTCTCTCTAAGGGTGGCACTACCTCTACCCTGCAGGTTTCTACCACAGGCTCTAAGGTACTCACCGAGGCAAACAGCAAGACTACGGTTCAGGTTGTCTATCCAAGTGATATGGAGCTAGTTGGTGTCAACGAGACCAGCCTCTACAACACCCCAGGTACCATCGTCTCTACTACCGATGATGGCACTAACAAGACCGCAACAGTCGAGTGGAACGAGCCAGGCTCTTACGCAGGCACCCCAACCTTTAAGCCACAGATTAAGGTTCCTGCATCAAGCACCAGACCTAACAACTCAACCTTTAACGTCACCATCAAGAACCTCACTATGTCCGTTTGGAATGACACCCCAAACGTCAACCGTACCTCCGCAAACGCTTCTTCTACGCTTACGGTTACCGTAATTGACGGTCTTAACCCAGAGCGTCTTACCACACACGCTCTTGTCGACACAGCTCCTAACTGGGCATACAAGAAAAACGATACCTACAACGTTCGTCTTGGCACCTACCTCATCAAGAACGAGCTCTCCACAGACACCGCTCCAAAGACGCTTGAGATGACCATCGATCAGAACCAGACCGCTATCATCCGCGGCGTCACCATCCCTTACAAGGCTGGTATGACCTATGGTCCAATCCACTGGACCGCATCGGACGGTACGAGCGGAACTGCTGACCCAAGCATTTTGCAAACCTCTGGTGTCTCCGCACTTATCACCAACACTGCTCTTGGCCTTGATATCAATACCTCCATCACTTCCATCAAGGTTGACCTTGGTCCAATTCTTGGCGGATACGATGGCATTAGGCCAATGAGCGATCTTCTCGATACATGGAATCCAAACAACAAGCATGTCACTGACGAGTTCTACGGCTGGAGCTACATCTCCAACGGCGTTTACGGCTCTTGGAAGAAGGGCACTAACGCCGACGTTGTCACTAACGTCAAGCTCTACAACACCGGTACCACTCCTGACGCAGGCGTTACGTTGACCGCTAAGTCCGGCGCACCTAAGGTTCTTAACGGCGTTGGTAGCATCGATAAGACCCAGATTAACGGCGGCGAGACCTTCAAGATTTCTGGTCGCATCGACGACGCTAACTGGGACTGGAACCCTCTTCAGGAGCCAGTGCTCTACGTCATCATGCCTGAGGGCTTTACCTACAGCAACCTCACCGTTTCTAACGGCACGCTCAGTGCTCCTGAGTTTGTAGGAACGTACGATAAGGACGGCGTGGCTGTTAAGGTTTGGAAGTACACCATTGATGTTGGCGACGAGACTCGCGGCCAGTATCAGCCAGACTTTACCAGCAAGAACATGACTCTGAGCATGGATGTCCACACCACCGATCTTGCAGGCAAGGGTATCTACCACATCAACGATTTTGTTGGCATTACCACCAAAGACTTCAAGGAGATTGGTGCTCAAATTAAGGCTGAGCACTGGGACCGCAGCAACTGGAACACTTCCCAGTACACCAGCCTGTTTGGCAACAGCGTCAACTCTGGCGAGACCATGGTTTCTCTCTCCGAGCGCCCTGGTATCAACATTGCACAGGCATCTGCTATTGCCGCTGCATCTACCCTTTCTGTAAAGGATGCCGTCTCTGGAACCGTAACTGATTACACGTACGACTCCGCTAATCCAGGCGCAACTACCCCTGTTATGCAGCGCGGAGACACCGCAACTGTTCACATTGCTGTCCGCAATAACACCGGTAACACTGCAAATACCACGCAGCTGTTTGTTCCACTGCTTTCCAAGTCTGCAAACCGCGGTGCTGGCATTAATCCAGAGGGTGCAACTCAGCTTCCTCTTGCACTTGAGGGCGTAAGTTCTTCTTCCAACTTCTCTTACCAGTACATCAAGCTGAACCCTGGTGTTACCTACACTGCAAACCATGCTCCACAGCCTGGCGACTACACCGTAGTCACCAATCCTGCTGAGGCCGACATGGTGCTGTTTACTTCAACGCACGCACTTGCTGCAAATAGCGGCGGCTTTGTTGACGTCACGTATAAGGTTGCCGACAACGTTGACGCTTCCTACGACGGTAAGCGCAGCGTATTCAGCAGCGTTCTTGACTACGACATTGCTGGTAACCACTCCACTCGTACCCTCTCCACTCACGCTCTGAGCTATGCAGGCATTGATATCACCATCAAGAAGATTTGGAAAGACAACAACGATGCAGCTGGTAAGCGTCCAACTCCTGCCGATTTTGGCGCTAACAACCTGGAGCTCACCAACGATAAGAACCTTGATACCAGTGTGGTAACTCCTACCGTTACTGATAACGGTGACAATACCTACACTATTGTCTACAGGGGTCTTCGCAAATATGTTGACAATACAGCAACAGACACCGTCTCTTATACCATTACCGAAACCCCTCTCAACTACTATTACGCGGAGAGAACCCACATCTTCACTGCCGAGCAATACGCTGAAACTCAGACCCTCACCAACGAGTATCGCGTAATGCCTGCTATCGTTAATCCATCCGTCAAGAAGGAAGTTACCGGTGATGTTCCAGTTGAGGTTTACCCTGGCTCACCATCTCCTGTTTCCCTTCTAGACTCTCTTCTCAACGGTGGTGCTGCTGACGTTGCCAATCCACCTGGCGCTGGCAATGGCGGTCTAAGCGATAGCTTCATTGACACCCTCATTAATAACTTCCTGGAAAATGGCTCTGAGGACGAAGCTGACGCTCCTAACGTCTTTGTCTTTGAGCTTAGGCGTCTTGATCCTTCTTCCCCAATGCCTGAGGGCTCCACGGGAGACACTGCGCGTACCCGTAGAATTCTTGCTGGTGACGCTAAGTTTAAGAGCATCACCTTTGAGCAGCCTGGTACCTACGTCTATACCATCAAAGAGATTGAGGGCAATCAGGACATCGATTACGACAAGAGCGTCTACACCCTCACATACACCGTCACCGACAATGGCTCCGGCCAGCTGCAGGCAAAGCGCGCTCTGAGCAAGACTGCTCCTGACGGTACCGTTACTGTCATCGATCTTGGCGAGAATAACGACGAGAACGGTGCGGTATTCACCAACCACTACCCAGAAGAGGGTAGTGACTACCTCTACCACGAGGAATATATTGAAAAAAATATAACGGGTGATATCCCTCATTTCCCACCACCTAAAGCTGGTGTGCCTTCTCCCGCATCTCTCCTCAACGATGTTGAGCCTGTAAACGAGCCAGACGTCTTCACTTTCACGCTAACCCGCGATGATTCTTCCTATCCAATGCCCGAGGGTACCGAAGGTGATACCGCTTCAACAACCATTTATCTCAACGGTAGCAGCTCATTCGGCCAATTCAAGTTTACCGAAGAAGGCACCTATACCTACACAGTCCGCGAACTTACCGGCTCCCAGACTAATGTCAGGTACGACAAGACCTACTACAAGCTAAAGTATGTGGTTTCTCGCAATGAGGATGGCAAGCTAGAACTCAAGCGCTTCTACACCAAGATTAATCCTGATGGAACCACCCAAGAAATTACCGTTGCTGAGAGCTGGGAAACAGGTATTAGGTTTGTCAACCACTACTCCAACGAGGATCCAGAGCCAGCAAAGCATGCTCCATCTGTCACTAAGATTGTTGAGGGCGGCTATCCTCGTAATATCGTGCCAGATACCGGCACTCCTGGCATGATTGCAACCTCGCTTGGTAGCACAAGAGCTGCAACCGAGAATGAGGATCATACTTTCACTTTCACGCTTAAGCGCACTGATCCTTCTTACCCAATGCCTGAGAACTCCGACGGCGATACCAAGCAGACAAAGATTCTGCTCCACGGAACCGCTTCATTCGGCGAGATCACCTTCACCGAAGCAGGAACCTATACCTACACCATCTACGAGGAAATGGGCACCCAGGGCATCAGGTATGACCAGTCCGTCTACACCCTCACCTACAAGGTAACCTACGATGGAGAAGGCCACCTGAAGGCCGAGCGCACTATGACCAAGGCTGACGAGGATGGAAATGTCACTACCATTGACCTTGGCGAGAATAACGATGCAGTTGGCGCAGTATTCACCAACGTCTATCCTGATCCACTGCCAGCCAGGGACTATCCAGTTGTCCAGAAGGTTGTTACTGGTAACGCACCAGATGCTCCAACCGACTATCCATCAGTTCTCCCCGACGACAACGGCGGCAACCCACGCACTGCAACAACTCAGGATGTCTTCAAGTTCACGCTCACCCGCAACGATCCTTCCTACCCAATGCCAAACAACGCAACAACAGATAGCGTTGAGACTTCTGTTGATGTTTCTGGCGATAATAACTTCGGTGAGCTAGTCTTTACGCAACCTGGCACCTATGTTTACACCATCAAAGAGGTTACCGGCACTAACCAGAGGGTTACTTACGACAAGTCCGTCTACACCCTCACCTACACCGTCTTTAAGAATGATGATGGTGAGCTTGATTTCACCTATCACATTACTAAGACCGCTGAAGATGGAACCGTAACAGAGATTGATCAGTGCGAGTGCAGAAGCACGCCTCCTCTGGTCTTCACTAACGACTATCCAGAGCCTGAGCCTCAGCCAACACCAGATCCTGAGCCAACTCCTGAGCCTGAGCCAACTCTAGCTCTGATCCACACAAGCCTTCTAAGACTAAGAAGAAGCGCGTTCTGCCAGACACTGGCGATGTCGCTGAGCTTGTGATTGCTTCTGTTGGCATGGTTGCTTCTGGCATCACCGCTCTCGGCTTTGCACTAAGGGCCCGCAAGCAGAAGTAAGACCTAACTGCTAGAGCGATCTTCTCGCCCACAAGGAAACAGCCGCCTTCACAAGAGGGCGGCTGTTTTTCTTGGACAAGACGTTTTTCTTGCCAGGTGTTACTCCCCTAGCATGGTTTGAAGATCATAACCAAAGGACTTAACAAACTCGTAAGCGTCCTTCTGCCAATCCTCTTTGAAGACACCAGGGGCGGTCTCGAAGAAGCTTGAGTCCATGTAGCGAATAATAATGAAGTTGCTGTTTGGCTGGTCAAAGCCATTGCCCCTGCTGAAATCGATTCCGTGACCAGTATTTCTTCTCATCGCGGCCTCAAGAATAGGTACTGTAAGCTCGTTGACGGGAACTACAATGTCTGCCCTATCAAAGAAGCCACCTTTTTCTTTAGTGAAGACAAAGAGATTGTTGAGTGCGCCACCAGCAACACACTGAACTCGACGAATGTCGGAAAGCTTGACCTGATGCTTTGCGCCGGAAATCACGCCATTTGCAATAGTGATCTTTTTCTCTTTGAGGCTGAACCCGAGCTTAGTGTTTAACGTATCAAGGTTATTAGGGAACTCAGTAGTAAGCTTGTTAGCTGCTAAAGCAAGGATGATAACCTTGGTATCAAGAATGTTATGGCCAAAACCACGATACTTGAGATCAGTGTCAATGCTAACGAGATTGTGACCTTCGTTATCCTTAAAGGTAATCTCGTAAGGACCGTTTGAGCTGCAATAGTTCAGTAAGAAGGTTGAACCGACCTCTGAAAACAAAACCTTGACCTCTGGCTTTCCATTACCTGGAACATAAGCCAGACCATCTTTTGTAACGGTATAAGAATACTTATCGTCGCACTTAATTGATACCTGTCGATCCTCAAAAATGCTTCTCATATACCTTTTACCTCCACGTTTTACAGTACAGGAAATAACTAGGAACTATCTTAAAATTATATCGTGTTGCTGGATAATTCTTTAGTACACGCTAATTTTTCGGCGGATGAAGATAACTTGACGTTGGCAGAGCCGTCAAAATCGTTAGGGTAATTTGATTCCTGCATAATGGAGTCTGTTTATTCATAATCGTGAATACCGCAATTTTAGGTTACTGATTTTAGTGCCCAAAAAGGTAAAAAAGCCGTTTAGTTGGGGATGAAAATTGAAATTTCGTTATTTGATGCCCAACTAAACGCATTTTTTACCATAGTTAAAAGTTTTTCCTGGGCAAACGCGTATGCAGAAAAATGTAACCCCCAACTAAACGGATTTTTTACCACTTGGCGCTGTGGTAAATACAGAAGCTTTACAAAACACCAGGATAGCGATACGACGGGATAATTCTGCGCTGCACATACGGTGGCTTTGACAGACTGGCGGCTTTGGCGGCCTTCCACGCGCTACGCAAAACAGGCTCCTGGTTTACCAGGAGCCTGTTTTTAGTCAGCTATCAGCGAGTTCGAAAAGCCTGGCTATTAGCTGTTCTTCCTTCTAAGAGCAATACCAAGACCACTCAGGGACAGAGCTGCAGCTCCAACGATTGAGGCAATACCTGAAGCGTCGCCAGTATAAGGAAGACCTGGCTTCTTAGGCTCTGGGGTGGTAGGAGGCGTGGTTGGAGGAACAACAGGAGCAGTGTTGGTCACTGTGAAGCCATCGTCCTGATTACCTGTGATCTGGGTTGTGTAACCAGAAATAGGAGTCTCGGAGATGGTGTATGCGTACTCGTGACCATCAGTCTTGTCGTAGAACTCAAGGTTGCTGAAGGTGTGCTTCCAGTCGTCAGCCTTGGTGATGGTTACCCTATCAACCTCGACACCGTCACGATACAGAACAATCTCAGCGGAGTCGCCTTCCTGGTTCTCCCAAACCTTGGTGACCGGAATGTCGCGAGTCTTCATGTTGGTGTTGGTTACTACATAGTTGGTAGCGTCGCCAGTAATCTGGGTGGTGTAGCCATCAACTGCATCCTCAGTAATGGTGTAGTTGATCAGCGTACCATTGTTGTACTGGTTAAGGTTGCTGAACGTATGCTGCCAGTTATCTGCAGCAGTCAGAGTTGCGCTCTGAACCTCAACGCCGTCAGCAAGCAAGTGAATAGTTACGCTATCAGCAGGTGCACCAATCCACTTCTTTGTTACTGGAACAGAAACCTTACCTTCAATGGTGTTGGTAACTGTAAGCGCAGTAGCTGAAGAGCCGGAATAGGAAGGTGTGTAGTGAGCAATTGGGTCTTCCTTGACGGTGTACTCAATCTCGTGACCAGCAGTGTAACGTGGCAGCCCGTTGAAGATGTGAGACCAGTTGTTACCTGCGTTCAAGTCAAACTCGCCAACCTGAGTGCCGTCTGCATAGAGCCTGACGTGAACACTAGTAGGACGCAGGCCCTGAGCATTATTGTCGTCAACCCAGACCTTCTTAACTGGAATGCTCAAAGCCTCAGGAGCATGCTGGTTTGTAATCTCAAAGCCGTTGATGCTTGTGGTGTAATCAGGTACAGCATCCTCAGAAACAGTGTAGGTAATCTCTGTGTTGCCATTGAACTTAGGCAGGTCAGAGAAGGTGTACTCCCAGTTGTCGGCAGCAGTGACTGTCTTGTGCTGAACCTCAACACCATCTGCAAGAAGCCTGACAACAATGGAAGCTGGGCGCTTACCGTCGTTATCGTTGGAGTCGTCCCAGAGCTTCTTGCCAGAGACGGAAACCTTCTCCTGCTGCAGCTGGTTGGTAACACTCAGTGCAACGGAATCGTTTGGTGAATTCTCGTCTGCCTGACCAGAAGTAGCAGTTACCTTGTACTTCTTACCGTTGTAAGTGACCATACCATTAGCGTCTGTGCCTACCTCTTCAAGAGTGTAAACGATAGGAGTCTTTGTGCTAGTTCCATCGTTGTGAGTTTCAATGGTGTACTTACGAAGGTGTGTAAACGAAGCAGTCCAGTTATTAGCTGCGGTAAGGTCAAGCGTCTTACCAGTATCAACACCGTCGGCAAGAAGCTTTACGGTAATGGAGGTAGCATCTGGCTGAGCAATTGCGTTGCCGTCAGCATCAAGCCACTTCTTCTCTACCTTGACATCCATGATGTCAACAAGCTGGTTTGCGACCTTCTCGGTACGGCGCATAGCTGCTTCGTTGTTGTAGATAACGCTCATGTCGTTGTATGCAAGAGCCTCGGAGAGGTTTGGATCATACAGTGGTGCCTTCATGGTCAAAACCGCAGACAGAACAGTGTATGGAGGCAAAATAGTGCCATCCTTACCAACAATCTTGATTGCCGTTACCTTAGTGTAGTCAGCTGGAGTCTTAGTCCATTCTGGGCTGTTAATCTCGTTGATATCGTTCTGAGCTGGGTGCTCATCGGTGCGATAGTAAATCTCGTACTGGGAGCTGACATCATTTGAACCAATCTTCAGCTCAATAGGACCTTGAAGTGTGTTGCTAAAAGCAGAGTTTCTGCCGTCGCCCACATATGGCAACACGTCGTACATAAGGATCTTATTCATTGGCGTGTTGTAGTAGTTACGAATGCTCAGACGATACTGGAAGAGTCCGCTGGTATCAGTGACGCCAGCAAAGTCAGTCATGATAGTAGCCGAGGTAAATGCCCTACCGTAGAATGTACCGCCGCCAGCAATATTTGGCTCAAGACTACGGATGTGTTTATCAGACTGGATACTCTCAACGTTGTTGCCAAGAACCTTTGCAGTTGCCTTCAGAATAGTCTCGTCAGTGACACCATTCATATTGATGTCAAGATTATCCCGAACAAAGTTACTGGCGTTATACATACCAGAGAAGTCATCTGGTGTGCCGTGAGTCCAGTTTGTGGCGTAGAAGTAGACGTCATTATTGTTGTTCAGAACGTCATTCTCGGCCTTAGAAGGAATGATGTCGTCGTTGATTACCAGGTTCCTAATCTCATAACCCATGGTTCCATACTGATACACGTATCCAGATGGAAGGGTAATCTTGATTGCATTGCGACCGGTCTCGTTGTAGTTCCTGATGTACTCAACCTTCTCAGGCTGCAGCGAGTCAGCAATTGGTGAAACCGAGGTGTTCGCGTCATAAGAAACGCCTGCAGGGAGAAGATCAACGAAGGTTGGATTCTTCAAATAACGAGCAGGTGAAAGCTCTGACAGTGCAAAGCCAAAGCGAGCACTGAAGCGCTCGTTTGGCATACCAACGCGCTGGTACCAAGAGGACTTGGACAGCCAGACCTTCTCGCTAAATGGAGTAAAGCGAGTATCCCAATTTGCGGAGAAGTTCATTGGGGTCTTGGTACCGTCGGTATTAACTTTGTTGGCATTGACCTTGATGATGTTGGTAATAGGTCTGTCACTGTAAACCTCGCCAAATGGATTCATGAACATCATCTGGATGTTGAAATCAATGTTGCTGGTTGGCTGCAGAGTTACGTTCTTAAAGTAAATACCAATCTTCCTGTACTGAGGAGACACAGCGGAAGCATTGGATGGATCAAGCGTACCCTGGTTGATCTGGTCCAGATAGGACTGCAGCTGCTGCTGGCTTGCCGAGTTCATGTCAGCACGGTAAAGCCAGTTTGCACCGTTCTTCCTGGTAGGAATGATGTCGTAGCTGCCGTCTGCCTTGTAGCCACGGACCTCAATCTGGTCCATGGAGAGTCCAACTCGCTGGCCAACTGCAACAAGATTGCCGGTCAGCGCAGTCATGAAGAGGCGGTTGTCGGTGTTGGCAACATCCTCGATGAACTCGATGTCGGTGAGTGGGGTGTCCAGCTTGTTGACCAACTTGATAGTGTAATCAAGCTTCTTAACAGCAAGACCGTTCTTGTCGTACTGGATGGTAACGGGACCGCGCTTGCTAAGCATGCCGTTACCGCTGAAATCATTACCAGCAAGGCGGAACTGCTTAGAGTCGTCATCAAAGTTGTGCTCGTTGCCTGGGACTTGGCCAACAGTCTCTTCTGCTGCACTTGGGTTGTAAGGTATGCCCTGAACCGTTGCAGTGTTGTTGAAGATTACGCGATTAGTGCCGTTGAGGTAGCGAGCGCCCGGGAAGGAAAGCTTGAGCTGGGAATATGCAGGAAGGTTATCTCTGATGTAGTCGTTAAGAATGGTGGTTCCTGCAGGAATATCAAATTTGAGGGTTACGGTACGTCCATCTGGGCTGAGCGTCCAGTTAGGGTTCTTAGCTGGGTCAAAGTGAGCGGTAACGGTCTGACCTGCTGCGTTTACGTATGTAGGAAGGGTATCAGTAATGATGATGGAGCGATAAGCACGATGATACTGGTAAAGCCTAAAATTAAAGATGACGTCTGAAGTTTTATCGTTGGAAAGCGCGGACGAATCACCTGGGGCGTTAATACCACCATACAGGAGCTGATCGTTGGTTTCTTCACCTGCAACCTGCTTCATAAGCCAAGGCTTGTCGTAGGTGATGGAGTATGTCTGATCAGGCATGTTAGCAAGCTCTGTGCCGTCTGCATTGTACACACGAACAACTGGCTTGAGCTGGAAATCTGCTGGGGTAACCATATCTCTGAAGCTCATAACGTAAGGGAGCTCCAGCTTAACGGTGGTATCGATAGTGTTGAGGTACAGGCGCTTAATGGTCCTGCCATCAGGGGTAACGATGGTCTCCTCGCGCTTGATAATAGGCTGAGTAGCTGCTGCTGGGGTAGCAAAGTTATCAAGGTAGGTATCAGGAGTAATGTTGTTGGTATTGTTGATATCCGTAGAGGACTGCTTGGTGTTTACCTCAATCTCCAGGTAAAGACCGTCGATTGGCTTATGAAGGCCAGTTGCGTCAATCTCGATACCTGTAGAGATGTTTGCATTGTCCTTAACGGTTGTGGGTGAAGTGGGCTTAAGGTTAACAGTAAGTTCTCCGTCAGCGCCAAAATCAATGTTCTGCGACAACGGATAGGTCACTGCCTTTGCAACAGTGCTTGTACCTAAAATAATGATACCAGTGAGCATCATTATTGCTGCAAACATAGTTGCAAACGACTTCTTAAAGTTGCTCATATCAACCCCATCTTTCCTATCGAACGTACCCCTGGAGCTATACAAAGCTCCACTAAACATACTAATGGTTTTTGACAAAATATTTAAAGAAATATCGTGTTCAAATAAATTTTTTTATTTCAATCTTGGACAAAGACTTTGAAAACTGACTAAATTGCGCTCAATTAATGCTACAAAGTGCGTAGATTTAACTTCATTACTCCTGGCGAGAAAAACGCGCACACCAAGCCATTCTTTTTTCCACTTCTTTTATGCTCCTTCAAAAAACTGGCTGGCGTATACGCGTCAGCCAAGAATAATTCTTCGATCAGTTCTTTCTGCAAAAAATGATACTGGAATGAGTACATATCAACAATAAACAGACATCCCTATGAATAAATAATCAAATTAACTCCACAGTTTTCTTCACTTTTGAGGCTGGGAGCGGTCTTCACTTTTGGGGCCGGGAGCGATCTTCAGCGAGCTGCCAAAACCGTAGGGTTTCTCGCCAAAATGTTGTGGATACAACAAATGAGCGTAACAAACAAACGTAAAATAGAGTTACTGCTAAGCAATCTGCAGGTAAAATTAAACAAACTGCGGTTGGACACTATGGGAGAGTCGTGCCAGAACGAACCTACATTTCCAGATCAACTCACCTGATGGGCGCAACTATCACCATCTCTTTATTGCCACCTTCCAATGATGCGCATGCAGAGCTCTCCACACAGCAGCCACAAAACTTGAAGACAGACTGCCTCGCAGAACAGCTACTTGACGATGTCTTTGAACTCCTTAACATCTATAACCAGCGGTTTAGCGCAAATGACGTCAATTCCGAGCTTATGCAGGTCAATCATGCAGCAGGCAAACATCCTGTCCCCGTCGACCCCGAACTGTTTGAGCTCATTCAGATTGGCAAAGAACAAAGCCTTATACCTGCAAGTTATTTAAACATTGCACTTGGCCCTTTGGTACAAACCTGGCGAATCGGCTTTGCTGACGCGCGCATTCCAAATAACGCCGAGGTCACGCACGCGCTGTCGCTTACTGATCCACAACTCATTGAATTGGATCCTCTGAGCTGCACCGTGTTTCTCGCCAAAGAGGGCATGAAGCTGGACCTGGGGTGCTTGGCCAAAGGCTATATCGCTGACAAAATTGCAGATTATCTGAAAAGTCAGCACGTTATGTCCGCCCTTATCAACCTTGGCGGTAACATTAAGACAATTGGCTCCAATGTGCTCGCGGACAGAGCGTGGCAGATTGGCATCCAGGATCCGCGACAACCGCGAGGCACCAACCTTGCTGTGCTGCCCATTTGCAACCAGTCCGTGGTAACCTCCGGTACCTACGAAAGGAAACTGCAGGTAAACGGGCATACCTATCACCACGTTCTTGACCGCGAGACCGGCTATCCGGTTGACACGCAACTTGCGAGCATCACGATTATCTCGGAAAACTCGCTTGACGGAGAAATTTGGACCACACGCCTTTATGGCGAGAAACCCCGTCAGCTCCTTGCCCGTGTAGAACAAGAAAAGGGCATCGAGGCGCTCATAGTAACTACTGATAATCGCGTATATTATTCATCGGGGATCTCGCCTGAGCTCCTTGCGTAATTCAGAAAGGAAGTTTGATGCTTAACTTTGTTGGCCTCATTGGCACCAATTCAAAAGAGTCAAATAACCGAAGACTCCTGCAGTTTATGCAGAAGCATTTTGCCGACAAGGCCACTATTGAGCTGGTGGAGATTGACAACATTCCCCTGTTCAACAAGCCTCAAAAGATGAAGGTCCCCGAGGTTGTCTCAGAGCTTGCAAAGAAAATTGAGGCCGCCGACGGCGTCATCATCGCAACTCCAGAGTACGACCACTCCATTCCAGCGGTCCTGCAAAACGCGCTTGCTTGGCTGTCCTACGGCATCTTCCCTATGGTCAACAAGCCAGTCATGATTGTCGGCGCATCCCTGGGCACGCTCGGATCTTCTCGCGCACAGCTTCAGCTCCGTCAAATTCTGGACGCTCCCGAGCTCAAAGCCGCAATCATGCCAGGTTCCGAGTTCCTTCTTGGCCGAGCCCCTCAGGCATTTGACGAGAAGGGCAGCTTGAAAGACAAGGCTACCGTCAAGAAGCTTGACCTGCTCTTTGACGATTTCCGTCTGTTTGTGAAACTCAACGAAAAAATGGCCGCATCGCGCGAACTTCTCCGCAAAGAGGCCGAGAACTTTGACTGGGAAAACCTGTAGGCCTGGAAGGAACTACTACTATGAAATTTGTCGGAATCGTCGGTTCAAATACGGAGATTTCCTATAACCGAAAGCTTTTGCACTTCATCAAAAAACACTTTGCCAAGCAGTTTGAACTTGAAATCCTTGAGATTGATAACATTCCTCTGTTCAACCAGGACCTCAAGTGGGACGAGAACTTCCAGCTCCGCCTGCTGTACAACAAGATTACCCGCGCTGATGGCGTCATTATTTCTACGCCCGAGCACAACCACACCATCTCACCTGCGCTGAAGAGCGTCATTGAGTGGCTCTCCTACGATGTGCATCCGTTTGAGAACAAGCCTGTCATGATTGTCGGCGCTTCTTACTACGACCAGGGAACTTCTCGCGCGCAGGTACATCTGCGCAAGATTTTGGATGCTCCAGGCGTTAACGCATACGTTTTGCCTGGTAACGAGTTCCTTCTTGGAAAGGCCAAGCAGGCTTTTGACGAGGACGGCAACATTATCGACGAGCGCACCGTCGGCTTCCTGGGCCTTTGCCTGGATAACTTTGTCAAATACGTAGAGGTGGTCTCCAAGTTGAAGAAGCCAAAGCCAATCGCGCCAGAGGATCTGGACGTAACCAACTCAATTTCCACCACTATCCAGGGCATTGATCCCGACGATCCTGATTGGGTCGAGAAGGCCGCCGAGCTTGTGGGCGCGGTTTCGGGCGACACATACGTTAAGCTTGACCACGGCATTTTGACGGTCAACCAGATTGACATGTTCCTGAAGGCAATGCCATTTGAGCTAACTTACGCGGACGACAACAACCAGTTCCTTTACTACAACAACGCTCATGACAACCCAGACACTATGCTGGCAAAACGCGTTCCTGAGCAGTCGGGCGATCGTCTTTCCACAGTTCACAGCTCTCTTCCCGAAGGTCGTATGAAGAACGTTGAGTTTGTCATCGGCGTTCTTCGCAACGGCGACAAAGAGTATGTACGCACCATTGTCCCAGGTACACCAGCCGACATTATCAACACCCATAACTACCAGGCAATGTACTACCCTGATGGCTCGTATGCAGGCATCAACGAGATTGTCTTCAACTTCAAGCCATGGTTGGATTGGTACCTACAAACCACAGGTCAGCGCCTCGTAAGCGCTAGCGGCGCAGTTGTTCCACCAGCTGGCGCTCCCGCCCCTGCTGCTGGTGCTCCCGCACCAAGTGCAGGCGTAGATGCTACCTCGGGTGCAAGCGCTTAACGTGCAGCTACGCGCACCACGACGCGCAGCCGCGACGCGCGTCCACGACGCGTCATAGCAATACGATCTCTCCTCGCCTTCCAGAAATAGATCTCTGGAAGGCGAGTTTTTTGTATTAAGTTGCGAAATTTCTATTTAGGCTAAAGATGTATTCATTTCTACGAATATCTATGCTCAGATATTCAATTTTGTGTATCACTCAATTTTTGGACCAATATTTTAGGGGCTAAAAAGGTAAAAAACCCGTTTAGTTGGAGATTAAATCTTTAAAAATCAAATTTCAGCTCCAACTAAGACGATTTTTTACCACCGTTGCAATTTTTTATCTGCGAAAACACGATATGCAGAAAAATGAAACTCCAACTAAACGCATTTTTTACCACTTTGGCAGAAATTAATGCTCATCATCATTGAGCACTACTCAATCAACTGGGCATCTTTCACTCAACTGTTCATCGCTTAGCACGTCGGACACCATCGAGCACTACCGAGGCCATCTAACGTTATCCAACAACATCACACATCATTCGGCAGCTACTACCCTTCAAACTTGTTGATCTTTCGATCGTAAGTGAGCAGGCCGTTTACCTCTTCCTCAACGTCAGATACCTGCGTATAAACGTATCCTGCAAGACCTTCGACCTGCAGCGATTCCGCCTCTGAGAGCAGCTTTTGGACAGCTCCTCGCCAATCCTCAACTGTGACAAAATCCCCGTATCCGTATGAGTGGTCAAGCGACGTGTGACCTGGCGTCATCTGCGCGAGGCCACCGAACTCAGAGATTATCACAGCTCGATTCCCCCATTGCTTCCCGCTCCAACCTGCGCGAAGTGGTCGGAAGTAATTGTGAATACTCAGAAAATCGCCACAGCCCTGATCATACCAGCCACTTGTTGCATCGATTGGACGTGTTGCATCCAAGGCGCGAACAGCCTCAGTAGCAGCTCGTGCATCAAACTGTCCCCAACCCTCGTTAAAGAGCGTCCAAAATCCAATCGAAGGATGCCCATCCAGGAGCTTGACCATTTCCTGACAAGTTTCTGTCCACTCCTTGCGATAGCCCTCTTCACCTGAGGATAAAGCCCCGTGATGACTTGGAGTTGTGTCGTCGAATCGACCCCAGGTAAAGCTGAACAGCGTCGGCTTTTGACTCGTGTGCCAGGGACTATACGCGCTACCTCCCGAAACGCAATCCTGCCAAACAAGCATGCCAATACGATCGCAGTGGTAGTACCAGCGTTCGCTTTCAATCTTGATATGCTTTCGCAGTGTATTGAAACCAGCCGACTTCATGGCCTCTACGTCATATACCAGCGCATCGTCGGACGGCGCCGTCAGTAATCCGTCAGACCAATAGCCCTGATCCAGCACGCCACGCACAAAATATGGCGCCCTGTTCAAGTGAACCCTTGGCACGCCAACCTCATCAGGCTTCACCTCAACAGTACGAAACGCGCAATAGCTCCGAACAAAATCGACCGCTACACCATCCCGCCAAAGTGTTGCCTCCACGAAATAGAGGTACGGTCTCTCCGGAGACCACAACTGCGGTTTGTCTACCTGTAGTTCCTCGCAAATTTCTCCTGCTTCGCTCACCGGAAGCCTGGCGAGAAGAACGTCTTGCCCAAGCTCATCCTTGAGCGCCAACTCCAGCTCCAGTGCCTCCGACTGCAAGCTTGCCTGCCCGCTTACCTGTACGTTCGTCTTAACTTCAAGCACGCCGTACATGTCGCCCTTCAACGTTAGCGACTCAAGGTGAGCTGCAGAAACAACTTCATACCAAACGCTCTGCCAAATGCCACTTTGAGCGGTGTACCAAATGTCGCCACGAGAAAGTCGCTGTTTACCTCGCAGTTGAGAGCCGGCGTCACTTGGATCCCAAACGCAAAGCACAAGCTCAGCGGTGGTCCCACTCTTCGCCGCGTCCGCCACCTTCGCCGCAGTCGCCACCTCAGCCGCACTCTCAGCCACGCCTTCCGCCTCGACCAACCCAAGCAGATCCGTGATGTCAAACGAAAACGGCAGGTAGCCGCCGGTATGCGTGCCGGCGAGCTTGCCGTTTACAAAACACGCGCACATCCAGTCAACCGCTTCAAAATGCAGAATAAGTCGCTGGTCATCAGCCAGTTTAGGTAGTTCAATTTTGCGCCTGTACCACAAAAGCTCATGAGGACGCACCGTATGACCAACTCCAGATAGTGGGGCTTCTGGCGAGAATGGCACCACAATCTGCCCATCCCAACGGGAAGGAATTGCCTGTTGCGCAAGGGTCTTTGCATCCACCTCGCCATCTACCGGCGCAATCGCATACTCCCACACGCCGTTCAACATCGCATACTCGTCGCGCTGCATGCGAGGACGCGGATGCTCAGGCAACACGTTCGACGCATCAAGCGCCTCTCCCCAAACAGTCGTCAGAGAATTGAGCGTCTCCTCCGTATGCTTTTTGGGCGCACTTGCCAAAACACGACGAATATCCAGCATCGCATATCTCGTTTCTCATGAAGCAGCAGGTACAAGCACTAACAAACTAGCATGACGTATACGAAGCAGGCACGACACAAGCATGCCTAGCGGACGTATGTATATCATAGCCGCTTCGTAAAAGTATTTATATAGCGAGAAAATCAAACAAGCCCCAGCTCAACTATGGGACTGGGGCTCGGATAAAAACAAATGGTCACGTTTATATTCACGTTAAACGTTAGCGCTTAGGAAACCACGGAATGCAGCGATTAACTCGCTTGCAGTACTCTTTGTACTCATCGCCAAATTGCTCGAGAAGCCACTTCTCCTCCGTGGCTTGCATCATCACAGTTAAAAGCGCCCAAAACACAAGCGGCAGCGGCAGTAGATAAAGGTTGCTTGAAAGCAAAGCGGCGCCCGACATAACAAACGCAAATGCGGAGTAAATTGGGTTTCTGACCAGCGCATAAACACCAGTAGTAACCAGCTGATTTGCGATGATTTTCTCGCGAAGTTTTTCTTTGATAGCGGCGGAAACCCACAGCCAGATGCCCACAATCAGAAAAGCCGTGCCCACGGTGTGCATCACGCCGACTGTCGCTCGGATACGAAGATACGGAAGAATTCCCAGCTTAGAAAGCGTAATGCACGCGACCGTCAGCACCGTGATGACAATCACATAAGCAGGGCCGACGCCAAGCACCGGAAGGTGATCGTTCTTCTCGTTCTGAGCAGGCATTTGTTAAACTCCGTTCGGTTAGCGATTTGTTAGCTC
>BNJU01004059.1_pt1 | contig 22290 bp, 26 predicted proteins | sample 8539281 | NCBI WGS metagenome assembly BNJU01 (sample SAMD00202456, study PRJDB9452) | human saliva metagenome | isolation source: human saliva | place: Japan
ACTTGTCAATATCTTTTTTTCTATTTTTTTAAAATTTTTTTATTTTTTTATGAAAAAGGATGCTTTCTTACATCCTTTTTTTCATAAATGATGATCCTTGAAATCTTTCAAGTATTCTTTTAGCCTTCTCCGCATCTTTGCTCTTCCTGAAAAACGTTGATTCATCAGAAGTTTATCATAATCTTCTTTTTCTTGATCGGTTAGATTTTTTCGGAATTCTTTTAGGGCTCCTCTTAATAGGACTAGTTCATCCAAAAAGAGTTCTTTTGATCGAAGTCGATGACTAATTTCACCAATCTCTGTATAAGGGTACCTTATTTAACTTTCCTTTTATCACTCTCTTGTTTTCTAACTTTATCTTTTATATGGTTACGAAACTTTGTTTTGAAGTAGGTTAATAGAATTTCTTCATTTTCTTCTACCTCCGGATTACTTATTTGTAACTCATACAGCACTAGTCTTCCCTCTTGTTCCCAATCTGCGTGATCCCAAAGATGAATATAAAATTCCTTTTCACATTTCCATACTATCCATTTTACTTTTTCATATGTTTTTTTAAAGTTCATTGGACCTCCTTTCTAACTAGTCTTCATTTTAAAGGAGGTTTTGATTTATTTGTGCTTATTCTCTATTTGGCATCTTTCCTTATTCTAATTGGTCATTATTTTGATAAGAATGTCAGAATAATGGTTTTATCAAACAAAAAAAGTTGCTACCAATGTAACAACTTTTGTGATAGTCCGTACGGGATTCGAACCCGTGTTACCGCCGTGAAAAGGCGGTGTCTTAACCCCTTGACCAACGGACCATTTTTACAACGTATTCTATTATATCAGTTCTTTTTCATCTGTCAATACTTTTTTGTAAAAAAGGAGCCGAAAATTTCGGCTCCTTCTAAAAGCTTTAGAAGACTATAGAGTTTATTACTTATTTTCTTCCATTTTAGATTTAATTTCTTCATAAGATAATGGTTTAGATTCTTTTTCTAATTCTAAATCAGTATCTTCTGGCATTTTACCTGTTTCATACAATGACTTAATTTGAACACTGTCCAAGGTTTCGTATTTCAACAAGGCTTCTGCAATCAACTTGTGGGTTTCACGATTGTTCTGGATGATTTCAGCTGCTTTATTGCGAGCTTCATTCAAGAGACTTCTTACTTCTTCATCAATTTCATATGCAGTTTGCTCTGAAATGAATTTTTGAGTCGTTTGAGCTCCAAACATAGCATGGTTGCCTTCGTATTGAACTGGACCAAGTTTTTCACTCATTCCATATTCCGTTACCATAGCACGCGCCATTTGGGTCGCTTGCTCAAAGTCATTGGAAGCCCCTGTGGTTTGAACGTTGAAGATAATTTCTTCTGCAACACGTCCCCCCATCAATCCAGCCAATTGTTCTTTCATATCTTCTTTAGAAAGAAGCATTTGGTCTTCTTTTGGAAGAGCAATCATATAACCACCAGCACGTCCACGTGGAACGATGGTCACCTTGTGAACAACACGAGCATTAGATAAGACTAAACCAACAATGGTATGCCCTGCCTCATGGTAAGCAACCAATTCGCGTTCCTTTTGAGAAACTGTTCGGTCTTTCTTAGAAGGACCAGCAATCACACGATCTTCCGCTTCATCAATATCAGATGCATCGATGACCTTCTTATTACGACGAGCCGCTACCAGAGCTGCTTCGTTTAAGACATTTTCAAGATCCGCTCCAACAAATCCTGGTGTTTGTTGGGCAACTAGTTTCAAGTCGACATCTTTGGCTAATGGTTTGTTTTTAGCATGGACACGCAAGATAGCTTCACGTCCTTTTACATCTGGACGGCCAACTAAAACCTTCCGGTCAAAACGACCTGGACGAAGGAGGGCTGGGTCCAATACATCTGAACGGTTAGTGGCTGCAATCACGATGATGCCTTCGTTTCCTTCAAAACCATCCATCTCAATCAAGAGCTGGTTGAGGGTTTGTTCGCGTTCATCATTCCCCCCACCAAGGCCAACTCCCCGTTGACGTCCAACAGCATCGATCTCATCGATAAAGATAATGGCTGGTGCTGCTTTTTTGGCATCTTCAAATAGAGAACGAACCCGGCTTGCCCCGACACCGACAAACATTTCAACGAAGTCAGAACCTGAAATACTGAAGAATGGTACGCCAGCTTCACCTGCTACTGCTTTTGCTAGAAGGGTTTTACCAGTTCCCGGAGGGCCTTCAAGAAGAACACCTGCTGGGATACGGGCACCCAATTTTGTAAAGCGTTTTTGATCTTTTAAGAATTCAACCACTTCAACGAGTTCTTGTTTTTCTTCTTCAGCCCCTGCTACATCTGAAAAACGAACCTTGATATCTTCTTTATTGGTAGCACGCGCTTTGTTACGGCCGAAATTCATAGCACCGCGGGCGCCACCGCTACCACCTTGATTCATCATGGAGAAGAAGAAGAACATGACAATCACAAAGGGAACGATTGAAGTCAGAATGGTAATCCACATTCCACTTGAGCTTTCCCGTTTAATAGTGATGTCAGCCTTATGTTCGGATGCTAAGTTTTGTAATTCTTGAACAGTCAAATCAGACGGTAAAATCACACTCGTGAAGCGAGTCACCTTACTTGGACTTGGAGTGAAAAATTGAACCCCTGTATCATCCTTGCTGTTTTTTGCTTTGTTATAGGTACCGGAAATTTCAATGACACTACCGTTTGGCTGGTAATTAATTTCCTTGACGTTGTCTGATTTAAGCTCTTTTACCAATTCTGTATAATTGATCTGCTGACTTTGTCCGATACTATTTCCAGCAAAGAAATACTGAAAACCTGTAACAGCAGCTACAATAATCAATAAGTACAGAAAAGGATTTCGGACAAAACCATTGTTTTTGTTATTTTTCATCTAGTTTCCTCTATTTTGAATACACTTCTTCTTTCAACACTCCGATATAAGGAAGGTTTCGATAGTTTTCATCATAGTCTAAACCATACCCCACAACAAATTCGTTTGGAATGGTAAAGCAAGTGTAATCTGCTTCAATCTCAACCAAGCGTCCTTCAGGTTTATCCAACAAGGTAGCAATTTTAACAGATGCTGGTTGACGTCCTTCAAACAATTCTTTCAAACTCTTAAGAGTTTTACCAGTATCAATGATATCTTCAACAAAGAGAATATCTCGACCCTTAATGTCTTGGTCCATATCTTTGATGATATTAATCACGCCTGAGCTTGATGTTCCACCATGATAACTAGACACCAGCATAAAATCCAACTCAATATGCGTATCAATATGTTTGATCAATTCCGCCATAAATGGGACTGACCCTTTTTAAAAATTCCCTACTAAAATCGGATTTTTTTCCCTTGGTAATCTTCTGTCAGTTTTTGACCAAGTTCACGTGCTGCAGTCACGATTTCATCGTGGGAAATGAGTATCTTTTTGATATCTTGTTCTAACATCTTTTTTTACCTATCTATTTTTCTGGATATAAATTGTATCCTTCATTATACCATTTTTTTAATTCCTTACTCAAATCACTGATCGCAATTTCAGGAATAGCCAGTATTTGTTTATCTTGTTCTAAAACCACCAGATTGTTTCGTTGATCTAAAGGGAATTTTTTGGTTAATCAACAATCTGCTAACTTTTTTTCTATGGTGACCGTTTATCAGAATACGATCTCCCCTTTTACGGGGGTCGAAGAGAAACTGGATGGTTGCTTGGGAAGTGGGATAGCCTCCATATATGAATCGCTTGGTTCCACTCCAAATAAAAAAAGCGATAAGCACCTACTGTCTTTATGGTTCCAAATTGTAACAAATCTTCTGACATTCGGTCATCCGTCCTACGACTGATTTTTCCGAATTTCAAAATAGTGATAGTCTTTGTAAAGTTCATAACCATTCTTTAGAACTTGTTGCGTATTGGACTTGGTCACTACTATTCTATGTAATTGTTCAAATTGTGCCCGACTCAATTGCAAATCTGGAAAACTAGCTAGATACTCTTCCAGCAAATAAATCTGAACAGCTGGTGATTGCTTTTGAAACTGTGTCACATCTTGTGGATTCAAATCTTTGGTCAACTCTTTTAAAGCCTGGTGCCAATGACTGAGATCCTCTCCTAAGTTGACTAAAGCACTCGTCACTTGGGGATTTTCTTCTTCTAAGAGTGGGAGAAAACGATGACGGATACGGTTACGGAAATAGTCCAAGGACCGGTTGCTCTTATCCTCGAAATGAAAAATTTCTGGAAAATCCTTTTTTTTGAAATGTAAGAGGGGACGGATCAATACACCCTGTCCAAATGGTTGGTTTAAAGGAATGCCTCTTAAATGTCGCGGACGACTTCCACGAATCAGACGCATCAAAATCGTTTCTGCCTGATCATCCATATGATGAGCGGTGACGAGGGCGCTACAAGCTTCTTCTTTCATAACTTTTTCAAAGAAGTCATAGCGGAATTGTCTAGCTCGACTTTCCGAAAAAGGGCCAGAGAAATGGGCAACCTTCAGCGGTAAATGTTTTGCTTCAGCTATTGCTTGAATTCCTCTTTCTTCTTGGTCAGCTTCCATGCGTTGGTGATGATTAACATGAGCAAGAACCAATTCAATTCCTAATTGGTGTCGATAATGGTAGAGCCAATCCAGTAAGGTCATGGAGTCCACCCCTCCTGATAAAGCCAAAAGGACTTTTTGATGAGATTCAAAAAGCCCCTCCTTTTGACAGAACTGAAGAAATTTTTCTTTCATTACTGTAAGACCTCATAAATATCTTTGGCAATTGCTGAGATAGTCTCGTAATCAGAGTGATCCGTAAAAATAGCCAAAATAAATGGTGAATCTGTATAAACAATGGCGACATCATGACGGAAATCATAGGCATCTCCAATCTTGTGTGCGACCTTGACTGGGATATCTTTTGAAATTCGTTGATCATCAAAGCGAGTTTCTGATAGAGCATCAATGATTCCCACCATTTTTGTTGGTAGATAGCTTCCATGACATTTCCCCTGCCATTTTTTTGGAGACGCCATTCTAGTTTCTACATTCCACGTTTTTCCTGCAATCTTATTGGTCACCTTTTGAAATTCTTTGTCTGATTGGTGCGTTACATAATAGCCTAAAATGTTTTGCGCAACATTATCGGATTCTTTGGCCACCCGATTAATCAAATCAGCGACGGTATATTCCTTATCATCCGGTGTTTTTGAAATACTTCCACTGCCTTCCGGTTCATAAGCTCCGGGATAATCATTGACTTCTTTTGTATATTTTAAAGGAGTCTGCAAATCTACATGGCTCTCGTTTACCTCTTTTTGAGTATAGTACAAATACAAGAGTTTGGCTATACTAGCAGAATACATTTCCTGATCTTCATGTATCCCAGCAATCTTTCTAGTATCCACCTGCTTCACGTAAACTGCAATTCCGTCTTTGTTATACTTCTGATTGAGAATCTCTTGGACTTTCTCCATCCGATTATCTGTAGCAGAAAGTTCATCTTTTGAAATCCACCCCTGGCCAGAAATTTCTAGGTAGGTCCCTTTTAAAGTTTTGGCAGTCTTGGTGATTTCAACCTTGCTATAGGGAGCCAGACTTGTTTTTTTGCTTTTTGCGCCATTTACCAAGGGTTGATCATAAACTGTAAAAGAGGATGTCAGCCACATGGTCTTTTTTTCTTCTGTTAATTCCAAAATCGAATCTTCGTAAATTTGATCTTGATCAGCTACTACATACTGTTTATTCGATAATTTAAAAACAGATTTCCCTTGATCATTCACAAACAATTGATCAACAGTAAAGGGAGTATCAGGCTTGATTTCCCCAGCTTTTTGACGCAATTCTGGATCCGAATAGGTCACAATTGGCTGATAAACATTTGGATTGGACGGGATGGAGACAAAGAAATGATCCTGAGTTCCTATTTGACTAGCGTAAGAAGAATCAGCAGTCAATGGAACTTGGGGCTGGGAGGAATCAGATAAGGGTTGGGTGACTAAGAAAGTAGGAAAAACCATCCAATAAACTAACTTATTCATCCTTGCTCCTTTCCTGAGTTTCTTCTTGCAATTTTAAGGCTTGATTCTTTTTAGCTAACTCTTCTAATTTTGTATCAGAATATTCTAGAAATTGTTGAACAGTTTTTACAATATTTTCCATTATTTCGGTAATAAATTAGGTATCGTATAAATATATTCGCCATCTTTAGAGAAGGAATATTTGGCGCGTGCATATTTTGCAGCGTATTCGTCATCCTTCAATTTCTCTACGATATCCTTTTGATATTCTTTTTCCTCAAGGGTTTGCTGATATTGTTCTTGTAATTGAACGTATTGTTGTTTGCGTTTTTGAAGCGTCTGGTAACTCTGAGCCAAATTATAGGTTGGGAGGATAAACAATAAAATAATTAAAATGAGAACCCAACCCATAAAACGGTTCTGTTTTTTTCGTTCCTCATTTTGGTATTTCTGACGCTGATGTTCGTCTTGAATATACCGATTATTCATTTGTACAATATTTTTAGGCATCTTCTTCTATCCTTGTTTCACGAATAATTTCATACATTTTAGACGCATCTTCTTTTTTGGTGCTATCTAACATTTCCAATACTTTTACTGTCAATAGCTTATTTCCAAAGCGAACTTCAACTTCATCATTCACCTTCAAGTCGGTTGAACTTTTTGCTAAAACGCCATTAACTTTAATACGTCCCTTGTCGGCTACTTCTTTAGCTACAGGGCGTCTTTTGATAATGCGGGAAACTTTTAAATATTTATCTAATCTCATCGTATCACCTCTAATGTATTATTGTACCATTTTTTTAGAAAGAGCCCAGTAAAATCTTTCTTTCTAGTCTTGTTTTTTCCAATTTTTCCTGCTTGATGGCCAGTAATTTTTCCCCAAATTGTCGCAAGCCTTCTAAAATTTCGAAGTCTTTCTTATTTCGCACATCAAAGATTAATTCAATCAATCCTTGGCTTTCTGCAATACGAGCTTTAAATTAGTTGCTGATAAGGCAGCAAAATAATCTTGAGTCAAAAAAAGTTGCTTGGTAATTGGCTCAAATTTCACCGTTAGTTGATTGTCTTTTCGATCAACCACTTTAACAAAGACCTGGTCCAGATAAGATTTGATAAACCCTATTTCTAGGAGATAGGCTACCACATCTGGGTATTCTCCAAATCGATCAATCAATTCGTCTTGCAAGAGCTCATAATCTTCTTGAACTTGAATTTCTCGAATGCGTTTGTAAATTTCAATTTTTTGACGTTCATCGGAGATATAATCACTTGGAATGTAGGCATCAATTTGGAGATTGAGCTCCGCATTTCCTTTTTGGCGTTTTTTCTCTTTTCCTTGTTTCTTCTCAATAGCAGCTTCGAGTAACTGTGAATACATTTCAAATCCGACGGAATCGATAAAACCAGATTGAGAAGCCCCTAAAATATTTCCGGCACCACGAATAGACAGATCTCGCATAGCAATCTTAAAACCAGATCCCAATTCAGTGAATCCTTTAATAGCTTCAAGACGCTTTTCAGAAACTTCTGTCAAGGTTTTGTCCGGCCGGTACATCAAATAAGCATAGGCAATGCGATTGCTTCGTCCAACCCGGCCTCGCAATTGGTAAAGGGTAGACAAGCCCATATGGTCGGCATTTTCAATAAAGAGGGTATTGGCATTAGGAATGTCTACTCCTGTTTCAATAATGGTTGTTGTGACTAAAATATCATACTCACCTTCAATGAAGTCCATCAAGGTATTTTCTAACCGTACTTCACTCATCTGTCCATGGACAAACCCAATAGAGGCTTCTGGAACTAATTCTTGTAGTTCTGAAACCTTTTGTTCAATGGTATCTACCTTGTTGTAAAGGTAATAAACCTGACCTCCCCGATCCATCTCCCGACGAATGGCATCTCGGATAATGGTTGGATTGGTTTCTAGGACATAAGTTTGAACGGGATAACGATTGGTCGGCGGGGTTTCAATAACGGACAAATCCCGAATACCCAACATAGACATGTGGAGGGTCCGAGGGATGGGTGTTGCTGTTAAGGTTAAGACATCGACCTTTTTCTTTAATTCCTTGAGAGTTTCCTTGTGTTTGACACCGAACCGTTGCTCCTCATCAATCACGATAAGACCGAGATCCGCAAATTCCACATCCTTAGATAAGAGGCGGTGGGTTCCAATCAGAATATCGACCTGGCCTTTTTTAAGTTTTTCCAAGGTTTCTTTTTGTTCAGCACGACTCCGGAAACGACTCAAGACATCAACTTCTACTGGAAAGGCCTCAAAGCGTTCTTTGAAATTGGCATAGTGCTGTTGAGCTAAAACTGTTGTCGGAACTAATACGGCCACTTGTTTGTGGTCTTTGACAGCTTTAAAGGCCGCTCGCATGGCTACTTCTGTCTTCCCGAAGCCCACGTCACCGACCAAGAGCCGATCCATAGGGCTTGAAGACTCCATATCCTTCTTAATTTCTTGGATAGAGCGAATCTGATCATCTGTTTCAACATATGGAAAAGCCTGATCAAACGCTTCTTGATTCTCATCGTCTGGAGTAAAGGCAAAGCCTTGTAATTGACTGCGCTCTGCATAGAGTTGAATCAGATCATCTGCAATATCCTCTACTTCTTGACGGACCTTTTGTTTGGCCTTTTGGAAGCGACCATCGTTGAGTTTATTGATTTAGGAGGTTTGCCATCACTCGCAACATACTTGGACAGCATCTGAATTTGATCCACAGGGATGGAAATCCGGTCTCCATTTTGATATTGGATGGAGACATAATCTCGGTGAACACCAGAAATTTCAATGGTTTCTAGTCCTAAATACTGACCGATTCCATGAACCTGGTGAACGACGTAGTCTCCCTTTTCCAACTCATTGTAGTTTTTTAACCGCTCCGCGTTGGAAATAGTTTGCCGACGGATCTTTCTTTTAATCTTTTTCTGATAGATTTCTGTCTCTGTAATGAGGACAATCTTCTCATCCACAAAGTGGAATCCACGCGCCAAACCGCCGATGATCAACTGGCTCTGTCCTGGATGAAGCTGATCGGGTGCAAGATAATCTAGGTCAATCCCATAGTCTCTCAAATGCTCTTGTAATTGTTGGAAGCCTGATTTACTCGTCACCTGAAGAATGACTGTATAATCTTGTTTACGGAAACGATCAATTTCATCCTTTAAGAGAGGAAACTGACTAAAGAATTCCTGCATGGGGTATTGATTAAAAGAATAAAGGGCATCGAATCGCAGATTTCCCAAGCCTTTTTGGAAATTTGAAAAATAAGAAGCTGGTTTATAAGTGCGTAAGAGCGCGCTATTGTCCGCAAAATACTGAGCTTCAGAAAAAGAGCGACTCTTTTGTAGATCCTCTGTCAAAAGATTAGCAACTTCTACATCAAACCGCGCCTCCTGATCCATGATTTTATGGTAATCATCCAAAAAAATAGGAGCATGTTTAGGTAAATAGTCAAAAAGGGTGTAGGTTTGCTGATAAAAAAGAGAGAGAAATTTTCGACTATCTGCATGAAGACGCTGGTGATGCGCTTCTGTGAGAACCTCAGTCAAATAGGATTTAAACTCTGGATTGGGGCTTTTTTGAATCAGCTTCTCTAGGTTCTTCTGCCCTCTTAGGAAATCATCTTTAGTTAGTAGCATATCACTAACTGGATGAACCGTTATCGTATCTATATTTTTTAGTGAACGTTGAGTCTCTGGAGAAAAAGTCCGAATGCCATCAATCTCATCTCCAAAAAATTCCAGGCGATAAGGGAAATCTTGACTGGCTTCAAAAAGATCTACAATATCCCCTCGGAGACTAAACTCCCCCTGTTGGCTCACCTGTGAAACCTTTTGATAGCCCATGGCCAGGAGGGTATCTTTCAATTCTGTCAGATTTCGTTCTTCTCCAACAGAGAAAGACTGAATCATAGAGCTGACAGTCTTTGGATTAGGTAAGAGCAAACGGCTACCACTTACATTGGCAATGACGATACCTTCTTTTTCTGGAGCTAAAAGAAAGTCCAGAGCTTCCAAACGAGAAAAAACCCGTTCCTGGGAAGCAAAGACAAACTCTGCCAAAGGATTGTCATCTCCGAGGAAAAGATAGACCTTTTCTTCGCCTAATAATCCCAATAAATCACTGGCGAGCCGTTCTGCTTCATTTTGGGAGGAGGTCAAGACCAAGACCTTGTGTCCATCTTCGACAGCTGTCGCCATGGTAATGGCTTTTGTAGATGAAGACAGTCCTAGTAGAAGAGAGCGACTTCTTTTTTGTTGGTCCTGTTGCCATTTTCTGATATTTTTATTTTGTTGAAATAGATCAACCAGTGTCTTATATTTATCCATTGTATTGTTGCATTGTTTTTTCAAACTGACCATCTTTTAAATAAAAGCGAAGAGCTTCCTCTGATTTGTCGATAGCAAGGAGGATGGTGGCATAATCATCCTGATCGAATTTCCCTAAGACATGGTGGACTACTGACATGCCATGCTTGGGTCTCCCGATTCCAATCTTGATGCGATTAAAGGTCTGAGTTCCAATATGGTTGATGATTGACTGATTCCGTTATGGCCTCCAGCTGATCCTTTGGCCCGAAGGCGAATCTTGCCGACTTCCATATCCAAGTCGTCATAAATAACGACCAAATCTTCCACCTCTAAACCATAATAGGTCAAAAGCGCGTGCACGGCCTTGCCACTCTCATTCATAAAAGTGGTTGGCTTGACTAAAAATACCTTTTCTCCATCTATAAAGGTGGAGGTCACATCTGCTTGAAAAATCTTATCATGTGAAAAAGTGAGGTTGAGAGACTTCGCCAGCTGATCCACTAACATAAAGCCAACATTGTGTTTGGTTTCCACATATTTATCTCCCGGATTTCCCAATCCGACGATTAATTTTGTCATTTACTTTCCCTTTCAAAAGCCAAAAGGGCTGGAATTTTTTTCCAACCTTTTGGTTATTTACTTATTTTCTTTATACATTGAAGCGGAATTCCATGATGTCGCCATCTTGAACGACATATTCTTTTCCTTCTTCTCGCAAGCGTCCTGCTTCTTTTACAGCCTTTTCAGATCCATATTTGACCAAATCATCATAAGACATGGTTACAGCACGAATAAATCCTTTTTCAAAGTCTGAGTGGATAATTCCAGCTGCTTGAGGAGCTTTCATACCACGTTTGAAAGTCCAAGCGCGAACTTCTTTTTCACCAGCTGTGAAGTAAGTTCCAAGTCCAAGTAAATGGTAAGCTGCACGCGTCAACTTATCCACACCTGATTCTGTCAAACCAATGGCTTCAAGAAACTCTTTTTTATCTTCATCGTCTAATTCAGAAATTTCTTCTTCCGCACGCGCAGAAATCACTACTACTTCTGCATTTTCTGTTTCTGCGAATTCACGAATTTGCTTCACATAATCGATCGAATCTGGGTCTCCAACGACATCCTCATCCACATTCGCTACATACAGAACTGGTTTAGTGGTCAAGAGGAAGAGACCTTTGACAACTTTTTGTTCTTCGTCTGTGAATTCAATGGTACGAGCTGACTTCCCATCCTCAAGAACAGGTTTAATCTTTTGAAGAACGTTAAATTCTGCAACGGAATCCTTGTCTTTTTGCGTACGAGCCATCTTTTCCACACGCGCATAGCGTTTATTCACAGATTCTAAGTCAGCCAAAATCAACTCTAGGTTAATAGTATCAATGTCTGCTAGTGGATCAACAAAAGCATCTTCACGACCTTGCTCCCGCATGACATTTTCATCATCAAAAGCACGTACCACATGGACAATGGCATCCACTTCACGAATGTTGGCCAAGAATTTATTACCAAGTCCTTCCCCTTTAGAAGCACCTTTTACAATCCCTGCTATATCTGTAAATTCAAAGGTTGTCGGAACTGTCTTCTTAGGAGTGATCATTTCCGTTAATTTTTGGAGGCGTTCATCTGGAACTTCTACCATTCCAACGTTTGGATCAATGGTCGCAAAGGGATAGTTTGCAGCCTCTGCTCCTGCTTTTGTAATTGCGTTGAATAGGGTTGATTTACCAACGTTTGGCAAACCAACGATACCTGCTGTTAAAGCCATTTATCTTCTTCTCCGTTCACATTTCAATCCCTTTTATTATAACATAATTCAAAGCACAAGATAATGAAAAAATGCTCTCTCTTAAAACTAAAAGTCACCTGTCCAATCCTGTAAGAATATGGTATAATCAAACCAACAATAATAAAGGAGTTTTCGTCATGAAAAAACTATCAATTAAATCGATCCTTCTGCCTCTTTTAGCAGTCTTTACCCTATTTCTTCTGGGAGCTTGGACAAAGTACAAAAAAAAGGGTACCTTCAATTAATTAACCAAGATAAGAAAACTGATATTCGTTTGATTGTTGAATATCAGGGTGATAAAATTCTAAGTACAGATTCTACAACTGTTATTTACTACGAAGGAACAGGATTGCCAAAAGAACAATTAAAAAAAGTTATTGATGAATACGATAAAAAATTCAAAGATGTCAAAGGATTCTCACACTCTGCAGAATATAAGGATGACTATGTCGTTGAAAAAACAAAGATTGATTATACCAAGGCAGATTTAAAAGAATTACAAGAAAATCAGTTAATTGCTGCACAAGAAAATCAAAATGTTGATTACATTGGCTACAAGACAACACTTAAAACCTTTAAAGTCTAATGGCTTCAAAGAAGTAAAAGATGGAAAATTTGAAGAATTAAAATAATACAAAAGGTTCAGTCACCTAGATGACTGAACCTTTTACAATACTTTTTTCATTTTTTGATCGAAATCATGACGGCTCATCATGACCATATGATCACAATTGCTACAACGAATTTTGATATCTGCCCCTACTCGCCGAATTTCCCAACGATTGGCTTTTTTCCCTGTTGCTTTGATGATACAAGCATGGGGTTTTTTCATTTCTACAAAATCACCGACCTGATACATGGATTTTCCTTTCATCAACATAGAAGACGAAAAGCTAGCCTGTTCAATGCTAGCTTTTGGCCCTTAATTGGTCCGAACTGGTGTAATTAATTGAATGAAGCGTTCAGATTCCTCTGCTGGTACCAATGTAAAGGGACGAACTGCAGAGATGAAACGAATGACGACTTTTTCACTTTCAATAGCTTTCAAAGCGTCAATCAAATAAGTTGGATTAAAGCTGATGTTCAAATCATCTCCTGAAACTACTTCTGTATCAATTTCTTCATTCACACGCCCTACTTCAGGAGAATTTACGTGAGCAGAAACGACTCACTAGCGATTTCTAATTTTACAGTACCATTTTGAGTAGCATTAGACAAAAGACGGGCCCGTTCCATTGCTTGGCGAAGATGAGCAACTTTAAAAGTTACTTCCGAACTAAATTCTGTTGGAATCAAGCGATCCGTATCTGGATAGTTTCCTTCCAACAAGCGTGTGTAGAAACTGATATTGTCACTTCTAAACAAAATCTGGTTATTCGCAAAAAAGACTTCAACCTGTTCAATCTCATCTGAAAAGACAGACGTTAATTCGCGTAAAGAACGGCTTGGAATCACAACATCAAAGTTATCCCCATTTTTTTCAAGGGTAATATTTTTTTGACTCATTCGATGAGAATCCGTTGCCACCGTTTTTAATTCCTTGTGATCAGAAAGAACAAAATGAACTCCTGTCAAAATCGGACGACTTTCTTGGGTACTTGCTGCAAAAGCTGTCTCAGAAATGATTTTCTTCAAAGTTTGAATTGGGAGCGTTAGAGGGTTGCTGGCTGAAATTTCTTGAATGCGAGGATATTGTTCTGCATCTTTTCCTTTAAGGGTAATTTCTGATTTTCCACTAACTAATACAATTTGTTTTTGTTCGATTTCTTTCACATCTAAAACGACATCTGGTAGACTGGACACAACATTGATAAAGAAAGTTGCTTCTAAAAGAATAGCACCTGGTGTCGTTACAAGAAGGCCTGCATTTTCATCTTTAACAGAAATAAAGTACTCGATTGAAATTTGTCCATTTGATCCAATGAGAGTAATCCCTTCAGAAGTGACATCAATCTTAATAGTGGATAAGATAGGAATGGCATTTTTTGAACTAATAGCTCTTTTTGTCGTATTTAAAGCTTGTAGAAAATAAGCCTTGTTAATAGAAAAATTGATCATGAGATCTCCTTTTATTATTTTAGTATTAGTAAGTTAATAGTAATAGTAGAGTGTGTGGAACATGTGGAAAACTCTTCTAAAGCCAGACAGGAATTGAAAAGTGCCTTGTTCACAACATGTGGAAAAAGAAGCAAGTTTTTCTAGGATTGTCCACATGGGATTACTTTAATTTTTTCTTGATGGTTTGAATCTCGAGTCTGAGATTGTCATCAATTTCGATCATCCCTTTGATTTTTTCATAAGCATGCATGACCGTTGTGTGGTCTTTTCCTCCAAATTCACGACCGATACGAGGAAGACTATTGTCGGTCATCTCGCGGGCGAGGTACATAGCTACTTGTCGAGCTAGGACAATATTTTGAACCCGTCGAGAGCCTTTCATTTCATTGACACTGACATTGTAAAATTTTCCAACTTCCGTTTGAATCTTTTCAATAGGAATCACCGTAATTTGTAAGGCTTCATTCTTACGAGCTCGAATGGCTTCAGCTGCGACATCTATTGTAATATCTTTGATTTTTTTAACTCTTGCCACAAGAGAGATATCATTCAACGCACCCTCTAAGTCTCGGACGTTAGAATCAAATTGACCTGCTAGGTATTCGAGTGTATCATCCGGGAAAGTAAAGTCCAGGTCTTCGATTTTATTTCTCAAAATAGCGATTCGAGTTTCAAATCTGGCGGTGTAATATTTTGCGTCAAGCCCCACTTAAAGCGCGTGACTAAACGTTCTTCTAAGCTATCTAAATGATCAGGACTACGATCGCTAGTTAGGACAATCTGCTTATTATCCCCATAAAGAGCATTAAAGGTATTAAAGAACTCTTCTTGAGTTGTAACCTTTTTTCCTCCAAGCGATTGAATATCATCAATTAAGAGCAGATCCAAGTTTCGATAGGTTTTTTTAAAGGTATCCATATCATTGAGGCGAAGACGCTCTAAAAATTCATTGATAAAGGATTCTGCTGGGATGTATTTTACTCGAGCATTTGGGTAGTTTTCCATAATCTGATTCCCAATTGCGTTGAGCAAATGCGTTTTACCTAAACCAGGTCCTCCATAGATAAATAAAGGATTATAAGTGGTAGCTAGGTTTTCAGAAACTGCTAAAGCGGCAGCCAAAGCCCATTGATTTCCATCTCCACTTACAAAATTATCAAAGGTGTATTTCTTTCTTAATCCTGTTTGGATAGGAGGCAAATCTACTATTGGAGCATGGCTCACTGCATAGGCTCTGGTTGTTTCTGAAAGGGGAATAAACTCCTTTTCTTCTTCCTCTTCTTCAAGATTGAATTGATAGGAAATGGTTAATTCTACTGCATAAATTTCAAATCCAGCAGTCAGAATCACCTTTGTCATATTCTCTTCCCAGAATAATTTCTTTACTTCTGCATCTAAATAAATAACGGCTTCTTGTTGATCGACTTTGATGAGTCTTGAAGTAAGGACAAAATAGTCAAAGATTTCTTTTTAAATGTCTTTTTACTTAATTCAATCACACGATTCCAGAATGTTTCTTCTCTTGACACTTATCGCCCTCCTATTCATTTTTACTTGCTATGTTTTTCTTATTTTATCATAAAAGGAGGGAGTTTTCCACAACTTGTTCTGAGGGAATAAAAAAGAGTTTTTTCCACAATATGTGAATAGTTATCCCCAATGTGTGTAGAAGTTTTCCACAAGTTGGGGATAAGAGAGGAAAAAATAGGAATATCAAGTAAGGAGGAGTTTTAAAGAAGTGGATAAATCTGTTAATTGTGTTATAAAAAATAACAGCCTCATTTGAGACTGTTAATAATTCGTTGGTATTCATCAAGGTTGTTAAATGAAATATGAATACTACCTTTTTCTTGTTTTGTCAGACGGATTTCTACTTCGGTCCCTAGAATCTTTTTTAATCTGTTTTCTTCCTGTGCTAAAAAGAGTTCTTTCTCTTTTTTACTAGGTGTTTTCTTTTTTTGACAAACCTTTTCTTCCAAACTACGAACGCTTAGCCCTTCTTTCAGAGTTCGTTCCAACCAATAGATTTGTAGATCTTCTTTTAAAGGAACTAAAATGCGGGCATGTCCTTGTGAAATTTGATCATTTTTGATGGCTTCTTTGACAGCTGGTGAGAGATGAAGTAAACGGACCATGTTGCTGATGTAAGGACGAGATTTTCCCATAAATTGTGCAATTTCTTCATGGGTAGCTCCTTTATCAATAAGATGTTGGTAGGATTCGGCCTCTTCAATTGGATTCAAATCTTCTCTTTGTAAATTTTCGATAATGGCTTGTTTGATCATGTCATCATCTGATAAGTCTCTTATAATCGCAGGGATTTCTTTGAAACCAGCCATTTGAGCTGCTCGGTAGCGTCTTTCTCCAGCAAGTAGTTCATAACCAACAATAGGAGATTTTCGAACAATAATGGGCTGGATTAATCCATTTTCTTTGATTGAAGCTGCGAGTTCTTCTAATTTCTCTTGTACAAAGGTTTGACGAGGTTGAAAAGGATTTGGTTCGTATTTGCTTTACGTCAATAATATCAATTTTTTCCATGATGTATATAGCATAACACACCTTTACAATTTCGTAAAGGTGTGTTGACACTGTTGTAAATTTACTTAATTTCCAAGATTTTCTGTAGATTTTGTCAGCTCAATGGTCGCTGTTTTTTGCTTACCATCTCTATAGAAAATGACTTTAATTTTATCACCAATTTGATGAGAATAGAGGGCAGATTGTAAATCTGCAGTTGATTCAATGGTTGTGTCATCGATTTTTGTAATGATATCTAATCGACGCAAATATTTGGATGCCGGCATATCATTTTCAACTGAGCGGACAAGAACCCCACCTTTGAGTTTGCTTGGAATGTCTAATTGGCTAAGATCAGAAGAGGATAGGTTAGCCAGGTCCATCATGGTAATTCCAAGAGCTGGACGAATGACTTTACCATCTTTTTTTCTAAATGTTCAATAATATTTTGTACATCATTTACAGGAATTGCAAACCCCATTCCTTCAACCGCAGTTTGGCCATTTGAAGAGATTTTACTTGAGGTGATTCCGATGACTTGTCCCTGAATATTGATAAGAGGACCGCCAGAATTCCCTGGGTTGATTGCAGCATCCGTTTGCAACGCTTTTGTAGATACATTTTGGCCGTCTTCTGATTTGAGCTTCACAGTACGTCCGAGACTAGAGACAATCCCTTGGGTAACGGAATTGGCAAATTTTGTTCCTAAAGGACTACCAATAGCGATTGCGGTCTCTCCAACAGTCAACTTAGATGAATCCCCAAATTCAGCCACGGTCGTAACATTATCTGAACTGATTTTAACAACCGCAATATCTGAGAAAGTATCAGAACCAACAACTTCTCCAGAAACTTTATTTCCATCTGCAAAGAGAATATCGGCTTTTGTTGCTCCCATTAATACGTGGGCATTGGTTACTACATAAGCGTCTTTACCATCTTTTTTATAGATAACACCTGAACCTTCACTAGCTACTTCTGGATCAGAATCTGTTTCTCCATTGATGAAACCTTTTTCAGAGGTTTCAGCGTAGGTAATAACAGAAACAACAGCATTTTTAACCTTATCAACGGCTTCACTAGTTGATGTTGTATTCTTATAAGCACGATTGACTTTGGTAGATTTTATTTCTTGACTAGAATTTGTAGAATTCCCCTTGGTAAACTGGAAAGAGGTTAAGGTTCCTAAGATTCCTCCAGTAAAACCAATGATAAGAACAAGTAAAAGTTGCAAAGCTTTTTTTAGAAAATTTGATGATTGTTTCATAGTTTTCTCCTATTGTTCCAATTATGGAAAAGTATAGACCTAGTTTCTTAATTATAACTTAAAATGGAATTTTTTTCCACAAGTTGTGGAAAACTGTGTATAAGTGTGAAAAACGTGAATATAGAGCCATTTTTTGAAAGATAGATGCTGGTCTATTTGTTGAAGACTTGTGTATAAGTTCATTTGTGTTAGAATATGAATATGAAAATTAAGATTGTAACAGTTGGAAAATTAAAAGAAAAGTATTTAAAAGATGGAATCGCCGAGTATACGAAACGCTTGGGGCGGTTTACGAAGATAGAAATGATAGAATTACCGGATGAAAAAACTCCTGATCGGGCCAGTGATTTAGAAAATCAGCAAATCCTGGAAAAAGAAGGAAATCGCATATTAGCTAAAATTGGAGATCGTGAGTATGTGATTGCCTTAGCGATTGAAGGGCAACAATTTCCATCTGAGAAGTTTAGTCAAACCATAGAAGAGGTGACTGTACGAGGGTATTCTGAAATTACCTTCGTGATTGGAGGAAGTCTAGGTTTGTCTCCAGCTGTAAAAAAACGAGCGAATTTACTTATGAGTTTTGGAAAGTTAACCCTTCCCCATCAATTGATGAAGCTTGTTTTAATCGAACAAATCTACCGGGCATTTATGATTCAACAAGGAAGTCCTTACCATAAATGAATCTTGACGCTCCTCCTATTTTCTGATAGAATAAAAAGACATCTGGTCTCATAGCTCAGCTGGATAGAGCATTCGCCTTCTAAGCGAACGGTCGCAGGTTCGAATCCTGCTGGGATCAAAATAAAAAAACGTGATTTTGTATACAAAATCACGTTTTTTTATTACTTAGTTTTTTTAAAAAAAACTAGAATTTTTTTCTAAACAGATGGGATAAAAAAATTGCAAAAACTAGATTTTTCGTTCCAAATAGCTGTAAAAAAATGAACCAAATAGCGGAAATGTTAAAAAAAGTCTTTGATTTTTTTACTAAAATTTATGTATATTAAATTTAATAATTTAATGATCAAATAAATTATAAGGAGATTTTTTTATGAAAAACAATCCATCAACAGTTTCTAAAGCATTTAAAGGTTCTTACAGAAAAAGAATTGCAACAAATCTGTGGAGGGATAAACATACAAAAAAAATTTTTTTTAATTAGAGATTTGTTTTAAAAAAAGGTAAAAAAATAATGTCGATGAATTATGTGTATTTTTATTCTCATTTGATTACCCTTGATTTTTATCTTTATCCATTAATTGATCAGACAGTTAAAACATAAGCATTCAAAAATTCTATTTAATTTTAATTATTTCTACTTTACTTCATGTGATATCTGTTTATTTTAGGATATTTTGACTTTAGATTTATTGATTATCTTTATTTTAGTCTTATCCTACTATTTTCTCTATCTCATACTATAGATTCTTTTTGTAGATATGATCATTATTTTGCTATTTTATATTCTCTGTTTATTTATCTAGCTGTTTGAAACAACAGATACTTTTTTTATCAGTAATTTTTATCGTCTATAACTGGAGACTACTATAGTCAACTTATTATTCTGATATTATTTTTGTTACTCTTATTTCAATTTTTATCGATTGTTATCATTACGAAGATATTATCTATTCTCGAAGTGAATCTTCTCTATTTTAAAGAGCGGGTTTTTAAGAAATTTGTCCAACAATTGATCGTTAGTTATCTTATTTAACCTTAGTATTGAATGCTTCTCATTGGATAAGTGATATTGCTCATTTCAATAGTTTTGGTAGCATGGTAGCAACGATTTGTTTCTTGATATTTATCGGAACCATGGTTCAAATGAAGACGGTTCGAGATCGTTATGAAAAGAAAATGGAGTTGAAGCAAAAGAGATTCGAACAGCGCCAAATGGAACAGTATATGAATAAAATTCAAGGCCTCTATTTAGAATTAAAAGGTTTTCGTCATGATTTTGGAAATATTATCACTTCCTTAAATTTAGCGATTGAGGAAGAAAATATTGAGGATATTAAACGAATTCAAAGAGATGTTCTTGAGGAATGCTATGGCCAACTCCAAAAAGAAGAATATACAGGATTTGACCTAGGTAATATTCGAGATTCTGCTTTGAGAAGTATCCTAAGTAGGGGATGGATCTATGCAGAGGAAATGGGTGTTAAACTAACCTTTGAAACAGAAGATATTATTGAAAAGGTTCCAATGAGATTGTTGGATCTTGTACGAACCGTCGGAATTTTAGTCAATAATGCTATTGAAGCTGCTAAAATGAGTCAAGAAAAAGAAGTTCAAATAGCGGTTTTTAATATGCCGAATGGAGTGCATCTGATCATAAAGAACTCTGTTTCTGATGAGCCGATTAATTGGAATAAGCTCTATGAAAAAGGATTTTCAACTAAAGGGGATCGTAGAGGAATGGGCCTTGCGATTGTAAAAGAGCTTATTGGAGAATATGCTGCTATTTTTCTAGAGACAGAATTGATCAATGGAAAATTTACGCAGAGCTTAGTTATTGGAGAGAAAGGAAGATAGATGAATATTGTATTGCTAGAGGACGAAATTTCTCAACAAGTTCGAGTAGAGAAACATGTGAAAGCTATCGCTGAGGAGGAAGGCCTACGATTAAATATTGTTTCCACCAGTAAAATAACTGAACTAAAGGAATATCTAACCAATGGTGATTTTCATCAGCTTTTCTTCCTTGATATTGATATCAAAGGGGATGAAAAAGCTGGTATCAAGGCAGCTCAAATGATTCGTGAGGTCAATCCTTTTGCCATCATTGCCTTTATCACGACGAAATCGGAATTTGCTACCATTACCTATCGTTACAAGGTATCAGCTCTCGAATTTATTGAAAAAACCTTGAATGAAAACTTGTTTAAAGGGAAAAAATTCGAGAATGCATTCTCTACTTGAAGAAGAATGTGATTGAAAATAAAAATATCATTGATTTCTTTGAGTATAGTTTCAAAAATATGGAAATTCGAGTTCCATATCGAGATATATTGTACATTGAGACAACTGGAGTTTCCCACAAATTGCGACTTGTTGGAAAGAATTTTCAAAAGGAATTTTTAGGGACTATCAAGGATATACTTGAAAAAGATGTGGACAATCATTTCTTCAGTCCTAATCAGTCTTATCTAGTCAATCAAAGAATGATTGTCAATTTTGATCGTCGCAAGAGACTCTTTGATGTTAGAAGAGGAGACAACTTGCCCTGTTTCTCGTACACAGGTGAAAAGGGTCGAAGAATTATTAAATAAAATACAGAAAAAGGCTTGACAATTTTTGAATCGATGGTATAATGGGATATGTTCTGTTAATGACATGGTCCGTTGGTCAAGGGGTTAAGACACCGCCTTTTCACGGCGGTAACACGGGTTCGAATCCCGTACGGACTATATCTCATTCCGCCATAGCTCAGTTGGTAGTAGCGCATGACTGTTAATCATGATGTCGTAGGTTCGAGTCCTACTGGCGGAGCTAAACTAGCATCCTAAGGGATGCTTTTTTTGTAAAAAATAAGAGCCCCTTCCAACTTAAGGGGCTCTTTATGATGCAAATTTACTGATTTTTTGAGGATTGAGATTTATTTCGAATAGCATTGTAGCAAGCGAAGGAAAGAATTCCGAGTAGGAAAGCGATGGTTCCTTCTTTTAACCCATGTGGAATGAAACTGTAGAACAACCTGTCCTTTTCCTTTAGGGACATCAACAGCCATAAATCCTTTTTGAGCCCTTCGAATAGGGACAGGTTGATTATTGATCGTCGCTGTCCACCCTTTATCATAAGGAAGGGTGAAAAAGAGACTTGTATGGTGGTCTGCTGAAAAATCTGCAGTGACGGTATTTCCTTTGGTTTGCACATGAACTTCTTGTTGGTGCAACCTTTCAAAGGCTTCCTGGTAGGCTTGAAGGTTCAAAGCAAAAAATTCTGGAGTTTGGAAGGTTACTGTAGAATTTTCAGGGAAGGCAATTCGAACCTTAACAGTTTCTCCTGCTGTAAAGTGACCAATGGTGAAGAATGGAAATACATTGTCTGTTGTATAGCGGTTGACTTGGCCATTCGTAATGATCTCCACATCGGTATAATCTTCATTCTCAAATTCTAAAGAAGGAAGGTTTACATAAAGTTGACTATCGTTTTGAATGTAGAGCTCATATTCGATACTGGCATAAGTCAGAAAACTATCTGCTTCAACTTTAGCCTTTTGAGGTCCTTGAGAAGGATCGTCTGCACCAGTTTTCAGTGGATGTAATCGCTGATAGTAAGTCAACGATTGACCCGTTAGATGATTGAGAAAGTTCTT
>BNJU01002443.1_pt1 | contig 22208 bp, 33 predicted proteins | sample 8539281 | NCBI WGS metagenome assembly BNJU01 (sample SAMD00202456, study PRJDB9452) | human saliva metagenome | isolation source: human saliva | place: Japan
CAAATGCAGTCTCGCGAGAGATGTAGCACTTGTCATAGGAAATGAAGGCAATGGTATAGCGAAGAGATATTGGAGGCTCCGATATCGCGTAAACATACCGATACGGGAGGTAGAATCACTTAATGCGACGTTTGCGCTAGATTGCTCATGTAGAACATGCATGAGCAGTGATAGTACGAATACAACGTTTATAGCAGAGATGGGTACATTATGGAAAAATGCAAAGCAGACGTAACAATCATAATGGCAATGATTATATTTCTATCCGGCGATAAGAGCGAGGATAAGATAAAAGGGTATAGTATGTTCGACGATGAGCTTAGACATACCAGTAAGTTTAACTAGCGCGTCAAACTACAGGAGCGCAGTCCTCACGGCTATCAATTTGGCTGAAAAGCGATGGTCAACAGTGACCTGCTGCTCAGCTTCAGACGAAAGTCACCAACAACAACGACGTTAAGCACCATCTCACTGTGGGAGGATGCTAAGCTTCAGGTATCTGATAAAGGATAAAATGACAACCATCTGATCTCAATGTTCAGGAAGTAGAGAAGTATATATAAGGAGCTTGAGGAGGCAAGTGTGGCGACTTGAAAATGCATGCTGATCTTCAAATGGAAAACACCAACCTCAAGAACGAGATTAGGAACCTGCAGAAGTTCAGAGCGAGAATGAATAAAAAGTGTTAAGCTTCTGAATACAACAAAATAATAGACACGCTTTCCCACTTTGAGGCGAAAGTCGGCTCTTGCGCGTGAGCACATTTCTGAGCTGCACCTATGTCCAACATCTGCGGATGATTCAAGAAGCATTAACGAAACTACGGAAGCAGTTTCGTTATTCTCTCGACGACTTCTGTTGGGGTGGGAACATCATCAGTCTACTCGATATAGTTCGCGAATGGGGAGCAACTCGCAATGGAAGAACTGCTCGCAGTCAATCAAACTTGGTCGGAGCAAGGAAGTTAAAGACTTCCTTTCACTCCGATGTTCAAATTCAAGTGATATGTGAGGTCATCGCTGGTGCACGGTTCCACGGTTGGAGAGTGAAATAAATCGCTGTATACTGTCCGAAGACGGATGTCGGATAATGCCTCACGGAGCTTAACGCGTGGGCGTGAGCTAAATAAAAACAGCATAAGACACAAAATCGACAGCTACGACGGCGGCGGCAACAATGTGTGTTGCAAGATTCAATTGTTACAATAGAAATGGCAGATGCACATGTACCGGTCAAGCGTGAATATAGCAACCAGAGTTCGGGGTTAATTCACGACCAGTCTAAAACCGGTGCGACATTCTTTTATCGAGCCGCGAGCTATAGTGAACCTCAACGAACTCAGAAACTTGAACTGGCTGAACGAGAGGAGATAGAGCGTATATTGCAGATGCTGTCGGTCCGGGTGGGCGAGAGCATTACAACGAGCTCGAAATAACCGAACTCATGGTCAAGCTTGATGTCATCAACGCTAAAGTGGAGCTTTCTGTGGCGCTGGTTGGGGTGGCTCCACATCTGGATACAAACGGAGTTCTCAACATATACGCGCGGGCAGACATCGCTTTTGGATAAATTGAGTCGTACCTATCGATGTTTCGCGCTGGGCGGGAACTACGATACGCTGCTCATAACAGGACCTAACACCGGAGGTAAGATGATTTACGCTCAAGACTATCAGTTATTCATTGATGACAGCTGAATCTAAACATATTCCATGCTGTGAGGAGAGCCCGCATACCAATTTTAGAAATGTATTTGCAGAGATTGGAGACGATCGAGCACTCGAGAACAATCTGAGCACGTTCTCGTCGCAATATGCCTGAATACGGCCGATATTATTGCAATGCAGACGCGAATTCACTCTACCCTCGACGAGATCGGTTCAGGAACGGATCCGCAGAAGGTGCTGCCCTGGGAATTGCAATGCTGGAGGCGCTAAAGACAAAAGGGGCGCATATTGTTGCAACGACGCATTATACCGAGCTTAAAAATACGCACTATCGACTGAAGGGGTTGAAAACGCATCGATGGACCCGATATGGAAACACTCACCTACGTATAAGATCAAGATCGGCTTGCCGGGAAAGTCCAACGTTTGAGATTTGCAGGAAGCTTGGTCTGGATTCGGCGATAATCGATAGAGCTATCTCCTGATGAATGAGAATGACATCGAATCGAGGGGTAGCTCACGTGTTGAGGCTGATCAAAACAGGCAGATGAAGTTCTGGCTAGAGCTGAGGCGATGGAGGCGGAGGCGAATCACAAAGCTCATGGATGCCGAAGAAAGCTGGCAGCAGCTAAGGATAGTGGCGTAGGATCACGAGTCTGCTAAGGAAGAGGCTCGAGACATAATAAGCGATGCAAAATAGAACCGTTAAAGAGGTTAGCAAAGAGCTTAGGAAGGCTGCCAGGAAAACCGTGACAATTCCTCCCGCGGCTGTGGCTGAGTAAACGCAAACTTCGAGAGAAGTATATCAAAAATGCTGCTGCACCTAAAGAGGTTAAGAACAGCAACGTCCCCAAAGCCGAGGAGCTCAAGCGAGGACCCGTATCAAATTATTAAAGTGCTGGGTCAAAACGAGGTTGAGACTCCGCCGGATGCATCCGGCAGTCTGACTGTAAGGATAGGTGCGTTCAAGATGGGAGCAAAGCTCAAGGATGTAGTGATCATTGAGGACAACAGACCTGGCAATAAAGCACGCAAACGCGAAAACTATGCTGTTATGAATACATCTAAGGTGAGGACGATTTCACCATCTATCAACGTGGTAGGCAAGAATTTGGATGACGCCGAGATGGAAGTGTAAGCAAGCATATCGATGACGCGTTTCTGCCGGCGTAAATGAAGTCCGGATTGTGCACGGAAGAGGAGAAGGAATTCTGCTGCACAGACCAGACAGATGCTCAAACGCAACAAAAATATCAAGTCTATAGCGGAGCTGCACGATCAGGGCGGCGAAGGGTGACAGTTGTCACATTTATAGATAAACAATGAGCTTAAAACCGTTCAAAAAGGTTACTAAAAGCCGGTTTTGATATATAATAATTGATTAGAGATTGATAATGATAGTGTCAATGTACGTCGTTAGCAGATGCCTTTTAGGAATTAATTGCAAATATAATGGCGGGAATAATTTGAACGAGGATGTCGAGTTTTGCCGCAATCACTCCGTTATTGCAGTCTGCCCAAGACAGCAGGTAAACTGGAGTCGCCCAGACCACCGGCAGAGCATCAGTTGGTGACTATGCCTGATGGCAGTGTTGAAGAACGTAATAGATAAGGACGGTAAGGATAGAACCGCAAATTTCTTCAATGTGGGCTAATATCTCCAAATGAACGAGGTGCTTCGGAGAATGCGAGATCTGCTGGTGGTGAAACGATGAGAGGGTGCTATACTAAAGGCAAACAGCCCTTCTCGTGCGGTAGCGATATGATATACGTGATGGAACCTTTGCAGGGGTGCCTTGATACCTGGAGATGGAATATTTGCCGGGATGCTCAAGGAACGCAATGTTCCGGTTATGAGTGAAAAGAATTTTAAAGAGAGATTAAACATGAGGAGAAGGCCGAGAAATGATCGACTGCAAGTTTACAGATAGCACAAATTATATCTCAGCAGGATGTATAGGGCTAAGCGCAGATGAAATCGACTGAAAGCTGATTTGAGATGCCAGCTGGTTTCTAACATGGCGATGATTTGCATTCCTTGTTTTCAGACTAGCGAAGATGATGAGGAAGCGCCAGCAGATGATAGCAGGCCGGAATAGCTGAGACAATTGAACTCGAGTCGATTTTGAGAGAGGGTAGAGCGCGGCAAACGCATATGTGAACATTGTTTATCCGCAAGGATGTGCTCCGTTAAAAACGTTGTCACAGAGGTGATCTCGTGCCGGTGCTGATTACGGAAAACCAATATTGGTGAGGAGCAGACACGTGTTATAGTCGAATTCTCATCGCTCATATTGCCAAACCAGTTCACATTGGCCATATCAGGAGCACCGCACCGGAAATTCCATCCATAAGCCTGTATAGCGACAGGCTGTGATGTTGTAAGAATCACTACATCTCGGTGATTACGGGCACTGAGTTCGGCAAGATGATTGGTTGCATATAGATTGTGGGGCGAGTGAGGATGAAGGCTTTGAACGGAGCCCGATTAAACTCGTTGCTAAAACTATTATACCAAAATTCCACCATGGAAAAGAGGTTGAGAAAGATCCAAGCCTGGATGATAAGGCTAGAGAGACAAGTTTGCACAAGCTTGAGGAGCGGAGCAGAAGAAGAGGTTGCTCTCGAAGAGGTTTAGAGATCTGAGTCTCGAGGAATTTAACAGAGTGTACAAGATAAAGCTAGATAGAGAGTTCGACTCATATGCCGGCGAGCGTTTCCATTCAGACAAGATGCCCTCTGTGTTGCAGGTGAGCTCCAAGGATAAGGGCTTGATGCACGAATCACGAGTGCTCAGATCGTGGATCTGGAAGATATGGTAGGCTGCCGGCTAAAGTTATTACTACCAGTCCGACGGATCAAGTCTATATGCTACTAGAGATATAGCTGCTGCAATATACTTGAAAAGCGGCACTATGGTTTCTACACTCTTATACGTTGTTGCAATCTCAGCAGAATCTGCATTTCAAGCGGTGGAAGCGGGTGCTGGAATTAATGAGTGCAGTTGGCTGAAAGCAAAGGATTTGTATCCACGTCCTCTTTTGGACCGGTTAGCCTCGAAGATGGTACGATGTCGACTCGTAAGGGCAGAGTGAGTTTTCTTGAGGATGTGCTGGAGCAAGGCATGTTGAGAAAGAGCAGGGGAGAGATCATCGAAGAAGGAAAGAAATACGGGCAGGGTTGATATTGATGAGGATCTCCAGAGAAGTCGGAATCGGTGCGGTAATATTCCCGGAACTGTCCAACAACAGAATCCAAGGATTACGTGTTCCTCAGTAGGATAAGGGTGCCGAAACTTCGAGTGGAGAGATCGTCCTTATGTTCCAGTACACACATGCAAGAGCGTCCAGTGTTCTTAGAAATGCTTCATGGAAGGAGCTAGGCAAGATTCGTAAAACTCTAGACATCGGCGCTTTCAGCTATGTGACATCTGTAGCGCTTAATGAGCTGACCGCTGGATTCAGGGTGCCGGAGGTAATTAGAGAGGCCGCTACCATAAGTATGAGCCATCGATACTGACCAGACACCTGACAGGATATCGCTCAGGAACTAACAGGTTCTATCACGATGAGACATATCTTGCAGATAACGAGGGACGAGAAGATGGCTAAACTAGCGCTGCGTGGCTTCTACAAGATTGCACGTTGCCGACTGCTTGGCAATTCTCGGCATACAGGCGCCTGATAAGATGTAGGGAGACGACGATGAGCTACTGCTCAGCACACAGTCAAGACAGAATGCTTTGATTCAGTATAGCACTTAAGAATATGTACAACGTCGTTGGGAATGCAATCTGCTGGACGTGTCTCAGGAATTTGACCCGAGCGATCCTGACCAGAGAATTTATGAAGAATTTGCTGGGAGAGAAATACAACGTCTCTATATTTCACTGCATGATGAAGCGAATGAATTCAGAGATAGCGCCACATCTGCGAATTGATTAAGAAAGGCCGTACCGATCGCATCGCTGTTGTGGGCGGTAAGGAGGTCAGCTTTGAGACACGTGAGTTCATGCAGAGCACGTCGGAGATTGACTATGTGTTTCACGCGGTGAGTGCGAGGAAGGTGTTGTTTGACTTTGTGAGATCAATTATCTACATACAGTTTTGACTTTCGAGAATATAGATGGTCTCACTGTGTCGAGGAGAGAATGACGAGATATTGGTCAACAAGATTGGAGGCCGATTCGCTACGAAGATATACCTTTTTACGTACGATAAATTCGAAGTGGCAGACAGGTGAGAACGTACTGCTATTGAATCGTCTCGGCGGAGTTCCCGACACCTGCCACTATTCTCCAGTATGTGCCGGCATATGATCGCTCCGTTCGCTTTCTCTCAATAGGATTTGTAACGAGCTGGAGATGTTTCCTGGTTAAGAAGGTTGGCAAGGTGACCTTTTGTCGAGAAGTGGGTTTAAACTATGATGTGGCCAGAGCGTGCAGAATCTGGGAATATCTCAATCAATAATGACAATGGAATTACATCCTTTATATTTGATATGTGCTGGTGATTTGCTCGATGAGGGCAGTTGAGCTTCTGAGTGAAGCCAGACCCGGATTGTTTCATTTCGATGTTGATATCGAGACCACCAATGCACTGCGCTGGCCGCAGCAGGACGTAAGGAGAATATGTACCAGCTTATGTACAATGTCGCTAGCTGTTTCAGAAACCATGAGGTTGACGTCAGAGTGGTGCAGCGTGTGGGTCTGTCAGGTGAGACGATGGAGCTGTTTGAGAGAGCCTTTAACAAGATGTACATCTTCATGCAGATACCTTTTGATATAGAGGTGTGCTAGTGCATCAAGAGGAACGATGTTCAGGACAGCGTGCGAGCAGTTCGGATATGAGTACAGCAGAGTGCCCTAATGAGGTCATCATCGTAAAGCGATTACTCTCTGCTGCAAGCATCGTAGAGGATTAAGCTGATAGCAAAATACGGTCAAGACCCTTGAACATGGCTTTGAGGATTCTATCAATAAGATTATGTTTGATGCCGGTCTCAGACCATTTGAATTTTTCGATGGACTCACATCGTTTTATCATGAGAAACGATTTATCTCCAAGCTGGGCAAGGAGAGAGAATATGTACAGAGTGCTGTATACATATGCGGTAGAGGTGTATAAATAAGAACGAAAGATACCTTGAGACTGCAGGTGCACGGAGGTGCTTCACAGCGATTAGGAACAAAAACGTATCTGCAGGATTAGGTCAGAAATTAGAACAGAAGGTTGGGAAACACATGTGCACAGCAAAAACACTAAGCAAGATTCGCATAGCAACATACCTCCAGAAATCAAAATGGAGGTATTTTGTTTTGATAGAGCTCAGATAAATATCTAAGCGAGGCAGGCATCTACGATATACTACACGGCTATGTCTCCTGTTCCAATCGCTGCCGGAGTTGGCGATGAGCTATCTACCTAACTATCGCATTTGGAATGCTAGGGTAATCGGAGCGGATACCAACTTTGAATACAAGGACAACTATGTTGCGTATATTAAAAGCAGCTCTGGAGACGTGCCTCAAAGGCGTTAATTGCAGAAGGCGCAAAATACGGACAGTCGGGGAATTACGAGACTTGCGGCAGTCAGAGCGGTGCGTCGCCATATCGACTCAGGTCGCGAGATGCACTCTCATCTATACGGCAGAGCCTGCAGGGATGCATATGAGCGGGAGAATGAGACGAGGAGTATGTAGGTAGCTTAAGGCTGAATCGTTGGAAATACTTTGAGCCACTTACGATGCTTCACCCTGACTTCGTGATGGAGGATAGGTACTACCTGGGAGCAATAGCGCTCACATGGGCTAATCAGCTGAACGGACTCAGGCAAACAAGTCAGAGGCTGGAGACTGAGGAGCTGAGGTAGTGAAATCGAGAGGGTTAGAGTGCGCCCGAGCCGGTCAAGATCGAGAGGGTGTGAACTGCGTCCTCAGTGGGGATTATATGAGATGAGTTAACATTCTTTCGCAATATACTGATGGGAATTACAAGGATCTGGTGGTCTATGTGGCCTATCTGGCTCATGTAATCAAGGGCCCTGGGTCATACAAGCAGCATAGTACACTACACCCTAGCAAACACAGATATCATGGAAGAACTGGCTTCGTCTATCGCGGCCATAGGTGATCAAGCAAATGCTGTCAAATACTAATAAGATTGAAATCACAATATTAAGCAAGAGAGGAAAATCAATAATTTATACATATATGGAGTGGAGGTGTCGATGTCGCATTTCTTCAGGTACGAGATGGACGGCGAACCGCATCTCAATATGATGCTCATATGTAATATTTGCGGTATCAATAGCTATCGCAGTTAAATTTAGACGAAAACCACCAAGGCCGTGCTGATTATCAGTGTGGCCTTGCAGGCTGCTATCGTTGCGTGGGAGATAAGGCGACAAGGCACACGATACGCTTATGCCACTGCAGGCTGGCAGCTCGATGTCAGCTGCTGGATATTTTTCAATAAACCGAAGGTGGCTAGGCGACCCGGATGGGACCGTTGGGCTGCGAGATCGCTTTTTGGTCTTTCCGGATCCGTCGATTTTGCGGTGGCCAATCACTTCGATCAATCTACCTTCGCAACTATTTGTACACATTGCTGTCTATAGCTATGGGATCAATCATGCTATTGCCGGAAACGACGTGAAAAGCTCTGCGCGCTCGATGCATGCGCGTTATGACGGTAGTGATGAATGTATCTTCGTTATTGTAAATGCTATGCTCGGTAGCAATTACGGCTATCTCGACTAGAGCTTCCACCCGGTATTCCGTTACAGTGAACAAATATATGCTGTTTGTGTTATTGCACTGCTGTAATTTCAGGAGGCGAACCGCTGCTGCCGACAGAGCGAAATCAAATGCACGGTTAGCATACGTAACCGACGTATATAGTTAGCAAGAGAAATCGCCAAAGAAATGTGACGACACTATGAAGATTAGCACTCAACAGAGTTGACATTAGTAGCTAAACAATTACGCCTACTATAGATGTAAGCAGAGATGAGATTATAGTTATGGCTTACAGAGAGTAGAAAATGAGGAGGTGTGATGAGGAATGTTACCCATAATTTTGGAGAAAACGTATTTGATAATTTTATGAATGACTTGTGATCGTGACTTCTTTAGACGCTGGATGCATCGAAGCTCATGAGAACCGATGTTAAAAGAAAGAAACAGAAGGTGGATATGAGCTAAAGTAGAATATGCTGGGTTGAAGAAGGAAGATGTAAAGTAATCAAGCTTTGATCAGATTATCTTACGATTTCAGCTATGCAAAGTCATCTGATGATGAAAAGGATGATAATGAGTAAGTATGTAAGCAGAGAACGCTATTATGGAAGCTACCGCGTCAGTTCCTACGGAAAGGGCGTAAAGCAGGAGGAGGATATACATGCAAGCATACGACAGATGGCGTGTTAACATTGGATATCCCAAAGCAGAAACCAGGAGCTTGACAATTCGTGTAATGAGATTGAAGGATAGTAACATAAGAAGCACAAATGATTGTATAACTTAAAAGGTGTAAAATTAAAAGACAAGAGATGAGTGAGCCGGGGCGTGGAATTTGGCTGCTTGTCTGAATCAATATAGTCATTAAAGAAATGATTTGGATAATGCAGGTTCCTAAAATAACGGAATGATGAAATGATACATAGAATTATGATATACTGACTATAAAAATCTTGACATGACATGATGGTTAGTATAAAAATAAGGAAGTCGCGAACGTGAAGATGTCTCCGAGCGTGTGAAGGCAGAGCACCGGCTGTTAACCGGTAGGTTGTGCGAGCAAAGCCCCACCGTAGGCCGTGATTTTGTGCCGGAATGGCGGAATTACGACGCCCGGGACTTAAAAATCCCGTGAGAAGTGATTCGTTCGCGACCCCGGTTTCCGCAGCAACAATTAAATATCGCGGGTGGAAACGTTGGTAGCTCGTCGGGCTCATAACCCCGAGGCCGCAGGTTCGCAGTCTGTCCCTGCAACCAACGAAATTCCCAACCTTGATGTCTGCATGGGTAGGCTATCGATTAAACAGTGCGTATTGCCGGTCTTTTGTGGCTTATAGGACGATGTACAAAATCGCCATAGCCAGTTGAAATTTCAATGCTATGGCGGTTTTGTCTGAAAGAAGATGAGGGTGACAAAAACGTGCTAGATGTTTGTTAACAGTTGAAATTTCAACATGTATTGGCGTTATACTCTGCTGAGACGAATTATCGGGAGGATACCGAATGAAGAGCGTTAATTGTCCATATTGTGGAGCCAAATGCTTATCGACATGGAAAAGAATAGTTCAGGTACGCGAGATGGTTTTGTCCTGAGTGCAAGTCATCATTTACACCTAAAATCGATAACTCGTCAAAAGCAATAAATATGTTCCTGAAGTGGTTGTTTGGACGAAAGCACTCACTAACATATGCCGGTGGAGGCAGAACATTTCGTAGAAATACGGTAGTTCTGGAACTCATGGGCTTTGTGCCTCCTGTCATTGAGGACAAGAAAGACGTATTGTATTAGACGGCTATCTTGCTAGAAAGGCAGTGTATTGATCTGCTGCGATGACAAACATGTACTTGGATGGTATCTATCAGATATGAGCATTCCTGTGCCCTGGAAAAGGCATTGAGTTCAGGAATAGAGGAACCTGTAATGGTGGTGTCTGATGGAGGCTCTGTTTTAATAAGGCACTTCGTACAAACGTGGCTCATGCGAGACACCAAAGGTGCCTGTTTTCATGTGTTTTCACAGATAAACGATATACGACAACGCGGCCTAAAACCCTCACAGGATTGAGTTATACACACTTTCAAAGGATTCTGCTAGAAGCTTGATACCAAAGAGGAAGCAGAGAAATGGACAGAAAGATTTGTGGAATGGATGAGCAAGTACACAAATTCCTGAGCCAGATGTCCGTGACGAAAATGGAAACTGGAGATACACATGAAAGGTTGTTAAAGGCACAGCGCTCCATTGTAAGGCTGATAAAAAGAAAACAGTATGTTCATATATCTGGATGGCAGTTAAGTCAGGAAATAGATGAATTGCCGTCAACGAATAATCGGATCGAAGGAGGCGTCAATTGAGGATGAGAGCATTGCTCCGGGACCATAGAGGGTTATCTGTCGAAAGAAGAATAAAAGCGGTCTTCTGGTGATATGGCGCACTACCGGAGCCGCTTTCTGTGTCTGAAATATTGAGAGTGATGCTCACAGACAAGAGCATTTCAGATATATACGAAAAGAATTTCGGATAGCGAAAAACGCACTCAACTATCCTATGTGGGGTGATGCTATCGTCTGGAGTGAACTCCAGAGAGGACAATTATCCTTCTTACTGGGATTAGCAAAACACGTTTTTCTTTGTCCTATGCTTTCTTTTGTGTAAAGCGAAATCACAAATTCAAAGGTGAATCTCATATATAATCGACGAGAATCAGACAGATGCTAAGCTCTATCTGACTCTTTTATATATTTGAGTGCTTATCAGTATTGAGTAGATTTTATTTCTGTTAAGCCCTGACCGTTATCTACCAGCAGTAAATAATCATTACGATTGTTATCTGATAGCCTGAGCAGCCCGGCATACTTGTGCGAGCATATCACCCGAGCTTCGGCGGTAGCCGTATATTTAATCTATAAACTGAGATTTTTCATGACTTTCCAGCGAATTTTGATTTGGTATGAGCTGTTATCTTTGATGAATTCAGCATGCTGAATCGGCTGCATCTGGGAATATATTGGCTGATTGCGTATTCAGCGCCATCTGACAACTGTGCGTTGCAGCTGCCTGCCCGTCACGGTCAGCAGCCGGCGGCGAGCCTCGGACGCGTTATCAGCTCGCCGTCGGCAGACGGGAGCCCGGTTCCGTCGCGCGAGCGCCCAATCCAAATTCTGACAGTCCCGATCTTTCAACGTCGGCTAAGCTATCCTGACAATCCGGGATTGCCTAAAACGCTGGCAAAATTATCCTGACCAACTATATTAACCAGATGATTGAGTTAGCACATCCTCGCGGTTGTGCGTTAGGAATAATTTTTCAATTACAGAATCCTGATTAGCAGCATATTCAGAAAAAGCTTAACGCTCTGCCCTCCCGGAAATGACGTCTTTTCTGTTGTTCCGATACAAAATCAGCCTCACATTTTGGCTGATAGATCCAATTTCGGACTTCAAATTGGTGTTAGAGCGAATAAAATTGTATAGGTCATATTCGTACATATTCAATATATAAGGAGGTGAGCAGCTCAAGCCGTTGTTTCACAAATGGAATATCGAAGGTTGCTCTGTTATATGTAATCAAATAGTCTACACCTTCTTCGCATAAAAATTCCATTGTAGACATGAGGACTCTGTCCTCCTCGTATGGCGTCTCGGCTAGAAACTGCGTAATCTTGGAGCCCTTGCCATCTGCAGTCATGCAGGCGGTCAGAATTATCTTATTGCCACGTTGAGCCGATAAGTCGGGTCGTTTCTATGTCAAAGATGCATGGCTTGAGATCTCCGTGGTACATGTCAAATATTTCCCCGTGATAGAGAGGGGAAGTGTATGTTCTCGTAAATTTTTTCATAATGGTGCTGTCCCTAGCAGCTGATACATAGAGTCAAAATTGTTCAAATAGGCAAACCGGGTATAGTTATCATATCTACGGCCACAGTAATAATGACTCATATACATCAGCATATGATTATTATATGAGTTTTACTCTTTAACTATTATAGAATATCACGGAAAAAGAAAAACAGACCAGGGGAGTAGTCTGTTTTCGCAAAGGGTATTGGGACTAGAGATTAAGAGATTGCCAAGGAGACAATTCTGCCATCGATTATAGTCGTTCTGTACGTTTTGCAATACTTATTCTGATAATAATTATACTCAGTAACATCAATTATATTTAAAGCAATGTATAAATACTGATAAACTAAAATCTATTTTATATCATCATAGTCGAGCGAAAAACCTCACAAATTAGCAGGTTGTAGCTCACACATTGAACAGAAAGTGTATTACATCTCCATCCTGCACTACGTAATCCTTGCCTTCGGATCTGATCAGACCCTGCTCACGTGTTTTGCGAGGCTACCGCCGCACTCTATTAGTTTGTTGTAGGCATAGTTTCAGCTCTGATAAACTCTTCTCTCAAAATCGGTGTGATTTTTCCTGCTGCCTGTGGAGCCTTCGTTCCCTTTGGTAATCGTCCGCTCTAACTTCCGGTTCGCCTGCAGTGAGATATGATATGAGATTCAACAGCGAGTAGCCGCCTTTATCAGCTGATCCAGACCTGATTCCGAGATTCCCAGATCTTCGAGAAACATCTCACGCTCTTCATCGTCAAGTTCCGCCATCTCTGCTTCAATTTCAGCATCAGATTTTACGCAGCTGGCGCCTTCACTAGCTGCAAACTCCGAAACCTTTTGCACGTGCTCATTATCATCGCTGGAAACATCGTCCTCAGACACGTTGGCAAACGTGAGATGACCGGCTTAAGCGAGCAAGTCCACACCGGAGATAATTTCACCTTCCTCTTTATTGAGCTCCATAGCCCGTGCAGATTTTTCCGTTTCCAGCCACGCTTAACTCTTTCAAGCAGGTCAGTTGCTTTGCAAGACTCTTGTCCGCCTTCATGCTTTTGGTTAGCTTGGCAATAGCTCTTTCGAGCACTTCAAGGTCCGCAAAAATCAGTTCTGTATTGATTGTTTCGATATCATCAAGCGGATCAACGTGACCATTAACACGGGACGATGTTGTCATTTGCGAAGCACCTACCATACGTACGATGGCGGAAACCTCACGGATATGACCACTGAGGAACTTATTTCCCAGCCTTTCACCCTTGGAAGCACCCTTTACCAGCCCGGCTATATCGCAAAAAACTCTATCGTCGTGTAAATAGTCTTCCTGGCCTCGTAGATGTCCGTCAACACCCGAGCCTTTTGTCAGAACCGTTACAACTCTGACGTTGGATTCGATAGTGCAGCAAAAGGATAGTTGGCAGCTTCTGCACCAGCCTTTGTAATTGCGTTAAAAAGTGTACTTTGCCCACGTTAGGTAGGCCGACTATGCCTAATTTCATTTCTTTTACCTCTTAATAATCGATAATCCGTTTATCTGTTATTCAGTTTATTTCGCCTCTAAGATATATATATAGTAAGAGCGAAACAACAAAAGATGACAATGCTTATAACCTCAGCTCTGCCTTAGAATTCCAATCATAAGGCTGTCTGTCCTAAGTCCCTCGACAAAGAAGCGTTCCGGCGCATAGAGGAGACCGTACATGCAGGCAATCTGACCGGAAATGCGCGGTTATCATACATAAATGAGGAGAACTGCGAAAATCACCAGACACCATATTGATTCGTAGAGAAACGTTGAATGAACACGCTGCCCGTCGACAATTATCGCCCATGGTACATTTGTCTCAATGCCATGAGCTTCTCCGTTAAAGAAATTTCCATCGTCCAATTGCCTGTGCGAGTGCGACGGTGGGTAGCACTAAATCTGCCATTTCTACGAAGCTGATTTTCTTATATCTACACATTATGTATGCGGTAACTAATCCGAATATCAGACCTCCGTGTATGGCTAACCCTCCACCACGTATATTGATAATTTCGGCAGGGTAGAGCTTGTAGTAATCCCAACTGAAAGCCACATAGATAACCTAGCTCCGATAATCCTCGATAGGAATCATGCCAAGAGAAAGGTCGAGGACGTCCTCTGATGCTATGCCGTGCTTAGGTGCTCTCCTATAACTCGATAAAGAGCGAGCATCGCTCCAAGAGCTATGAGTATTCCGTACCAGCGTATCTCGAATCCGGCTATTGTTAATGCGATTGGATTTGGCGGACGTCACAGGAACCTCCATATTCTTAATAACTCCTGAGAAATTTACTACGATAGTATAACATAAATAGGCTCCTTTAACGAGATTATCGCAGAAAAATAACCTTGTACTATTGACAAGGATAATGTCGTTTGTTAATATAATTTGGCGACACAATAGTGAGCACCTGTGGCGGCGTAGCTTAGCTGGCTAGAGCGTCCGGTTCATACCCGGAAGGTCGATGGTTCGAGTCCATCCGCCGCTACCACATGGACGCTTAGCTCAGCTGGAGAGCATACTGCCTTACAAGCAGAGGGTCATAGGTTCGAGCCCTATAGCGTCCACCATGTTTTGGCCGGGTAGTTCAGTTGGTTAGAATGCCAGCCTGTCACGCTGGAGGTCGACGGTTCGAGCCCGTTCCCGGTCGCCATTTTAGATTAATCGATGATATGGTGGGTATCGTCAAGCGGTTTAAGACCCAGGTTGTGGCTCCTGTATGCGTGGGTTCGAACTCACTACCCACCCCATTAATCTTTAAGAACAGTTACATATTGGGGTATCGCCAAGCGGTGAGGCAACGGACTCTGACTCCGTCATTCACAGGTTCGAATCCTGTTACCCCAGCCAGTTTAATGGCGACATAGCCAAGTGGTAAGGCAGAGGTCTGCAAAACCTTCATCCCCAGTTCGAATCTGAGTGTCGCCTCCATAGAATGATAAACAGTTGGATCCTGATGGATCAGCTGTTTTCGTTGTAGTGCGCCCGGCGAGCGCATGTTCTAACGGGTGAAAGTCCGAATCCGCCCGGTAGCGGGAAGGATGCAGCCGAAGGCAAGGGTGTCCATCGCGAGGTGGAAATCCGAAGGAAGCCGGATGTGGAAATACTAACCCACGGGCAAACCTCCGGCCTGACGAACAGAAATCGCACACGAGGCTCGATGAGGATAAGGCCGCCACCCAGGTCAAAGTCCAAAAGCTACACGGGAATCATGCAGGGTAGATGTGGCAGGTGGATGGAGGAAAAGAACGTGTGAGTACCGGGAGGTCTCACCGAGCGAGGAGACTCGTAGTAACAACGAATGGTGAGAAGTCAGCAAAGGCCATAATGGAGCCAGTCCGTGAAGGGCCGAATCAATAGGGAGTCTTGAGTACACGACGGGAAAGGAGGAACGGACTCTGAGCGCAGAAAACGAGAGAGAAAGCTGCCTGCAAAGGAATAGCGCGGAACGTAAAGAGTAGCAGGAGCGCCGTTCGTTCCGCGGATATGGAAGGAAAGGGACGGTGCAGAGCTGGACTTCTTGAGGCGATACTGGACAGAAGGAATATGAATAAAGCCTGACAAGAGAGTTAAGGCAAACAAGGGAGCACCGAGTCGATGGGATGACCATCAATGACGCGCTACCCTACTTGCGGGAGCATAAGGACGAACTCATCGGAAGGATAATGCGAGGAAAGTACACCGTGCCACGGTGAGAGAGTCGAGATCCGAAACCGGACGGCGGAATGAAAGCTTGGTATTCTACCGTCATCGACCGAATCATCTGGCAGGCATCAGTCAGAAACTTATGCCCATCTATGAGCTGAAGTTCGTCAGACTGGAAGCGTGGCTACCGACCGGGGCGAAGTGCTATGGATGCGATAAAACAGAGTGAGAGAGTATGCGGGAGGGAAGGATACCGGCGATGCGGTCAGTCTGCTGACCTCAGCAAAATACTTTGACACGCTGAATCGTGAGCGGCTTCTGAACCTGCTGAGAAAGGATATTAATGATGAGAGGGTCATCCAAATCATTGCAGATGTCTGAAGAGCGGAGTGATGGTGAAAGTGTAGTCATGGAGACGGAGGAAGGCTCACAGGGAGGAAACCCGTCACCATTACTGGCAAACATCTATCTGGATGAGTTCGACAAGGAGTTCGAGAGGCGTGGGGTACCATGTGTGCGCTACGCAGATGACATCGTATTGCTGGCGAGGAGTGAAAGAGCCGCAAAGAGGCTCCTGGAAACAAGCACAAAGTACCTTGAAGAAACGCTTAGCTGACCGTCAAAACAGGGAAAAGAGCAAAGTGAGCAGTGTATTCTGCGATTCGAAATTTTAAGTTCCTCGGCTTCGCGCTGGGAAGGAACGGGTGGGACATACATTCGCGTTCATCCGAAGTCGTGGAAGAAGATGAAAGGCAAACTGAAAAGTCTTTCTTCCCGAAGACATGTTCAGAGCGTCATACCTGCACTCTACAGAATCAGAGTGGATATGCGCGGCTGGCTGAACTACTACGGAATCGCAGCGATGAAGAATGCCATTGAAGAACTCAACGGATGGTTATACCATCTGAATCCGTATGTGTATATGGAAGATGCGGAAAGGACACGGTCGAAGATGAAAGTACCTGATAAAAACTGGGGAGTACCGGAAGAACTGGCATATATGGCGGCGAACAGCCGGCGGAAATACTAGTTCGTATCCAACACAGTTGCAGTAAAGATGGGACTCGACAAAAGAAATATTGGCACGCAAGGGTACTGCTATGATTTAGCTGATGCGTACCGGCAAGTGCGCGTCAACTATTGAAACTGCCGTATACCGAACGGTACGTACGGTGGTGTGAGAGGACGGTGGGTGAACTAATCTCCCACCTCCTACTCGATTAAGTGAAAACCACGCTTTGGACGCGTGGTTCAGTAAAAAGCTTTGACGATGAGCAGGAAATTGAAAATGAAAAACCCTTCTGTTACACTTTGAATGCGGTCTGTCAGCTGCAAACAAAGGAACAGAAGGAGGTGCATTCACATGGGAGTGAATGACATAAATAGTTTAGCGCATTCAAAGTGGAACTGCAAATATCACATAGTTTTTCACTCAAAATATCGAAGAATGGTGTTCTATGGACAAAAGAAAATGAGATTGGAAAAATATTAAAGAAAACTATGGAGTGGAAAGGCGTAGAGGTTCTGAATGCTGAGGCATGCCCGGATCATATTCACATGCTATTATCTCATACCACCCAAATATTCGGTATCCAAATTCATGGGATATCTAAAAAGGTAAAGACAGTACAATGTTGTATGAACAGTTTGGGGAATTAAAGTATAAATACAGAAACCGAGAATTTTGGTGCAAAGGATATTATGTAGATACAGTAGGTAAAAACGAAGCAAGAATATCCGAGTATATATCAAAACAACTGGAAGAAGACAAAATGGGAGACCAGCTAACCATGAGCGAAGCTGGAGCATTCAGGAAAAAGAAAAAGTAGGTTAAGGCAAAACGTAACTGACAGACCGCGTTTACGCATTGGCGACGTCCGCGAGGAGCAGAGGGCTTGCTCGCTTTTTAACTAAACCACGCGTTCGACGCGTGGATGAGTTTTATAGGTGCATTTATGCCGATTTTCAGCGAATTTTGTGACTTTGACATAGGAGACTCATTGTGATTTAATTATAAAGATAGATTTCACAAAATGAATTGATATCACTATAAAATAAAAGTAAGGAAAACAGAACTTGAGAAAGCAATAATGTAGTACAGGAGCTCGCAGATACAGGGTTAGCAAGCGAGTTAAGATAATAATTGCAATAGCTGCACAATAGTTATTGGTGCATGTGCATTCGGTGGTTACAGGTACAGCAACGCTTCGACAGTTTGCAAAAGGTGTGAGGATTGATGGGGTTGATGTCTCCGGATTGAATCTGGAAGATGCGATCGATAAGAGTAACTGCAGAAAATAACTCCTTTACAATTGCTGAAGACGGGCATGAGACGAAGGAGGTTAAGACTTCCTTTCACATATGACATCAAAAGCTCTATGCGTGTCAGATGGGGTTGGCATCAATCGATCCAAGAGTTATTTTTTGTAAGAATGTTAACTATGATGTCACATTAAAGAAGAAATCAGGAATTGAAAAATCAGCGGATGCCATTGGTACTGCTGTGCCTGATGCTCAGGGTGTAAAATATACTGAAGATGCGTACATCGATTACAACAGCATGACACTTGCACCCGAGGTTCAGGGAGACAGTGTCGATTTTAAAAAGGTTGCTAAAGGAAATTGCTGACAAAAAGCCGCCGATTATAAATTTACCAAGTATAAGATGGATCGTGGAAGCTCATTTCTGGAGCCAAAGTTACTGCTGATTCGCTCAAGGATGAGTTCGAATTTGCTAAACAGTATCTTTCAAAGCCAATCTACTTGAATAACATTACAGGAACGCCATATGAAATTGAGCCAAATGCGCTGGCAAAGATCATTCTGTACTCCAAGAAAGGGAGCAGTATAGTCAGACTGCTCAGGAGATAGCCAAGAAATCGCCGACAACATGCCGGCAGTTCACTGAGTCAAGACTCTGGCCGGTTACAAGATTTTGGGCAACCATGCACTCAAGATTAATGTCAATGTAGATAAGACTGCGGAATCGATTTTGAATGCTGCTAAAAGCGGAGAGGCGGGGTCTATAGTTACTGATCAAGGTGCTGCTTCCGCTGGAGGCTCTCATATCGAGATAAATCTATCCGGTCAGTCGGTTAGATATGTCAAGAACGGAAATGTAGTATTTACGTCTTCTATGGTTTCCGGCGGACCTGGTCACAGAACCAGAACAGGTATCTTTAAGATTAATGCCAAGCAGCGCAATGCAACTTTAAAGGGTCGTAACGACGATGGAACTGATTACGAGTCACCGGTAAGCTACTGGATGCCATTTGATGGAGGAAATGGACTTCACGATGTTCCTTGGAGAGGTGCCTTTGGAGGCAGATATATCTATCAGGAGGCTCGCATGGCTGCGTAAATACGCCACCGGCAATGGCAGCAACAGCTGTACAACATGATTCCGGTGGGAACAATTGTCTACGTATAGTTAGTATGGAAAGTTAAGGGTCAAGGCTTCCAGAGAGATACAACTGTAGATAACTACAAAGGCAGTACAGATGAAGAAAAGCTGATAAGCTACCTGAAGAAACACAAAGCAATTGGACAGCAGATGAATCTGCGAGGCTGCATTTAAAATCATAATAATGGTGAGCCAGCCGATGGACACAGCTATGCAAACAGAGTAAACCTCAAAGTCGCTGCAAACGGCAAATTCCATTCTGAATTCATCATTGGCGGAGTCGGCAAACTTCCAGCGCCTTTTTAACACGATGAATTCTAAGCGGAGAGTACAGTAACCCTAGGCTGAAGTTATGCGCAAGGAACCCGTACACTGAATAGAAGGCATGGGCGTGCTTTGACTTCAAAGTCTCGCCTCTGATGACGCCGCCACAGCTGATTGAGTTGCTGTCCTCGTGCTCGGAAGCCTTTACCGCTGCGATTAAATCATCGCAACAGGTTATATCACTTGAAAAAAGCGTATAACCGAGTCCCACGTATTTGTAGTCGTGAGAATCGGAGCCGCCAAACATCGGCTTGTTGGAAATCCTTGGCTAAGAGACGCGATAAATCATTGGCGGTTTCCAGTCTCACAGGCGTTAAAAGCCTTCGATAAAATCAAACACTTTACGAGGTTTCTATTGCTCTTCAAAGCCTTGAACAGCATAGCACTGGAACTCCTCGTCCCAAAAGGATGAGCCGGACCGATTATTCCGCCTAGCTGGTGTACGAGATTAACGAGCCTTTCGACCTTCATCCCTCTCATAGTTAGAGCCTGCAGATGAACGCCGTCAGGCATAATCACCAAAAATGCCCCCGCATCTCTGGTATCGTATTCAATTCCGCGAATAACCCTGAAAGTGCTGTCAGACTTTTGAGACTTCCATCTGTTAGTACCCGCGGTATGAGTCGTGATCCGTAACGAGCATACCGTCACAACCTTTGTCCGGACAGCATCTCAACGTATTCGGATATTCTCACTTTCGCATCTATCGAGCCATAACGAGTATGGCAGTGCATATCAAATTTAAAGCAACACTCTCTCCTATTCATAAATTGTCACGATTATATAATTCTATTATGTTGAATAGATGTAGAATTGGCATCACTGGCAAGTTTATTGTTTTGCATATCTACTTATTATTTGCGTTATTTGCCCTGTCAAATGAAGCGACTATGACCTGATTCTTCATCACTGAGTCCAGATAGATGACAGGAAGGTAAGATGAAATCTTCTTTTCGAAGGCTCTCTGGATGCAATTGCAAACACCTGCGCCAACAACTTCGATGTCAAATTCAGATAAATTTCAGTAATACCCTTCAGGCTGCCTCCGCCACGCATAAAAATCATCTATTATGATAGCGCGTTTATTAGCGCGACAAACCAGCTTTGCAATCGACATCTTCTGTATACGATCGTATGAACCTGAGAAGTAGTTGATGCTTACGGATTGAACCTTCCGAGTATTTTTGCTTCACGTCTACCACGACGAGAGGGAGTTCATCATAAAAAGCGACGTCTGCAGCAAGCGAAATTTCTGGTCTCGACGGTAACGATGTGGTCCGCCTTTGAGGTTAGCAAACTCACCTGCAAAAATACGCTCCCATGCTTCTGGTGAGCTGACTGTCAAACATTAGATCAGAAGTGTAGAAAATTTCGCCAAGAATCCCGGCGGTCTGATAGCTTGCTTGCGAGAGTTCGCTGCAGATTATCGAGCTTTGTTGCTCGACAGCGAAGGGTGTATCTGAAAACCGCCGTTTGCACCTGAATTGTTTCAATTTACCGATACCTTCTTCGGTAATACCTCCTCCGGCAATTGCTATATCCTCGCTTAGACTCGATTTTTGCTATATCGAACTTAGTGCAGAAATCTTTATATGAATACTGCTTGCTCGGGTGAGAAAAGCAGCTCTGTTATCAGACTTCCGACGCGCTTGTTCTTCTTCATGCTCATTTCCTCCAACAGTTTTATTTTACCGAGTTGAGGACAAAAGTCGATTAATGTTCAAATGTCTATTATTCGTTGAATTCATAGATATGCCGTATAATTATCGAGGTATAAATTTACTTGGAGGTAAATAAAGTATTGACATTTCAAGTTCAGAGAATCCATTGTCTGAGGATCACGGTGTAGGCCTCGGCTGTCATGAGATTCTGCGGATAACGGTCATGTGGTTAGTGGTACTGATATTAACAAATCTGAAACACAATCACCTTAGGGACAATGGAATCAAAGATATATTATGAACATAAGGCAGAGAATGTCGATTGTGTGGATGCTGTCGTGTGTTTCAATGCAGTTCTACAAACCACCCCGGAAATCATTAGGCCAAGGAACGCAGAATCCCAATTTTCTCTCGTGCTGAGGTGCTCAGCATGATTATGAATAATTACAAACATAGTTGTTGCTGTCAGTGGCACACGGCAAGACGACAGACTTTATGACATCTCTTATTTTGCGCAATGCCGTATAATCCAACGATCCTAGTGGGTGGAAATGTTGAGGAAATCAAAAGGCAATGTTGAGATGAGCGATAATGACTATTTTGTTACAGAGGCTTGTGAGTACATGGATAGTTTCCTGCATTTGACGCCTACAATTGGCGTTTTGCTTAACATAGATTCTGATCACTTGATTATTTCAAGGATATAGAACACATTGTCAAATCCTTCCAAGGAATTTGTCATGAATATTCTAAGAAGGCATAGATCATTTGACTTTGGTGAGAATCCTTTTGTAAAGAGCTCTCAGGGTTTAACTAACGTCATTACATACGGATATACATCCAGCAACGATTTTTACGCAGAGAATATTTCTTTTGATGATAACGCATTTCCGAGTACGAC
>BNJU01002066.1_pt1 | contig 22194 bp, 30 predicted proteins | sample 8539281 | NCBI WGS metagenome assembly BNJU01 (sample SAMD00202456, study PRJDB9452) | human saliva metagenome | isolation source: human saliva | place: Japan
CACTGGGGTAAAATTGATGCGACTGCCGTGGTGTCCTTATTTTACCGCTTAGTGCGCAGTCTTCAACCCCGACGACCGACCATGCGCTCAGGCAGCTCAGCAAAGCCGAGAGTCGAACCGGGTCTGACGAACCGGTCTGAGGCACCGAGGCTCAGCCGCCGGGGCGATGTGACTCACGGGCCCGGCCGCCACACTTCCAGCCATGAGCACTTCCCGCACGTCCTGTCCCAGCAGACGCCGACCACCTCGGAGCACCGGATCCTGCGCCGTCGGACTCGCTCCGGTCTCGACTCCGACCGCGAGCACCCACCCCCGCCGACGGCACCGTCACACTGGTCATCTTCACAAGCGTCGCCTTCTTCTTCCCCTCCACCTCAGCCCTTTCTCATCCCCGGACACCGGCCCCCACCGGCCTCGCCTCGCATCACATCGCTCTTCGCCGTCGGCTGCGTCCGCCACACCGCTGCCGGGCGCCCGTCGAATGGCGCCCGTAAGCGGCGTCCTCACTCTCATCGTGGGCGGACTCCCCACCGCGTTATCGAAATCCGTAGCGGCTGGCGTCCTCAATTTCATCAACCTCGCCGGCCTGTCTGGAGCAACCCTGCAGAATGACACCAGCGTTGGCAAGCCGCGGATGTTCCCGCCGATCATCATCATCGTCGTGCTCGGGATCGTGGGGCCGATTGTGGAGGATGTTCTTCCGCCAGCTCCTCATTGGGCTCATCGGCGTTCGCGCCGACCTGGGTCTGTTGTCGTCTCCAGCGTTCTGTTCGGTGCGCTGCATGCACTCGTTGCTTTCCGGGTACTGAGCGTCATCCCGCACGCCTTCTTGGGCTCAGCTGCAGGCTGCTCTATGTCAAGACCGACCGCAACCTGCTCTGCCAGGCATCACTGCCTCAACAACCTCAGCGCCTTCTGGGCCTCTCCTGCGCTGACCGCATCCTCACCATCCGCTCCGGGCCCGTTCCAGCTCGTTCAACGCGCGGACCGACGGCGCCAGGTACTATTTCGGTATGTCGCGAAATACCGGATCAAGTCTTCGCCGCCCTGGGGCCCACACGGCGCGGTCTGCAGCCTTCTGCGCGATCACGACTACGTCAGGGTCGGCGAGATCGCCGACGCCGTCGGTCCGGATCAACCCTGTAAGGCCATGCGCACGCTGCGGGCCGAGCTGGTCGACACCGTCGCCGCGGCACCGAGATCCAGTACCGCGTCAACCTCACCCTCTTGATGGTGTGCTGCTGCTCGCCTGGGCGGCACGCTCAAAGCCCCGATCCCACCGTCCGCCTCGCTCAGGAAAGGAGAGAACCATGACAACCGAGAACCGTTCAACTCGTTTTCCCGCCGGAGTTGTTATCACTGCGGCGATCGCCCTGGCCTTCATGATCGCCTGGAGCGTACTGGCCGGAGATGCGCCGCCACATCGTCACAGGGGCCGGCGGCACTGGAACATCATCCGAGGCTGCGCGTCTGCAATACCGGTGACCCTCGTGCTGTTCTCCACTGATGAGCGATTCGGTGAACAGTTCTCCTCCTCACCATGCCAATCCGCTGCGACCCGCAGTGCCGCGGTCGCACTGCGGCAGGCCGGGCTTGCCTAGTGATGTGCGCCATGCGTCTTCGTTGTCAGCCTCCACACGAGCCCGCCTCCGCGCTCACGCTGGTGGCGATGAGCCTGGGCGCCTGCTTCCTTCTGGGCATCTATCTCATCGCGCAGTCCGACGTCGAGACGAATGACCCCTGGCTCAATGCCCTCATCGTCGCTCAACGCTCGAGCCGCAGCAGGCATCTCGATGGTCGTCGTCGGCCTCACGTTGGAACACCGCCAGCCCGTGGCTGGGTCTGGCGATCAGGCAGCGGGCGGTAGCCATCACGCTGACCCTCTGTCGCCTCCTGGGTAGGGCCATGCGTTTGAGCAGGCCACAGCACCCCACCCGTAAGCCGACACACATATCTGCAGGTCGACACCACCGAGACGTCGGAGAGTTCATATTGCAACGACTTATGGCTATCACCACCCAACATCCCTCATGTTGTCTGATGTCCACCAGGACGGCGCATCCGCCCACCTGGCCAAGGAAAGACAGAAAAGCAGGAAGGGAGAGCGCAGAGCAACAACAACACCTCGAGACATCATCATAGCATCGGGCGGCGGCCGGTAAAGGCTGCCTAAGGACTGGTCACCGCCGAAAGAATGATGCCAAACAGCCACCATTCCACCCAGGGGAGACGACACGTGCTTCAATCGAGGCGCAGCGGTCGTCTCCCCGTTGATTCCGGGCCCCGTGCCCGGCGAGTCCATCCTGACCGAGTCGATGCCTCGCTGCTTTTCGGCAGGGCTAGCACCACTCACCTACCGACGACGGTGACGGCCAGCTGCGGGCGATCACAAGCTGGCCAAGTGGGCGCCGACGGCGGTCAACGCCCAGCCGTTGCGGGTGGCGGCCGTGCGATCCCCGCCGCCCGGGAGGTTGCTGCCCTGTCTTCCTCGCGGCAATCGCGAGCAGGCCGCCGGGCGCCTCTCACTCGTCTGCGCAGCGACCGCTCCTTCATAGGGTCCTATCGCGACTGCCGCGCGCCGAGCGTTCCCAGCAGCTGCTGGGGAGGCAGCGGGCAGGGATGCAGGCGCGGTGGGCGCGCCGCCTCAGCACTGATCCAGACGGCTACGTCATCCAGGCGATTCGCGCCGTCGGACTGGCCCGGGCCCCGCGGGCGCGATGACGCCGGGCGTTGCGGCCGAGTTCTTCGTCACGACATGGAGTTCTGTTGATCATCAACGTCGGTCACCCGGGCTGAACGCCTACCAGGAGCGAAACCCGCGTCACCCTTCGAGGAGTCTATCGGGTGCGCATGCGGGTCGATCACAGCCCGAGCGAGCGGCGCAGCCAGCCAGGCGGCGTCGTGAGTCAGAACTGCGACAGGGTGACGAGGGCGTCAGCAGTGTCGCAAATGGCCAGGTGAACGTCGAAACTTGAGCACTGAGTCAAACGCGCGCTCAGCGTCGGACCGATCTCGATGAGCTCCACCCGCGATGAACTCATCGACCGTACGGACGTCAAGACGCGCGACTGCCGCGCCATCCACCGAAGCAGAGGAGGCCAGCCTCCTTCACGGGCATCCGATGGGCCCGCAGCCTCATCGCCAGGCTGGCCGAGAGTGCAGCAGCGCCCCAGGTGTCAGGTAGATCACCTCCTCTCGCGCTCCGAGGAGGAACTGCTCAAGGTCGAACCCTCGGGCCTCCCACCGCCTGGTGGGCAGCACCCAGTCGTCTGGCCGGACAGAGCTTGCCTTCACGGACCATGCGCTGTACCACGACTCGTCATGGCGGATCAGGACGATCTGAGCAATAGGGCGACCGTGGTCGGTGACCGTCTGGGCACACCACTGGACTCGACCTCACGTGGGCCGCCCTGCCTGCTGATTGACCTCCGCAGTCCGACAGTTCTGTTCCCCGGAAACCAGCACATCCGCACTCACTTGCGCGAGAATACGATATAGGTTCTCATGTGCTACTTTGGCGGCGAGATCCGGGCCGGAGTCCAAAAGTATCGAGCAGCACCAGCCAGCACCAGACTAGTCAATCCATGAACATGTACTCAGCTCACCGCCCTGAGCATTGCGGAGACAATGTTGACACGGACCACCGACACGGCGGGGCAGACGCCGGCAGCGACCCCGCTCGATCGCTGGTCGGAGACGAAGTCCAGATCCTTCAGGGCATCGTAAAGACTGGCGACACGATCGACGATGGTCAGCACCCTCTACAACCATCGCCGGCGAGGAGACGGTCAACTCCCATCCGTGCCCACATATTCATGATGAGGTCGCGACGTCGTTTCCGGATCGGGCTCTATCCGCGAGCAGACGTACTCGTCGGCGAAGTCTGGGGCGGCCATCTTCTCCTGGGCTGTCTGGGAGGCGTGCGGGAGCGAGACGAATTCAGGAACTGCGCTCACCTCCAGATACTGGGAACTACCCCTGGTGTAGTGGGCGAGCTGTGTGATCGATCTGAGATGTCGGAGACGGGCCGGGTGAGCGGGCCGGGACACCCGCCGTCGACCGTCTTCGTACCATCAGGGCGTTCTCGTGCTGGGATCCACATCGCCCCACTCTGGACAAGAACATCCGCTTTGCTGGAGATGTTCTCGCCGACGTCGTCGGGTGGTCCGGCTCCTCGCCGTCGAAGGTGAAGGCGATGTACTCGTCCTCCACGATGACACCCGGCCGTGCTGCCAACCACTATGTCCGTTGTCGAGGGCTCACTGGTTTCCGCATGTGTCCCTCCAGCGGCATCACCCCAGTGGTGATTTGCTTCCACCACCCACCGCGCACGGAAGCGCCCCGTCGGGCGTCGATTCCGGCGGTGCCTTCTGGTCCTCGGGCCTAGCAGGATCGCGTGCCCGATGCCCTTGCTGCGGGAGAACTTGGCGCGCGCACCTCCCACCGGCCGCGCGCGGGCGCGAAACCTGCTGGTCGAGGCACGACCGGCGCTCCGCGCCATCCTGGGTACTGGGTGCGAATACTGAGCTCGCCGTTCTGGGTGAGCAGGTCCCTCTCAACTCAGCCGCCCTGAGCGGATCGGTGAGTTATCGCCGTGGTGCGTTCCCAGCAGTTTCCCTCGATGGAGGCGTCAAAGAAGCTCGAAAGAAGTCGACGTTCCAGCCGTCGATCCTCGACCTCGAGGCGCAGGCCCCGAGCCCTCGGAGGCTGCGTGAGGGTGAGGCGGTTGCGGTCGCGTCGGCAGAGCGGCGGTCCCGCTCGGGCGCGCGCGGAGGACCCACCGGACGGGGCAGCGGTGGCCGTCTCCCCATGCTCGACGACGGTGCCGCCGGCACGGAGGCAGTACCGGCCGGCGGCACTGAGGCCGCCGCGCACTGGGCGCCGGGCCGCCGGGGATGCCTGCCGGTGCCGACACTGGTCGGCAGAGCAGCAGCGGGCCCGCACCCTGGGGCTGGACGGAAAGCAGGCGGTGGCCGTCGTCTGGCATGAGACCTACGGTCATGAGAAGCTGGGTTGCTCGTGCGGAGTTTCACGGTCGTCTCCCTTTTGATGCGGGAACCCTTCCAGCGGATACGAGGAGCCCTAACCAGTCGGTCGCCATCGGACAAGACACCCGCGCCTTATGAGGAGGTCCGCGTGGCGCTGCGGCCCGCCCGCCGCCACGGCCGGACGATCGAACTGTCGTCACTGACGTGAGGCGACCGCAAAGCCGACTGCGTCCAGGCCATCTGGCCGACGATCTTGACGAGCGCGTTCGCGTCCGGACCAGCCGACACTGATATGAATGCGTCGGCGCGTTGTGGTCGCTATTCGGCGGCAACGGCGCAATCCTCCCGCTGCGAGCCCTCCTCACTCAGCGCGTCAGCTGAACTGAGACGCGAGCGGATAGAGGTCCTGGCAGTAGAGGACCTGATCGCCGCAGAGTGACCGTCGGTGGTGTCGTAGTCGCAGCTGCCTCACTCGGGAGACCTGCACCACTGCGGAATTCTCGTCTGGAGACCCGCCGCCGGCTCGAAAATCAGAGTGTCGTAGCTCATGCCCTGAGGCTAGTAGCGCACCCACCATGACGGACCATGGACACTGCACTCACGCACGAGCCGCTCTATGCCGGGCGGTGGGTGAAGCGGTCCCAGCCCAGAGGCCTCAGATGCGCTCCGGCCACGTGCGCTCGCACACCCTGTCCTGTGCCGGGCGCCACGATCGAGGCTTCCGCCGCCTCGTCCCTCCGAACGCGCCGCGCCTGCTGGAGGGCCGTAGACCCTTGCGCACCCGCCGCGCACCCGCCAGGCCACCTCGACGGCGTCGTCGCCCGTCACGTCTGGCACCACGGTGGTGCCGCACCGCAAGCCCGGCCTGCCGCGATCGGCCGCCTCGATGAGCGCTCCAGGCTCTCCCAGGCGCTCGCGGCCGCGTTCGCTCGGCCGGACACTCCTGCTCAGAAAGTGCTCGGGCGGCGCTTTGACAACCAGCCACCCAGTCGACGAGAGCCCGGACGCGATCATCATGTCGCAGCCGCGGGTAGGCCCGAGCGTGTGCAGCCCACCGGAAGCCCTGTCGATGACCTCGCGGGCGGCGTCGGCCGGGGCGTCCTGGCGCAACGCCTCACCGCCGGTGAGAGACGACACGCGTCGAGGCAGTCCCTCCGGCGGCGCGGCAGGGCGCGCACCTCCTCCCACGCCACCCGGCCGGGCGTGCCGGGCGGGATGAGGGCCTGGCGTGGCGGTAGAAGCAGTTCGCTGCCCTGCAGAAGACGGTCACGCGGTCAGGTGGTCGGGCCAGCCGACCGTGCTCGTGGGGACGAGGCCCGGCCGTCACGAGTCCGTCAGCGGGCGGTGGCGCTCCTCGCCGCCGGAACGGTGAGGCCTGCGAGCCTCGGCAGGGAGGTCACGGCCTGCTCCGCACGTCTTGTCGTCATAGCGCCGGTCGTCGCGCCGTCGCCGGATCGTCATCCGGCGGCGCCCGACGACGGCGGATTCTCAGGCACTGACCGCGCTCAGGCGCGAGACGGCCGGGCCGTGGCCGCCGGCGGCGACTCTCGGTGAACATCTGCCGCTCCATGTACTGCCACTTCTTGCCGATGTTGAACGAGGCGCACCGGACGGAAGTAGCGGCGACGGCGGGGTCCACACTCGCACTCGACCGGCTCGGCCTCGGGTGGGCTCGGCGCACTTGTCACCAGGTCAGGTGCTCGCCCACACGAGGTATCCGTGGACCCGCAGATGGAGAAGGTCGGAGTGATGAGTGATGTAGGGCGTGCGGAAGGCGGTCGAGACGGCAGCACTGAGCTCCTGCAGGCGGCGGCCGAGGAGATCCGCTCGTTCATGTGCAGGTGCAGGACGGTGCCGCGCGGTGTGCTTGGTCTGGAGCTCCTCCTGCATCTCCCTGGGCCTCAGAAGCCGTCGATGTAGCCCACGGGGACCTGCGGGAGGAGTCAGCGTGAGCAGGGTTGTCTCCCGTGCCGGCCTGAGGATGCCGGGAGTGGCAGCTTATGCGGTCCTCCTTGGCGAAGCGGTGAGTGAAAGTGCCTCAGCCGGCGTAGCCTCGGAGGTTGCAGGGTGGCCAGTGCAGCCTGGAGACTCGACCATCTTGTCCGCACGTGGCTCCAGGAGGCACGCACTGCATGGCGTGGCTGCGCAGGTCAGTCAGGTCGTCAGCGTCGGTGAGCTGCCGGACCATCTCGTTCATGCCGTTGACGCCCAGGGTGGAGTAGTTGTCCAAGGTGCCCAGGTACCGCTTTGGTGAAGAACAGGCCAGCGTCGATGTGGTGCTGGATGACGGTGCGCTTGAGCTCGAGCGTCGCGGCCGATCTCGAGCAAGCTCGTCGAGACCCGAGCGGTCAGGTGGCAACTCGTCATCGGCGTAGAGAGCGCCGAGCCGGGTCTACCGCCAATGATGGTGACGACACCGACCGGCTGGTCTGCTCGGCCGAGCCGAACAGACCGTTGCCGCGCAAAGCTGAGCAGCTCGCGCAGAGTCGAGGCTGAGGCGGCTCATGGAGCGGATCATGCCGCCGAGCTCGAGTTGATGAAGTTCTGGAAGTAGGGCAGGTGACCTTCGCGGTCATGGTGAACAGGAGCTCGGTGTTGCGTGCAGCTGATCAGTCACGGGTGATGTTGTAGGTAGAGGGATGGGAAGGTGAGATCCGGCCCCTCGGCGTCGCCCCCTCGGTCGCATGACCTCCATGAGAAGGCGCGGTTGATGGGGTCCATCTCCGCCTGCGGTCGCCGTAGGCGAAATCGCAGACGTCGTCGCCGACGAGGGGTGCCTCGTCGCCCAGGTCCGCGTGGGCCGTCCAGTCGGCTAGTGAGGTTGGTGAAGGGCGTCTGAGTGCCAGCGCGAAGGGACGCTGAGGTTGAAGAATGAGCTCTGCATGCACTGCTTGACCTGCCCATGGGTCGGTGTCGTCCAGGCGGTCGAAGGGCGCCATGTGGAAGTGCCGAAGGAGAGAAGGCCTGGGCGCGGCCCACTCGTTCCTGGAGGGTGCCCAGGAGTTGACGATCCGCCCGACGCGGAGGAGTAGCGCTTTGGCGCCACCGGCGGCGATGGCGCGGGGACGCCGTTGATCTGCTGGAGGAGAGTCCTTGAGCGGACCTTGCGGCGCAGTAGCGCGAACATGTCCAGGTCGTGGATGTGGAGGTCCGCGTTGCGGTGGGCCTGGCCGGCGACCGCCGGGTAGACTCATGGCTGAGCCGTAGTTGGCGACGAGCCTCGCCGGAGGTGTTGGGCATCGCCATCGCGCCAGCGAGTAGCCTGGTTGGCAGTGGCGCTGTCGCTGCCAGTCGAGCGGTCCAGGTACTCGGTGATGGTGGCGATGGCGTCCACGATGCGCTCGCCGCGGGCGACGGCGGAGTAGCCGGTTAGCCGGGGCCACCAGGTGCGGGGCGGTGGCGCCGGTGCGCGGCGGCGGCTGCGCCGAGGCACGTCGGCTGCGGGGCGGTGGAGGCAAGGTTCTTTCTCGAGCACGGGTCTCTCCTGATGGGTCCTTCTCGTTCCTGTTCACGGCCTTGTCGAGGCGTCCGATGAGGCTGAGATCGCCTGGGTGCCGTCGGTGACTGAGGCACCGCTTGTTGGGAGCCAACCGGTCGAGGCAATTCGGTGCGACCATACTCAAATCACATCGATGAGACACATCATCTTGTGTCTTAATATGGTATCCTTCAAACTACAACATCTTGCGATGGGGGCGGGGACTTTCGTCCCTATAGGCGACGCCTTCCCGCGCGATCTCGCGGATGCCGTCGAAGCTGGAACGCGAGCCGACAGGACCGCCGGAGAGTACATGTGAGGCCCAGATCACTCCTGCCCGCTGGCGTGGTGGGATTTCGAGGGCGGAGCGCAACCCTCACCCCTGCGCGCGATCCGCTCTCTTCACGATCGCAATTTGCGCCGCCGGCCGTCTGCTATCCTCGCGACAGAAGAGCATCCGCAGGCTGTACCAAAACCCTCCGAGAGGCCCGTGTCCAAATCGGAGACAAAGGAGCCCCACCACTTTTCGCCGAGCCACACGAACCACGCGGAATCATGCGGTTTGTCAAGCGCGCTCAGCGCCTGCAAACCGCCTTTGTCACCGATTTGGACACTCCCACCGTTCCGAGGCCCTCTATCGTCCGGGACGGCCTGATGCGCGCGGAGCATCCTTCCTCCGTGAGCACGCGGTGGCGAAACACGGGCAGCAAGCCGGCGGTCGCGCCATCGGTCGAGGCGAACTGGTACTCGTCGCAGTGGTAGGTGTAGCCGTCCAGCTCACGACCGCCCATCCCTCAACCCTGGGTCCACCTCGCCCGACGCCCTCGATCTCCACCCCGTCCTCAAGCTCAGTCACCAGCCTCGGGGTCCATTCGCCCCAGCGTCAACGGGGACAGGCCCGGTCACTGGCACGATCCAGGCCGTTGCCGAGCCACGGGCCGAACCAGGGCGCAGAAGCAGGTCACGAACCTGTCCGACAGTGGACGCGCTCATCGTGAGTGCTGCGTCAAGAAGCGATGGGTGGAGTCGTCTGAACGTGGCAGCGCAGAAAACCCGACCAGCGCCTCAGGGTGACTGCACCGGGTAAGAGGTTGGCGATAACCGGGTCGATGCCGGTCTGCACCGAGCACCTCCGCCCAACAACTGAGAATGTACATCGTGACCACAGATGAGCCTGTTCGGCCTTGTGTCGCGGCGAATAATAGTAGCCCAGCGGCCTGACGGGAAAGTCCACCGTGGATACGCGCCAGAACGACGGCACGTTCCACCCCGGAAGACTGACGACACCGTGCTCATGGTCGATGAGCTCACCGGCTCTCACAAGAGAGGCGATATGACGGCGCTGAGTGCGAGACAGGTCAAGGTCCCGAACGCGCACCGCGCCGTAGCAGCCACGAACAACGGCGAGCAGGTCTGTGTCAGGTGCTCGCGGGCCTACCGCCCACCGCAGGTAGGCGCAACCGGTCGCCAGCGCCCTGTGGACAACTGGCGCATCCGTCAGTCTGTGGCCTCAGGACCCGACATCACCACCAGAGACATACGCCCTGGTGGCCCGAGCATTGTGTCCAAATCGGAGACAAAGGCCCAGCCACTTTTCGCCGAGCCGCGAACCTCGGAATCATGCGGTTTCATCAAGCACACTCAGTGCTCGTTGCCGCCTTTGTCACCGATATGGACACTCCCCACCGCTCCAAGGCCCTCTGCACGTCCGGAACCACATGGGAGGTTGTTCATCAGCGTCCCCGTCACCGGCGCTCACCCAGAACCAGGACAGGGCGCCCCATGTCACCCCGCCGACCTGCCCTCCTCGCGGACCGTCATTCTTTTGTCAGGCTGACCCGACATCAGGCGACCAGGATGGCCGGATCGTGTAGGCGATCACGCTCCACGACAACCCGGCTCCTGAGCGCAGCACCTCTCCCCCCGCCGCTCCCACCCTCCGTCGCAGCAGGTCAGACCCATCTCCCATCGGTCGCGCAGCCTCACCCCACTGAGCACCGCGCGGTCACAACAGTCTGCCTGGCCTGATGGTCTTTGCCGTCGGCCGCACGCCGAGCCGACACCTCCTCTCACGGGAGACAGGACCTGGCCAACAGGTCATCAGCCTTCTGCCGACGACTACCAGGCCCGCAATGCGCATCTCGTCATCACCGCCGGGGCGCCGCCACCGCCGCATCCCGGCACCGCCGCCTCCGGCCAGCGGTACGTCCACCACCCCCCAGAGTCGGCTCGATCACAAGACCTTCAGCAGCCAGCTCCTGTGACGATGCCGTCTCGCGCCCAGCGAGGTCAAGGCGAGCGACCGCTGTCCACCCACCTGCCAGGCTCGCCAGCACCCCACGGGCGGAACACCTGGAGGAGGTCGCCTCGCACCGCTCCGGCATCAGGCGTCCCTCACAGGACCAGACCTGGTTCGCGCTGCAGCGGGCATCCTGAGGCTCAACCTTCTCCGACATCACCAACCAGCTCATCGAAGACACACCAGATAGGCAAAAGCGCGCTAAGTTCGCCTACTCCAACTTGGGCATCTCGCTGCCGGGTGAAATCCCTCAAGCGCCGCCGGAACGACTCCCGATCTACATCTCCAGGCGACCCTTCCGCACCGCTGGGCAAACGCAGACCTCATCGCCAACATTCAGAGTTCCCCACAGCGCCATCCCACAGGGTCCAGGCCAATGGGCGCAATGATCAGCGGCACGGCCTCAACCAGCCCAGCACCGGTGTGGAAACACCGGAGGACGCGCCTCTACGCCCAGGCCGGTCTGACCAGCCAGCCCCAGGTGACACCCAGGAGCCGCGGTGGCCGGCCGGAGTCTTCTCACTTCCAGCTGCCGGTAGAAGATCAGCCACCTGGTACACCGACGTCGTCGGCGCACGATCATCAGCGGCACGATGGCGCTGCAATGTCGACAGGAGCCAAGGCCGTCATAGTCTACCAACCAGAACACCGGACGCGCCGCGCGCTCTCACGACGCTCTGACCGACGGGCGAAGATCTCGTGGCACTACCGGTACCGGCCGAGATGCTGCTCAGGGACATGATCCTCATCTTCCACCATCCTGGCTGGTCGCTGACCTGCGCGGCCGCCGCGCAGCAGCGCACCAACCGCATGGCGGTGATCTGCCGCGTGTGCCTCCCTCGCCTGCTGGCGGCCGTATAAGACCCTGGGCGCGTGCCACCTGGGATCCTGGCGGTGGCGTCGCTGCCCAGCCTGTGCAGGGATCGTCCGGGGCGCGGCGCTGTGGCCCGGACCTGCCCACCCTGCCACGTCGCCGGGCCTGGCTCGGCTGGACTGTACTTTTGACTGTCGCCTTCGTCGCCGTCGCCTGGTAGCTGGCCCAAAGCCTGAATCGAGCCGACCCGATGGCATATAATGCCCTCCCTTTTGGGTAGAGCCAGCTACTCCTTCCTGAGAGACACACTTCGACCTCTCAGACGATCAACGTCATTTTCGAGTTCCTGGTTCCTGCCATGACTTCTCACGCCGTTTCTCCGTACCCAGTCTCTCCGGCGCCTGCTGGCTCGATCGCCGCCCTGCGCTGGGGCTGGTGGCGGGCCTGAACGTCTCATCCACCTCCCACCCGTACCGCCGGCCCGACCCGTTTCGCGGAAGCGCTGCCAGCTCCTCCAGCCGCCTCGCCGGCAGACCCCACAGTGCCCTGCGCCGCCCAGAAGCTACGCCGGGCGCTGGCAGCGATCGGCATTCACGACCTCAGGCACACCCCCCACCGTGCCGGCCTGTTGACTGTCCGGAGGAACGCTCGACATGCACATCACCGGAGGCAGCAGGCGGCGGTCAGAGACGCGCCAGCCGGACAGTCACGATCGTCGAGCGTGCGGGAATCGTGCCTGGCGCTCGCTATTTTCGACTCGGCCACGGTCCGGGGCCGGACGGGGCTGACCCATCAGCTTTATCACCGACAGCACCTCTCCGGGGCATCCGGCGGCTGGCTACAGCGTGGCCCCGCCATCGTCGAGACGCTCCGGGCTCTCTCAAACCGAGGCGCCAACCGAAAACTGTGAATTGTCATCACCAGCGCGGTCAAGCCTCGTCTGGCGCCGCAACGAGATGCTGCTTACCACGCGCAAACTACCGGGCGTCGGTATGTAAACCTCGAGGCCATAGCACATAAGCTTCAGCATTCATGTTCAAAGACCTCTCCGAACAGCAGCGCCGTCGCCGCTTCTTCCTCACAGTCACGTCAAACGGCCGTAGGTAACTCGCTGCTCCCTCGCTGTATGCGCGCGCATGCCAACAGCACCAAAACATGAATAGCCACTCATCCCCAAAAGAGCCACGGGTATGCTGTCGCAGCGTCGGAAGCCGAGCACTACCACCGCCGCGACGCCCGCGCCGGTCGACCTCGACCCTCAACGCAGCGACAGGTCCTCAGCCCCTGCACGCGGGCTGGGCGGCTTCGACAGGCAGGCCCACAGCTGACGGCGACGGCGGCCTCCACTTCCAGCTGGCGAAATTTGACGGTGCGCTACCCAGCCGCAGTCGGGACGGGCTGAGCTGCCTGGCGTGTCAAGCATCCGGCATGTAATGCAGGCCAGGTCGCTGCGCTGGAAGCGGTCTGAGACCCGTGTAGGGCTGGCGGCGCGTGCACTCGCCTCCGCCGCAGCAGGCTGGTGCCAACTCAAGGCGCGTGGCGATGGAAATGCGGCGCCGGAGGCGGACTCAGACGAACCCACTACTGCCGTGGATATTCGCCGGCGGGCCCCTCATCGATTTGGGCTCACCGTGCGCTTCGTGGTGCGGCGCGCTGGAAGAGGGCTCAGGCAGCGAAACCGTCGCGCGATGCTACTCACGCAACGGCCGCCTGCATCCCGCTCGCGGTGCCTGTTGCCGGCGCACCGTACGGTATACGCCAGCCCTGCGCCCAAGCCGCCCTGGCGCCACAGCCCAGATGCGGCCGGTGGTCAGGCCCTGGCGGCCTTCATCATCGTGGTAGTCTTTAACCCCGATCCTGCTCATCCACGACATCAGCCCTCAGCGCGACGCGGTGACCGTGTTCTTCGCGATCATTAGGTGGCGCCCGCTGACGCTCGATATATCGCGATTCCGGCGCAGCGCCACCGCGGACCAACCGCGACCTGACGCCGCTTCTCGGCGGCGCTGCGGTCCGGCCACCGACAACCCTGGGACAGCACAGCCGCAAACGCCACCGGCCGGCCGTGGCCTGCCGCGTACTTGACCGCGAACGCGTCAACCTCCGGAGACGAAGCGGACCTCGTCCGTTTTTCCTCGGGAAGGTCAATATCATCTACCTGAGATTGCAGGCGCTCAAGATCCTCCGATGGTCGAAACCGACACCGCCGCGCCTTTAGCATCGCGGTAGGCGCCGCGGGCGCAGCGGGCGGGCTCTACAGCGAGATAGGAGTCGGACACGGGCGTCGCGCCGCCCGCAGCCACCTCTGCCCGCGGCAGGAGGCCAGGACCGAGCGTTCCAGCCCCCAGGGCCAGAAGCCCTGAGCCAGTACCTACCCGCGCGGAAGGCGGGCGCGCGGTCCTAGCAGCTACTGATGCATCAGCCGCCCTGACAGCCTGCCAACCCTGATCCGCCATGTTTACCACCCGCATCGCACCCATACCGCCCCTGCCAGCGGTTCCTTGCGGTAGTTCCCAAACGACGAGGCTGAGAACTTCTGCAGCCAGAGCATCGACAACGGATTGCCGGACGGCACCCTTTCAAATACCCAGGACGGTCACCGTCCCCTGGTTATTTGGATGAAGCGCACCATCACGATCGCCTGAAGCTCCCCGCGCCTCAGCAGCACTGAGCACGGCCCCTATTCACCAACCCAGGAGGCCCCACGCCAGCAGCTATTGAGGTGGAAGAGACCCGGCTACACTCTCCCGAGGCTTCGCGGTGCACATGACATCATCGGATCCGATCCGAAGTCTGACGTCCCCCGATCACCTGCTGACCGATGACGAGATCAAAGCAGTCCCTGGCAGCCCTGACGCGCAGCAATAGTCGCTTAAAGCCGTCACCCAAACGTTCCGCCGCAACAAGATCGACCAGGGCGCGGCCAACGCCGCAGGCCGTAACGCCGGGTCTGGCTGCTCGTGGCTGCCGACGTCGCCGCGACCTGGACATCCTGCGCGCCACGGGCAACGCAGCTGAGCACACAGGCTTTCTGCACGGGACCACCATCGGAGCCATCTGCGGCCTGCACAGCCATCCAGGGCGCACCGTCTGGGCGCAGCCATGGACGTCGCGGTACCGGACCGACGCGACTTCGGGTAATTGCTTTCAAGGAAAGGTGCCCTGCGCCAATGCAGCAGGCATTGCCAGGCCCCAGGCCGCTGCCCCCTGACGGCGCCTGCACAGACCCAGGAGCTGATCGCCAGCCGCGTGCTGTGGGCGGCCTGGACAAGAATCCCCTCACCGCGCCGGACTCAATGTCGCATCAGCACGCAGACGCCACCGCCATCGTCAGTACGCGTCGAAACCGGACTGAGAGGCGCTGTGCCGCCTCCAACCCGGCCGCGGAACAAGCGGCAGCACCTCCGCGGCAAGCGTGCCCGACCACCAGCCGCGGGGCGACCGTCGAGGCGGTCAGCAGCGCCAACAACGAGTCATGTTCGGCGCGGTCATCTGCAACGACTACGGACACGGCGGCACCGCCTCAACTGGGACGCGCAGTCAGCCGCCAGAAGAGCTACCTTCTTGGCGCTTTTCGGGCTCTTCTTCAATTTTCTGCCGGGCTGGCACCAGGCTGAGCCCCAGGGCTTCCATGCAGGATCGCACGATCTCATCATCGGAACCTGCAGAGACTCCCGAACCCTGCCCCTGGGCCCGAGCCTCTGCTTCCAGCTGGACAACTGGCCACCTGCTCACCCGTCAGGCTACGAGCCATGGCGCCTCCAGCATGTGCCAGCGCCGCCGCGATCGACTTCCTCGTCAACAGGGGCTGCGTCGGCAGAGACACCTGCGACGCGGCCCCAACGGAAGCCGCCACGCTGGCAGGCCGAAATGACGGACAGCACCGCATTACCGCGGGACGCGAAGACCTCAGGCTCACTCTGGCAGGCGGGGTCAAAATTTAATCTATTAGGCGGGTAAATTGTCGTCAGGTCGGCAGCAACGGGATTCCAAGCGAGGACGTCGTCGACGGTGCCTCAGCCACGGCGACAGCGAGCTGGACCCGGTTGTTGTTACTGAACTTATCCAACAGGGCGGAGACGTGGAGTCTTGACGGTGTAAACGACGACAGGCTCCTCCGGCGATCTCACCGGTGCAGGCCTGAGCCACGAGCAGGGCGACCTGGCCGGGTGGTAACGGTCTCAGGAAAACGCGGCGCGGGTGGCTCGACAGCGGCCTCGATGAGCCGGTCAGACGGGCGGAGAGGCCGCGCCGTCGCTGGCGGCATTGCGGCGCGGAAGATGATCTCAGGGGCGCTGTCAGCGGGCAGGGGCCGGTGGCGCCGGCGCGTGGGCAACGGCGACCATCGCGTCGGTGTCGAGGCGGTCAGCACGGAACGCGGTGTCCGCGGGCAGTCGGCGGGCGATCTGGGCGTGGCAGACGCCGTCGGTGCCAGGCATGTGCGGGTCCGGGGACGACGTCAGGGCGGGCCCGCGCGTCGCGCCGCTACGCCCGTCGGCCCCTCGCCAGGACCGTGGCCTTGGTCGCCCTCGAGGACGAGACGCAGGCGCTGCTGGTATCGTCGTCAACGATGACGCACGTACACGGCGCTGCGGTGATCCCATGCCGATTCGGCACCTTTATTCAACTGCCTGGGGCTACGCGTCGGGGTAGGCGGGGAACCAGCAGCCATGACAGTGAACTGCTCTGTGCGCTGCGAGACATGCAGCTCATGCGAAAAGCCGCAGCCCGCTCGCGGGCCCTCCAATTGGAGCCGCGCGGCTCACCGGCAGGCGTGGACAGGCAGTCATTGGCGCACCGCACGAGGCTGCACCGTCGTCGCCGGGACAAATCGGAGGCCTCGACCTCACACAGTCGAGCCGCACCACGCACCGGTTCCGTGGCGGCGGGCGTTGGTGAGCAACTCTCGATAGTGCTGCACGCAGGACCGCGTGCTCGGCTGCGGGCGTCAGCGGCCTCGAAGAAATCCGCCAGGGACCCGGCGGGTGCAGTTCGATCTCTGTTGGCCTCCCCACTCAGGACAGGACGTCCTCGTGGACGGTGGCGCGGGCGCCGTCAGCCGGAACCGTCGTCATGCAGGACGGCGAGGATCTTAACGGCTCACGTCAGGGTCAGCGGCGAGGTGTGGATACTGCCCGCGATCTTGCTAACGCTGCGCCAGATCAGGTCGGTGCGGGTCTGGGCGCGCCGGCGTGGAGAGACCAGGGAGGAGGCGGTGGCGGTCATTATCTCGCGGGAATGCAGAGCGCGTCCTCAGCGCGGCTCTGGGGCGATGCGCCTCTGCGTGGTGCACCCGGTCGGGGCGGGCCTCCGCAGGAGGCCGAAGCACAACGCGGCTCCTCACGGGCCTGGTTGACGCCCAGCGCGGCGCATTGATGCGGATCAGGGGCCACTGACTGCGTGTGAGGCGACGGCGGGCGGCGGCCTCTTCGCGAATCAGTTGAGGGGAGCGGGACATGGACGCACCCGGCCATGACAGCCACCACGGCCCGGTATCGGCTGCGCTTGCATGCCATTGGTCGCGAACGCAGAAGCCGCCACTGCGGCCCAGGTGAGACAGGCCCAGGAAGACAGTAAGGATCGACGACCGGGCGGGGTCCTCCTGAGGGACCAGAGTGAGGGAGGAGAGACAGGTCAGGAGATGGCGGTACGTGTCGGCGTACAACACCTGCCAGCGGTCCGGGCTGGCGCAACCGTGGAACCGCCTTCCAGCTTGAGTGCACAATCAGGGCGGCGTCACACCCGCGATGGGCGGTGCCACTCAGACGAGATCTGCACCTTGCAGGCGTGCGTGCTGGGGCGGGCGTCGGACAGGCCGACCCTACTGAGGCGCCTGCGCGGGTACTCCCAGTGCCGGGAGGCGTTCATCGTCAGCCGCGCGTGGCGTGAGGTGGGTGTCACGTTCGTACCCTTTACCCCTCAGACAGGAGACGCTAAGGTAGGACCACGACAGCCGGGGTGCAGGCAATCGAGAACGGTGTCTCCTGGATCTCCAGCGACACCTTGCCTTGGTCCTGTCGGTGCTCTCCTTCGGCCTGTATCCCGGCCTGCTGAGCCGGGGCGAGTGCGGGGGCGCGGTGCAATACGGATACTGCGCGGGCGTGCGGTCGCGTGCGTAGAGACGACGCTTCGCTCGGCTCGCGGCGGCGATGACGAGATTGACGGTCTGACGAAATTTAGGCCTTCGCCCGGGGCGTCAGGCTTCCCTCCCAAAATCAGGAAGATGCATCCGCCTCCCGGCCCTGGGCGATATGGTCGATACCGCCACACAGCGGGATAACTCCTCGCGAGACTCCAGCCGTTAGCCACGCTCTGGGGCGGCAGGATGGCAATAATCACGACATTTTAATTTCAACGCCTCGAATCGTCGGCAGACGACATGGCAGATTCTTTGATTCTTGCGAAGGTCGTGGATGGAATCTCCCGGACATCGAAGCCATTGACTTGCTGGGACTCTCAGCCCCCAGGCCCTTCAGGAAAGCGGTCTGGATGATCCGCTATTATCAAGATAATGAGTGAACACCGCTAACCATCCTTTTACCGGCGATCTCATTGCACAGCCTGGGCCTCAGCGGATCATCCTCGGCGATGCACTGTCAGTGGTGCACTCACCCATGGGTTTCTCACGTGCTTTGAAGTGGTTCCATAGCGCGAAAATGCGATCAACCAAAGTCCTGGACCGAAACGCGGCGGAAATCCAGAATGATGAGACGCGAACGCAGCTGCGATGTCGCTGCGACCTTGCGCGGCATCGTCACCGGCGGTGCAATGGGTCACGGCGACGATGACCGCCGGGATCGCCAGATCCTCAGCGCATCCTGCCAGGTCTTATGTTATCAACCTCATCAATGAGCAACCATCAAGGACTGGGATAGTCCGTGAACCAAACAGCCGAAGAGGCGAGGTCAATCGGTATCAGCACATGGGAAGAAGATCTGCCGCTGCGCGTATCTTTTCCAGCTCTGAGCCACACGAAAATTGCGGCACCTTAACTACCTCAATAGCGCACAACCTTGCCCTTATCTCCAGCCGCATTGGCAAGGAAGTCTCATGGAACCTCAGCACCGGGGTGGTCAGACGAGCCGCATCAGGCTCTGCGATGAGCCGCGGGCGTACTTCGCGGTCTCTCTATCGCCTCTCATCCGGGTACGCGCCCGCCAGTGCTCCACGGTCCTCAGCCGCGCAGCGCAGATCAGCCACTTCTGGAAGGCGCATGATTCTCAGCGCGCAGCTCGCCAGAGATGTACCGCACGCCCATAATCGGGTGCTGCGCGTACTGCGCACCACTGTGGTTATGCTCCGCCGTCGCAGCTTCTCCTCAGGTAAACCAACGTTCCTCCACTCGCGAGCAGCTCGCCCCAGGTGAAGAGCGTCTCAAGCGCAGGAGGCTTGATCTCCGCCGCCGGTTCCGGGTCACGCGGCCTCAGGTACTCCGCCTGCGCACGCTCGATGACATTCGCATGCCCCAACTCTCGTCCGCGGCCGCGGCCTCAACGCAGACGCTTTGGGCCTGCGCTGCGAAGTTCAAGCTCCTCCGGGGGCATCGCGAGACGCTCCAGCCGCCACTGACCCGCTTACGCTGGGCGAGGGCTCATCGACTCGTCGCTCGGCCCCGACCGTCTTCTCGTGCCTGCGACCAGCCCTCGCGCCTTTCCCATCGCCACTGATTCAGACGCGTCTGCATGCGGGCAGTTCCCAGACGCGTTTCCCGTTCCCACGTCTGCGACGTCCGGAACCAGAGGCTTCACGAAAACTTTTCGATTCTGCCCACTACCTAATCAGCCTGCAAATTTGAGCCTTCCCTCCGTTCTCTCAAGCATCCTCCGTTTCCGTTTGATATCCGGGCCGCCAGAGCCGCAGAGGCAATGTCAACCAAAATGTCGGCGTCTTCCGCCATTTGCCATCGATCGCACCGGGCAGAATCTCAACGCGCTGATGTTCTCCCAGCAACGGCATTGTTCGCTGACGTAACCATCTCCGATCAATTGATTCCGGAACGCGGTTGCCTGACTTTACCAATGTTCACTGGTTTCTCCATCGGTGTAGTTTCAGTGGGCCATCCCCAGGACTCTTCAAGTCAGCGAAGGCGCCGCGCGCGTTCAACAACATTGCCGGCCGGGATGTCGCGCAGCATCGTTGTCTTACCGGTACCGGGAGGTCCATTGACTCCCCATCAGCCCACCCCTGCATCAGGCAGATCATCCAAAAGGCCAGTTGACGGCGAACTGCTGACGCAACGCCAGGCCGTGCTCAGTATTGGAGGGCCACCGACCTTTCGGCAACCCTGTCGCCCGGACTCCGGCGTCTGGCAGGTGGTGACCCTGACATCCTTCTCGCCCTACGGGAGGGTTTGGCGTCGGCGGTCGGAATCCTCGAACGGTGCCGGCGCGGGCGGTCCCATCGATAATCCCGCCGCGGCTCTGCAAGATCCTCAAGGAAGAAACTGTTGAAAGTCGATGTTGGCGGCATCGTCGGTACGACGACGGGATACAACCACAGATGAGATAATGATGCGTGAACTTCTTGGGTTGGGGTACCTATGCCCAGAAACCTGATGAGATATATTGTGACTCCAGCGACATCTCGTCCAGGATCAATCTCGCACCAATGACCGCCTGACGACTTTCGCTTAAAGCGTACTATCATGAATATCCTCAGACACCTGAGTAAATTCGTTGTACAGTGACCTCAGTGTCCTCACCGTAATGCTGACCTGAGCCATAGCCGCGCAGAGAGAAGCGTCGCTGATTCAGCCAAGAGACTTCCATCCTCATCTGGGGACGATCGCCAGACAGGCGCAAAGGACGCCGTAGTTCATCGTAGGCGTCAGATCCTCTCCAGTCGTGCAGGCCTCACATAGACTATCGAGGTCGGCTGCAAATGAACCAGTCAGTTTCCTTATTTCGCGAGCGTCTTTCACTTAAACTCAGGTGGAAGCCAAAGTGCCAGGGGCGAGAGAGTTTCCCCATCCTCCAGTCGACCACAGCCACCTCTTGACTCTTTCACAATTTGTGGGCTGAATAAAACCAGCATCCTGTTTCTGCAGGATCCCGTGACGAGTCTCGGAGGTAATTCATTCCATGGGAGTTGCAGGTCGCAGCGGTTCAGTGGATGATTTGCACAGGGATGCGCTTCTGGCGAGAGAGGGATCACCGCGCTCAGGCCCGGACACCGGCGGAGGCTGATCGGACGCCGACGGCCACCAGTGGTGCTACTGTACCCCATGGCAGACCGGATAGACGCGACCTCACCGGGCTCCTGGAGTCATCGGCGGGGCGCGACTGGCCGCTCGTCCATCTCCAACGCACGGCCCACCCGGCCGCCACTCCGATGGCCCGAGTGGGCGGACCCGACCTCGTGGCCGCCACCGCATCGGCGTCGAACGCCCTGGACTTTCAGGTCGCCGCCGCGCCCGCCCGCCAGCCACCACACGGTTCTGTACCGGCACCGGATCGGGCGGAACCCTGGCCGCCTGGCTGCGCTCTCCGACGTCCTGTTGTTAGTCCCCGGCGCCGACTCACAGCATCTCCGCCCACGGCGGCGCCCCACCACCCTCTACCTCTCTCTCCCCACCAGGCGCTCGCCGCCTGACCGGGCCCGGCCTCCGCAGGCCCGGCTCGTGAGCAGGCTCAGGCGATCCAGCGCGAGGCCAGCACCCCACACGGGCTCCCTGCTGGTGCTGCGACGGCGACACACCTGCCCGAGCGGGAACTGGGTGCGTCACCAGCCGCAAAACGTCGTCTGACCAACCCGACTATCACTTCTCCCTGCTGCCGGGCACGGCGCTGGACCCGTCACCTGCGGGGCCTGCGCTACGTCGTCTCGACGAGTGCCACGCATACCGCAGGATCCCAGGAGCTTTGTCGCCCTCGTGCTGCGCCGCCTCCCTGCGGCTCGTGGCGCGCCTGCGCCCTTGCGGCGCGATCGTCTCGCGCCTCGGCGATGACAGCCGAGCCGGCCCTCACCGCGGCCCGACTCATCGGCGCCGAGCTGACGACGTCGTGGCCGTCACCGACGACAGCGCACCCGCCGAGGCGCCTGGCCCTGGCTGCTGCGGCCTGGATGCTGCCTGCACCCGACGTCGGTCGGCGGACTCGGCCCGTGCGGCCGGGCCGGACTCAGGCGACCCGGGCGGGGATTCCTCCGGCGCGGCTGGCGCGTCGTCGAGCCGCCAGGCGCTGCTCGTGGACCTGCGTGGGCGCCGGGCGCTGGTGTTCCGTACGCTCTCGTCGCTCAGCGGGGAGATCGTAGCCGAGCGGGCCGCCACACTGGGCTCTCATGCCCGAAGCTCATCGGCACGGTCTCAGCCTGCGGCTACCCGGGGAGCGCCCCAGGCTGGAAGCAGACCTGCACTCCAGGCCGGCTGCGCGCCCTGGCCACTACCAACGCCCTGGAGCCAGGCATCGACGTCACCAGGCTGGGCGCGGTCCTCATCGCCGGATGGCCGGGCGCCGCGTTTCCCGCTGGGGCAGCAGGCAGGCCCGAACCGGACGTGCCGAAAGCGGCCGCCAGACTCGCCGTCCTCATCGCCTCAAACAACCCGCTGGACGCCTACTGGTGCACCACTGCCCCGGGCGGTCTTCGCGCTGCGCCACGGCGGCACCTACCGGATGGT
>BNJU01005088.1_pt1 | contig 22134 bp, 26 predicted proteins | sample 8539281 | NCBI WGS metagenome assembly BNJU01 (sample SAMD00202456, study PRJDB9452) | human saliva metagenome | isolation source: human saliva | place: Japan
TACAATCCAATTCTTGGGAGATTTCTTGACCAAGAAATTGAGTCATAAATAAAAAGAGCTAGGCAATCTGTACATCATTCATAGGAGTTGTCGTTATAGTCAAGACTTGAAAATTTTCTGTACTAGCTGCTATCAATCGTCACTTTTATGAGTTAGAGAGTTAAGAATTGTGAGGAGTCAATATGCAAAATCTGGGAGAAGTTTTTAAAGAATTGAGAAAGAGTCGGAATGTATCTCTACAGGAGGCGACTGGAGGAGAGTTTACTTATTCCATGCTGAGCAAATTTGAGCGTGGAGAAGCAGACTTATCATCTATGAAATTGATTACTGCCTTAGATAACATCCACTCTGATTTGAATGAATTTATGTACTTGGTACGTGGTTTTTCTCAGAAAAAGGTTCTGGCTTTTCAAGAAAATCTTTGGGATTTATATGATAGAGAAGGGATTGATTCTCTCCATTCCTTGTATGAAGAGACGACTCAAAAGTATAGATCAAGTGCTAAAGAAAGCTATCTCTTTACAAATGATTCGTATCAAGAGCCTTCTTGTGTTTTTTGATTCAGAAATAAGAGCAACGGATGAAGAACTGACTTTTCTCTATGACTATTTTTTTACTATTGATATCTGGGGAAATTATGAATTGGAACTGTTCTCAGCGATTTCTACTTTGTTTCCTCTGCCTCTCTATTTTAAATATTCTAGGGAGATGTTACAAAAGACGGATTTATTAGGCTCTTTACCTAGTAACAAAGTCGGTATTGATACCATTTTAATTAATGGACTCTTTAAAGCGATAGAGGAAAAGGATAAATTAAAAGCAGACTATTTTGTTTTTCAGATTGAAAAACGAGATTTGCCAGAATCTCAAGCTTATCTTAAAATCATTTATATGATTGCTAAAGGGTACTATGATACTATTTTTTTAAAGTAGAAAAATAAGGGTCTTGAAAAAAATCCAGAGAGGCATTACAATCTTACAAGATTTAGAATATGTAGATGGTGCAAGATATTATGAAAACTATTTTGCAAATCAGCTTTCAAATAAAGATTTGTAATATATTCTCATTACATCGATTGACGAAAAATAAATAGCCTTGTAGATGGATTGATAATTAGTAGTTTCTAGGCTCTAGAGTTTCTATTTGCAGAAAAAATATATTACAAAAAAGTGGGGAGTCCCGCTTTTTTTGTTAGACTGGTTTCAATGAAATACTCTTTGAAATGTGAGAAAGGTCTGTTATGAAACTAGTTCTTAAAACATCATTTATTTAGGATACTTACCTTATCAAGGTTTTTGAGCTCAAGTGGAGCTTATATTTATAATCTGGTATTTATCGTTTATGCTGCGAGTCTACCCTTTAAAAATATAGCTGTATTTATGGCTAATATGATTACGATTTTACCTTTCCTATTTACTTTTTATGTTGGGATTAAGGCTGATCATACTCAGAATAAAGCAGGGACAATTATCTGGGTTGGTTGTGTGCAAAGTCTGCTATTTCTTTTGATTGCTAGTGTGATTCATGACCAGAACTTCGTAACGTTTGCTTTTATCTGTATGGTTAATATCTGTTCGGATATTTTATCAGATTATACAGCAGGCCTTCGTATGCCGATTATCCAGCATAATATTTCGGAAGATAGGCTCTATGAAGCTTATTCCTTTACTCAGTTTGTTTCCTATTTATCAAATCTAGGAGGTCAAGCCTTAGGAGTGTGGTTACTCACAACCAGCCATCAAAATTTTTCATTTGTTGCGATTGTGAATGCTGGTTTCTTTTTACTATCTTCTCTCATTTTATTCAAAAATAGAAGAGAATTGACGTATTTGTCTGTAACGGTAGAGAATGAGTCGATTAGTTTACTTCAACAAGTTAAGGCAATCTATGCGGACATGGATGATATCTTTAGGCAGAGAGAAAGTAAATCTTTGTTTAAAATGATTCTTGTCATTTTGGTAATGAATACTTTGGGAGGAGCTGTTGGAGGTATTTATCACTTTTACTTATTAGACCATACTATCTACCATCTCAGCTATGCTCAAGCCCTATTTTTAATTGAATGTGTTAGCTTGGGAGGAGCTATTCTTGGTAGCCTAACCCCAAATGATTATTTTGGAAAATTGTCGTTTTCAAGTTTGCTATCGCTCAATGCAATTCTGTTTGTCTTGCTTGCTACTGCTAATATTTTAGATTTTTCTCCTCTAGTAGGTGTTGCTTGCTTAGCCTTTGTCATGTATTTGATGTCGAAATCAATGCCTAAATTAGATACTCTGTTACTGTCTAATTTGAGTGCGGATGTATTAGCTAGAAGTAATAATCTCTTGAGTATGATTTTTTCCCTAACATTACCCTTGGGAATGTCTGTATTTTCCTTCTTAGCTTTACAAGATATCAGGCTTTGTTGGTGGGTGTTTTTGGTAGTGAGTATGATAGGGTTGATTTTATCACTAGAAAAAAGAAGTTTTTCAGGTAAAAAATTTTAACCTAGGAAAGCTCAGGCTTTACTAGAAGGTCTTCCAGATTTGATTCGTGTGACGACTGTGACCTTGATTTCCCTTGTTGGGGAAACAGCTATGGCCGGTGCGGTTGGAGCTGGTGGTATCGGGTAACGTAGCCATCGCTTATGGATTTAACCGCTACAATCACGATGTGACGATTTTGGCAACCATCATTATCATTTTGATTATCTTTACAATCCAATTCTTGGGAGATTTCTTGACTAAGTCTTGAGCCATAAATAAAAAGAGCCGTGTGGCTCTTTTTATTTAATCAGATTTTCTGTGCAAATTTTTTACTCAAGTCTTGTCCAATCAAGGCACCCAACTAGGGCTCCGATGACAACACTTGCGATAAAATAGAAGGATGGTTCCAGGATTTGGCGCGACCATGATACGGTCGATATATTCTTGGGATTTTCCTCTTGCTAGAAGGGTAGCCATATAGGCTTTGGGCGCAATCCACATAAGTAAGATTGGACCAGTTGAGCTAAAGGCGAAAATAACGAAAGAAAGGAAGTTCTTTGTTTGGTCCTTGTATTTTCCTAAATGAGCTACTCCATCTGCTAGGAGGCCACAGATAATTCCAGGAAGGAAGGCACCGGCACCGTGTTTAGTTCCCAAGAAAAAGAGGGAGATGACAAGGCCGATAGTGGTAATGGCACCAAAACGAGGAACTTTTGCGACCAGGATCATATAGACGCCACCGCCGACAAGGGCAGTAAAGGCAGGCGCATAAAACATATTTCCAGTTTGGTCAAGGAGATTGCCCAAAAGGACACCAATCCCCATGCAGAGGAAGTAAAGAACTGCAAAAAGCAGTGTAGTTAAGATAGATTTTTTCATGGATTGTCTCCTGATAATTTTCTCACAATTTTCATTGTACCACGGTTTAGAGGGATTGTAAATGGAATACGGCACCGAAGTTAATCAGTAGTTGATAAGATGTTAATAGTCAGGTGTTCCAGTGACAGTATCGAAGATATTTGCTATGCTGTTGGTTACAGTAACGTTGGATATTTTTATAAAGTGTTCCGAAAATTGTGCGAAAAATCGCCAAAAGCCTACCGAAAACAGGTAGAAACGATACTATAAAATTTGTATTCCTTTACAAAAGGTGCTATAATATAAATAATAATATCAGGAGGTTCTATCATGAAAAAGAAACCAATTTATCTATGGGTCTTGCTAATCTTGTCTGCTCTTATTTCAGCTACGTCTCTGTTTGGAATGTTGAGCCCCTTACCTAGCAAAGAAGCCCTTCGTGCTGCTCAAAAAACTATTGAAGGGATTAGTGCTCAGCAATTAGAAGACCAGCTTAATTACACCTATAGAGTAGCAGAAGCATCTCATTCTATTTTTAACAGTGCCTTGATTGTGCTATCTGCTATTTTAGTGGTAGTAGCAATTGTCTTCCTTGTTCGTAAGAATTTGCAATATGCAAATTATACTTATGTTGGCTATGTTTTGTTAGCTATTATTGGTTCAATTTATAGCTATGTGACTTTGCAAGACGCTGTGCAATTGGTTCAAGATGAGACTATGCGTTTAGGGATGAGTATTGGTTCAAAAGCTGTTAGCATTTTCTATATCGTCATCAATGTTCTTTTCCTAGCCCTTGTCTTCTATAAGATGTGGCGTCAACAAAAAGCCTTGGCTGAAGAAGAGGAAACAGGAGAGTTTGCCTAAGTATTGACAAAAAAATAACTATCAAGTTACAATCTTGGTAGTTATTTTTCGATTATAGATATAATTATGGAGGTAAATATGAAGACAATTTCTTTAGTTTATATTAGTCTGAGTGGCAATACTGAGAGTTTTGTGACGCGCCTGAAAGATTATCTCTTGTCCCAGTACGATGGGATTGAGGTCCAAAAGATTCATATCAAGGATTTGGTCAAGGAAGGTCACGATTTCTATGAAATGGACCATCCTTATGTCGCTTTTTTGCCGACCTATCTCGAAGGCGGGAATGGCGTGGATAACGGAGATGTTGAGATTTTGACAACACCAGTGGGGGATTTTATCGCTTATGGTGATAATGCTAGTAAGTGTTTTGGTGTGGTTGGTTCAGGAAATCGTAACTTTAATAACCAATACTGCCTGACAGCCAAGCAATACAGTCAACGTTTTGGTTTCCCTATATTGGCTGATTTTGAAATGCGAGGCATGCTGGGAGATATCAAACGTGTCGCAGCTATTATCGCTGATTTGTATGAGTTGGGAAAGGAGAATTAAAGTTGATATAAGAGGTGGCTGGAGTTTTCATACTCTTCGAAAATCTCTTCAAACCACGTCAACGTCGCCTTGGATTATATATGTGACTGACTCCGTCAGTCTTATCTACAACCTCAAAGCAGTGCTTTGAGCTGATTTCGTCAGTTCTATCTGCAGCCTCAAAACAGTGTTTTGAGCAGCCTGCGACTAGTTTCCTCTTTGATTTTCATTGAGTATCAACTGCTTTGTGAGTATAAACAGTCTTTAAGAACATAAAAAAGCATAAGTTCAAGTCTTCAAAACCTTGTTCTTATGCTTTTTATTATAGAAATATTTGTTGAATTTTCTCTTGAAATGAAAGCTTATCTTCACCTCGCGCTTGTCAGTTATCCTGCTTTTCCGATAGCGAGTGCGTAAATAAAGAAGATGGCGAAACCAAAGAGGAAAATTAATCCTGCAATGGCAAGGTGTTTGAGCCAAGAAGGAAGATTTTTATTTTCACGCGTTACCAAGGCGTAATTCAAAAGAGCAAAGAATGGTGTTGTCAGGAAAGAGCCAATCATGGCAAAGCGGAGCATGGTTGAAACCTGACCAGCGAAGAACTTGATAATGACGATACCGATGATAGCAGTGATGGTCATCCAGATGTTCAAAGATTTACTCTTGTCTTCTTTTTGACGGATTAGCAGTCGGAGAGATTCCTGATTGACGCGAGAATAGCCATCGATAACAGTGATAACTGTTCCAAAGATACACAGGAAAGCAATAAAGGTAATCAAGTAACGGGACCATTCGCCAAGAACAGAGGCATACATGCCTACGAATTGAGAAATGTATTTGGCTGAAGCAGCTTCAACCGCCTGTCCTGTAGGATACTGAATCAGTGCTCCCAGTGCTACAAAGAACACAGCTAGGATAGCTGTTCCAATATAGCCAACGTTAAAGTCAAATAGAGCGTCCTCTGTGTTAAAGTTGACGGTCTTTTTCTTTTCAGCAGACCAAAGTGAATTGATAGCTGAAATTTCAATAGGAGCCGGCATCCATCCTAAGAGGGAAACGATGAAGGGTAGAGCTGCCATTTGCCAAGGTGTTTTCTCGACAAAATTAGAACTGTATTCTGGATGTTTGACCGCCGCGATGATAACTGCAAGAACAGTTGCAATGGTCAAAGCGGACATGATCCATTTTGCCATACCGTCTAAGAGCTTGTAGCCACCAAAGAGTAACATAGCCCAAATGATTGCAACTAGAATGAGGGACCACTGAGTGATGCTAAGTCCAATCATTGGGAAGGCACTGGCGATGATAGCTGAGCACAGAATGGCAACACCAGCTGTGTTGACCATAGCTGAAAAAACATTGAGGATAAAGAAAATCCAGAGATAGAGTTTTCCTTTTTCGGCATAACCTTCAACCAAAGTCTTTCCAGTATCAGCTGTGTATTCAGCACCAAAACGGAAAAATGGATATTTAAAGACATTGGCTAAGATGACCAAGAGAAGTAGAGACCAACCATAAGAACCACCAGCTTGAGTTGAGGATACAATGTGGGAACCTCCAACAGCGGCAGAAGCCATTAGGATTCCTGGCCCCATTGCTTTTAGTTTACTTGTCCAGGTTGATTGATTTAACGAAATAGCTTGTGACATGATAGATACTCCTTTTTGAATTTTCAGAATAATCTGGATATGTAATCTATATTCTACAAAAAATTGGAAAATGCAAGAATATTTTGAAAAAAGATAGAAAATTTACAGATAATATCTGAAAATAACTGCTATGATAGCAAGGCGCAGCAGGGTGAAGAAAAACCGAGAAGTTTCTTTCTCGGATTTGCATATTATGAGGTTCCTATTTTCTATGCTCCAAGAGTTGATTGATATGGTCTACTTTTTTTGATGCTCTTTTATAGGAAATAGTCCAAATGATGAGGTAGACAATCGCAAATTCGATAATGAGCTGGAGGTAGAAAATCCAGTGGAAGGGGAACCAACCTGCCAGAGTTGCTAGTGGGACAAAGCCAGCCAGCATAAGGAAGAAATGAGTGAGAGTCGCACGGAGCAAGCTCCAGTCACGACTGAATAATCGTTTACCAAAGTTGAAGAGAATACCGATGGCTGCCCAGATAAGAGTACAGTAGAGCAAGATTAGGGCACCGTGAACTTGATGTTGAGTCATTACTTGGCCGATGAGAGAGTCGGGACTTAACGGGGCGTAGGTACTTGGTGCATAAATGAGTGAAAAGATGATAGAGAGGATAAGGCCGATAAGAACACCGGCAGCTGCATCGTGAAATACTTGTTTTTTCATAGTTCTAATTTCTCCTTGATGGTTTTTAGGTAACGGCGTGAAGAGTAGGTGAAGCTTTCGTTTTTTAGAAAGATTTCTACCAGACCGTTGGGGGTGAGCTTGAGATGAGAGATGGAGTTGATATTGATGATTTCTGATTGGGAAATTTGGATAAAATTGGTTGGCAAGAGTTCAAGGACCTGATAAAGTCGCAAATCAATGGTGTAGGTCTGAGATGCAGTTTCTGCTAGAACCTTCCGATTCTCGATATAGAAGCGCTGAATCTTACCAATCTCAACGAGATAGACCTGATTATCGATTTTTCCTTTGATTTTTTCTCTTCGGTCCAGATTTTCTGCGAACTCGATGACTTTTTGGACTTTTTCGGTTTCTTGAGGTGCTTGGACAATTAGCTTTTCCTCTTCGTAAATCTTACTAATCTGTAGTTCTACTTTCATAAATTTCTCTCCTTGTTTTTCATACAAAATTGTGATCACTTCTTGTACACTTTTATTAAACACTATTTTATGCCCCCTGGCAAGGGACTTTGTCTATGTGGAGGGATTTGGCTCCTATGTGGTGCTTGCTTTTCTGTCCTATCTGAAATATGGTATAATAGCACTAATCAATTTCTAGGAAAACAGATACAGAAAGGGGCTGAAAGAACTAGGGGAACAGTTGGAATTGAAAGTGATAGGTATGAAAAAGTGGCGTTGAAGTTGGATGAGTTTATAAAGCGTTTGAATGAAGAAATGGAAAGTAAATAAGTTGATGATGAATTACAAAAATAGATTTTTATTTACAATTTGTATCTTTCAAATCGTTGATTTGAATTTTAGATTTAATCATGTTACAATTAAAACTGAAATCAAATAGAAGAGGAAGATGCAAACGTGGGTACACTATTAGCAACAAGATTAAAAAATAGACGGAAAGAATTAAAAATGTCTCAGCGAGAACTAGCTGAAGGTATCTGTAAACAGGGGCAAATCAGTCGATTAGAGAGCGGAGAGTTTACCCCTGGAGCAGATTTCCTGCATGCCCTTGCTAAGAAGTTAAAAAGTCAGTATGGATTATTTTTTTGATGAGCAGGTTGTAGAGAAAGTTGAGGAGTTATCAGAATTTAAGAAATTAGCACAGACATTTATTACAAATCGCAATTATGAGTCTTTGAAATATATATATGAATTGGAGAATGTAAAAGCTCACCGCCTATCTTTAGCAGATAAAATCTACATGGAATGGATAAAATCTCTGATAGATTTTTATTTTTACGGACAGAAAGAAGATGCGATTGTACGATTAGAGGGGGTATTATCACAGTTAAGTGTATCTGATTTGAACTATCTCCAAGTTTCAAACACCCTATTCAATTTTTTTATTATGATATTGGAGATTTAGGTCGTTTCAATAAAATTCGTGAAAAACTAGAGTATCAAGTAAATCAACTCAATTTGAGTACAATCGAAGAGTTAGAACTATCTATTAAGTTTAACTACAACGTTTGTCGTTATCTATGGTTACAGAAAAAAATATTGAAGAAGCTATTACTAAAATTACAGCTACTATAAAACAATGTAAGGCTTACAGAACGAATTATCTTTTTGGCTGATTTGTACTTATTGATGGGAAACGTAAGTGAAAAATTTCTCTTCTAAAAGTTCAGTGAAAAGAATATTTTGAGACAGCTCATTTCCTTTTACAAATTAGAGGAAAACATGTCAATGGCTTTTGAAAGTTGAGCATTACATTGCAGATATAACAGAATAATGAATACGGTGTTCAAGTGAGCATCGTTTTTTTAAACTTATCTTTGATACAAAAAGTATCAAACATAAAAAAAATGTTATAAAAAAACACTTGACGAGCTAATTTTTGAAGTGATAAAATAAATGAAAGAAAAAAAGGAGAAGCATATGAGAAGTTTGTTTAAGAAAATAGTTGCTGTATTAGCTATTGGCTTGATTCTGTTAGGAATTGCGAGAACACCTCAAGTTCATAAGATAGCTAGAGGGATTGATCCAGGTCCAGCGAATGGGAAAGCTCTCTAACTATTCAGACTAATCTATAACGACATTATGAGGTTTGATAAGATTTCTCCTCACCGGATAAAAAAATCTTAAATCTATTTATGGAAGGATAAACGTGCTATGGAAAATACAGATCTTACTCTAAAACAAGAGAATGTTTCTCTAGATATTGACGTTGACGTTGATCTTGTTGCTATCTTGGTGGGAAGAAATCAGCCAAGTCAGCACAAATGCTAAAGTACATTTTGTTGAGTCAGGGGTGGTGATTGTTATCGCTCCTGATTTTTTTATTAGGTTAATTAATTAAAGAAGTTATAAAAAGAATCTAGAATGAAAAAAATATTTTTTTATCAAAATCCCTTTTTAGTAGGTCAATTCTTAATAGTAAATATTATTGGAGCAATTTCTGTACTGAGCTTGGCTTTTTGTGCTAGAAGGCATTATTGACTCTATTTCAAATGTTAATTCAAAAAAACATTCATCTTATATGTAGTGTTATTGCTAGTCTACATAGTTTTTTTGATTCTGCAATGGAGTACTGTGTTGAAGTTTCAAATCAGAAATTAATTCAAAAAAATTTTTACATGATATACGAAGTGATTTGACTGATAGTAACGGAAGAAAAACCATTGATTGATGTTTATCGTAGTAATCCTGAAATGCATATTTCAACCTATACTAATGAATTAGAAGTCTTAGAAAAACAATATTTAGAGCAAATTATTAGTATAACTAATGATATTTTTAGTTTTTATTTTTTTGCCTCAGTCATATCTTTTGTTTATACAACCGTCATATACTATCATAATGGTCGTTTTGAGTTTACTTCCTCTTTTTTATCCTTTGTTAACTCAAAATTCTTTACAAAATGCAAGAGATGTAAGTGTAAAATCAAAAGAAAATTATTTTAATGTGGTATCAGATTTTTTTACTCTGGTTTAAAGACAGTCAAACTATTTAATGCAGTACACCCTTTCACTGATATTGTGAATTCAAAAAGTAAGCAGTTAGGACAATCTAATGTAGCTTATTACAAAAAGGCAAACTCAATAGAGGCAATATCATACGCAATTACAATGGTTGTAAATCAGGGAGCTTGGGTAGTAGGAGGTTTTTGTACTCAAGGGAAGACTTTCTCTAGGAGAATTTATTGGACTTCGTCAATTAGTTATGTATATTACTTATCCAATTACTAATATGAAACATAGCTATACTGATATATTATCTTCAAAAATTGGTTAATAATCTGGTTGCAACTATAAATCGAGTACCAGCGGATACCGCTAATATGAAAAAAATGTAAAAATTAATACAATTGAGCTTGTTGATTTTGGAATATCTGGTGGGGAGCAAAAATATATTACAAAATATAAATTTAACATTTAAGGTAGATAAAAAAATATCTCATTGTTGGAAAAAAAGTGGTAGTGGGAAAAAGTACGCTTTTGAATTCATTAATAGGTTTGATACCAGATGGTTTTAATATTAATGGGAACATCTTAGTTAATGGACAGGATTTAACTAGTATTAAGTTAGATTACTCGTCAGTTGCTTACGTGGAGCAGAAAAACCTTTATTTTTTGATAAACCAGCTATTGATAATTTGACAATGTATAAAGATGATGATAAAAGTCTAGTTCATCAAGTGTTACAGAAGGTAAGCTTAGAAAATATTAATTTAGAGGATAGCATCAAAAAAATAAGTTGTCTGGGGGACAAGAGAGGAGACTAGATTTTGCTAGGTCTCTACTTGCGAATAAGGAAATTTTTACTTTTGGATGAGGTTACATCGTCTCTAGATAAAGAAAATAGATTGCGTATTGAAGAATTAGTGGCCTCAGTGCAGGGGAAAATGGTTATTTGTATTGCTCACGAACCATCAGATAATTTCATCTCAATGTTTGATGAAGTAATAACTCTTGAAGAAGGAATGATTACTTAGATGTAAAAAAATATCATAATAGACTTAGGAAAAAAATTTATGAAAAAAAGAAATACTACCTCAATATGTTTATAGAGATAAAATGGGTAATAGTGCAGCTTTAAAGGAATATTACTCGATAAAATTTGATAAGGTAGATAGCTGCTATGAGTATATTTGGAAAAACATTTTTACTTCAAGAAGCAATTTTACTTTTGTAATCGAACTCTTTTTATGGAGTTATCAAATTTTTATAAAAAAATCAGAGAAAAATAAGAGAAGACTATTACGAACTTTAGAAAATTATTTTATTAGATTTTGTACACGTCCCTCAACATTCTTCACGTTTGGATATGTAGGAGTAGGAGAATTTTCTCATGGTGGGATAGAAGAAAATTTGAAATGTGAATCAAAGAGTATAGAAAAAGATAACAGATATTTCTACAGAGTGGGCTTTTTGATTTTTTTAAAATTGATTTTTGAGAGAACGAGATGTATTAAAAGAACTATTCGTATTTTTAAATCCCAATTTAATAGGAGTCGGAGCAAAGCTGTTAAATCAGAAACTGTATTTTTTTGCCAATCAGATATACAAAAAAATTGTCTTGACGGATTTAAACATTGTTCTTTCAGACATTATTGAGACTTGTAAAACACCTTTAAAAATAAGTTCTCTAGTCAATTTGTTATTAGAGAAGGGATTTGAATTAAATACTATTTATGACTATATACAGCAATTGATAGATAGTGAGATATTATTTTTTTGAATGTTTTGAGATATTAACCAGAGACAATAAAATAAACTTGATAGATGATTTTATTAATGGAATAGAATTAATACCTGCAAAATTAAAAAGGCAAAATTTCTTGTATAAAATCAAAAATAGAATTATATAATAGTATTCCTCTAGGAGAGGGAGTCGAATTCTGATAGATTTATATAGTATTATGGACGATATATGTAAGGTAAATACTCCGCTTAATATTTTATGTATTAGTCATCAGAAATTTCAGATAGATTATCAGATAAAGAATGAAATAGAAGAATTTCTTAATATACTATTAACTATTAATTTAAAAATATAAGCAAGAGCGCAGTCTGAAAAGAATATACAAGAAAATTTTATAATTTGTATGGTAGTAACAATTTAGTGCCTTTAACGGAATTGCTTTCAGTTAAAGGGTTAGGGTTCTCCCTCAAACTATTCAAACCCAATTTTGAGTACTTATTTGGGAGAAACTTTAAATATTAATGATGGAACAGATAAATTCCAACATGATTTAGTGAATCAGATTTTTGAACACTACCAATGGTGAAGAGATAAAATTAGAGAATTTAATTGAACAAGAAGGGACGATTAAAGATAGTTTTCCTACTGCAGAAGTAGTTTTTCTCAATTTATGAAATTGATAATGGAATTCAATTAAAATGGCATGGAAATCAATATTCAGATAATCGATTTCTGGGAAATATGTGCCGTGCTTTAAAGAATATCTCAATATACACGAAATATTAGAAATAGAGAGAAAATTTTATAATGAACTTTTTAGTTGGAGTTGATGAGTTTTCATAGTAATTTAGTGTTAAATGACATCAAGAGAGAGAATGCTTTAGATAGCTTGATATTAGATTTTTCCATTTTTTAAAAATATTGATATTTCAGATGTATATATATACTTAGATGACAAGAACAACTTTCAAGTTTTTCTAAGAAAACAAATACTCATATGCGTGTTATAAAGAGAAATAGAATTTCTCCAAATCTATTAAATAATCAAACCCGATTTTTTTATAGTATTTTTTTGCAATCAATTATCGTATTATGATTTCTATAAGGTTTTTCAATTGAGTATTTACATTATCAAAAATAGGATAGTCTATAAAGATATAATTGTATATCCTGAAACATGGAGGCTATCTAAAAATTCTAATTTTGATAAGTTTATAAAAACTATAATGTTCCGAAATTTGTAAATTTAGTAGAGGGGACATGGAATTACTGATAAATTTAGATAAAAAGGAGATATAGAGAAGGTAAAACAAAAATTAAAGACAGATAAAAGTAGTTTTAACAGAGTACTTAGGGGAGTTAAAAAGCTCTAATGAAATAATAGCATTTTCAAAAAATATAGATAATAGTACACAGTGTTTAGAAAAAAACTGTAGTTTGGAGGAAGTACATCTGGTATCTAAAGACTGGTTTAGTTTTTCATTTGTATTGTAAAGAGGAATTAATATCGATTTGTGTAGAAGATATTTTTAAAGAGGTTCTTAAATTTGATTGATGACGATATTCAATATAGTATAAATTTTTGTTCAATATTACTACGATGAATATCATATTCGATTTAGAATTAAAATTTTCGGAACAAATGATACTGATAAAATTAAAGTCTTAATGTTAATGATAAAACTTTTTTTCATCTAGTATAGACGACGGACTTCTAACACGGTATGAGATGCTACCGTATCGAATAGATTTTTTTCACTAGTTGGTGGTTCAGATAGTGCTTGGAATATCGAGAAGATATTAACACTAGATTCTCTTTATGTTATTTCTAATTATTCCATTTTGAGAACACTTCCGATACAATATTATGTACTTATACTACAAAGTATTTTTGAATCATTTGAAATAGACAATGCGGAATTAATCAAACATTTTTAAGGACATTGAAGTATCAAAAAAATTACTCGTTATATAGAAATGTAAAAAAAGAAATCAAAAAAATATAGATTTAGATGTTTTTCCATTTAGTGAGGAACTTTTCAAAAATGTAAATATTTAGTCGAACTATTAAATGAAATTGAGAGTAAACGAAAAGTTAATACATCTGAAAAAAATAGAAATTGCTAAGAGATATATACATCTATTTTTTTAAATAAAATTTTTTCAATAAATTTTTATGAGGAGAAAAATTTATCAACTATTCTATCTATATTTAATGGATAAAAAAATTTATCCAGAAATCTAAAATGTAAGTTTGATTATAAATGATTAAGGAGGAGTAAATGTTTATAAATTTGCCTTATAAAAGGACGAACGAAAGTACCTGGATCCGAATGTGGATTTAATAATTTTTATTAGAAATAACTATTTAGAGAGAAAGTATTATTTACAAAAATAACTTTATAAATGCCTCTGATTATGAAAATAGTGATTTAATATCAGAATTGAAATCAAAAAAATATCTTCTCGGTATAGTAAAGAGGACATATTTATTTTTTTGGCGGTGATCATTGTACTACCAGTTTTGTTTTTGATCATATTATTGATATTGAGAAAAAGTATCGGAATTATAATATTTGATGCTCATTTAGATAAAGGAGATATATCGGATGGATATTATAATTGGAATGTTCTTAGTTGGATAGAGGATAGTATTGAGAGTGGTATGATAATAGGAACTAGACACGATTATTATAAGGTTCTTACCCCTAGAAAAATATAAAGTTTATGATGATATCGCAGTATATGAAAATAAAGAAATTATCCTAGAAAATATAAAAGAATACTTTGAAAAAAATTTGATACTATTTATATTAGTCTTGATGTCGATGTTCTAAATGTATCGGACTTTCCAGGTGTTAGCTTTCCAATGCCTGGGGGTTAAGTTTAGTAAATCTTGTATACTTTATCAGACAAATAAAAAGAAATCAAAAATACATGGAAAAAAATATAATTTGGGACTTGGTTGAATATAATCCTCTAGTAGAGTCTACAATTTCTAACATCACCTTACAGCGTATACTAACGGAAATTAATACAGATAATTATACCAAATATGATTGAAAGAATACTGAACAAAAATTGAGCAAGATTTTTCTGCAATTAGATTTTAAAGAACTATCGAATAATGAAAATTATCCAGAAATATTGTATAATATATTACTTTTTGTCTGGTTTATCAGATTCAGAATATATAGATTACATTGATGAACAGTTCTATGAATTTATTTTTAAAAAGAAATATATCTTAATAAATCAAGATTTAAGTTGTCATTTTATAATGGTATGACCGGTATTGTTTTTCTTGTTAGAACATAGTAAGTTGAATAGCGAGTATTCTGATTTATTGAGTCAATATTTCAATAAAACTATAAGTGATACTATGTTGGTATTACTTCCTTTTTTTAAGGATTCAAAGGAAGAGTATGAATTTTTTTGGAGGCTTGTTAGGAATTGTATATTATTATTTACAGAGAAAAACACCAATAAATCATAAGGAATCGTACATTTTTAGAAGAAAGTTTAAATAAATTATTAGGGGTTATAAAAAGAAATAAATATAGAAAGTTTTGATATTTCGCTTATACATGGAATGGTATCGTTTTTTTGAAAAATATTTCGTAGTTATTTGGAAAAAAAGAAGAATCTAAAGAAATAAAATGAAATATATAATAAAATGATGGATTGTTACTTGAAGCTAGTTATAGACAAAAGAAAAATTTGAGGAAATTTTTGGTAAAAAAATGGGATGGTGTAACAGTAGACTTTCTATACTGTTATTACTATATTCACTACCAGTTGAACAAGAGATAAGTAGCTACTTGTATAATGAATTATTAGAGATATTTGATAGCAGTGGAAGTTGGAAATATGATGATTCATATCTTTGCCATGGTTATGCTGGAATGAGCATTATGATGTGTGCATTTAATTACACAGGAAAAAAATAGAATTTTTTTGTAAGAGAGAAGCTTCGTGAAGAATTACAAAATAGTAAAAATTTACTTGGTAATCTAAATCAATCACCGAATATCATTGAAAATTGCTTAGGGGTCATACTGGCTCTTATTAATGATTATTCTAATAAAGTGGAAATTCTAACAAAAATCATGCTAACACTATGAAAACTGAGGCAATCTCGGTTTTTTTGTTTATCCCAAACATATAACTGTTTCTTTTTATAGTTGCTTATTTTTAAAACTAAGCAACTATAACTACTCTTCAAACCACGTCAGCGTCGTCTTGCCGTACTAAAGTACTGTCTGCGCCTAGCTTTCTAGTTTGTTCTTTGATTTTTATTGAGTATACCACTATTTTATGCCCTTTGGCAAGGGACTTTGTCTATGTGGAGGGATTTGGTTCCTATGTGGTGCTTGCTTTTCTGTCCTTTCTGAAATATGGTATAATAGCACTAATCAATTTCTAGGAAAACAGGTACAGAAAGGGGCTGAAATATGTCTCATATTATTGAATTGCCAGAGGTGCTGGCAAACCAGATTGCAGCTGGAGAGGTTATTGAGCGTCCAGCTAGCGTTGTTAAGGAGTTGGTAGAAAACGCCATTGACGCGGGTTCTAGTCAGATTATCATTGAGATTGAGGAAGCTGGTCTCAAGAAGATTCAAATCACAGATAATGGTCATGGAATTGCCCACGATGAGGTGGAATTGGCCCTGCGTCGTCATGCGACCAGTAAGATAAAAAATCAAGCAGACCTCTTTCGGATTCGGACGCTTGGCTTTCGTGGTGAAGCCCTGCCTTCTATTGCGTCTGTTAGTGTCTTGACTTTGTTGACGGCGGTGGATGGTGCTAGTCATGGAACCAAGTTAGTCGCGCGTGGAGGAGAAGTTGAAGAAGTCATCCCAGCGACTAGTCCTGTGGGAACCAAGGTTTGTGTGGAAGACCTCTTTTTCAACACGCCTGCCCGCCTCAAGTATATGAAGAGTCAGCAAGCAGAGCTGTCTCATATCATTGATATTGTCAACCGTCTGGGCTTGGCCCATCCTGAGATTTCTTTTAGCTTGATTAGTGATGGCAAGGAAATGACGCGGACAGCTGGGACTGGTCAACTGCGCCAAGCAATAGCAGGGATTTACGGTTTGGCCAGTGCCAAGAAGATGATTGAAATTGAGAATTCTGACCTAGATTTCGACATTTCAGGTTTTGTGTCTCTGCCTGAGTTAACTCGAGCCAACCGCAACTATATCAGCCTTTTCATCAATGGCCGTTATATCAAGAACTTTCTGCTCAATCGTGCTATTCTTGACGGCTATGGCAGTAAGCTCATGGTGGGGCGTTTTCCACTGGCTGTCATTCACATCCATATCGATCCTTATCTAGCGGATGTCAATGTGCATCCGACCAAGCAAGAGGTGCGGATTTCCAAGGAAAAAGAACTGATGACGCTGGTCTCAGAAGCCATTTCCAACAGTCTCAAGGAGCAAACCTTGATACCTGATGCCTTGGAAAATCTTGCCAAATCGACTGTGCGCAATCGTCAAAAGGTGGAGCAGACCATTCTTCCCCTCAAAGAAAATACTCTCTACTATGAGCAAACTGAGCCGACAAGACCTAGTCAAGCTGAGGTGGCTGATTATCAGGTAGAATTAACTGAGGAAGGGCAGGACTTAACTCTGTTTGCCAAGGAAACCTTGGACCAATTGACCAAGCCAGCAAAACTACATTTTGCAGAGAGAAAGCCTGCTAATTATGACCAACTAGACCATCCAGAGTTAGATTTAGCCAGTCTGGATAAGGCTTATGATAAGTTGGAGGGAGAAGAATCTTCAAGCTTCCCAGAGTTGGAATTTTTTGGGCAAATGCATGGAACCTATCTCTTTGCCCAAGGGCGAGATGGGCTCTATATCATAGATCAGCACGCGGCTCAGGAACGAGTTAAGTATGAGGAATACCGTGAGAGCATTGGCGATGTTGACCAGAGCCAGCAGCAACTCCTAGTGCCCTACATCTTTGAATTTCCTGCAGATGATGCCCTTCGTCTCAAGGAAAGAATGGCACTTTTGGAGGAAGTTGGGGTCTTTCTAGCAGAGTACGGAGAAAATCAATTCATCCTACGTGAACATCCGATTTGGATGGCAGAGGAGGAAATCGAGTCAGGCATCTATGAAATGTGCGACATGCTCCTTTTGACCAAGGAAGTTTCTATCAAGAAATACCGAGCAGAGCTGGCTATCATGATGTCCTGCAAGCGATCTATAAAGGCCAATCATCGTATCGATGACCATTCAGCTAGACAGCTCCTCTATCAGCTTTCTCAATGTGACAATCCCTATAACTGCCCCCACGGACGTCCTGTTTTGGTGCATTTCACCAAGTCGGATATGGAAAAGATGTTCCGACGTATTCAGGAAAATCACACCAGTCTCCGTGAGTTGGGGAAATATTAAAAGTACAAAAAGTCTGGGAAAAATTTTCAAAATCAGAAAAACGCATAAAATCAGGTGTTCAAAAACCTTGATTCTATGCGTTTTATCATAGAAATATTTACTTTTTTTCTTCCGAATACTCGTCAAGAATCTCTTTAAACCACGTCAGTTTTATCAGTAATCTCAAAATAGTGTTTTGAGCTAATTTTGCCAGTTTTGTCTGTAACATCGAAGCTGTGTTTTTACCAATCTGCGACTGGCTTCCTAGTTTTTCTATATGATTTTCAGAGAGTATTAAATTGCGATTTTGCCAAGTTTCTTTATTCACTTAAAAGTAGAGTCTGTTCTAAGCGTCTAATGTACGAATTAGGTTGACCATTTCAATAGCTCCTTGTGCACACTCAGAACCCTTATTTCCTGCTTTAGTGCCAGCTCGCTCTATGGCTTGTTCAATTGTATCTGTCGTTAGCACACCAAACATAACTGGATTTCGCTATTTAAACTGATCTGAGCGATTCCCTTTAGATACCTCCTACATACATAATCATAATGACTTGTACTACCTCTAATGACAGCTCCCAAGCAGATAATTGCATCATATTTTTTACTTTTTGCCATTTTTGCTGCAATCAGTGGTATTTCAAAAGCTCCTGGAACCCAGGCTACCTCGATATCTTTCTCATTTACATTCTCTCTTTTGAGATTATCTAGTGCTCAGATAATAATTTTGAGTTATAAATTCATTAAATCTCCTACAACAATACCTATTTTAATATCGTTCGCTACTAAATTACCTTCATAAGTGTTCATTTATTTTTCCTCCATATTTAAAATGTGACCCATTCGATTTTTCTTTGTCTTTAAATAAAAACTGTCGTAAGGATTAGCTTCTATTTCGATTGGTATTCTACTGGAAATGGTAATTCCATATTTTTCTAACTGTTCAACCTTGTCAGGATTATTTGTCAGTAAATGTAGTGACTGTAGTCCCAGGTCTTTAATCATTTGTGCTCCAATGTGATATTCTCTTAAATCACCTTCAAAGCCTAACGCAAGATTGGCATCAAGCGTATCCATTCCTTGATCTTGTAAATGATAGGCTTTTAATTTATTGATAAGTCCAATTCCTCGTCCCTCCTGTCGTAAGTAAAGTAAGACACCTGAACCATTCTCAGCAATCATTTTCATAGCTTTATCGAATTGCTGTCCACAATCGCACCGTAAAGAGCCTAAAACATCTCCTGTTAAACATTCAGAGTGGACCCGACATAATACATTGGTTCCATCCTCTATATTTCCCATAATAAGAGCAAGATGATGTTCCCCATTTAGTTTATCTATATAGCTAATTGCTTTGAAATTACCGTATCTAGTAGGCATATTGACAGTTGAAACTCGTTCTACCAGCTGATCATATATTTTTCCTATATTCTTGTAATTCTTTGATGGTAATTAGTGGAATGTTGTGTTTCTTCGAGAACTGAATTAAATCATCTGTTCTCATCATTTTGCCATCATGATTCATTATTTCACAACATAGGCCACACTCTTTTAGTCCTGCTAATTTTAATAAATCAACAGTTGCTTCTGTGTGTCCATTTCTTTCTAGAACACCACCGTTTTTCGCAATTAAAGGAAACATGTGTCCTGGCCTGCGAAAATCAGAGGGTCTTACATCTTCAGCTACACACCTACGTGCGGTCAGTCCTCTTTCCTCTGCAGAAATACCTGTGGTCGTTTCTTTATAATCAATTGAAACTGTAAAAGCAGTCTTATGATTATCTGTATTGTTTTCAACCATAGGTGAAAGCATTAATTGATTAGCTAAACTTTCGCTCATAGGCATACAAATTAATCCTTTGGCATAAGTAGCCATGAAATTAACATTTTCTGTTGTAGCTGCTTGTGCAGAACAAATTAAGTCTCCTTCGTTTTCTCTATCCTTGTCGTCTATAACAAGAACAAGTCGTCCCTTCTGCAATGCTTCTAATGCCTCTTGTATTTTTCGATATTCCATTGACTGATCATCCTTTCTACTAAAATCCATTTTTGATATAATAGTTCTCTAGATATTTCTGATTTTTGGAGAATTATACATCAGTTTTTGCACATATTTACCTAAGATATCATTTTCAAGATTTACTGTACTCCGACTTGTTTACTCTTAAGAATGGTTTGTTCCAAGGTATGAGGGATAACAGATACTGAAAAGTTTAGTTTGGAGACTTTAGCGACAGTTAGACTAATGCCGTCAATTGTAATAGATCCTTTTTCAACTATTAAATCTAAAATTTCTTTTTGTGTGTTTATTTGATACCATACAGCATTATCATCTTTTTTTTTATTGACGAGATTTTTCCTGTACCATCAATGTGTCCTGTAACGACGTGACCTCCAAGTCGACCGTTGACAGATAAGGCTCTTTCTAGATTTACCTCACTCCCATGTTTTAATAGGGTAAGAGCTGTTCGACTCCATGTTTCATTCATTACATCAACTGTAAAGGCTTGATGATTGAAATGAGTAACTGTAAGACAGATACCATTTACTGCTATACTATCGCCTAAATGGATATCCGTTAATATTTTTGAAGCTTTAATTGATAGTTTACAATTACGAGAGTCTTTCTGTATTCTTTCAACTTTTCCGATTTCTTCAATTATTCCTGTGAACATGGATAAATCACTTCACTTTCTATGAGATAGTCATTTCCTATTTGAGAAAAAGCATAAGGTTTCAATCTAATAGCGTCATTTGGCAAAGAAATACCTTCGCCTCCGACAGGAAACTTGGCACTGCCTCCAAAAATTTTTGGTGCAATATATATTTTCAGCTCATCAACAATTTGTTGTTCCAAAGCACTCCAATTCATTAGACTGCCCCCTTCTAGAAGTAGGCTATCAATCTGCATGTTTCCTAGATGTTGCATTAAATCCGATAAGTCTATATGATTGTCTTTTTTCTTTATGGAAAGTATTTCACAGCCATGATTTTGATATAGCTTCATTTTATTTTTTTCCTCAGAGGAAGTGGCAATGTAAGTTTTAATATCATTTGCTGTTTTTACGATTTTAGAGGTAAGAGGAGTTCGTAAATGTGTATCGCATATGATACGGATAGGATTTTTCCTTCCTCCAATCTACATGTCAGCAAAGGATCGTCTTGAATAACAGTATTGACTCCCACCATAATCGCACTAACATGGTGTCGTAACTGATGCACATGCTTTCTTGCCTCTTCTCCAGTAATCCATTTGGATTGATTTGTTTTAGTGGCTATTTTTCCATCCATTGTCATTGCATATTTCATAAAAACATAGGGTACATGCTGGGTAATGTACTTTCTAAAACTTTTTATTAAGTTAAGACACTCATTTTCTAAAAACTCCAACAGTAACTTGAAGATTATTTTCCTCAAGTATCTTTACTCCTTTTCCAGATACAATAGGGTTACAGTCTAGGCTTCCACGACTACTCTTGTAATACCACTATCAATTATAGCGTCTATACAAGGTGGTGTTTTCCCGAAGTGACAACAGGGTTCAAGTGTTACATAAAGCGTAGCTCCGACAGGGGATTCTCTGCAGTTTTTAAGAGCATTTCTCTCAGCATGTGGGCCACCAAAAAACTCATGATAACCTTGTCCGATAATGTGATTATCTTTTACAATAACTGCGCCGACCATAGGATTGGGATTGACGTAACCAGCCCCTTTTTGTGCCAGTTTTATTGCTAATTGCATATATTCTGAGTTGCTCATCTCACTACCTCCAAAAAAATATACCTTGAATAGGGGACTATTCAAGGTATACAAAAGAGAACTTATGCGATTAACAAAAATACTCTGAAATGACAAGTAATCATTTCAGAGCACGCAAAAAGCACAAATATACTTTCATCTTCTTTCATCCAGACTATACTGTCGGCTTTGGAATTTCACCAAATCATGCCTTTCGGCTCGTGGGCTATACCACCGGTAGGGAATTACACCCTGCCCTCTGAAGATAGTTATTCAATTACAGATGATTATAGTACTTAATTTTAAATATGTCAACAGATAAACAC
>BNJU01006149.1_pt1 | contig 22123 bp, 33 predicted proteins | sample 8539281 | NCBI WGS metagenome assembly BNJU01 (sample SAMD00202456, study PRJDB9452) | human saliva metagenome | isolation source: human saliva | place: Japan
AAACCAAGCACAGCAAGAACTACAGTTACAGTAGCTGCCATAACCGGGTTCACGCCTGTCGTGCGAGCTTCTTAGCTGGCTCAGTGACAGCAGCAACAGGCTTTGTCTGCCTTCTTATCGTCCGACTTGTTAGCGTCAACATCGGAGCCGTTATTGTTATCGCCCTTGTTCTCAACAACGTGCAAGTCGAGAGAAGCTTTTCAGCAGTTTCAGAAGCAGCGAACTCCTTGTAATCGCTAGCAATATTCACCTGCTTGACGATCTCGTAACCGTCTGACAAAACGTAAGAGAGCTTGTAAGATTCAGCTTCGAAATCAGCAAAGCTTACGACATTGCCCTTCACAGCAGTAGGCGCAATTTCCTTGTTATCTTCCTTGTTTACCAGCTGAGCCAAGCTTATTAAGAAGTTCTCGGTTACAGCCTGCGCCTGACCATCAACTGTTACAGCAACATTATAAGAAGCAGCAGTTGGTTGAGGAATTTCAGCGAAATCGATGTAAAGGTTCTGGGTGATTGTCGAACCATAGATGCGAACTGTCGAACCATCTTTAGGGGAATGCTACCGCGACGATTACCAGCAGATTTACCAGAGAATTCATAACCTTCTGGGGTTGTGTATTTCACGATGTAGTTGCCCTTGGGAAGGTCGGTGAAAGTTACCTCATGCTTGCTGTATAAGTCGGTGTATATACTTCCTTGCCTTTCAGTATTGGTTAAAGTAAGGCCGATACTTTTCAACCCGCTCCGGAGTAGCAGAGTCTTTCCCCCAGAGTACTGCAACAACAACTTTTGCTTGCGATGGCTGGCTCACTAGGATTATCTTGCACTGGTGGCACCACTGGATTAGGCTCACGATCGGAACGAACCAAAAGTAACATAAAGACGGCCACTATCTGCGTTATCGTCGGTAGTCACTGCTGAACCTGAGGCAATAATGTTCTTATTAGGCAACTTCTGTAACCATCAGGAATTGTGTACTTTAAGGTATAAGCACCATATGGAATAGTCGTAGCAACATATTTCTCGACGCTTTGGAATACGAAATTGTATGCCTTACCATCCGCACTCACTACTCGTAGAATTCAACTAATCCTTTCCAGAAGTTATCTTCTGCACTACCATTATTCAAATTGAGAACTACATCACGCGTTTTAACCTCATCGGTTGTTTCCGCTGGCACTGCCGGAGCAGCTGGTGTTGCTAGACGTCGCTGGAGTATCCGTACCATCTGCAGCAAACGCTGCTGCAGGAGACATTAAGAGAGCAAGCGTTAAACCCTGCTGCAACTCATACTCAATTTTTCTTCATACTTTCCCTTCTCGAAAAGTATTTTCGTGCAAGCACTCCCTCAACCAGTACATCCCTGGATATGTCCGAAAAACAATAATGTTCTCAGTAAAAACAGTAAGACGCCCTCACACATTACTGTGCAAGGCGTCTTAATTATTATTCCTTTTTTTACTTACTTCTTCTCATAAGCAATCTGATTATCGAAATCATCATCCTTGGTTTCCTTAGACAGAACCAGGGAAATGAGCGTGAGCATAGAAGCAATGGCGAGGTATACACCCTACCATCCACGTGCTACGCCTGCAGCCTTCCACAGTGCTACAGCAATATTGGAGCCAGCGCAGCACCGAGGATGGAGCTTACATTGTAGGCGATCGCCGATCCGGTGTAGCGCACGTTGGTTGGGAACATTTCTGGCAGGAACGCACCCATCGATCGAAAGAGTATACCCGTAAGGATGAAGCCAACAATCAGGAAGGCTTCTACAGCGTATACGCTCAAAAATGTTGCCGTGATTAAAACTCAGGAAGAGCAGGAAGATCAGACCGAAAAATAATGATCGCAAACAGTTACCCAAATCAAGAGCTTTCGGCGGCTCAATCTTATCAGCTATAGATACGAAACGAGGGTGAAAGACTGCAAAGAACACAACGCCAATAATCTGCATAAATACGGAACTCGGTGTATGGAATACCGAGACCGCCCCTTTTCTGCAGCGGTGGTACCCTGCTCAAAATCCATGTGGTAGTCAGATAGAAGAGCATAGGTATGCAGCATAGCTGAAGGTACCGAGCACAACTTCCTAAAGTGGAAGCTGAAAGTATCGACCAGAGGAGCCTTAACAACCTTATCTTGCTCAACAGCCTTCTTAAAGGTTTCAGATTCGTTCAGCTTTACGCGCACCCACATACCCACACAACCATCAGAGCGGGAGAAAATGAATGGAATACGCCAACCCCAGGAGAGGAACGCTTCTGACTGGAGCACGGAGCTTGTTGGGTGCGGCAGAGCGAAGTTGATGATAAGGAACAGGCCGTTCGCGATAATGAAGCCGATAGGAGCGCCCAGCTGTGGAAAGTACCGTAGAGCGCGCGCTTATCTGCTGGAGCGTTTTCTGTTGCGACAAGCGCCGCACCAGACCATTCGCCACCGGCGCGAAAAGCCTTGGGTAAGGCGCAGGTAAGCAGGAAGAACGGAGCCCACAGACCGATCTGAGCATATGTTGGCAGGGAAGCCGATAAAGGAATGTTGCAATGCCCATGGTTAACAGGGAGATAAACCAAAGTGGTCTTGCGGCCGAGCGATCTCCCGATGACCGTAGAAAATTGCGCCCAGAGGACGTGCAATCATTGCTGCGCACAAACACGGCGAAGGAGCTAATAAGGCTCACGGTATCGTTGCCCTTTGGGAAGAACAAATGCTGGGAATACGAGTGCTGCTGCGGTTTGCATACACGTAAAATCGTAGAACTCAATGGTGGTACCCACTAAGGATGCGGCAATAACTTCAGCTGGTGAATTCAGGCTGGACTTTTTGGCGGCCACTGGCTTTAGTAGCTTCTGCTGCCGCGTTCTGAGAAAGTGTTGATGACACGATAGACCTCTATCTTTCTCTTACTTCTTCTTCAACATTCTTGTGTTGTTCTCTCAATGTGCTCTAATGTTCTCCGCAGCCGCTCTTGCCTGTACGCTCTGCTAAGCTGAAAGAACTTTTACTCTTTACTTGTATAAAAGTAAAAAGAGCAGCGCTGATGTTTTGCATCATTGCTGCTCTATGTGTTGTTTAGAATTATTGCATCGTGAGGCTCAGGCAGGTGGAAGCGTCCACTGTGAGAAATTATTTTTGGGGAATGATTTTGAAATCTGCTGGAAATATGGGAGATGGTGAGCGATGGCGGGGCTGTTGAGCGACGATGTGGCGAAGATAAGAGACAACGGTGGGAAGATCTGGCGGGATACGGTTGCCGATAATAAGAGGCGGTAAGCGGCAAATAAAAGACGCACGTACTTAAACAGATGTTCTGTAATCTTACACCGCTAATCTCACCATGTATCGCGCAATCTAATATCAAGCAGTAATCTCATACTGAAATCACACATGGTCTAATCTAAGGCGGTAATCTCACGCAGCGAAATTTTTCAACACGCTTACTTGACATCTTCTATCTCATGCGTATTATGGATAGAGCTGTTTTAAACAAGCCGACGCGGGGTGGAGCAGCTCGGTAGCTCGCTGGGCTCATAACCCAGAGATTCATGGTTCAAATCCATGCCCTGCTACATCAACGCCTTCGGGATCTACTCTGAAGAGTCCTGGAGGCTTTTTCATCCTCAAGGCTCCACAGCAGCACGGCGCGTCATCTACGAGAAATGGCCGACCTGTCCACACCGAGCGCTTCAGCTGGTTTTGTTTTGGTTCACGCCCCGCAACGCCATAGCTGCGCGCATGTTTCATGCGTAACCACGTCTTGGCAGACTCCTCACGCTGTTCTTCCCCGTCGCAACGGGCATTGCGTGTTTGTGTCATAAACAGAAGTTTAGCACAGCTATACCTTGTTGGTTAATCACTCGACACGCGGAATGAATCTCACCAACTTATATGGCGATAGTGTAGTAGACCTAAACAAGCGAGACCTGATCACCACTGGTGAGCTGATTAAACGCTTACCACTGGCCTTTAGCGTGACGGCACAGCAAGACATGGCCGATGCAATTGGTTGCAGCCGTTCCAGCGTCTCTCGCAGAAATGCGCCGGGGCATGTCATTCTCACCGCTGGGTGAAAGTCGCCAAGACCGCCGACCCGTTGAACGTCCAGCGCTGATGTTCACCAATTTGGGTGCGCAGCTGCGTCGTTAGAGGGTAGCTAGTGGCGCCTGTTTTCACCAAGAAATCACACAACCATTTCCCTGACGTTGACCATTTCGAGGTTGACAACTCGTTTGGCTTCAGAATCACCGTTGACGGCGATTACTTCTGCTTTCGCGGGCACGAGTCTGGGCGACCTCGTGACCATCAACGTGCCACATTGCCGGGCACTGCAGGAAGGGCGTAGAAAGTGCGCTGCGAGACCAAGGAAGGCCGAGTGTGAGAGGGATTAGAACCGTTCTTGCGGCACCGTTCGCGGTGCTGGCGTTCGCGCTCGTGACCGTTGCCATGTTCGGTGCCCGAGCCGCCATGTGGATTAAGCGCCGGTTTACAGGGGCGCGGTGAAAGTAGAGGCCGAACTATGAGCGCATGCTCCAGACACCTACGCGCGTGTGGGCGAACGCTCACCCTGAGTGTCCGGGATTGTTTGAGATTCATTCGCACAGCGGCGATATTGCGTTGAATCAGGCGGCGACCCGACAGACTCGTGAGCGCTACGCGCGTCCATCAACGACGCTTTCGGCTCAGGACGACGTGCGCCGCCGGGCGACAGTACGGCGTTTGCCGATAACTGAATGTGCCGCTGATCGGGGGCGACTTTCTAGGTGGCGTAGCACGTTGAAAGTACCCTAGCGCGGCTGTACTCACCGCGTTAGCAAACACACGCCCTGTGGGGGCGTGGTCAGAACGGCAGGGACGCCATGCGGGTCACTGAACGACTTGGGGCGCATTGTCAGGGCGCAACAGGGTGCAGCACCGTCATACGTGGCTGCTGCTCTTGTCGTGACCTTGCGCGCGGCTTCGGCCGTGACCTCAAAGCGATATACGCGGCCCGTTACGAATAAATTTGGGCGAACCTCACTGGAAAACGACGGCGAAGCCTTGCGCTAACGCTTGTTTCCGGCTTAGTTCCCCGCTCAACCGCCACTCACCCGAAGGTCACATGAAATGAAAACCCGGTTAATCACGATTCACAAGAACATCAACCAAGCACTTACGACGAAAACGAGGCAACAAGATGGGTTATGCAGTCCTCACAAACGTTCCGGCTCGTCCGACTTCCTGGCGCCAGCGTCAGTCACCGGCGAATACACCAGTGGACGAAGGACATGAAGAACGCTATCAGGTGGAACGTCGCCCAGTTGAGCATGACACCACGGGCACCGACTCGATTGAGCGTGGCATAGTGTGCAAGCTGCTGCATCTCGGCAAGATTGCGCCGACCGCTGACCCGACCGGAGACCATGTGTTGCAGCAGCTTATCAGTGAAGGCTACGTGCAGCGGCTCGCAAGCGCCGGTGTTCAGGTGTTCGACCGCGCCGACCTGTTGACCTCGCTCAAGGCTTACGCGGGGTGTGCTGAATGAACCCGCGGCGAAACTCACGACCGCTCAGGCCGCACGGTACTTTGCACGTTCACAAAAGGCAGATGGAGCGCATGAGGGCGGACAACGCCCACCCCCGTCTGGTTCAAGGCCGGTGACGCTATCAATTCGCCGTGCCTGTACGAGGCTGCTGACCCTTGACCGGTGGGTGATGGAGCAGAAGTGGCAAGGCGTGACAATGGCGACAAGGGATTGAAGCGCCAGCGTGGAACGATACGCGCGCCGCGTGCGCGAAGAGGTCATAGAGACATGGGGCAATGACTGTTGGCTGAATTGCTGGTACTGCACGCACCACGGCGAGGAAGACGACCATATCATACCGTTCAAGGCCGGTGGCCGTGGCACGGTGGCGAACATACGTGGCGCGTGCAAGGCGTGCAACATCAGCCGAAGCAACCGTGTGCTATCCGGTTACGGCGCGACTATCCACGCGGGTTATTTTACGCCGTGCGCCGGTAAGAGTTCCTATCGTGGCGCAACACGCGGCGAGTGACGCGCTGGTGCGACTTCGACCAGTTGGCTTCGGCGCTACTCCTTGGCGGTGAGGTGAAGGCCGCCCACGCCCGTTGATTCAGGCGCAGTAAAGGCGCATGGCAAGGCGCGTACAATACGTTGGTGCGCATGAACGCGCCCTGTTGGACGTGTGGCTTATCATCGATACCGGCCAGCCAGCTCACCCTCGATTGCTTGAGGAATGGCTGGCGCCGACTGTGACATTCACGTTGTTGACCTGGCGCCGCCGTGGTGTTCGACCGGTTGGAGACGCAGCAGCGCAACGAGGGCGCTAGGCAGACGGCGCGGCAATGGTGTTCGCTGCATCTCTCGCAGCAGCTCGTGGACGTGAGACAGGCCGCGCGGCGTGCGAAGCTCGTTGCCCTTGGCCTTCGTTCGGGTTCAACGTCTGTTCTTCACTACCGAGTGGTGAGGCCCGTTTTTAAACGGACGGCCTTGAAAATCACCCGCGCCAAGTCACCCCAACCAAAAATAAAAAGCCTGAAAACGGCGGAATTGCAACGAAAAGAGGCGAACAATGGCAATTCAGGGAACCTTTGAGGATTCTCGAAATCGGCAATCGTCAGGGCTTCATGGAGACGCGCACACGCGCCAAATCCTCAAGACGTTCTTCGATGGAAAGGACCGTCACCGAGGTCCGCTGACACTCTACGCGGCGCTGATGACCGCGATAGCGCACAAACATCGATAGCTATCTGGCGTTGGGCAAGAACATTTCGACGCTTGCGGACAGCTATAACAACGCTTTCGACCATTTGCGCGAACTGTACCCCGAGAGCTCGAGCTTGACGAGAATCTGGCCGCGCTGCTGACCGAGGCGAAGGCGTGATCAGCCAATGCGCGGCGGCACGCGCGGAACTTGGAACGCCGGACGACGGCGCTATAGTGACTCGCTTTGCCGAACTGCTGGGTACGCCCCTATTGCCGTGGCAACGGCTCGTGGCGGACGTGGCCGGCGAAATCGACCCCGACACCGGAACATACTCTACGACACGGTGGATTCTCAGCACGCGCCAGTGCGGCAAGTCAACGCTGGTGGACGCTTGGGACACGCGGAACACGCAGTGGGTAGCGAACCGGTATGTTTACTATCTCGCCCAGACCGGCAGGGACGCTGGCGACCACTTCAAGAAATTCCTGAAGCACTTTTGCAAGCCCTCACCGCTCGCCTCATCACAGGTAGGCCGTACATGGGACGCGGCAGCGAGCGCTCAGCCGTTCCCGTGTAACGGTTCCATCATGCCTAAATCGGTGACGAAGGTATCAGGCCACGGCGTACAGGGCGACAAGGTGACGCTGGACGAGGCGTTTAGCCTAAGCGAGGAAACCGGCAACATGATTCTTGACGGCTTCGTGCCGACCATGGCGACACGATTGCAAGCCACCGGCGTGCAGCCACAGCTGTGGATAACCTCGACCGAGGGCACGGCGGACAGCACGTTTTTCAACCGGAAACTTGACGAATGCCGAGCGGGCGACCAGTCGCGGCGTACCTGTTGGTTTGACTTCGGGTTGCCGCCCGACGGCGGGACGGAGCGACTGACATGATTATACTACACGCCCGCCGCCGGTCTGCTCTGGCGACGTGACCAACCGCCGGACTTCCGCGAACAATGGCGGAACAATCCGAGCGGTGCGCGCGCATTCGGCAACCAGCGAGACGAAGGCGTGACCGACAGGGTGATTGACGCCGACGCACAACCACGGTGCCGCCATCAGCCCGAGCGAACTGGGCGCGACCGGTGGTGTTCGGTGTCGCCGTGGACGTGGACGCGACCCACACCAGCATTTCGGCGGGCATCGAACGATGACGGCAGCGTGACCACGCAAACTGCTCAAAATCATGGACGGCACCGGCCACGCCCGCGGAAATCAAACGGTTGTGCGACACTACGCCCGCGCCGTTGGTGATTGACACACGCGGCACCAGCGCCGACCTTGCCGACCGGTTGAGGCACATGGGCGACGAAGACAAACCGTGCGATTCTGCGTTGACCGCCACCGACTATCCGACGGTAGCCAGTCCTATGTGAGCGGTTTGAGAACGGCACCGTGCTTCACGCCGCCGACACGGACTGACGCAAGCGCGGCCAACAGCGCGCGCACATGAGCCGGTGACGCTGGCGCGTGACCCGACGCGGCTCGACCGGTCTCACCAGCCCAGCTCGAATCGTGCATGTTGGCCGCGGAGCCGCGCACATGCCAGAGGAAGACGACCTTTGCAAATCTTTCTGACAACCACCCGTTGCTGTTGGCGGTACTGGCGGTACTTGGCGGTACTTGCGGTACTTGGCGGCACGCTGCTAGACCTGTGGCGCGCCGCTCTGCACTACTGGGCGGCATGAATGGACGTTTGAGCTTGTGGCAGCGTTTGAAGCTGGCCGGTGGCGTGATGAAGCGCGGCAACGAGGCGTTGGCCGACTGCCTGCTGGCATCATGCCGCTGCCGCGCAGCCGCTCAGACCCGTTGGCGCTCAGCACCGTGTTCGCGGCATTCAGGTTTTGCAGACAGCTAGCGGCTTGCTGATTTACGAGACGCGCCGGTCTCAAACCGGACCTCTATCAGCAGTCTCGTGCACCCAGCCGGACGGGAACCGTTCCCGTCGTGACTTTCTGGCGGAACATGGTGGCAAGCATGGCGTTGGACGGCAACGCCTTCGTGCGGTTGGTGCGTTTCGGCGGTGAAAATCGTGTCGTGTGAGGTGCTGCCGCTCGTCTCTGGTTGTCGTTTCCGACGATGGAAGCGACCCGCCGCGGAAACGCGATACAGCTACTTGGGCAAGGATTACGCACCCACGGATATCGTCCATTGCAAGTTTTTGAACGTGCACGCCGCTTTGCGTGCCTTTACCAATCAGCGCCGCCCGCGAAGAGGTTGAGGGCGCGAAATTTACCATGACTACAAGGCGCGCGCTTCTACACGGACAGCCTGAACCTGAAGGGCTACTTGAAGACCGAGCAGAAGGTGACACCCGAGTACGCGAAACAGGCGAAGAACGATTTGAAGGCACAGGGCACCGCCGCCGACGTGAAGGTGCTGGGCGGCAGTCTCACCTATGTCCTGTTGGACATGAAGCCCGCTCGACTTGGGTAGGTTTTTGGGAGACGCGTAGTTCGACACCACGCAGATTGCCCGCTTGCTGGCATTCCGGCAAGCATCATGCTTGCCGCCGTCGACGGCTCGGAACTCACCCACAGCAACATCGAGCAAAAGCTGGATTGAGTTTTGACTATACGCTTTCGGCCTACGCCGGCGAAATCGAGGAGCTTTCAACGTCCTGTTGCCGCGTGGCCGCGAAGCCCGCTTCCGATTGGGACAGCAGCCGCCGCGCCGACATGAGCGACCGTTTCAGCGCCTACAAGACCGCCCTTGATTCCAAGTGGATAACCGTTAACGAGGTGCGCGTCGTGAATCATATCCCCGCTGGTTCCGGCACCGGAACCCCCAGCAGGTGGAGACGAACAGTGAACAGAATCGATATCGGCTTGCGTGGCGTGTGCCTTCGCAGCAGCGATGAAGGCGACGGGCGCACGCTTGAGGGCATCGCCGTGCCGTTCGGCCAGATTATCGACACATGGACTACCCAGAGACGTTCGACCCTGATTGCGTGTTCGATGACGTGGACAGCCAAGCTCGGCCATGAGCATGGCGAGACCATCGGACGAATCACCAACGCCGAACCCCGCGAAGAGCGGCTTTGTCATATCACTACCTGAATCTCGGACACGCAGCGGGACGGACGCTGTCGCATTGTTGCGTGACGGCGCGCTGGACTCGTTGAGCGTCGGTTTTATCCCCAATCGAGCTCGAGACCGACAACAGGGCATCACGCACCGCAAGCGCGTGCGCCTGTTGGAAACGTCGGTGGTAGCATAGCGCGCACGAGGCCGCGAAAAATCACCGGGCAGCGCAACGCGCAGCAGACCACTCAACAACAACAAATCAACTGAAAAGCGAGGCACCGCGGTGGACAAGGAACTACAGAATATGCTTGACGGCATCAGGGACGAACAGCGCAGCATGAAAGCGCCATCGCCAAAGGGCCGCACCCCGAACACAAGACCTTGGGCGGTGAATACCGTACCGCCGGAGACTATCTACAGGCGCTCGCGGAGACGAAGCAGCCGTGCAGCCTGATGCACGAATGCCGCGACCTTATCGCCACCGGCGACAGCCGGCAACACGAGCGCTTGGATTGCGACGATTGCGGCTTATCGAAATCGCGCCAAGGTAACGAACATTCTACGCACGACACGCTGCCGGGACGAGGGCATGACCATGGAATACAACGTGGTCAGCACCGACACCACCGGCGTGACGGAAACAGGCGAAGAAGGCGACGCGCCTGCCCGGCAAGGTCACGTTCGGCACCAAGAGCGTGTCAATCGACACCTACGGCGGCTACACCACCCTGAGCCGTCAGGTAATCGAGCGTTCCACCACCCCAATGCTCAACACGGCATTGGCTGCATTGCGCAACGCCTACGCGAAGGCGACCGAAACCGCCGTGCGTGAGCTGCCTGTATACGACCATCGCCGGTCAGCGTGACGCGACGAGTAACCCCAACAAGCTCGACGCGCCCGCCACGCTTGCTAACATGACCATCGACAAGTGGGTAACTCTCATCGCGGACGCCGCCGAACTGGCTGACGACCGTAACGTGAACTCACCCGTCTTGGTGTCAGCAAGGACGTTGGTGGCCTCGTCATCGACCTGAAAGACAGCGGTTCCCGCTTCTTCGACCCTTTCCGGCGACGGTTCCGACACCATCGGTGACTTTCGACCTGACCGACATCGCCGGTAAGTTCCTTCGTCTGCCAGCAGATGCTCCCTGTACACCCGGACTGAGCGTGCTTCATCGACCCCAATCGGTGACGGGTGGGAAAAGCGGGTACGCACGCAGCTCAGCGACGGCGACCCGATCAAGCTCACCGAAAACTATTCGGTGTACGGACATATGGCGGTTGCCGCACAAACGTTGACGGCTCATCCCGGTCAAGTTCAAGACCGCCTGAGCGTGAGTAACTGATTATGGTAGACGATACATGAAACCTCGAAAGCCTCTGCGCGCTGAACAGCATGCCAGCCGGTGACAATGACCGGCTGGTGGACAAGGTGACGGCGGCAATCGAGTACGTTGACAGCGCCTAGGCGGCGCGAACGCTCCGCCGCAGTTCGCGCCGACTGCACGAGTTGCGCCGCCGACCCGTACAACAGCCGTGACGCGCTTGGTGTGTCATGGACGTTGAGGACGGCTCGCTTGAACTACAGGGTGTCAAGCGACCCGTTGCGCAGCGTAGTACAAGCTCAACGCGGCTGGCGTACCCACGGGCGGGCTGGATTGCATGAGCCGGATTATCAGCGAACGTGAGGCGCCGACGGACATGCTCACCGACATGATTGGCGACCTCGTACGCGTTGTAACCATCGACGCTCAGGAAGCCCGCCCGCGCCGGGCAAGTCGCGGTGCTTATCGACCCGCCGAACATCACCTACGAAGGCTGGCAGTTCGTCAACACCGAGTGGACGAACCTTATCGCGGGCACCACGGCCACGCAGATCGAAAAGCCTAGACCCCTGATTATCCTCGTCTTGGAGCGCTTGCACTGAGCGCCACCTGAACATGAAGGCCGCCAAACCCGTCACCCTACAGTCTCGCGGGTGTCGGCAACCTAGCGGCCTACGAAATCACCCTGAACCCACTCGAAATCAAACTCTGGAAGCGAACACAATCATGGCAAGACACGCACGTGTACGCTCGGCATCTGAAAATCGGCGCGTCGGGCAGCGAACAGGGACTTCAGCGCGGACGTCATCAACACCGCGTTGGAACCCTCGACCGATACCGAGGACAACGACAATTTTCTGGACGGCCCACACCGAGGGCGGTTCGCAGATCGAGACCTTGGGCGCTGACCGTTCAATCAAAGAGGACTTCTCCATGAACGGCCTCAGGTCTGGTGCCGAAGAACAGCGGTAAGACGCTGCCGTTCGAGTGAGCCGAACCTTGAGGGCAGCGTGAAGTCACCGGCAACGTGGTAATCGCGTCCATCAGTTCGGCGGCGACGTGAAGACGAAGAACAGCAATGATTTTTCGTCGTCGCCATCGACGTTAAAAGCCGTAGACTACACGCCTTCGTCCCACTCCCTAATCATGGCGGACATAGCTCTGGCGGCAACAGCCAGTTGCAGCTCAGGGGCGCGGCACAGCTCGCCAGCGCGCAGAGACAGGCCGGTGCCGACCTGAGGACTTGCGCGACATCAACGAACAGGCCGCGCAAATCGTGGCACCAGCCGCCAAGGCACTTTACCCGGCAACGTTCTCGAGCTGTCTCGCGAAATCGATACGCGCGGGTGCCACAGAAGGCCGGTGGTGCGCGCCGCAACAACGGCAAGGTGAAGTACGCGGGCGTAATCGATCACGGCTACCTAAGCACAACATCAAAGCAACCATGTTCGCCATCAAGGCGGCTAAGAACACCGAACCACAGTGGACGCAACTCTACGCGGACGCGTGCAGAAAATCATCAACCGAATCACGACAGGAGATTAACGAAATGAACAACGAGACCAAGACCCCGAACACTGTATCACCTACTTTGGACGGCCACGCCGACGAGGTTTGCGTGACCATGGCAGCGCTGCCAAGCGGAAACCCACGCGAAGGCGAAGGGGCTGGGGCAGCGCGTTGGACGCGGTGGTGAAGCTCAACGCTCACGCCGCCTACGTGCCTGCCGCGAAATCGGCGCTGCTCTGTTCCGTTCGAGCAGTAGCTGACACCGTGGTTTCCGTCGGACATGAACAACGACCCGACCGGACACCGAGGAACAGGCCGAAAACCATGAACTACCCCGTGCCGGTCTCTTCCGGCGACATGGCGGACGCGCCGGGTTTTTCGACCGGTGCGACCGGTGGGACGGCGGCGGCTTCGGTGAACTGAGCTGTGACTGGCGGCGCGTTTCGGCGGCACGTCAGGGCATGGCGGCGTGAATCACAGCCGCAAGAGGCCGACTGCAGCACTGTAAGCTTTGCGGCAAGAGAGGCCGAGGGAACCGAAGACATTCGACGCAGAACGAGGTGAGGTGAGGTGAGACATGAAATCAGCGCAGTTACATCGAATCATCGGTGACGCGACAAGCGCCGTGGCCGTTACGACAAGGCCAGCGTCGTCTATGACCTTCAAGGAAGGATTGAACAAGGCTTCGGTTGCGGCTGGCGCTTCGCCTGCCGCCATCGGCGCGGGCGCGAAGGGTGTGCGTTGATCGCCGCGCCGACCTTCAGCAGTCGGCGCGGCGTCGAAACCGTCGTTCGAATCCAGCGCCGGAAAGATGAAGCAGTGGAGCGACAACGCGGCATGGGCCGTGGATCTCAGCAAGAACGAGTACAACGAGTTCGCCACGCTGGCTGGCTCCCAGCTCAGAACTTCGGCGAGCGTGGACGAATCGGCCGACAAGACCAACGAGCTTATCACCCTTGGCGCCGACTTGTCTTCTGTGTTCGGCGGCACCACCGCCGACGCTGTGGACGCCTCAGCGCGCGCGTGGGCAAGGAGCGAAATGGGCAATCGAGAAATACGGCATCTCTAACGATGCTACGTTGACATAGCGCTTCGATGGGCTTGGGTGACCCTAGCAAGTCAGCGACCGTAACGCCAAGATCGCACGCTGGCCGCAATCACTGCGCAGAGCGGCAAGGCCACGGGCAACTTCGCGCGTGAGTCCGACACCCTACAGGCCAGCAGCAGCGCATGGCGGCGGCGTTCGAGAACTCAAGGCCACTCTTGGCGAGGCATTGTGCCGATTCTCACACAGGTGGCGGCGAAACTTGCCGAGTTCGCCACTTGGGTGCAGCAGAACACCGTGGCTGGTGCCGCTTATCGGTGTCTGCAGCGGCGGTGCGGCGGTTATCATCACGTTGAACATGCGGCCATGACCGCGTACAGCGCGTCGCTACCATCGTGGCAATCGCGCGGCTCGGTGAATCTCGCTTTTCTGCCGGTCATTGCCGTGATTCTGGCGGTTGTCGCGTAATCGCGCTGCTGGTGATGAACTGGGACAGCGGAAGGCTGCTGAGCGGCGGCGGCGCAGTGGATAGCGGACAAGTGGAACGCCTTCATGGGGTGGCTTGCCGGTATCGGTGCCAGCCTGAAGCAGGGCATCGACACTTGGAACGCGATAGGTCAGGCGTTCCAGCCGGTGGCCGACTTTCTGGGCGGCTATTTCAAGCTGCTGCTGAGCATGTTCACGTTGAATTTTCGACGGCATGAAACAGGGCCGGTCAGCAGATGTTCAACGCACTGCCCTCTCGGCCCAAGACGCCATCAACCGTACGTTATCGGCTTCTTCACCGGATTGAAAGACAAGGTGCTGGGCGTGTTCGACAGCATCGTTGGGGCACTCGAGGGCGCGTTCAAGTGGTTTCGGACTTGAGCAGATTACCGGTGCCAGAGTGAGGCAAGCGGGTTTGAGCGCCCAGAACTGCACGCAAGCCGCCGCCTACGCGCTGCCGGTACGCCAGTACGCTATGAGCCGCGCAATCACGCCATTGGAGCGACCACGTACATAGCGCCACCGTCAATCTCGTCCGCGCCATTGTTGCCCCTGCCAATCAGCGACACCGCGCGCCCCGACGGTGAACGTGAATATCAGCGTGGACGCTCACGGCAACCGGACAACGACAAGGTGGCCGGTGAAATCGTCAGCAGTCTCGACCGTTGCGCGTGCGCGGCAAGGAGCTGGCGTTGCGAGCAGCGCGAAACCTTGCGAGACATGCCATGTGTATCTTTGACCTATCGCCCTCGCCTGCAATCGGACGGCAGCGCTGACCTCGTGGCGTTAAGCTCCTTCACTATCACCTGCGTGTCGAACCCGTGGGACGATATCACGCCGAACGTGCGAAAAATCACGCTTATCGACCAAGCAGACCGTTTCAGTAAGTCGGGCGACGGTTTCATGGACACAGGCTCACCATTTCGCCAGATTGGGGAGACACGCCACACCGGTGAACTTCTGCCTGTTCACGGCTACGTTACCGACGTGCAGATTCTCGACCATGACGGCGGACGAAACCGGTTGAGCGCGTGACGGCATCGGACAGAATCTATATTCTCAAGACCGATTGCCGAAAGTAGGGCCGAACACCTCTGCGAACTGGCACGCGGCTGGCAATGGATGGCAGCAGACGGCCGAAACGGTGCGGAAGGGCTGTACCACGACGGCGTGCAAAACTACTGGTGGCCGTGAGTATTTTTCCCCACGCCATTCAGCGCGGAACAGCGCAAGTGCTTCATCGACTGGGCGCAAAGCTGCCGGACACGACAGGTCAGCAGCAAATACCGAGTTCGAGATTGACCGCACAGCCTATATCTCGTATCAAGGCGCCGACCCGAAGAAAAATACCGTCTTTCGAGGCGCTGTATCTTCGATGGACGATTGACACTGTGCTGATCTACCCCGCGTATCCGCACGGGCGACGACAACACCGACATAACTGTTGACTGTCGTTATGCGGACGCTGGAGACGTATTATCGACCCTCGAACCGTCGTTGAGCGCGGCTGACGAATACCACACGCAGCTGAGTTCAGATTCGCACCGAGGCAACGGCAGCGGCTACAAGACGGTTGAGTTCAATCAGGACGGTAGCCGTTCCGTTCAGGCGAAACAGTCGGCGCGTGAGGGTGATATGCCTGAGCATCGAGGCCAATTGATCCAGGTACGACAATCAGGCGGACAGCGACGAAAAATCGACTTCACGCTTGCCATGAACACCATCAGGAAAGCAAACCGGCGTTTGCGGCTCCCTCGAAGTCACGTTCAGGGGCAGGCTCAACCAGCTTTTCATGTACGGCCGCCCAACGGCTCTATGGTGTTCATCGGCTCGGAAATTGAGCGCCCGGCACCGGCCACATACGGCTATGGGCGAAAATCGGCGGCACGCTCATACGACTGACCAACCGCAAAAGCCACTGGACGCATGGGCGCGGCTTTTCCCCGCCGTCAACCAAGACGGGCACGCCTACATGCGCCCAGATGAAGGCGACACCAGCACGGCCACATTCGCTGACTGCTAGTGGAAACTTGGCGCTTTGCGCTACGTATCGAAAAATAGGTGAGGAACCATGACAGTAGGAACCACGGAAAAATACCGTTTCCGTACCCTGAAGACAACGAGCCGATAAGGAATTCCCCGATATTCTTCAGCAACAGGCCGAGAGGCATCGAGGGCGTAAGCAGCCAGGTTCGACTATGGCGGCGGCGACCAAAACGCCTCACCGCCCGCGTCGCATCGCTTGAAACCCCTGTTGGCCAACATCAAGGCCAACTACGTGGTTTATTCGACAACGACGCCAACGTGTTCCGCAACACTGACCTTTGAGTGAATCGGCCGCGAGTTGAGAAACTGACCATCTGTTTCAAGTCCAACGACGGCGTTCACGGCTCGATGGACGTGCCCGCGAACAGGCAAAGGTGGTGGCGCTCACCACGATCGATTTACGTCGCGCCCGCCGACTTCTACGTGAAAAACCGCTGCTACAAGATTGACAAACAAGAACATCAACACATGGAAGAGAAAGCACAAATGGCGACTATCAGACGGGCGAGGGTGAACGCGGCGAACAGCAACGCGGCCACACGGGCGACTACCTCACAACACCAGGTGTCGGCACCGCAAAATGAGCCTCGTATGAGCGACGACGTGATTATCGCGCTAGTCGGCCTTTCATCAGTGCCATCGGCGGCGCTCTGCGTCGAACCCGTACGCCGCCAAAACCGGCTTGAGAGGCATCCAGTTGGCGCAAGAGTGCAAGCCGACAACCAACGCCTAGCGGCACATGGAACCGCGCCCTAGTAATTCCATCTGTGAGTATGGGCCGCCGCCGCCTTCCGAAGACCTCTTCGCACGACGACTAACGAAGAGGAGACACACGAATGGCGTCAAGTGGATAGGGCCGAACCACTACAACGGCCGCTTGAGCTGGGCAGACGCGCATCACCCTGCACATCATGGCCGGGTACTCTGGCCGGCACCGATAGCGTGTTTCAGAACAGCGCGCGGCAAGCCTCGCGCACCTACGGCATCGGCGGCACCGGCGAGATACACCAGTACGTAGCCGAAACGGATGCGCCGTGCACCGACAGCAACCATGCTAGCAACTGTCAGACCATCAGTATCGAGCATCAGGCGGAATGGACTTCATACCTGTACTCAGGCTTGCCATGACGCTTCGGCGCGACTGTGCGGACATCGCCCGCCGATACGGCTGGCCGAAGCTCATACACGGCGTGAACGTGTCCTGCACCGGGAGATTCGCGCAGCGACCACCATCATGCGGAGCGCGCGCCGAACGGGCTGAACTACATCTACGTAATCAACAAGGCAAACGAAAATACTGGAAGGAAACGGCACTGACCAGCGCCGGAGACGTTTGAACTACGGACTTGGCGAGAACGCCACAAGCGGCAAGAACAACCTACCTCGCATGGGTGAGGCTCAGTTGGGTACATCACGACACCGCCGCGCTCTACCGAATCCTCACCCGCACGGACGACGGCGGCACCAAGGACGGCAGCAGAGGCGACATCTACACGCGTGTGTAAGCATCGACAAGCGCGTGCGTGATGACCGCGACAATCACCGCTCAGGCGGCGGCGGTCGATGAAGCCTCTCAAGGCGCTCGGCAGCAACCCCGCCGATATCGCCAAAACCGTTGAAAACCGCCGTGAAAGGAAAACTGGATGCGCTCGAAATCACCGTGACCGCGACCACAAGACCGAGAAGGAGGCTAAAACCATGGATAACGAGGACAGGTGGTGGAAGGGCGACCCGCGCACGCCCGGCATCGAGCGCGGCCACAATCGCCCGCTTCATTGTGCTTCTTGGGACTTCCGCGGCGCTTGTCATGTTCGGCGTGAGACACCATACCGATTGCGGACGAAACCGTGAATTCAGCTAGTCGCGCTGCTCTTCAACGTGGGAGCCGCGCTCTGGGGCATGGTGGAAAGACAACCCATCACTCGAAATCACGCGCCGTTGTCGCGAATGATGCAAACAGCCCCCACACAATGGGGGCTGTTGCATATCAGGCCAGACACGCGGCAGCGGCCTTTCGCCTTCTCTTCGGTGCCGTTCAGCTCGGTACCGCTGATTTGCGTAGCCAGTGCGTGAATTGCTGGCGAAACCGTCAACCGACATGACCGGCGCGGCGCGTAGCGGCATCAAGACCGACACCAGCCATATACCGGTCTCGGTATCACCGTTGAAACCATCGGCGGTGAACTTCGCGGCAAGCCAATAGGTGTGTCTTTCGGTGTCGCCTTCCGGCCTTGCCGTGCTCGGCTTTAAACCGCTGCTGTCGCCGCTGAAGCCACGAGCACATCGGCACGTCTCGCGGCACGTCCAGACAATCGACTTATCGACGGCTGTATTGCCGCCGCAAGCGGCCAACGACAACACGGTGGGTAACGGTGACGGCTGCTGCGATAATCTTTTTCATGGATAATCCTTCTTTGGGTTGTCAGAATCTTATCAGGCTTGCAGAGTGACGGCGACATGCCGGCGCGTAACCGGCTGTCAGGCATCGCAACGTAGATTTGTGTTGTCTGACCGAGGAAACTACCAGCAGTTTGCCCACCAAGTACAGGTCGAGTGTTGACCATAGGTTCTGGTGGCGTACCGGTGCCGTAGCGAGTAGCCGACCAGCCATCAGGGCAGCAGCCGTGTAATGCTTGCCCACGTAAGACGCTTCGACGTGTCCCGACCATCTGCCGGGGAACAGGTAGCCGCCGCACGCTTGTATCTCGAAGCGGCCAAAATCGTCGGGGCACGGCACCATGCGCTGCTTGTCGCCCGCTGCCCCGCACGATAAGCGACCGGCCCAGCAAATCGTCCATCGCATCATCATCACCGCTCCGGCGGCAATCCGTACGGCGGCGAGCCGTATCATGCGGCGTTCCTCTCGGTGGCCTTCCCCAACGCCATGAGTATGTACTTGTCAGGGCAAGGGTGGGGTGCGCCTGTGTCTTCACCGGCACCTTCGCCGTGGATTGTCACCACGCCGACCCGTCTCATAGAACCAGCGGTAGAACCCGGCTATCGTGTTGCGATAGCCTCGCGCGTCTCGGGTTTCCAATCATGCGCCGCGAAACCCGCGCGATTGCTCACCGGTTGTCTCCATCGGGCTTGGCAGCTCACGGCACAACCGCGCTATCTGTACCGGCGCGACCACCGTGTCGTCGCTGAAACCAGCGACCTTCAACGTCTCCAACCAGCAATCAACATCTTGCGCCCACGCAACAGGGCATAACCATTTTTTCTTCGCCATGGCCGCATCGCTACCACCATGCGCAGCTAGTCAACCAGCGCCCAGTAATCGGGATATATCCAAGGTGGGCTTTAGCCCCAGAGACCTATGGTTCAAATCCATGCCTGCTGACGAATTAAAGACGAAATGTCAACAGTTTGCTGATATTTCGTCTTTCTAATTTTCTAAAAATGTCAAGGAACCATTTATCGGGTCATTTATTTTTAAATATACCCACCACCCGCTCAGATTTCGGAATATAGACCAAAAATCGGCTTATAGGACATTTTGTGTTGGCTTTTTAGTGAGTGTGTGCCATGCTTGTGTGTGGTGCAGATCGCGGTTATAGGTCAAACATAAAACAAAAACCTCAACCACAACGCATGAAAACAAAAATCTCACGACACAACTCCCCCAACTGTAGCGGAACTATGTCGTGAGACACGACAAAAGTGGGCCTGAAGGTGTGTGGTTTCAGGACATCGTTCCGCTGTTTTTGGGTGTGGTTTTCGGTGTGTGTCAAGACATCGTTCCGCGTGTGATGATGGGGTATGGATCATTCATCGCGTAATATAGCTATTATTCTTTATGTTCTTGAGTCGGGTGCGTCCGTCAAAGATGCGGCCAGCGTGTTTCATGTTTCGGATAGATGGGTCAGAAAACTTTGCTCGTTATCGTTCGGGTGGTTTAAACGCGGTAAAAACCAGGTCAACTCGACCACATACCATGCCTAGTAAAACCAGTGACAGCATGGTTGATCTGAGTTGTTCCACGCGTGTATGGTTACACGAGCAAGGATGGGATAACGGGGCACACACTATTCGTGATTGCTGTCTGTAGGTATCCTGATGAAACCATTCCTAGCGTGGCAACGATATGGCGTATCGTGAAAAAGCGGATTGGTTCAACCTCAACCAGTGAAAACGGCCACGGTGTTCGTATCGTCGTTTTACAGCTCGATTACCCAACGAGTTATGGCAGTCAGATTTTACGCATATCCATCTTCGCGATGGTAAAGAGTGCAGGTTATCGGTTGGATTGACGATCATTCACGGTGCATCATGTATGCATGCTGAACATCATGACAGGGGCGTATTGTTGTGGATAGTTTACCCAGCTGTCAGTATTTATGGTGTTCCTCAAAGCAACGATTGACCGATCAACGGTTGTGTGATACTGCTCGTTTTTCTGGTGGTAGACACGTCTATCACTAACGCGTTTGAAATGTTGTTAACGGATCTTCATGTCCAGCAGCGTAATGGATTGCCGTATCATCCAACAACACAAGGCAAGATTGAAAGGTTGTGGCAGACCCTGAAACAATGGGTGTACGCGCGTGGTATCCCATCGGTATTGATCAGCTTAATACATGGTTGAGACGAGTTTGCCACGTGTATAACCGCGAGCGTTCTCATCGTGCCTTGCACGGGATGACTCGTGGGTGTATATACGAACACACATAAAGCTAGTGCACGTATCGATATCGACCATGTGTCGTATCGAGTCCGCTATGATCGCGTGGACGCGTATGGGACGAGTCACTCTTCGATATAAAAGGACGAATACTGCATTTTAGGGTTGAGTAAAAACGCAGAATGGTGTCCCGTTATTCTCCTGATTCATGGCAACCATGTCATCGCGCTGGATAGACAGATTCACCGATCATTGGATATTTCGAACTGAGACGAAACAAAACTATCAAAACTCTACCAGCAACCACCATCACAGACAAAAAACGGAACGATGTCTTGACACATACCAACGCAAAAATAAAAGCAAAATGTGCCAAAACACCTGGAACGATGTCGTGAGACACGACAAAAGTGAGCCTGAAGGGATTCGAACCCTCGACCTTCTGTACCGGAAACAGATGCTCTCATCCGCTGAGCTACAGACCCATCGCATCTTAGTGTAGCAAGCACCCTGTAAACCACATGCAAACTACATACAACACATGCAAACCTCATGTGATTCGCGGCACCCCACTGCACATACCCCACCACATACACCCACACCACACAGCATTCCCTGCCCCTACAGCGCTTAAGCTACACTAAAAGTAACAAAGGAGGCTCGATGTTAGGTAACCCGATTGATCATTTTGAATATGAACGCCGCTTTTACTGCACTAGCATTCCTGATCATCTTCTTGCAGACGAAAAACCTACTCTTATTGTGCAAAGCTATTTCGTTCATGAAGATAACTACGCATTACGCATTCGTTTGCAGGCTAAAAACGTCCGCATCGATTTAGACGACAACACCGACCCTATGGCTGTTTTAGGTCGTTACCGCGATAGTTTCACCACAGCTTTCCTCACCGCTAAAGGCCCTTCTGTTGGAGGCACTCGTTACGAAGCAGAGAGCATCCTTGATCCCGATATTGCTGCCGAGCTGGTTTTCCGCGGCGGTAAAGCTATTATTAAAAACCGCTACAGCGTATGGCTGGGAGAAGATGGTTGGAACCTCGATGTTTTTGGAGCAGATAATCATCCGCTTATTATTGCTGAAGTTGAGCGTCACAACCCAGTAACAAACCTTGTTATTCCGCGCTTCTGCACAACGGAGATTACTGATCAGGCTCGTTTTTCTAATGATGGATTAGCAAGCCGACCGTTTAGCATGTGGGCGCAGGATTATCAGGAAGAATTCGATAAGATTGGTCCGCTGTTTTTAGATAGTTTCGGACCGAACCGCACGGAAGACGATTTACAGTAAAAATACATGAAAAGTGGGGCATCACTCGATGCCCCACTTCTATACATAAC